>Ga0065724_100011_pt1 | contig 157225 bp, 164 predicted proteins | sample TheenrcSG05JP960_FD_59111 | JGI IMG/M metagenome (GOLD analysis project Ga0065724, IMG submission 59111) | Thermophilic enriched microbial communities from mini bioreactor at UC Davis - Sample SG0.5JP960 | ecosystem: Engineered > Solid waste > Grass > Composting > Bioreactor | place: USA... | reverse complement strand
ATTGTATCTGCTCACAGCCAGGTGGGGGATCAGAACCATTTGAAGTAAAATTTGAACAAAACAAGAAGGGTATTTTAGTAAAAATCAAAAATTTAACTTCAAATACTTTAGATTTAGTTGTACAGGCATATATTTCAGTAAAGAGTAAATATGTTTTGAAAGATACTCTTGTGCAACCTAATGAAGATTCTTTTGTCTTCTTCCCAGTTGATTCAGTAAGTGATGTAATATTTGCTATATATGAAAAAAGCAATGACTGCACTTTAGCATTTAATGAAGAAACAAAAAGTGTTATTTTCCACACAACAAATCAAAATGTTGTTGGATTATGCGTAATATATGACGATAATAATTCATATAGCACAATTCTGCAGAATCCGCATTCTGAGGCTCCTGCCCCATCAGAATTACATTTATATGGTATGGATTCAATTTTAAATGTACATTGTTTTTGTGTAAAAAGGGAAATATAAATATTAAGGAGGTATATGGAACTTAAAGTATTAAAAATAAATGTAGTTATAAATTGGGATGAAGCAAAACAATTAATTAATGAATTTCGTGTTGAAGATATTAAAAAGAAATGGAAACATCTATTAGATGTAGGACGGTTTATAAGGACACCAGGTGCTCCTCAAGATTCTTTGCTTAAAACCATTAATCAATCATCGGAATTTAAGAACATAGAACAAAATCTTTGGTATTTCAAAGATAGTACTGATATTACTGCTTCTGAGCTAAACAGAAAGTTTTTGAATTTGTACCTTAAATTTGAAGTGCAGTATCTGAAAGAAATAAGCATGGAAATATATGTAAATAATAAAGAAAAATTAAGTCTTAATCTCTCAGTAGTGAATGAGGGTTCAACACTTAAAGAAAAAATCACACCAGGGTTGTCCTTGTTAAGTACATACATGAAGGGTGCAATAACACCTTTCTCTAATATAAATGAAATAGAAAAGGCTTTGAGGATTTATGAAGGAATTACTGATATGCAAATAGAAGAACCTGTATTAGAAATTTCTTATTCATCGTCTAAACCAATAATTACAGGAGGAGAAGTAAAAGTTATTGGTAAATTGAAGACCCTTGATGGATTTGATATGTCAAAATTTAAATTTTATATATCTGGAGAACCAGAATATCCCACTCCATATGTATATCGCATTGGTAAGTATATAAATTAGTCCTATGAAGCTACACAAAATAATAAAAGAAATAAACAGCTCTTCTTTAGACGCTGATGTTGTCCTAAAAAGAAGGACTTTTTCTATACAACAGCTAAAAGAATATTTCTTAAATCGCTTGATAGAACTCACAGAAAACACAAATGCCTATCTATTCACAAAACCCAATGCAACATTTGACATAGAGATAAATAGTCTAAATAATACCTGGGAATACAAAATTTCCATAAGCAAGAACTTCAAAAAATTTACACAGATAAAAAATTTAATTCTTGATTATCAGTTTTTAGGAAACCAGATAAAAATTTGGATAAGCAACGCTCTATATAACTCACTAAACAAAATACAAGTTTTTGTAAAAACAGGTATAGAATATCTTCAATTTGAAAGACTTAAAAGCGAAGGAATAAGCGACTACAATACATGGAGATTTGAGGGGCCGATTTATGGAAATCCTTCAGAAAATTCGGTTATAGTTAAGTTTTTACTGAACAATGGATCTAGGATGATTATTAACTTACCGATTGACTACACGCTCTATTATCCGTTTGGAACAGATTATAGAGTTGAAGTTTATAAAATAACTGATATACCTCATCTCGTAGAAACAATCTACCCATCCTTTTCTTTAGTGGAGAATAATTTTCTTCATGTGAATTATATAGAAAAAACAGACCAAAAAGAAGTTTTGGCAGTAAAGGTAAAAATAGATGATATAGAAGATTTTACATATTGGAAAACTTACCTTCCAGTAAGTTATAGAGATTTTCCGTTTTTGAGAACATATATATATGATTTAGCGCTCACAATGTTATCTTTGTTATCAGAATTTAGGATTAGTGCAAGTGAGAATATAAAAAATCTCGTTATTAACATGTTCAACGCTTCAAAAAATTTAATAAATTCAAAAAATTCTTTCAACTTCAGCTACCCTTCTTATGGCTTTTTTTCTGATGAATATATAAGAAACGGTGGGGTAGCTTGGCTTTTAGAAGCGCTTGCGAAAGCATACAAATATATCCCCGAACTTCAAACAGTAGAAAATAAAAACTTTATAAAATCCGTAGCAGATTATTTAGTAGGAGAAATACAATCTAACGGTTTAGTAAGAGGAGGTTACGGAATTTATGACGCTCAATGGAACTTCGATGCCTCTTATATAGTTCCGTGGTACAGCACAGAACACAACATAGATAGCTACTTTGCATTAAAAAGTGTATATGATATAACAAACGAATCTATTTACAACACAAAAGCAGAACAAATAAAAAATGCTATCATAAACAATATTTATGACGGCGAAAAATTAACGCAAGGATACCAAGATACAGCAGGTGCGTTAGATATTTATACTTGGGGTACGATTTTCCTTTATAAAATTGGCTTTGACATAAACAGCGTGTTTAAAAACTATCAATACTTGGACCAATTTTTCAAAATAAGGCCAACAAATACTTCTTTCATACCAAATCTATACAAACCCTATTCAAATGAATTTGGTTATCCAGGCGCAAAAAATCTTCTTTGGTTTGAAGGATATTTTCAGGCGCTTTACGCAAAGTATTTAATTTTCAAAAACGAACTTGAATTAAGAGAAGATAAAGACAAAATACAAAACTTCATCTTAAAAGAACTACTTCCTTATTCGGTTGGTTATGACGATACATATGAAATTGGAGAATTTCCTAGCATAACAGCAACAACCTGGTTTCTGTTTTTCTATTATCTGTATTATCACAATATGGAATCTTTCTGGTAGTGAACTTTCAACTCTTCAAAAATCAAATCTTTTGGTAGCAATTTATAACAGAAATAGCTAGTGTTAAACCAAACTCCAGATTTTTCATTAGATATAAACTCTATTCGCTTATCAAAAATAATAAGTTGAAGGCCATATTTTCTAAATAATTCTCCCCTTTGTTTTCCTTCTAAGGTAGTTATTGGAAGCAAAAACGCAAAGGGTTTTCCAAGACTATAGGCTCTTTTTAAAACTTCTGTTTTTATGCTAAATGGTGGATTAGAAGCGATAATATCGTATTCATCTGGTTCATAGTAAAAGAAATCTTGTCCTGTACTTATATGTGAATAGACGACTTTGTAGCCGTTTTCCTTGAAAACTTTAACATAATTAGAATCTTCTGTGTCAAAGGGACACCATAGTATTTTATCTTTGGGTATGTATTTCAAGAGAGGTTCAACTGCAAATCTGGGAGTGTAAAACTCATCATTTACTTCCTTTTTTGCGTATTCTATCATGGCCTTTTTCATCTTCTCACTCTCCTCTGTTTTTTGCCTTTGCTTTCAACTTTTTCTCTACTAACTGGTTGAACTCAACAAAAGGAATTTGTTTTTTCTTAGTTCCTCAAAGTTCGCCTTAGAAAAGTAAAATTCTCCCATTTCACAAATTTTGTTCTTAATTACCTCAAAAGCAAACTTCATATCTTTAGATATCTTGTAGACAAAAGAAGCTGCACTCAAAATGCAAACCTCATAAATCGAGCCTATAGAAATCTTTTCTCCATCAATATTCAAGTATCTGCCTTTTGCAATTCTTCTTATAATTCCTAGATTGCTCAACATCTTTAACGCAAACGAAACATCTCTTTTGCTCATATTTAGGTTTTTTGACAGAGAATTGTATCCAAGAACCACACGACTGCCGTATTTACTCGTCAGTTTAGATATAAAATTGGCAACCTTTAAAACTCTTTTATCATTTGTTTCTTTAGAAATCCTTGACATAACAACATCTCCTAAACCAGCATATTCGATGCTTTTTCTCACAACAAAGTTACCCAAACTAGGAAACATCGTAAGAAGTTGTTTAAAATACAACTTTTTTCCTTCACGCTTTCTAGCTAAAGCCCGGATAATAAGCTCAATTCTTTTACTTCTTTCATCATCCCTTTCAATCAAGGGCCATAAAAGATTCTTTATTTCCTCAAAACTTTTGCCCATGAAAGCTAGAAATCCAGATAACTCAAAAATCAAATCGTTTCTTCTACCTCTAACATAATCTTTCTCTGCTATCTTTTGAACAATCTCTCTAAAAACATCTTCCAACCCCTCTCCAACGCTAACAACATCAATCTCTTCACCCTTTGAACTTAAAGCCTTTTTCACATAAGAATTTAGGCCAAAAAAGTCCTTGTGTGTTTTTAAAATTTCCTCAAAAGTTTTCTTGGTGTTAGAAAACGGCTTTTTGAAAAACCTATAAAAGAACCTTAACTTTTTCTTAAAATCGCTATTTGAAAACAAGAGTCCTTTTCTTCCATAAACCTCATCAAGTATCAGCGTTATAGAACGACCATTAGGAAACACCTCTACGCCATCTCTCCAAAAGCCAATAGCCACACTCTCTATGAACTTCAAGAATATTTTACTCTCCTCAAACTTTATTCCAGAGTTGAAAGGAATCAAGAAATGAATCCTTCCACCAATACTTTTCTCAGCGTAAACTTTAAGATTGTAAACCTCAAACAAGTAGTTAAGAAAAAGCAATACTTTATTTTCTTCCCATTCTTGATCAACATCAATAACGATTAATCTAAAGCAGCCTCCACTCAGTAAGCTAAATGAGTAAAATTTACTACCAGATAAGAAAGACTTAATTTCACTAATTCCAAAAGTATTCAGAGGGGAGTAGACCTTACCTACGCCCACCAAATGAGTAAAAGATCCAAGGTCTTCGGTGATCTTCTTTAGTAGCCCCACAATAGGACTGTATCACAAGTCCCTGTGGTCTGTCAATATTAGACTTTCCAGACTCTGTTAATAGTGTACCAACCCTTCTGTAGCGTCTTTTTGAGGTGTCTTTTCTAGGGTCTTGACTTTTCTTTGTTCTTGGAGTACGATTGAAGCATGAGCGCTTTACCTAAGGCTGTGAGCTTTGTAGTACACCCGAATTGTGTGTTTATTGAATATTCCTCATCTCTTGCTAAGAGGTGGATTTACGAATCCTTGATTGAAAATAGGTTTTCTCCGGAAAGTATGTTTTTGTTTAAGGAGGAAAAGGGTAGAGATAAGGGACTTGTTGTTGTTCCTTCATCTGTTGCTTACCTGATGGGAATAAGGACATTTTCTCAAAGTTTTAAACCAAAGAATCACAAGCTTAATTTGATAGAAAAAGTAGATCCTTTTTATTGGCAGAGAAGGGCCATAGAAAAAATTATTTCTGAGAGAAAAAGAAATGGATTAATAAAAGCTCCTACTGGTTCAGGTAAGACTGTTTTCGCTTTGCTTTTGGCTAATAGGTTAGGTAGTCCCTCTGTGATTGTAGTTGACAGAGAGGTGTTAATTGACCAATGGGTAGATAAAATTAATGAAGTTTTTGAGCAACCGGAGGTTATAGTTTTGGATAGAAAAAATGTTGAGGATATTTTAGATAACGAATATGATTTTGCAGTTACTACAGTTCAGTTTCTTAATTCTCTAATGAAAAAAGATTTCAAAAAGTATTTTGATATTTTTGACAAATCAAACTTTAATATGGTCATTTATGATGAAGCCCACACTACTAGTGCAGCAATTGCTTTCGGTAAAAGCGTAGCTTTATTTGGGAGATTTGAATACATATTTGGCGTTACTGCTACTCCTTATATTTCTAACTTTCCTTTACACTTTTACACGATAGGTAGTGTAATAATAGATGCCGAAAAATTAGGTTACAAAAACGACTTAAAAGACAAACTTTCAATTGAGGTTGTGAAAGATTCCTTTATAAACAAATTGAAGATTTGGAATGGAATGGATAGAACATTATTGTTAGCTCAATATCAGACGCAACTGGAGTCTTCAGAAAAATTTAGGGATCGCTTTGTTAATATCATTAACAAGAAGTTGTCTGAAGGAAGAAGAGTACTTGTTGTAGTTTCTCGCTTGGAAACGATAGACTACCTTGCTAAAGTTTTTCCGATGGCAAAAATACTGACATCAAAAAGAAAAGACGCTCTTGACGAAAATGAAAATCTGATTATAGCAACATATGGCGTTGTGTCTAAAGGATTTGATTATCCCTCTTTAGATACGCTGATAACTTCTGTTTTAATTTACGGCAAAGTTTCTTCTGTTCAGCTTGTTGGCAGAATTTTAAGAAAAACAAAAAACAAAAAAGAACCACAAGCAATTTTTGTAGTAGACAAATCGATGGAGAATATTCTTGATGTTGATATTAAAAAAGAGCTTGAATTTAAGATAGATGTATACTCATGATATGTTTGATAAAAAACACCCCCCCTGGAGGATAAAGATGACCATTGAAGAGGTGTTAAAGTTTAAAGAAGAAAACAACAAACCGCCGAGGGCAAAATCTGTTCATGATGTTCTTAGGTTGGTAGAAGAATATTTGGTTTATATGACAAAGAATGGAGGAAGGGTTAGCTTTAATTTTTCTTTAGAGTATTCGAGAGAAAAAGGAAATTATCTAAGACTCTCTTCTTCTGGTAAATGTCCTAGAGCGATAGCGTATTCTGTAATTTATCAGTTTGAGGAGCAAGAAGAAATCAAAGATTTATCTCCAAGAGCTATAAGCATTTTTCAAATGGGGCATGCTTTACATGAATTAGAGCGTGCACTTATTTCCGAGGTTAATGAACTTGTAAGCGTTGAAGATACAGTATATCTTGAGGTGGATGATTATAAAATACCAGGACACATAGACGGAGTTCTAAAATTGGAGGATCGTGATGTAATTATAGACATAAAAACTGTGAACGAAAGAACTTTTAATGAATTTAAAAAAGAGCCTAGAGAAGATTATGTTAAGCAGCTTAACGCCTACATGTATGCTACAGGTATAAAAGAAGCTTATCTTTGGGTTTACAACAAAAATACAAGCAATAGAATGATTGTTCCGATTCTGTACTCTGAAAAGGTTGTAGAAGAAGTTATAGACAACTTTAGGAAGGCTATAAGGGGAATTAAGGGCGAATTACCTGAGCGTCCTTATCAGTACAGGATTGAAGACCTTGGCAATGGTTTAGTAGTGAAGACTTTACCTTGGCAATGTTCTTATTGTGCTTTCACACAAATTTGTTGGCCCGATTTTAAACTCTTTACAGAGGGGGGCAAGGTGAGGTATATTAAGGTGGAGGAGGACGAAGGTGCTACACAAGAGGATTCTGAACTGTGGCTCTGAAGACCAAAGGCCTCAAAGCGTAATTTATGACAACTTTGTTGAAATTAACTTTAGTGCAGATATAGATGAGTTTTCTGTTAATGAGTTTATTGATAGTATTTATGTCGTTTCTCATGAGTTGTCTAAGTTTGAAGTAGCCAAAGGAAGAGAAGTTGGTATTGAACTAAATAAAATTCCAATCATTGTACAGTTCTCCACTCTTGGTGGAGATGTAATGCAGGCTATGAGAGTAATTAATTTAATTAAATGTTTTGAGAGAGATATAGTTTTCGTAGCTAATTCTATTATTGCAAGCGCTGGTGTTTACATCTTCCTCTCTACTAAGGAATCTAATAGGTTTGTTACACCTAATTCGTTTTTCATTATGCACGACTTCCTCGTAAACCATCCTCAACCTATTGGTTCTAAAGACATTGTTGACAATTTGGACAAACAGTACAAAGTATTGAAGACTATTTTTGAAAATGAGTTTATAAAAAAGATTGGACTTAAAAAGAAGGTGATTGGGAAAGGGGCACACAAAGATATTTACATCACACCAGAAGAAGCGATAAAGTACAATATTGCCAACAAGTTTTTTGAAGGAAAACACAAGGTTTTTGAAGAACTTGGATTGAATTACGATGAGGTAAAGTCTATGTTTTACAAATTTAAAATGGGCCTTGACAACTAAAGATTTTTGTGTTATATAAGAACTATGTCAGTCTTTGGAGTTTCTTGGGGAACAGTAGAATCAGGAAAAGCGGAAATGGTTTACATGTCCTCTATCCTTTCAAAAAGGTATAATGTAAATTACTTACTAATAAGACCAACTTTTATTTCTAACCAAAAAGAAGTTCGTTTTAAAAATAGAAAGGTGTATTATCATCATTCTTATTATCCACACGAAGTTTTTTACAAAGTAAAAAAAGATGAAAGTTATGTTATTCATGTTCAACATTTTCATTTAATAGAGCAATATGAGCTGAAACAGCTTATCAAGTACTTTAAATACAAAGATGTTATGATAAACTTCATAGGTTTGAAGTTTGATTATGAAGCTAATGTTTACGAACAGTTTGAATTTCTTATGAAAGAAGCAGACATTAGTGAGGAATTAGAGTCTTATTGTTCTTTGTGTGGAAGAAAGGCTAAATACAATCAAGCAGTTTATGATGGTGAGCCTTTACCGATAATTCCGAATAAGCAAGTGTTAATTAATTTGCATTATGAACCAAGATGTGAAGAGTGCTATATACATCCTAAAGAAGTTTCTAAAGAGATATTAGAAAGACCAGACTTATTTTTTAGCCTCAAGCAGTCTTGAAAATCTTTTGCGTCTTGACATTCTAAGCGCTCTGTGCTAGCATGAAGCCATGAGCATTGAGCACAGGCTGGATTTTTTTGAAATAGCTAGCAGGTACACAAATCTTAGACATAGAGGGGGAGGGAAGTATTACGGTCTTTGCCCCCTACATCCCGAAGATACACCCTCTTTTCATATTGACACTAACCTTGGCGTTTTTTACTGCTTTGGATGTAATACAGGTGGAAACATTTATCAGTTTATTTCTTTAGTGGAACATGTACCAATAAATCAAGTTGGAGAGATTCTTAGAGAAAAATTTGGCATCGATGTAAAGACAAAAGGCGAAAAAAAGTATAATGACGATCATGAGTTGTTTTCAAAACTTCTTAAGCTACTTTCTAAGTATAACGACAAAGAAACTGTAGAAGACTTTAACATTAAGAAACTAGGATTAGTACCAAAGTACTCGATGTTTTATATTCCAAATGAAAAATTGGTAGATTTTACGAACGAAGTAAAAGAAAAGTTAGACATAGAGAGGTTAGTAACGCTTGGAATTTTCAGTAGAGATGAAGAAGGAAAGCTGAAGTTTAGGTACATGGGTAGGATTATTATTCCGATATATTCTAGGGCAAATAGAATTGTTGGCTTTGTTGGAAGGTCATTAAATGATATGAGCTTGCCCAAATACCTGAACACGAAGTTTAGCAAAACTGAACACTTGCCGTTTTTGAATGAGGCTGTAAAGATAGCAAAGAAGAAAAACCTGAATACTATTTACATAGTAGAGGGACCATATGATGCCTTAGCTTTAATTGAAAGAGATATACCAGCTGCTTCCTTGTTAGGTATACATTTTACAGTAGAACAAATTAACCTTTTAAACACATTTCCTGTTGTTTATTTCATATTTGACAACGATGATGCTGGAACTACGGCCTATTTTAATGTTGCTAAAACTATCATTAAAACCAATCGTCCCTCTTTTTCTGCAATGTTTGTTTTTTATAAAGATAAGGAGGACATAGATGAAATTTTAAAAAAGAAATCGTTCGAAGAGTTTATAAAAACAGCAGACACAAGGGATGTTTATGATGTGTTTATAGATGCGCATTTAAGAAATATTGTTAAAGATTTACCTGTAAAAAATAAGGAGTTAATTAGAGAAGAACTCATCAAAAGACTAATGAAACTATTTTTCAACTACAGAGAAAATGAGCATGTTTATAACTTAATGCTTAGGATATGTGAAAGATCAAAATATCCTTTTGATGCGCTTATTAGAAGGGTAGACTATGTGATAAATAAGGAGCTATCTAAAGCAAAAAGAGAAATAGAGTCTGTAGAAATAGATTACATACCGCCCAAAGAAAGAAAACTTCTTAGAGGAGTCTTGTATCTTGTTAATGGACATTATGACAAACTCATGGCGTTAAAGAGAGAGTTGCTTCTGTACAAATATAAGAGTAAAACTGTAAAATCTCTGGTTGAATTTTTCTTAGAAGAAAGAAGTGAAATTAGTGAGGAAGAGTATTCTTTACTTGTGGAAACTGAACCTGAAGAAGTAGATTTAATTTCTCTAATATCCGAGCAAACGACAGATAAGAGGTCTGGCAAGTTAAAATCTATAGCAAGAAGATTGGGATTTTTGAGCGTTTCTAGGGCGCTAGAGATTGAAGAAAACATAGAATCAGCAGAAGAGGAAAGCAAAAAGGAGGGAGGGGAAGATGAATTTACCTTTTAAGATATCTCCCTCACTAGTAAAATCCTATGTTTTTTGTCCAAGGAATTTTCAGATAACTAAGTTTTACTTGAAGGATAACAATATACCTAAGAAGATTCCAACTAGAAGCGCTGTTTTGGGAAGATTTTCTCACGCATCTTTTTACTACATGTATAGAGATGTTTTGGGAAAACTTGATTTTAGCGAAGATTTGGAAGAATACAAATCTCTGTTAGACAAAGAACACGCCTTTGTAAAGATGCTTTACGAAAAAGATATCATTGAAGAAAAAGACAACCTTTATGAGCTAGAAAAGAAGTTGCTAATAGACTCTTTTGATTTTCTGCTTCGAATACGAAATTCAATACAGGTAGAGGAAGTTTTGGTTTGGGAAGAAAAGATAGAAGGAAAAATTAGAGAATTTCCAGAGATTGTGTTCGAAATAATACCGGATTTTGTGGCACTTACAAAAAGAGGAAACTATGTTTTAATAGATATCAAAAACAGAAGAAACTCGGAAAGTCAAAAAATACCGTACATCATATACAGAGAAATACTTAAGGACAAGTTTAATGTAGAATTTATAGTTCTTTCCATAGATGTTCTGAGAAAGAAGATATATAGACACGACTACAATTCCGAATACAAACAATATCTGTATTCACAGATTAGTATGATTAAAAAATCTCTTATGACAGGCATTTATCCGCAAAAAACAAAAAATTGCGTAGAATGTAAGGTGAGGAGTTTATGCAAGAGATTACCTTATCAGATATAAAGTCTGTGATTGTTGCGATTTCTAATCACATAATGTTTTTGTGTAAAAAGAAAATAATATCTACATGCTTCTACGAATTTGATACTTCAATAATCGATATTAAAAGCAATCCCGAAGATGATATGTTTGAGTACATAGATTTGTTTTTTCTAAAACCAATAAGAGATAAAATAAATCAAGCGAAAACAATAAAAGAGCACAAGGAACTTTTGGAGGAATTGAAGTTTGTTACAGAAGAGATAAAAGTAATAGTAAATGAATTTTTCGAACTTAAAGAAAAGGCAAAGGAGCAGTATAATAAGGAATATTCTTTTGGAATTGATAAGATTTTGAAAGGAGGGGGAGCAGGTTGACAACGACAAGCCTAGTAAAATTCAAAGAGAAAGCAGATAGAGAGGTCTTTTTTGCTAAATTTGATGAGATAAAGAAATTTGTTTTTGCCGCTTTAAAGTTAGCTGAGCTAGTAGGAAAGTCAATAAGCGCACAAGAACATGAAAAGGAAGATGTTTATAGGACGATAGAAATGATTTTTGGAAATGAAGTTCTCAGCATGGTAAAAAATGACCCAAACGAAGTTTACAAAAACACCTCCCAATTTTTAAATGACAAAATTTTTGAACTTCTTACTTTTGCTATCAATAAAGGAGCAGAGATAAAAGTTTTTAATGTAGAAGAAGCGTTAATGGAATTGATACTTTCTGGTGAAATGGATGATATAGATGATGAACTGATGGAAAAAATAATAGAGGGCGTTTCAGTTACACAAAAATTTGTTATAGCATAAAATGCTTGATTTTATCAAAAAGAAGAATATACAATATAGAGAGGAGGTAATACAAACATGACATCTCAAGGGTATTCACTTAAATACATTGGAGCAAAATTTGTCTTAGTAAATGGAGAAGGAAGATACTCTAAGTATGTAAGAGCTTCTGATGGAAAGGAAATTTCAATTTATCTAAACCCCGCAATTTACGGCGGCGTTAGCACAGAAGTAGTTCCAGTTTGGGATGGTACTACTTTGTCTTTTCAAGCTCTAACTCCTTCTGAGCTTGACGATAGGTATACAGTAGGTAGACAGCTTAGACTTGTTTTTGGGGGCTCTACTGCTACTCCAGTATTTGATGCAACACCAGACCTTTCTAATTTTGAACTTGTAAAGGTTTATGAAGATGCTAGAGTAGTTCCACTTCTTCTCTTTAGAGTAGGGGATTATAGGTTAGCTTCTTTCAATACATTTGCTGTTCCTTACGAAACTTTCTTCGAGGATTTGGCCGCTGAGATAGCAGAAATGACTCCTCCAGATGAAACACTTTTCCTAAAGTACCTCAACAACCCCAAGGAAATTTTTAATAAGTGGATTACTGTAGCCTCTACTTGTGCTGGTGCGGGGGCTCCTACTGTTAGATTTGTGGACAACGATATTTATCTCGATGTAGATTTCTCTAGATACATTACTCATGATTCCGTTGCTTTGCAGAACGATGAGCACCTTTTTGGCATGTCTAACACTTTGAGTAAAGGTAGTTTCTTCTATTCTGTTCTTTCTAAGGTTTTCTGCGATCAGTATCAGATTATTCCTTTCTACGACACCCTTCCTAAGCCAATGAATGGTAATTACACAATCATTGGTAGACCTGAAAGGCTAATAGACTTTAATCAAGTCGTTGCTAATGCAGTAGATGCAGTAGCTAACCTTATTAACGATACTACAATTAAAGATTCCTTTAAGGATTTAGCAAAGCAAATTCTTTCTGAAGGTTTAAAAGATTGGTTCCGTCCTTCTTCTTACCGTGTTGTTGTTGCTTACGATGGTAATGGAAATCCAATCTATCAAACAGTAAATGTATTCCTACTCTATCAAGGTGCAGCTAATGGTGCTGTATTTTTCGACTTTGACGGTAAAGCCATTAGCGTACCTGTAACATTTGGTGATACTTTTGATTACACAGCCCTGGAATACCAAAAGGCTCATCCCACTTCTAAGTCTTATGTAACTGGTCCTTATGGTGCTATTCCTATCTATGACGACAACGGAAACCTCATTGGTTGGTACTCTGACGCTTACTCTAAGTAAGTAAGCAAAAATAAATAACGACAGCCTAAAACGGGCTGTCGTTATTTATTTTGTTAGTACTTACCAGATTCCATTATTGTTTCAAGAAGAAGAATTGCACCATTTAGATTTCTTGTTTTTAGGTAATATTCTTCTACAGCATTTGCCAAGCTATCAAACTCTCTTTCTGGTAAGCTATCTTTCTGCAAAAATTTTTTGAGGAACTTTCTATATAAGATAATCGCATCGTTTCTTTCGCCAAAGCTTTTTTCAATATTTTCTTGAGAATTGTTATTTTTATTCATTTTATCGGTTGCTAAAATATTTTCATCATTATCTCTACTCTTTTTACGAATATCTCTAAGCTTGGATTCTATTGCTTTAGGTGTTCTTCCCAGTATTTTTGCAATTTCTCTACGCTTTTTACCAGCATTTACCAATTCAATTAGTTCACTTATTTCTGCTTCTGTCCATGGTCTAGTCATAGCATGGATAGTATAGACGAAATTATAAGAGTTGTCAAGCCCCCCCCAAGACTAAACATTAAAAGCCTACATATGTTTCTTTTAGTGTAGAAGAACTTACTCTTACTAGCTTAGCCTTTTTTCTAAATTCTTCTAGGTTTGTTGAGTTGGTGTAAGTAAGAGCAGACCTTAACCCGTCCTCTATTCCTGATAGTATTTCTTCTACATTTGGCGGATTTTTAATTTCAAAACCGTCCCCTTCAACATTTTCTTTATTTTGTTTTGCGTATTGTGAGGCCATGCCATAGTAAAACACCTTTTCGTTATCAAAGGTATCTACTTCTCTCGAAGCAAAAATCTTTCCTCCCATTACCAAATCTGAAAATATCAAAGCTTTCGCTATATCTCCATAATTCTTTATTCCACCATCAGAAACAAGGTATACATTTATGTTAGAAAGATTTTCTATATATCTTCCTAACTTAGAAGAATTTAAGTTGCGTAAAAAGTTTCGCAAATCTCTCATTAAGTCTAGCTGTGGAAATCCAATTCCAGTATTTAGCCTTGTTGTACATGCGCTTCCCGAACCTATTCCGCTCCTTATGTAAATATTTCTAAAACCAAATTTTGCTGCAAAGTAAAGAAGGTACAACATTCCATTTATTGAACCTATATTCCCTAACATTACACCAGAATTAACGCCTAGAATGCTTAGAGAATATAAGAAATTTACAGAGTGCTTTGAAGCTCCGTGAGCTATATCAAGTAGTAAAATGTCTGAATTATCTACCAGTTCATCTGTAATTTCTTCTTTTGCCCCAACAGAAAGGATAATTGGAGAGTAATATTTAGATTTCAGCTCTTTGTAAATTTCTATCCTCTCTTCTATGGATTTATTAATTCGTGGAATTGAGTAGATAAAGTTCCTTTCTACTAACTTTTCCCCAAATTTCTTGCCAAAAAAGCTCATCGGCGAAGAAATAATTGGCTTTACAAGTCTTTTGCCCCCTCTAATATCAACAATCTCTTGCATTATATTTGTCTGTTTTCTAGAGATTTCCTTTTCAAGAAATGTAGGAAGTATTAGGTAATCCTCAAAGCTACCGTAGAAGTTTTCTGTGTGAAAGTTTATATCTTCTATTAATTCGATGAAGGAAAGGTCTTCTTGTGTGTAGTTGTACATCTTTATCACCCCTACATTTTACAAGTAACGGTAGTAGCTGAACATGACGCAATCATCATTTATGTTTATGTAAAAATCTTTGTAAGGTATTCTTTTTACGACAATTTTGTTTTCTTCTTTTACTGTCTTTTTTCTGTAAATGTGTTTAATTTTGTAATCAACAAACCTATTTAACATGTTTCGAAATTCTTCGTCAAAGTCGCACCCATCAATGTTGATTATTAGCATGTCGTCAGCAGTTTTTACAGAAACTTTAAAATTGTTGTATGGATAATAAGAATCTAGTATTTTTCTTATTTCACTTTTTAGTGTTGCTACTGTTGGTTCTTTTGAAAACTTCTTAGCCATAGCAGAATTATTTTATCATCAATTCTGCAACCCGTTGACACACCCCCAAGGATGTGGTAAGCTTCCCATAGGTAGAGGAGGCCACATGGTGGTAAGAAAGAGAAAAGTAATTAAAATGAACCCCTATAGGCAGACATACGACTTAACACAAGATGACTTAGATATTGTTCAAAATCCCTACGATACAAGCGAAGATAAGTATGTTTTCGCTAAAGATGATGTAACTTATAACGAATATAAGTCTTCATATGTTATGAGCCAAGATGAGAATATGTGCACAAAGTATAATCCATATACGATGCAGTACGAGAAAGTACCTTGCGATTGGGAACTCCAGATGAACCCATATACGGGGAGGTACGAATATGGACCAAAATGAGCTTTTCGATGAAAACCTCTATCTTATTGAGTTAGAAATCGTTTTTAGCCTAATTAAACACAAAGATTTTATACAGAAAGTTATTTTCCTTTCAGAAGATGATTTTGTGTATCTAGGAAAAGCTTTTGAATATGTTAAAAATCACAACCAAGAACCAGAAGCTTCTTTATTGTCGGATATTGTACAACTTGGTTTAGTTAAAGCAGAAGATGTTGAACTTTATGATGAAATTACGCCGGATGAAAAAGGACTTAATCTTACAGTTAAGTATGCGAATTGGCTAAAGGAAAAAAGTGTTCTTAGACGAATCTCCCCACAATTAAAAGAATTGTCAATAAAAAAGTTTTTATCAACTTCAGAAGTTTATTCCAAACTCAAAGAAATTCAAGAAGAAATTTCTAGAAGCGGAATAAAAAATGTTGACATTTTATCTGTTGAAGATATGTCTAGAGAATTTTTTAATGAGTTGAACAAAAAAGACACTTATAGGTTTGGATTTAGGTTCGGAAATATGAACCTTGACGACTACATTTATGATTTTGTACCGGGAAATGTAGTTGTTATTGGTGCAAGACCTGGTATAGGAAAAACCCTCCTATCTTTGCATGTTGCTTATAAGCATGCTTTGGAAAATATACCTGTTCACCTGATTTCAATGGAAATGACCAAATTTCAGATTTTTGGTAGGTTAATTTCAATGATTGCAAAGATACCCGCATCTAAGATATTTAAAAAAGAACTAACTGATGAAGAAAAGAAGTTGGCGCAAATAACAGTTGAAAAAATGAATAGCTGGCCCCTTTACTTTACTTCTACTCACGATGGATCTATAGAAAACATAGAGTCAATTATTAGAAGAAGTGTATATGAAAATGGCACAAAAATTGTTTTTATTGATTACTTACAACTCATGTCAAACATTAAGTTTTCTGGAAATAGACATCTAGAAATTGGCTCAATTGCGCAAAGACTAAAAACATTGGCTATTGAGTTGGATGTTGCAATTGTTGAAGTTTCTCAGTTGTCAAGAAAATTAAGCGAAGAACCTAATATTGATGACCTAAAAGAAAGTGGAGATATTGAACAAGCAGCTTCTCTGATTGCTTTAATGTCTAACAAAAAGGAGGAAGAAATTGATTCAATAACGCTAAACAATGGAGAAAAGATTGTTTCGACAAGAAAATATATAAACTTTTATGTTAAAAAGCAGAGAAATGGTCCACTTTTTACTGCAGTTATTTCATATGATACAAAAACCTTTGATTTTAATGTGGAGGAAATTAAATTTGGTAGCACCAAAAAGACAGACGACAAAAAGAGCAAGGCTTGACAAAAAGCGCAAGCTTGTTATACCCTAAGAGAGAGGTAGGAGCATGACTGAGAAGGAGATCAGAATTGAATTAATGCGGCCCTTTCCAGATCAGGCGATTCTTTTCCGTGTAGATAAAAAGCTAAAAAATGGTTCTTATTTGGTAGTACCATATCTTGACGTTAGGTACATAATTCATCGTTTAAATACAATGATCCCTGGAGAGTGGGAACTTAGAACAGAAATAACTCCAATAACTGTAGAAACTACCGATAAAAGTGGATTTTTGATTGTTGGACATATGGCAAAGGCTGAGCTTACAATCATGGGCAAAACAATGACAGGAACTGGTTCTTCTTACTTGGTTTTTGATAATGATTTAGAAAAGTTAAAAAAACAATTTATTAAGGCAGATCCTAAGTCTGCAGAAACAGACGCAATAAGGAGAGCTGCTGCCAATCATTCAATCGGTTTGTATATTTGGTTTTTCAAAAATCAAATATTTGCAACGGAAGAAGAACTAAAGAATCGCAACTCCAAACCGATACAAGAGGCTTTGGCAAACCTTAGGATTATAGGCGATAAGCTTTACAGGCAAGCAAAAGAGTACGCATTGGGGAAGAAGGGAGGTGCTGAATGAACAACGAAAAGATAAGGCAAATTATCTCTTCTTATGCTAAAAAGTTTAGCAGAGAAGAAATTTATACTGGTCAAGAATTAAAGCAAACTAAAGAGGAAATAGTTTCTACCGGAATATTGACAGTAGATTTAGCACTAGGAATTGGTGGAATTCCAATGGGAAAAATTATTGAAGTATACGGCCAAGAATCTTCAGGTAAAACCACTTTTAGTCTGATAACTATTTCTCAAATGCAGAAAGCAAATAAAATATGTGCTTTTATTGACGCTGAAAACTCCTTTGATCCAATTTGGGCTGAAACTCTTGGCGTGAACCTTGATGAACTGCTTTTAATTGAGGCAAATTCCTTGGAGGAAAGCCTTGAGAAATTAGAATTTTTAATAAACCAAGGTGTTCAATATGTTGTTTACGATTCAATTGTAGCCCCACCTACCGTATCCCAAAATAATGCTGATTACGGAGATAGCTTGGTTGGTGTAAGGGCTAGAGTACTTTCAATGGCACTTTCAAAGTTAATGCCCGTCATAAGGCAAAATAAAGCAACGATAATGTTTATCAACCAAATTCGTGAAAAAATAGGAGTTTATGGAAATCCAGAAACAACTCCAGGCGGTAGAGCATTAAAATTCTTCTCGTCCCTTAGACTTAATATGCGCAAAAAACCAATAAAAGATGAAGATGGAGAAATCGGAGATGAAGTTCATGTAAAAATAGAAAAGAATAAGTTTGCTCCACCAATGAGAAAAGCCAAATTTCTACTGTTCTATGATGGAACTTACACTATAGATTATCCAGAAATACTGAGTCAACTTGGACTTGTTAAGAAATCGGGTGCTTGGTACAAAGAACAAATAACTGGAGAAGAGAAAGCTTTTCATGGCGCAGTTCAATTAATTGAAGAAATAAAAAACAACAAGCACTTTGCAGAGCTTGTTGAGCAAAAAAATCAAAGAAAAAATTGCAAACCTTAAATCTGTAAATTTATCTGAGGAGGAGGAAGATGAGTGATTTTTCTTATTCCTGCAGCTCAATGAGAGAATATCTTAATAGAGATGTTTTTGAGCAGCTAGAAAAGGAATATTTAGATTATATTCACAATTTTGAATGCATTGCTTGTTATTTGGGGAAAAGAAGCTTTTCAAAAACAGAAACAATTGCTCACCACGAAAATCTTTCCTACTGCTATAGAAATTATAAGCGATTTACAGACTTTTCAACAATACCATTGTGTGATTTTCATCACAAGGAAAGACACGATTTGGGCTTCTCAAGAACATATAGAAAATGGTTTGGTAATGAAAACATAGTTTATGTCCTTGTTTTCAACTTAATCAAGGAATTTTTTAATAAAAATGGGGACTTTAAAAGGGAGAAAATTGCAGAAGAGATTTTAAAAAGTGTGTCCTTAGATGATGCATTGACAAACAGGAAGCTTTTTGATAAGCTACTAGTATGGATAGTCAAAGAAGATTAGAAAGTCCTTACAAAACAATTTTCAAGGAAATTCCTGAGGTTTATAAAATCAGCATAAAAGATGTTGCACAAACATTAAAGATGCCCTTTGATGAAGAAACATATTTTTTAGATTTTTCTGTTATAAACGATTTTTCCCCTGAAGAACTAAATGAACTTCTATTCTCTGTCCTTTCTTGGTTAGAACATATAAATTACAAAAAGACTTTAATTGAAGGAATCTTGGCAATAAAAGACAACGAAGAAGAATCTATGTATGCCAATCTTTTCATACAAATAAAAACTTCTTTATCTGCTGAAAAGAAAATTACAAATACAGAGGTAGAAAAATTGGTTGAGCTAAATGAAGAATATAGAAATTTAAAGAAGAAAATTGCCCTATATAAGGCTTATCTAAATTACCTTTCCGGTCTTTATGAGATTTTAGAAATGTTGCACTATTCAATAAAACACAAAATTTCCTTAAGTGCTTCAAACGAAAAGAAGATTTTCTGATACACTAGTAGCAGCGGTTGCGGAGGAAGAAGATGCAGGAAGGTTTTGGAGAGTTTCCTAGAGAGATAAAAGTTCTCGATAAAGGTTTCGTTCGTCTTGTTGATTACATGGGAAGCGATCAGCTAATTGTTCAGGCTGCTAGAGTTTCTTACAATTTTAAAGGAAAGTCTAAAGATGAGGCGTTAATAGATTATCTAATGCGTAATGAACATATGTCGCCCTTTGAAATGGTAGAGTTTGTTTTCCACCTTAAGGTGCCGATTTTTGTAGCAAGACAAATTTTTAGACACAGAACAGCTAGCTTCAATGAAATAAGCGGTAGATATGTAAAACTTGAAGATGAGTTTTACATTCCTAACGAATTTAGAACAAACTCCAAAGCAAACAGACAATCCTCTATTGAAGAGAACAATACAGAAAAGCTACTTAAGACGATAAAAATCTTCGATGAAACTTACAAATATGTTTATAAAAACTATCAAGAAATGTTGGATGAAGGCTTGGCTAGAGAAGTTGCGAGAAGCCTTCTACCTTTAGGTACATACACAATGTTCTTTTTCAAGCAAGACCTGAGAAATTTAATGAACTTTTTGAGGCTTAGATTAGACGATCATACACAAAAGGAAACTAGAGAAGTTGCAAAAGCAATGGCCTCTTTTGTTGCTAAGATTGTTCCAATGACTTGGCGAGCGTTTTTAAAGCATCAACTTAATGCTGTAAAGCTTTCTGAAGACGATATCAAACACATAGACTTTACAAACTTCACGATAATTAATAAAGAAGAATTAAGTGCAACTAAGTTAGAGGAACTTGAAAATAAAGTCAAAAGGCTAAGGAGGCTGCAGGGGCTTGACATATAAGCCCGTTGGTGCTATGCTAGTAACGGAGGTAGGGATGACCAGAATCCCTTACACTAAGCTGAACAAGTCGGCCAAGGATTTGAAGGCGAACATTTTGGAAAATGCTGGAATTGATTTGTTTCCAGATGTTTCAACTGTAGAAATTCCAGACGAAAAATCAATTAGGGTTAAAAAGATTTCTAATGATGAAGTAAGCCTTCTTGTTCTTTATCCTGGTTATTATGTTTTCGTTACTACTCCCTATAAAATTGCGTTACCAAAAGGCATCCATGGGATTATATTTGGTAGAAGTGGTAACTTCTTTAAGTCTGGAGTAGATGTGTTCCATGGGGTAATTGATAGCTCATATCGTGGCCCAATAAAAGTTGGACTTAAGTTTTATAGTACGGGTATATTTAACATTAAGAATGATATTGCTGTGGCACAATTAGTGTTAATTGGTTATGATACTGGGTCATTTTTTGAAATGGTTGAAGTAAGCGAGGAAGAGTTTGCAGAGAAATACGCTAATACAGAAAGAGGAGAGAGGGGGTTTGGTTCTAGTGGACACATTTAAGTTTAGGTACGACAAAAACAGCGCTTTGTTGGCTGGAAAGCTTGTAGACGCTAGGAATGATGTGTTTATGGTTGAAGTAGAAAAAAATGTTTTTCCAGTACTAGTTCCAATGGACTTTTCTATAGTTAAGGAAAAAGTTATAAGCAGCTTGAAGAAAAAAGCTTCTTTGTATGCTTTAGTGTACGGAATGTTGTCAAATGGAGAAAAAGAAGATTATATTTACACCACATCAATTTCGTTCTCTTCATATCCTCAAAAGGAAAAAAGGTTTGCTACAATTTCCGGTACTTTGGTTGGGGTTTATGATAATCAAAATCGCAAAAGATTGTTGATTGAAACAACAAGGAAAAAGTCAACTAGAATTTTTGTAACGCTTTTCAACAGCAGGGGAATAGAAGTAGATAAGAGTATGATTGGGAAAAAACTAATGATTGACGGCGTACTGGAAAATTACAAAGATAAGTTTTCTATAATTGCAGATTATGTTTTCGTAGAGTTTGGTAATGTTGAAGGAAAAACGGTAGATAATGAATCAAATGAGGAGAATTTGGTGTATAATGATGAGGTAAGGGAACTCGGAGATGAGTTCCTGATTTAGGGAGGAAGAAACATGCGATACAAGGTAAAAGGAGTAGACAGGCTGGACGATCTCATGGTAGCTGTCGAAGAGGAGTTTATTGCCCTACAAAAGAACTTTAGGGAACTTACTCAGAAGGGCAAGAAAATAGCAAGGCAAAGGCTTCGCAAGAACACTCTAGCGCTCGAAAAGCTTCTTAAGGAGTCTAGAAAGCTCCTCAAGGAAGTAGAGTTCGAACCAGTAAATACTGCAGAGTAAAAGATTTACAAATTAACCCTCACACAAACCTGTGTGGGGGTTAATTTTTTTTAACAAAAATTGTATACTTTTTTTTGTGAAAAATAAACATGTTCCTACTGAAGGTACCCATGTCATATTAGAACTAAAAGTTAAGGAGGGTAAAGAGTTTAGGGGCGATAGATTAAAAGACTTTTTTTATGATTTGTTAAAAGAATCAAATGCAACAATAATAGATTTTAAACACTTTGTTTTTCCTAATGAAGCCTCTTCTGGAGTTTTTCTTTTGGGTGAATCTCATTTATCTTGGCATTACTGGATAGATGAAGGTTATGTTTCTTTAGATATATATACCTGTGGAAATAGTTTTAATCATATCAAAGCTTTGTCAATTTTGAAAGAGAATTTCATTATAGATGATATAAAGATACTCAAAAGAGGAATAAACAGGCGTGGAGTGTATAAGATAAATATAAGTAACGAGATTTAAACGGTTTGTTCTGTTAAAATAATTTTAGTGGAAAGACTCAAAGTAGAAATAACCTTTAACAATTACCAAGAATCAGACTATTCAAAAACAAAGAGATTTAAAAATCTCAGAAAATTACTTTTTTTGTTTGCGCAATCTATATACTCTTTGTATATTTCGCTTTATATCCTTGTTAAGTCAAGAGTTTTCTTTGTTAAAGAAGAAAATTTTTCTAAGTTTAAAGAAAAAATAAAATTTAATAACTACACAAATTCTGGAAACTACTTCGATTCTACAAGGGTATCAGACCTTTCAAAATCGTTTAATCTCAAAGTGTCTTCTCCATATTACTATGAAGGGTTTTTTAAGAAAAACACGACAAGAAGTGGGCTGATAAATTATATACTTTTTGATGCCTTTTTAAAACTTTGCTTAGAAAAATATTACGATGATGAGTTTTGTGTTTCTAAATTTTCAGAGGTGGAAATAAATATCTTAGACATGGAAAATGGAGTTTTTGATGGGGATTATATAGTAAATGCAAGTAACACTATGGAGATTTTTGTTTCAATAAAAAACAAAAAGAGCAATCCACAAGTAAAAAGGATACTAGAAGACAGACTTTTCGTAAAATATATTAATGAGGTTTTTAGAAGTGAGATTCCCTTCATACATATATCTGGAATAGCTGTCTTAGGAGATTAATATGAAAAGCCTAGAAAGCATTATTAAAGGATTTATAGTAAACGCAAACGAACAAAGAAGGCCAAGCTTTAGTTCAACGATAAAGGCTAATGTAGATTCTCTTTCTAGAGGAAAAGATTATCCTGGATTTAAACCATTACTTACATATAGAGCGTTAGCCTGGAATAGTACAGTCGTTTATTCGATTATCATCTTTAGGAAAAATCAGGTATTAAAAAAGGAAAAGATTATTGTTCCTTACAATCACCAGGAACCTCCTTTTAAGTTTAACCTATTTGAGTATTCACCAGAGAGCTTGATGTACCTTCCTTCAATCAGCGATCCAGATGCGTTCTTTCTAATAAATCTTTTTAGAAAATATCGTTTTAACAACGACAACAAACTTATCAAAGTAAGCGAAATACCTAAAAAACTTACCAGCAGAGAACTAGAAATATACAAACACATAGAAGATAAGCATGTAAACTACTATCTAAAAAGAATAAGAGATGCTAGAAATATCTTGGAATTTTTAGAAAGACCGGATCCTTACTTTTCTGAAGTAAATAGTTGGGAATATATTCTTGGAATGGTATTAGACGATATTTTGACGATAGATAGAGGAGCAATAGTAAAAATTAGAGATGAGCAAGGCAATTTGGTAGCTATAACACCAGTTGATGGAACTACAATAAAGCCGATTTTAAGTGAAAACACAGGTACTGTAGCTGGTTATGTTCAAGAGGTAGACGGATCTATTGTTGCTTATTTTGATAAGAAAGATGTTATTCTTTTCAGGCAAAATTTAACACCAGATGTTTATATGTATGGTTATTCTTTGCCGCCAATCGAAATTCTTTACAAGGTAATTCTTTCAGATATCTTTATAGACAAAGGAAACCTAGATTATTACAGAAAGGGTGGAAGCATACCAGAGGGAATTTTAGCTATCGAGCCTCCTTCCTATAAGGAAGGTGATATATATCCTCAACTTTCTAGAGAACAACTAGAATCTATACAAAGACAACTTCAAGCAATAATGATGGGCGATTACACGCAAGTTCCTATTCTTTCTGGTGGGAAATTTACCTGGATAGACTTTAAAGGAAAAAGAAGGGATATGCAGTTTAAGGAACTTGCAGAATTTGTTGCTAGAAAAATTTGTGCTGTATATCAAGTATCTCCTCAAGATGTTGGAATTCTTGAGGGTTCAAATAAGGCAACAGCAGAGGTAATGGCTTCTTTAACTAAGGCAAAAGGTTTAGAACCTCTGATGGCTACCATTTCTAAAGGTTTTGACGAAGTAATTAGTGAATTTAGGGAAGAAAAGGATATAAAATTGTGGTTTAAAGAAGATGACTTAGAAAAAGAGAGAGATTGGTGGAACATAATTCAGGGACAATTAAATACAGGATTTAGGTCAATAAATGAAGCAAGAATGGAAAAAGGTTTGGAACCTGTACCTTGGGGAGATGTACCCTTTTCGGGTCTGAGAAATTGGAAGCCTGAAGATGAACAAGTTAAGGCACAACAAGGTGCTGTACCACAGGGTGCTGTTCCTCCCCAGCTTGCACAAGTAATGGGTGCACAACCTCCTCAGCAAGGAGGGGGTGGAGTAGGAGAAGCAGAAGGTGCTTCTGAACAAAAAAATGCAGGATTAGAAGTTCTTAGAAACCTGTTTAAGTCTTTAGATGCTAATACAAATGTTTCAGAAAACTTAAGACAAGTAATAGAACTAACTAATGATGATAACTATTTGAGAGAAAAGGAGATACTTACAAGAGTTTTGAAATCTGTTGGCTTAGATTCGGTAAGCGAGTTTATAGAAAGCAATAATGAAGCAGACATAGAAGTAAGCGCAAAAGATATGTTGAGCTTCAAATATAACTCTTTGGTGGAAGACGAAACTATTTATACGACAGAAAGAGATGTAGTTATCAGATTATTAGGAAAAAACTCTTTAGACCACAGAGAAACTTTTGGACTGATAGCTACACACTTTGATTGTCATACTGTACCAAAGGTAGAATTTTATTCAGATAAAGATAAGAGATATGTGTTTGTAAATTTATCAGTTTGTTCTCCGATAATTTCGGAAGATAAGTTCACAAGATTAGATGAGCTATTAAGCTATACACCACAAAAGCCAACAAAACTAGAAATTGTTTTTGATTGGCTAGAATTTAAGAACTTTAAGGATGTCGACTTATTGAGATATTCTCAACTTAGCGATTTTATAAAGAAGAAAAATTATGACAGCTTTGATTACTTGGATGATGTAGAGAAATTACTAGTAACTCCATACGAAGAACTGGAAAATCTTGTAAATCTACTCAAGAAAAAGTTTTTTGTGGAAGGAGAACTGTCTAATCTTATTGACAGCTATAAAGTTGCTCCTTATTCTCTGTTCCTTCTATTTTCTTTGATGGAAGAAATTGGTGTAGATAAGATTAATAATTTGATTACTTCCTGTAGAGGCGTTTTAGAAGCACTATTGGGTATGCAGGTAGAAAATTTTGAAACTAACGATAGGCTTCATTGGTTGCTGAGCTTTAGCTACGATAAAATTAGAGAAGTAATTGCATCACTTTCATACTTTATTGACACAATTAGCATTGATTGCGAATTCGAAAAAATTCGTCTACTTGGTACTATTGGTTCGCTAATTTCCTCTTTCGGTCAAAATAAGAACATAAACTTTGTTTTTGTAGCAGAAAACTTTGATGATTATATGAATTTAGTGGAAAGTATATCTGAAGAAGTTGATAATATATTTATGAAGAACTTTGTTTCTAAGGCCCTTCTAGGTGAACAACTAGAAAGGCAAGAAGCAAAAGATTATGTAAAAGAGTTTATCAAGAAAAAGTATGGAGAACTCTAATGAATTTATAAAAATAAGAGAAGATGGAAAACAGGTGGTTAAAAAGGTTCCACCAGGCTATATTTTGCTCCATAAACCTACAGGAATGTTTTTTCCTCCAGAATCTTCTCCTGGTTGGAGAGGCGTTTTGTTAGATGAAGATTGGGAGTTGGTAGATATTTCTTTTACAACACAAAATGTGCCTCTTTCTCCAATGCCCCAACAAAGTACCGTTCAAAAAAACACACCAAAAACACAAGCAAAAAAACAAATAGATGCTCAGATTAAATATGAGTTAGAAACGATTCAATCTGCGTTAAAGCTTTCTTCATTTTTAGAAAATAAAACTGAAGTAAATATAGAAGATTTGTGGGAGTCAAGTATAGAATTTTTAGAACATTCAATTGAAAACCTTAAAAAATCTGTAGAGAAAGCAGTTTTAGAGTTTAAAGGTAGGACAAATTTGGATGAAAAAGAAGAAAAGTTTTTAAATTCAGCCCAAAGCCTAATAGATTATTTGGAAACAACTTTATCACTTGTTTATCTAAAGGGAGATTTAAAGAAATCTTTGTCTTCTGGTGTAAACTTACCCAACTTGTTGAAGCAAATATCAAACGGAAATTCTATATATAAACGATTTAAAGATGCTTTAGAAAAACGAAAAGTTGAAGATGATTTTACTGGAAGGTTTTTGTATGACCTATATGATGCGTTAAGGCAATTTGAATTTTCAAGAAGAGCAATATCGATGTTTTATGAGTTGTACAAAATTTCAGAAGAATTCCTAAAGGAGAAGGATTTACAAAAAAAGAAGAAATACCAGTTACCGACAGAGCTTTTGTTGAGTCAAATTCAAAAAATCCTTCACTCTAGGGAAGGTCATTTTATATCTGTTCCTATACATGGAGAATTTGTTGATGAAGGAATGTTTGCATTCTTTATTTCATATCCAGAATTTCTGTTCAGGTTGGTTAGGAAAGATCTAGGACTAGAGGAGAGAGTTAAAAGCTCCGTATATGCCGGAAACGGAGTTTTTAACTATGAACTAGAGAACGGAACTTCTGTTGTTGTTGAAGTATCTAAATACTTTCCAGGAAAGGAAAATCTATACATTCCAAAAACTGACTATAAGTATAAAGGACAACAAAACTATTTTTTGCCTATATTGAGAACTTTGAATCACGATAAAATATCTGATGAATTTTCAATAAAAGCAAGGATATATTCAAATGAAAAAGCAGAAACAAAAAACATAGAAAAGACTTTTGTTTACATACCGTTTTCTCACGGTTTTGAATCTGCGTTTGTAGTTGTTCATTTCTTGGTTTTTGACGCAAACGAAATTGATAAACTTGATGAATACAAAAAGTTTTTAGAAAAAACAAGGACAAGAGCTAAAAAATTGTCAAACATTGTAGACTCTTTAAACTTCAGATCTCTAGTAAAAGAGAGTATAAGCTCAATATTGTATGATATGATATCAAGACCACCTGCACTTGGATTGTCTTTTCTAGATTTCCTATTTTTGAAACAATTGTATCCAAAGATTTTTGAAGGTGAACATTCCTTCCAGGAAATAGATAAGTTAATTAAGGACTTGTTTGGATTAAAACTGTTATTTCCCAAAGATGAACAAAGACTAATTGATGAAGAAATTTTTCAGGTAGGGCCTAACAGTTTTTACATTTCACGAAGAAACTTACTTTCGGCATCCTTAAGATATCTTTCCCTAATTGATTATGAATATAACAGAGATAAAAGTGGTCCTGTTTTTAACTTTACAGTAAGAGAAAAAAGCCCCAAGGAACTTTTTTCTGGGGCGGATAATTTAGCGCCAAAGGATATAGATGACTTTGAACACCTTTATAAAATAGCTGAGATAAGTTTTAATTTAGTAGATAAGTTTTTTAGTGGTCTGTTAACAGATAAGGATGTTACAAATGCGTTGTTAGGTAGTGGACTAATTGAAAACTTTTATAGAGATACCTATTCTTTATACATGACTTCCTCATCAATAATGGATGAATTAAATAGACTGTCTTCAAGCTCTTATGGATGGATGAAATATAAAGGAGGAGCGTTTGAAAAAGTATTTTTAAAAATTTTAGAATACTACTTGAATGACAGATATAGTAACAAAGAATATTCAACTTTTTCAGTAAAAAGAAGACTAGAAGCACAAGAAATAAAGTATAAAGCATATGAAGTTGGTAACAACAAATACATTCTTTATATAAAAGATGAGCATGGGGGCATTGGAGATGTAAGAATGTTTATTTACGACAAATCTTCAAGAGAAGTAGTTCCAGTAATTTATGAATTAAAGGCGAGAGATAAATATGTAATACCACAACTAAATTCTCCAAAAGAGCTTTATAGAACTATACACGATGTACTTCTATCTTTTGATGGGAAAGCGCAAACCTACAAAATTTATAAACCGTATATTTATGGTATTGGAGTAAAATCAAAGGACTACATTCACGATGTTTATATCGTTGACATGAACATAGGAGAAAACCTCGCAGCAAACACAAAAAAAGTGAAAATCAAAAATAAAGACGCTATAATAATTTATGCTCCTAGAGTAGCAGTAACTCCGTTCTCCCTAATAGGAAATTCAATAGTTACTTCTGAGGAAGCTTTTAACTGATTATGCTTATAGACTTCACAAAAGAAACTTTATCTCTATACACTTCAAGTGAAGACTATTTTCCGGTATTAGTTACTAGGGTTGTTGATTATAAAGAAGCAGAGGAAGGAAAACCAGATTTTTATCTTATAGGAGTAAGAACAGACTTACCTCAACAGGTAATAACAATACTTCACCCCTTCAGAAACGAAATACCCGTTGAACCTGGAGATTACATACTTGTAAAACGCTTAAGCGCAGGATATTCAATTTTTGTCGCAAAACTAAATAAAAAATTCGAAGAAGAAAACAGAGAAAACGAAAAGTTTATATTCAAACCAACAATACCGCAATTTTCTGACAAAAAGTCTTTTGGTCAATCTTATAACTCATCTCTTATAAATCTAACCTATACTGGTTCTTACCTAAAAAAAGAACCAGATGCACTTTACAAAAGATTTGTTGAATTTCCTTCTTATGACCTTTATAGGTCAAGTTATGATGTCTTTAACTACGATGAGAAATTTTGGGACATATTAAACGACAAAAATGAAGACGAAATTTCAAGGAAATACATATTTCACCTGTCAGAGAACCCTACCTATAAAGATTACTTATTAGACAGAAACAAAGACGAGAATTTTCCTTTTAGACCAGATGTAGTATTTGATTTTACGCATGAATATTCGCCCAAAAATAAGCAAGACAAACTGTTAAAATTAGACAAAAAAATAACTCTATTCACAGAAGGAGATACAGATAAGTATCCTTTTCTTCAAGCAAGAGAAGAAATAGATGAACAATTAATACTAACATCCTACGATGAAATCTTAAATACAAAAGCAGAAGGATATCTTGGCGAAGACATATTTTATGCGCAAGAGTTTAGGGAAATAAAGTTAGGAAGAAATAAAATCGGCCTCTACAAGATAAACAAAAAGGATTCTTTTCTGCTTTTAAAGACAAGTAAGGACCAGCAATTTTCAGCGATCAACTTTGGAAATAAAAGTCAGTTAAGAATAAGAAACGATGACGGTTCTTCTATTTTGTTGGAAAAAAGCGATAATTTTAACAGAACATTTATTTCAACCTATCCTTCTTTGCTGTTTGAACAGTTTTACAAAGAAAATTATCAACATGTTTTAATTCTAAATGCTGAAAAAGAATCGTTTAAAAACTTACAAAAATCTTCTTCAAGTTTAAACGACTATTCTTTTGGATTATTTTTAAGAGGAAACAAGGATACTTCTTTAAAAAGAACAGATTTTACATATGCCAACGCTTTAAGTGATGGTCAATCTGTAATTTTTGGCGCTAAAAAGCACAGTTCTTTTTCCTACATAACACTTTCTTCAGATTCTTCTAAGTCAGTTTTTAATACGCATGTAGAAAACGCAACATATGTAGATATTTTTGCCGATTCTTCTAGCGGCTGTTTTAAAGTAGAAAACAACAAAAACGGCGTAAAAAAGTTTACATTTTGTGCAGACCAGTTTGTTATTGAAGATTATTTGACAGTTAGTAAGGATTTATTAGTTAAGGGAAATACACAATTACAAGGAAATTTGAATGTTTCAGGAATAACATCACTTACAATTACAAATGTTAATGGAGTCCTAACAGTAAATGGACCAGTAATTGCTTCTGCATTTATAATTAGTGAAGGAGGCGGTGGAGGAGGTGGAGGAGGTGGTGAAAGTAATAGTGAGAGCGGCAATAGCGGAGGAGGAACAAACTATACTACGAATCTAGAAACAGACTATACTACAAATCTAAAGAAATATGTGGCTACTATAGGTGATACTACAAATACTGTTTATACAATTACACACAACTTAAACACTAGAGATATACATGTTAGCGTATACAACAACTCAGGTAACTACGATGATGTAGAAGTTGAAATTAGAAGGCCAACTACTAATTCTATAGAAATCAGAACCTCTTCTCCCCCAGGAAACAATGCACTTAGAGTAGTAATTATTGGATGAAATTGATCTTCAAAACAATTAATTGAACTAAAAATTCTATAAAAGAGTTTTTCTTTTGTTCTACAATATAAAAGCTTCATACTTTTTAAGTAAAATATAGTTGATTATGGCAATCAAGAAATTTAACACAGGTTTAGACCTAAACAACATTTCTAGAATAATTAATGTCGATCCTAGTGGAAATGTTTATTGGAAGGGCAGTTTACTAAGCGGTACTGTACCCTGGTCTAGGCTGTCTGGACATCCTTCTGTCATTGCTGGTTCAGGACTAACAGGTGGCGGCACTTTAACTGGAGATGTTACTTTAAGCGTTGCCAACAGCGGCATTACTACATCAATGATTTCAGATGGTGCTGTTACAACTAGTAAAATTGCTGATGGTGCTATTACATCTGCAAAACTTGCTTCTGGTGCTGCTATTGCAAACATTGGTTATACACCAGTAAATAAAGATGGTGATACAATGACTGGAAACTTAACAATCAGCTCTGGAAATCTAACGGTAAACGATAACTTAATTGTTATTTCTGGAAATGTTGGTATTGGAACTAGTAATCCATCCTATAAACTAGATGTTAGTGGAACAGCAAGAATAACGAGCGATTTATATGTAAATGGAGCAATTTACGAAACTTCAGATATAAGGATAAAGAGTGATATTAAACAAATAAGTAGTGCGGTGGAGAAAATAAATAAACTAAATGGATACATATTTACCAAAGAAAAAGAACCTAGTGCTGGTCTTATAGCTGACGAAGTTTTAGAAGTCTTTCCCGAAGCGGTAAAGAAAGATAAAGATGGTTATTTACAGCTAAACTACAATGCTGTTGTAGCTCTTCTAGTTGCAGCTTTAAAAGAGAAGAAAAAGAAAATCGATGAATTAGAATATAGACTAAAAAAGATTGAAGAGTTTTTGAAAGGAGAAATTTAAATATGGCAAAGCTTTTACCAAATACAACAATAGGTGATAAGAGATATTTGCATGTTTATTTGGATTTTGGAAATATACCAGAAACTAGATATTACAAACTAGCAACCATTGATAGAGGAAATGGAATCTTACAAATTAATGGAATTTTAGGAGGATATTCTTCTACTGAGGGCAGAGGTCTGGTCAATGTTATCTTTTCTTTAAGTAGTTCGCCGGGAATTGGGGGAATCGTTTCTGGTTATTTAAATAGCTCAGATATTATATTTTATGTTCCAAACGACACCTCTCTTCCGGGTGAAGTTTGGTTAAAAGTAAAAGTTAGGGGATTAGTAAATTTGGAATTGTCGGCAGTAGGTGCGGTAAATATAGTATATGACGGAACATATTCTCCTTCCCCTCCATCGGGTGGAACGATTTATTATTTGTCAGATGTCGGGTTAACTGGTGTATTTAGAACCCCATATTATCCTATCGACTTTACTCCGGCAGAATATGTAGGTTATACAGTTAGTAGTGGTATTAGTGTTGTAAATAGTGCCTATTTTGAGTTAGGAGCAATACTAATGTTTGTTTCTCTTTCTGTTTTAGATCTACAAATCATATCGTTAATTAGTAGTTCTTCTATAGATACAGGTTTTATGGGGGAAGGTTATATCTATTTGTCTATTCCACTTGAAGGTGCGCTGACAAGAATGGGAATAAACAATATAAGTGGTGTTTATACTAATGTTGGCGCATCTTTATCTGTGTACCAAGGAACATCCTCTAATTCCCATGACAACGAGTATGCTGTTACTGGGATAAGTTGGAGTAGCGGCAATGTAATAATTTCTTTATATAGAAACAGATATACATCATCTGATATGGCAAATGTTCCAACAGGAGTAGTTAGATTATTGCTGTTTTAAGTTTTTGTTTTATATGTAGCTGGAAACAAATGAAGATAAATCTATTTCGTAATTATATTCATCAACAAGAATTATTGATTCTAATTTTCTATCGTCCAATTTTTCTAATCTAATTTTTATTCCGCAAAAAACATTGTCAAATGTATATATTTCAAAACCAATAAATCTAAGCGTCTTTGGAGAAGAGCAAAAATCGTCATTTGAGTAAAGGATTAGATACCTATCGTCTACCTCCACTTCAAAGTCTTGGTCTAGTAACTTAAGCTGAACCATAATTATCGGTAGATATTATAGCATTTTCTTCGATTATTTTTGCGGAAATCTCATTTAGCCTTTTTACAATGAGTGCGCTAAAGATTCTTTTTATAAAAGCTTCAATAAATTTATTAAGAATTTGTGGATTTTCAAACAATATGAAACCACAATCTACTGTTCTAAATTGACCTTCTATAATAAGGTGAGTTTTTGAAGTTCTACAAAAACCAGGTTTAAATCCCAAATCTTCTCTACCAACATCATCATTAAACAGATAAAATTTAAAAGACTTAAATTCATTTTCTGCCTCTTGAAAAATTTCATCAAAACGATTTTTTAATTCAGTTTCTACAAGGTTAGCCAATTCTTCTGAGTTGTAAAAGGTATTATTTGTTCTTATGGGTTCTACAAATTTACTGTTTAAAGAATTATAGAATTCATTTTTGATTGTATCTTTTATTTCATCAAACTTTTGAAAAATTGCTTGATTAAGTTCTTGCTCAGTCATAATGCTATTATAACAAAATAAGCAAGGCCAAAACAGGCCTTGCTTATTTTTTTAAATTGGTCTATTCAAAAACAACTACATATTTAGCCTTTGTACCGTACTTCCTCTTCTCATTCATTGAAGCAGGAAGCACAACAGCTTTCTTACCTTCATTATGAAGGTTATACAGTCTAGCATACCTATTAGCATCATGTTTGCTTTCAAAAACAGGATTTTTTCCGTCAACCGACTTTAGGCTTAGAAACTTTTCATACTCAGAAAGGCTTTTTGTTACAGGAACAACTTCAGGTTCAAGATCTTCCTTCTCTACTGCTTCTACTGTAGAAGAAGTAGCCTCTAATGCCTTTTCTTCTGATTCAGCTTCACTCTTATCGCCCTCTTCTGAAAGTGCCATGTCTACATCACTAATTGCAGTAGAAAGATTTGCTCTTTGTTCATCAGTAAGCTTATCTTGCATGAATTCTTCAATAACTCTAAGAGCATTAACTAGTGCGGCCCTCTCTTCATTTGTAAGGATATTCTTCTTCTTTAATTTTTCGACAACATCGTCTAGTATGGAAACCTTGCTATCGTCTTTTTCTTCTTCACTATTCTTAGACTTAGTTACTACAACTTCTTCATGAATTTCTTCTTTTAGAGAACCAGTTTGGCCGCTTTCTCCAGAGCTTTTTTCTAACTTGCCGTCCTTAACAACTTCCTTACCAGCCTCTACATGGGCAACATTGTCTTCGTTTTGTTTAGAGGTTTCGTTTTCTTCAACCTTAGAAAGGAGCTTTTCAAGACAAAGAACAACCTTTCCTTCAACAGTTACATCAACAACAGACTTATGAACAGCTACATAAACATATTCTTCGTTTTCTACCTTGGGATAGAGAGATTTAACTACTTTGTTCTTTCTTAGAGAATCAGGTACCTTTACAATAACAAAATCCTTTAGTTCTTCTCCATTAGCCAAAATTAATGACTTTAGAGCCTCTTTTGTTCTACCTAAATATAAAAGTTTCATGCTTTTTAACCCCCTCTTTTTAGCTTCATTTACTGTAATACCATGTCTATTATAATACATTCCAGCGCAAATTGCTTTCGCCCTCTTTTCTGAAACTCCCTTTTTTAGATAACTTTCTTTGCAATGTTCATATTCCTTAGGCATAACTTCATTTTATCAACATTAAGTCGTTAATTTATGGAATAAGTTAAAGTTCCAGCATAGTTTCCTAGATAACCCTCAAGTAATACTTTTCTCAAAAATTCTCTTTTGGCTTCTCTTCTTGCAGTACCAGCAGCGTAACTGGAGAAATCTTGTCCTAGAACATAAACGATGTTGTCATTATTGATAATTTCATTCATGTCTTTAGGTTTTCCATATTGCCCCAAAACAGAATAATTTTCGTCCCAAACTCTAGAAATTATTTGCTTTTCCAATTGGGAATATGTATACCAATCTCTTAAGTAAAGTCTTAGCTCATCAAAAGGAAGAGGAATTTTAGAATCGGCAAAAGTTATTTGATAATAATCTGCATCCCAAACATTTCTTGTTTCTGGTACGTGCTGTACCCACTTATATTTAAAGACTCTACCAGAAAATTTAGCATTTGATAACCAAGTTTCAAACTCTGTAAGTCGGTTTTGGAAGAGAGTATAAGCATCATTTGGTAAACCACTAGTTTCATCAAAGCCAATTGGATAGTAAATATTAATTATCGGAGCAAAGGTAAGCATTTTAACGGCATAACCGCTGAAAGAGATTTTTACTATTCCACTTAGCACTTCAAACTTTGTTGCTGGTTCAAGATTTCCAACATAACTTGAGGATGGGGAAATGGTTTGGTCTGTATAAGCGCTTTCATTATAAATCCTTACAGTAGCGTTATTGGAGCTATCAAGGTTCTCTATATTGAAGCCTAATACAGTAAATGGGAATTCTATCTTATCACCAGCACTTAAAACAAAGCTAAGTAAGCTAAGTTTCCTATCAAAAGACTCAAGTTTCGCCCAACCGCCTACATATTCATCGTTAATTGGTCTATCTATTTGTTGCCAATAATCTTTAATTTTGTTTATGATGTCTGCAGTTTGTCCACCAGGAAGAGGACGCAAGACATCATTTACATCAGAATAAGGAAATACAGAAGTTATAAAGTTTTGTATCAAAGTGGCAAAGAAATCACTAGAAAATGTACCATCTGTAGAGGCTAGTTTTTGGCCGTTAAACCAATAGTCTACTTCTAGCATTGTTTCAGAGTTGTAAGGTCTATTAACTGCTAAAGAATCGCCGTAAGAGTATGTTTCTGTAAAGAAGCCGTCAGTAGTTAGTGGATTGTATAAAACATAGTTTCCGTTTATATCTTGCACATATAGATTAGGAAACCTTGGTGCCAAAAATCCCTCGGAAAAAAGGCTAAAGATTTCAAGTGTTATATCGTATGTACCTGTAGCATCATAAACAAATTTTATATAGTTAGAGGACGCAGAAACTTCCTTGTAGGAGTTTGCATCTACGACAACATAAGAGTTTGGGTTTGATTCTGATAAATAAACCTTTACTGGTACACTTCCCTTATTTGTAATCCCAAGGGCATGAAATACATATGGAAGCCTGATTATTTCAGACTGAGTTGTAAATTGCTTGGTTTCTATAGTTTCTGAATACTGAGGTAGTTCAATAGCCATAATATGCCTCCTTATTCAATTTTAAAATTTGCTTTTTGTTTTTATTCAGATGTAATAGTTATTACCAAGTATCCTATAAGGAAGACTTTGTTGATTTTCGCATTCTTCTTCTTTATTTATAACTACATCGTGTAGATAAACAATATCATCCATATCACTAGTTATTTTTGCTACAAAATAGTAAATTCTTCCTTTATACATAACTTTTACTACATAAAAGTTGGGAGAAGGACTAAGCAAATCGTTGGGCACTAATTGAGTTTCAGCGTTGCCCCATTGGTTTGCTGTCAAATAAGCAACAACGCTAGGCAAATATATTCTTCTATTGTCCTGCAAATAATAAACCTTTGTTGGATAAGGATAAATTTCTATCTTTGCCCCCTCTAAGGGTCTTGTAAACAAGTTAGATAATTCAATTTTTAAGACTTTTAACATAGATTACTTACCTCTCCAAAGACAAGTTCTACAGAAGTAACATTATTAGGAAGTTCAGAAAGCTTTACAACTTTTCTGTAATTTAGCTCTGGAACGACAACAACATAATTGTAATTTTTGTTTAGAAGAATTGAAAAATATCCGTTTTCATCTGTTGTTGTAGAAGCGCTCATACTGGTAATTGGAGAGTTATCAAAATGACCAACAGGATTAAGAACGCTAAATGTAAGCGTTGTAGATGAAACTGGTCTACCAAGTGCATCATATAAATTGCCATAAACATTTATTTTCGGTGGAGAAGTAAAAGAATCTCCAACAAAAACAAACTTTTCTGTTTGTGTGTTACCATCATCAACAAATAACTTGTAGATATCGTTTTTTAATAAACTTTCCTTTGGTATTTCTATGATAAAATACTTAGTTCCGTTATCGTCTAATGCGTCAGAAAAAAGAAAAGTTGTTGAGGTTTGTGTATCAGATGTTGTCCAACCAAAAGTGTTACGAAAAATATATTTTCCAGACTTTATTGTTTGTATTGTTAAGCTTACATCATTAGTAAATCCCCTAATAACAAAAAGAAGGTTCTCTCCCAATTTGTAATATTCTTTGGCTATAATTTCCATACTCTACTTCATTTTATTTCAAATTTTTGAACTGTCCTTCACAATAATTTTGCAAGAAGATTGGTTTTTTGTTTTGTTTCTTTTGAGAACTTTCTAAAGTCTTCTTTATTTATAGAAGATGGTTCTAACTTACTATCTACAACGTCTTCAACATTATTGATACTTACAAGAAGAAAAAACAAAAAATAAGGCAAAAGAACATGTTCATAATCCTCTATAGCATAGAACATTATTTCAATGTCATCAACAGTTATTATTTTTGAATAGTTATCTATCCTTATAAGAGATGAAGGTGAAGCAATATTTGATAACGACAATTCTAGTTCTTCTGCAAAACCAGCCAAATCAGAAAAGCTTTGAATTAAAAAAGTGCTTTCAGTTCTCAAAAGGTTTGAGGAAGGAAAGTCTTCGTAGCTAGAAGTTAGAAACTCTATGTCTTCTTCGTCTATTACTCTGTCTTCTAAATATCTTGAAACAAAAAATTTAACAGGTTCAAGTTTGTGATGTAAATCTTTTGTGTTCAAGTAAAGAAATCCCAATCTATTGGCAACTTCCTTTGCTAGCAAATTTAAAGTGTTTGTCATAGCTTTATTTTAGCATCTTCCATCAGCGCAATGGCTTGACACCAAAGACACGGTGTGGTAAGGTTGTGGTGTGAAAGTACCAGGCGTTCTGAAAAACGATAGAGAAAAATTAAAAAAGTTTTTAGAAGCAGCAATAGATGCAATTAATGAAAAAGATGTTAAAGTTAAAAACACAAATTTGGGGTTTTATAAGTTTAGATTAAATATAACTTCAAGCTACATTGTTTCTACAATTAGCGAAAAGAAAAATCCGTTTTTAGAATTTTACGAAAGCTGGATTTCAGCGGTAAAATTTTCAAACAGTTTTGTAAAAGAAAAGTTTAACAATACACAATCTGCAGATTTTGTTTTGGCAGTAGATGTATTAGATTATGATTTGTTTTCGTTGATAGCAAAAAATTTTATAGCAATTAAGTACTTACCAGAAAAATTAGATGGAAGTAAAGATGTTGAGATAATTACTCTTCACTCTTTGGTATTTTTAAATTTACCTAGCTTTTCGTTGACAGATGAGGTGTTTTTGTATATAAATCTCTACACTTTTGGCGAATTTAGCATTAAAAGTTTAAATGTTAAAGGAATATTCATTCCAATACCTCATAACGAGGTTAAACTGATTAAACACTTTGAAGATATATACCAAGTAGTAGAATTTTTGGAGGCTCACAAAGCGATAACTTTAGATGCTGAAAAGGTGGAGTTTTTTTAGGAGGTGAAGAAGAGCATGAGAAGGCTAAAAGAAATAAGACTTACCAGCATGACAAATTCTTCTTCTGCTTCTATGCTAGTTATACCTTCAGATAAAGATTCTTCCTTCGATGATGTGTTTTATGGTGATTTGCTTTTGTTCATAAAGGAAGATGAGAAATCTAGTAGTTTCATCAAAAAGCTTTCAAACTACGAAATCTTTAAGAAAGAATTAAAAGGTGCTTCATTTAATTATTTAAATAGGCTTGAAGAAGATTTCGTAGCTTATTTGGTCAATGAAAATGAAAAGATAAGGAACTTTCTTCTGCTTGTTTTAGCGGTTGAATCATTTATTGAAATATCTGACTTTTATCACAAGTTTAAAAAGGTAAAAAAGGATTCTGTGGAAAATAGGATATACAAAATACTTAGAAAAATAGGAGATGTTCTTCTTCCTGGAAATGAATTTGTAAATATTTATTTGGAGGAAATGAAGAAAGAAGGAAATCTATTTATTGCAAAGTTTTCCACACTAAATTTTCCTCTTTACATATACGCCAACTACTTAAAAATACTGTTTAATCCTGTGATAGATAGAAAAACATATAATTTTGACGAAGAAGCGATTTTGGATAATTACAGAGAACTAAAGAAAAGAGTAAAAACACTACTTCTAGTATACGAAGAGGAAGAATATTCATTTTTGGGAAAAAGTTTAACAAATGAAGTAGCAATTTCTAAAGTTTATGGAAATTCTAAGCCACACAAAAGAAATAGAAAAGCTATTTTTAAAGACATCGTTCTAGACATCATAACAGAAAGACAAAATAACCTAGAAACTAATGTTTTTCATAGAGAGGTTAATGCCTTAGGAAAAGCGAAGAATGTTAATTTCTCAATATCTTCCAGAAAAGGAAATGAATTAGTTTTATATGATCCGCAAGAAAACATTTATGCGATTTACGAGTTGGGAGGTGGAGATCTAAGATGAACCTACAAAACATCAAAAACCAGGCAATAAGCGTTGACCTAAAAGTAACCAACTATTGTGATTATGGTTGCCCTTTTTGCTACCAGAACTCTAAGATTACTGGAAAACATGCTGATTTTGAGTACATAAAAAAAGTTCTAGATTTTCTTAATGAAAACGATGTGTTGGAAGTAGTTGTTGGTGGAGGAGAACCAACACAATATCCCTATATATTTGATGTGTTTCTTGAAACAATAAAGAGAAGGTTGTTCTTTTCTCTAACTACCAAGAATTTGAATTTTGCACAAGACATATTTAGTTACAGAAATCTTCTTAGGCTTTTTGAAGAAGTTAAAAGCAATAAAGAAAATTACTTGCAGTACTACTTAAATTCAAATGGTGCAGAATTTTCGTTTTCCATAGGTGTCGGTTTCAGTCCAACACCAGGAAAAGAATACGGTGAAGTAAAAAAATTGTTAAGTAACATAGAAGATTTTTACATTTTTAGATTGTATCCATTTACATCCAAAATAGAGAAAATCATAAGGAAAGAAAAAAACAAAATAAAGAATTACAATCTGTTAGATTTGCTCAATTTAGATAGTCCAATATTTGACATAAAATTCAAAATAAAGATTCACTTAATTGAGGGAATACACTTCAAAGATCAAGAAAGTTTGAAGAAAATTATAAGAAAAATATATGTTGCCAAATATAAAAACTACAAACTTGTAGGCGAAGAATTTCCTTATACTTCGAATATTGATTTGGGAATTCTTCTTTTAGGTTACAAAAGAGTGGGGAGAGGAAAATATTTAAATGTTGATTCAGATGTAGCTTCTATTGCTAAATATCTTGATAGAATAAAGTTTCTATATTCACCTAGGAACAATAAATATGAAACTAAAAACAAAATAGTTACCATATCAGTTGATAGTGTATTTGTAGAAAAATTAAAAGAACACATAGAAATATACGAAGAATCAGTAGTAAAGGATGGTTTTAGAACCTTTTACATAGACGCTGTAAATAGAAAGTTTGCCCAAAATTCTTTTACAGAAGAGCAGTTTGATCTCAGGCTATAAATTCTTCAATCATAGTTTTCAATTCTTCTCCTCCAACCCCTAACTCATTTTGCAAAGACTTGTCAGAAGAAACTTCTGCTAAAAGCGTTTTTACTTTTATATCTAACTTTTCGATTTCCATCAATATTTCATCCAGTTTTGATAAACCTTTTTCCGCTATCTCTTCGTGAAGCCCAAGACTTTTGTCCTTCAAAATCTTTAATCTCGATGCAGCTTCAACTAATTCTTTAAGCTTCTTGTTTTTTGTTGACAAAAGGTATAACGCCAAAGTTTTTTGCCTTCCGAAATAAAACTCTATTCCAAGAATCAAATTTAGCTTTCCTTTTGTTAGAGTATTAAGAGGAAAATATTTTTCATAAGGTTTTAAAAGGGGAAGAAATAAAGGCTGACTAATACTTCCACCTTCTGCTAGAGATTTTATGTCTGCTTTTATTGACGAATCAATTGCCGGAACAGAGAATGAAGAGAAGTAAGCATTTATTATAGCATTTAGATGAATATCTTCAGATATTAATTTTTTGACAAAAAAGGGTCAACCTCATTTACTGAGTTAATCCAGTTGATAATTTCTTCAGAAAGGTTAAATATCTCTCTTAAATGAAGACCGCTTGTTGGCTGGAAAAAGAATAAATCGGAAAACTTTCCACGAAGCTCTTCTTCTCCTCTATAAATTTTTTCTATAACGACATCAAGATAGGCTAATCTGTTAATAAGTTCTCTGTACTCTTCTCCTAGATAATTGTTGAACACATGTTCAATGTGGTCTTGCTTTTTGGGATCAAAAGGAACATCGACTATTTCTGGTTTACCTTCGTCATTTATTTTCAGCTCTTTTACAGTTATATCGCTAAAATAGTTTTTGAAATCTTCATCTTCGTTCAAAAACTTTTTAAAAATCTCGAACCTCTTAAGAAAAATTTTAGATTCTTCGAAAAGAGTTGGAACTCTAGCAACCAACTTATAAGCACCAAACGAAAATTCGTTTTTTTGAACGCCCTCTTCAAAGTTTAACATTGTCTTGTGTTTTTCCTTCATATCCTCATTATTCTACCACAACAACCTACAGTAAACTTAGTACTGCGTTATTTTTTACGAAATTTAATTCGTTTTCGTAGAAATTCAGATAAAGTCGCTTCAAAAGTCTAAAGTACTTAAAAAATTCTTCATCTTTCAAGAACTTGTTATACTGACCAGACTCATTGAACTTGGAAAGGGGAGAGTCTATAACCACATATCCGATAATTATTTTCTTTTTTCCTAGTGGAAGGTATGTATAAATAGCTGGAAGGAGATAGTTAAGCCCAACATTTGTGGTGTAAACACTTCCTAAAGACCAAGAGTGCTCAACATTTTCTATGTGTCCTTGAGCTACTAGGTAATTTTGCGGTTTTACATATTCTTGATATATATGCATATATTGTTGATTGTTTGATATAAATCTGAATAGCAGTTCAGAATATTCTGAAGAATCTTGCTGTTTTTCGGGAACGTGGTACAAAAGCTCAGTTAGCAAAATTTTGACATAATCTCCTAGATTTATGTTTTCTAGGCTTTCTTTGGTATAAACACCCCAAAGAGGTACCCAATACTGATAGGGAACATAGTCATAGTTAAAACTAAGAATAAACTTAATACCCTCTGTGAAGTAGTTTATTATTGTTTCTTCATCAACCTTTGAAGGAGGATTATAGCCAGGTATTTGCGGCAATAATTTATTGTAGATTTCTGAAAATCTTTTTGTTAAAACTTTTTCGTTGATGTAAATGATTAGGTTTTCCTTATCTTTGACGAATTTAGCGTCATCATTTATATCGTTCAAAGTTTTTTGTGAAATAAAGGCATCGTTTAGTGGAGGTAGTTTTTCATTTATTAGTAGAGTAGTATAGCCGACAAAGTAATTATGGCCTAAAACAGAAACTTTTGCTGTGTTTATTGGTTTAGAGTTTAGCTTTCTTATAATTTCAGCACGCTTAGCAGAAATCCTTTCTTCATTCCTTAGCGAATCTACCACAGATATAAAAGCATCAGAAAATGTTTTTCTTCTTAGGCCGTATATAAACAGGTCTGGTGAAAGGTTCTTGAGTATATTGTTTTCGTTTTTTACTACATTAGATATATCTGAAAACGGTATAAAATATGCGTAAAAGTCTTTAAGATAACTTATTGTTTGATTTTTATTTTCATCAACTTTTGACAAGTTAATCTTGAAAATATTTTCAGAAGATTTTATTCTAATTGAGTTAATTATGTTTGTAATTAAATTTCCTAAAGTAGCGTTCTCTCTATCTGTTTTTCCGTAAAGCTCAAATTTCGCACCAAGAACCATTAGACTTGACAAAACATCTAAGTTTTCTTCAAAACAAACATTAGCAGAGGAAGAAAGTTTAAACTTTGTTCTTGCGATAGCGTTAAGTTTTGGACAGATATCGTTTAATAAAGCAATTTTGTTTACATAATATTCATTTAGTGTAGCAAAAGATTTGGCAAAAAGCTTATAGTATTCGTGATCTACATTTGTATAGAAAAATTTTTCATCTATTCTACCAACATTAAATATGTTGGATAAAACTTCCGGTTTAAACAGGTTAATTGGAACCTCAACTTGTGTTTGTATAGTTTTCGTGGATTCTTGTATGGTGTAAGAGGTATTTGGTATTTTTTCTCCAGTACAAAAATCTTCTCTGTAAGTGGTTTCAGTAACTATATCTATGGAGGATATCTGCTGAGATACAGATTCCTTTTTTGTAAGACCACGAAGAGCAGAGAACAAGTCATTGTTGTTTTGTTGGTTTATAAAGGTATTTAATTTGTTAAGTTCATTAAAAACTTCTTTTTCGTATTCGCCCTCTCTTTGTATAAGATGGTCTTTAAGTTTGTTATCTAACAATTTAACTGCTTCAGAAAGAAATTCAACAAATTTATCTTTGTTGCTGTCTATGTATTCAATCGTAGAGTATAATTCCTGAATTGTTGGAGGTATGCTTCGTCCATAAAGCGAAGCTATACCCATAGAACTTGGACTGCTGGTACCAAAGGATTTTGGTATCACTTCTACAAAAGTAGTTATGTTGCTTTCGCTTGAAGAATGTTCTATAGAAAATGTGTAGTAGTCATCTATTTCTCTATTAAGACTTAGTGAAAATGGAAAAGATATGTGTGCTGGTTCATATTCTATTTTTAAATAACCAAGGTGATCAACATAAATTCTATATGCAGAGTTTGAGGATATAACTCTTTTTAGAACATCGAATAGAGGACCATCAGAAATATCAACATTGACATTTGCTAAAAACTTTTGAAGGATTCCTTCAGTATCAAAGGCATTTTTTACCATTTGTATGAAATCTAAGCTGATGTAGTGAATAGGTGTAAAGATTGAAAGCTCGTCAAACTGAGCGTCATAAGAAGGTGCAACAACATTTCCTTGATTTATTAGTATGTTTTGTGTACCAGCGTTGTAAAAGGTATCAAATCCTCTAGAGGAAATCACAGAAGTTAAAAAAGTTTCTCTATCTAGTTCTAAAATATTTATTTTTTGTGGCGCAAAGGAGTTCATTATTTTTAGCACAGCTTCTACGGGTGTTAAAATTTTTACTGAATAGTTTTCTAGTGGCTGTGCAGCAAATTTTATTGAAGTATAGTCAGCGTAAACTTCATGATTTCTTAGAGGATGACTAAAATCTCTTCCTTTTATCGAGATAGTTATATCAGAGGAGTTTTCGTTTATTGATACACTTCTTGAAATGTCTGTTATATGTCCACGAAAGACTAGACTAAGCGCATCACCAGAATTATTAATAGTTAATTCTTCCTGAATATCGCTAATTTCTATTTCTTCTGTGTTTGATTCTGTATTGTAAAAGTCTTTTACGAATATCGATAGAAGGCTATGTATACCTAACAAGTAATCTTCAAGACTGAACAAGTTGTTTCCCAAGATATTGTTTATAAAATTAATACCAAACTCCAGCTCTTCCTGACTTTCAGACCCCAAAACTTTGTTTGCATATTCGTAGAGGAAATTGTCAATAACTATGGCATTTAGTATTGTTTTAAATTTTCTTTCTTCTTCTACCTTGGAATTCCTAGAAAAGCAAAGACCTGGAGAAACGCCTAAAGATTCATTTAACTTTAGCCGTAAAGTTTCAAAAGCGGTCCATGAAATTAACTTGCTCAAAACAGAATTTGCTTTATAGTAAGATTCAATACAAGATTTAATCTGCTTTCTAGCGTTCCTATCCTTAAAGTAGTACTCAAAAATCGTTCTTCCAAACAAATTTATAAAGTTTTCTATGTCCTCTGTTTCTGCGTTATTCAATTCTTGTTGATAAATTTTATTTCTAAATTCGGAATTAAGAGAAAACAGATGAATGTTTAACGCCTTGAAGAATCTATTAATTATGAGAGGATAGCTAAATTTTCTGTAGTAAAACAGCATGTTTTTTAAGTCTTTGCTCTTTAAAACATCGTCTACAAACTTCAATTCATTTTTTTGATATACCGAGAGAAACCAAAATTTTGTTCTTTTTGTCTGCTAATTGAGCTGCTTCAGCTTGTTTTGTCCTTCCAGGATTTTTACCGATATACAGAGGAAGTAAATCGTTTGAAAGATTTTCTTTTATATTCACCAAATAGATTGAAACAGTATCCAGTTCTCTTATAAATTGAGATATAACATTGTAGTTTGTTATGTAACCAACTCTTAACTTGTCATTGCCAACCAAAACCTTTTCTAAAAAGGGAAATTGGTCTATAGGAAAGTTTTCTAGTCTAGTTGATGTTGATTCCAGTATTTTCTTTATCCTGTCTGGAAGTTCTCTATCCGATAAAAATAGCAGGTTGTTTGCTGTAAACGAAATATTAAAATTTCCACCCTCTTTGGAAAACGATGTATTAACGCTAAGAATGTTTAGCGGTATTATTTTGTAATAACCAGAATACTTGCTCTGAAGAGGAGAAAATTTCAGTAGCTCATAGTTTTTAGCACCGCTGCTAAAAACGATATTTTCTCCTTCGCCTCTATAATCTTCTCTAGAAGGCCACAGAGATTCAATTACTACAACTGCATATGTTTTAAAGGTTTCTGAACTAAACATATCTTTCATTGTGTATTTCTAAGACTGTACCAGTAATTTCTATGTTTAAGTATGTGTTTTCAGATGAAGTTCTTGAGTAAGAAACATTTGTTGGTAGAAGACGGTAGAAAGGTGTTTTGTTATATTGCAAAGTTAGAAAGATGTCAGCTTGAGATACTTTTACATTTCCAAATATATCATAAAGAATCAATCTACCAGGTTTATTGTTTGAAATATGTTTTATTACAATATCGAAAAATTGTTTTGTCTTTATATGAACACTACCAAAGATTACAGCCTTTAATGTCATTGAAAATCTAGGAAAGTTTTCTGTAAACACAGAAACAAATTTTCCTTCTTGGGAAACTTTTTGTGCGCTTATTATTGTCCTAGGAAGCTCAAACTTTTCTAATACCAAATATCTTCCAACTGAAATTGGTAAATATACAGCTATTTCATTATTTTCAAAGTTGTTAAAATCTGTTTCATTCATTAAAAGAACATCTAGTCCACGATATCTGTAAACTATTTCTGGCTCTATGTTGTTTCCATACTCTCTTAAGAATTTCGCATATACATCACGGTAAGGAATGTTAATAAAACCATTTGTGTAGTACGGTTCCCAATAAAGTATAAAAGCTTGTGTAACATCTTTAGCAGCAAGCTTAGTATTGTTAAATTCTTTTAGCGATGCTCTTTCTTTTATTGATACTTGTTCAGGGGTGAAAGACAACTGCCTTTCCTCAGGCCTTGAAGTGCCTGGTATAGGAGGGCTAAATACTAACTTAGGAGATGAGGAACTTAAGGTATTCATCTGCTAGACTTCCTCCTACAATACTAACAAGTTCTTGGTAAAAAATATTATTTTGAGAAAAAATTTCAGATAACTTGCCTCTATAGAATGAATCAAACTCTTGATTGAAGCTTTGATAAAGCTCTTCTAACTTTAGCTGTTTTATTGTAGCTCCTCTTAATGCACTTGTATAAGCGTCATAAAAGTTTAAGTCAGCTGTTTTATTAGGCAAAATTGAATCTTCTATATAAAAAGCATCTGATGTCAAAGAAAGAAGATAACTTCTTAAAGCATCATTTGTGTCTGGTGCTATGGTTTTATAAAAAGCCCTTCTTATTTTTTCAAAGAAGGATTTAATCTCTACTTCACTACTGCTAGAACACTCTGTTTTTAATATTGAAAACGAAAAAAACTTGTTTACCTTTGTAAGGGTGTAAGACATGTATATTCTTAGGCCATCATACAAAACAGATTTGTAAAACATGTATAAAAACTTATAAAGCGTGTCCCAAAGTTCTGGTTTAAGAGAAAAAACATCATCGTTATATACTGGATAAAAAAATCTCCTTGTTTCCTCAATTACTCCTTGTGTAATTTTGGAACTTTTAAAGTATTTGTTTTCTAATTCGTCCAAGGAATATGCTAAATCTACTAAAGTTTTCGAAGTATTTGAAAGAAATTCAAATAGTGAGATAAGCCCCTTTTCGTTATAAAGAGAAATCGGTAATACACCAAAATATTTGTTCAATCCATAAAGATAGTATTTGTTACTCATTTCTTCAACATTGTTTGCTTCTGGAGAAATCACAATGGGAAATGTTTTATTGTTATCGATTAATACATTGCTAATTTTCATCTTCTTGCTCCTCCAGAGAAGCGAAGTAATTAGGTAGATTTTCAAATAGCTTCTTTATTAAGTGCTTATCGTCAATCATTCCTTCTGCGCTAACATTTATTTCTTTTGTAGAAGAAACAACAATTCCGTATGAAATTCTAAAATTTATTTGTTCATTATTTCCATGAAAGATCATTGTTGGAGTCCTATTACAATCTCTGATTGTTGGGTATTCTCTATTTATTATGTTGTAAACTGCTAAATTTCCATCAGGAAAATCAGAATTAAGTATATTTACTGCACCTCTAAAATCAATAGAGGGGAAAAATCTGTTTATAAAGTCTATATAGATCGTGTTCATAGTTACTATGCGTTAGGAGCAAAAGAGAAAGAAAGAAATACTCGTCTTGTTGGAGCATCTACGCTTATGTATCTAAACAAGATGAAGGGCAAAAATGATTGAGGGTTAAATGAAGAAGTATTACTAGCTTGAGGCTTTAATACTATTGGCGTGTTGTCATCTTTTACAGATACAATACTAGTTTGGCCGTAGTTTATAGTGTTTTGTAGTGCCTGAACAATATTTCCTGGAGTTAGTATAACATCGTCCATGTAGTCGTTGGAATTTGCGCTTTTTAGAGCAGTTATTCTGTATTTTATGTTTTGGTTAAAGAATCCCAATTCGTTAGTATAAGAAGGTAGCGTAGTAAACATCTTTCTATCACCAGTACCAGCTGTTGCTTCTATATATGGATCGGAATTATTAGTTGGTGTTTTAGGTTTTGGTGAAGCAATAAAAATTCCGTAATCTGGTGTACACCTAGAAGTATCTACTGAAAATATCGGGCTAGATAAGTAGTAGTCAGCCTCATTGCCTCCTTGGGGTACTACGCTTCTGTTTACGAAGTATAAAACAATAAAGTCTATGTAGTATCTTTTACCAAAAACTATATATGGTCCATATCCTTGACAAGAAACAGCGTCAGGACTAGTTAAACAAGCTGCTGATCCTACAGTCAACAAAGTGTTATTGTGTCTTGTAATGTTCTCTAGGTACCTTATTTTGTAAGATGTTGTGTCTTTAAAACCTAGTAGAGAAATGTTGACCTCTTTTGACGGATCAACTGGTCCAACTCCATTTAAAGAATTTATGTAGGCCCATTCAAACTGAGGGTTTGCTGTTGTATTGACATTGATAATTATTGATCCCATTGGATCGATTAGCGTATTTTGTGGATAATGTAGCTTAAAAGTTCTTTCGGCCATAGCTACATTTTAGTATAACTTTTTCAAAAGGTGTTTGTCAAAATAATTTTTATATTTGTTGTATTTTGAGAAACTTTGTTGTTAAAGTTTCCAGAAAGTAAGAACTTCAAGAAATCATAGACGAATGTGTTTGCAATTGCATCAATTTGATTGTTACCTCCACTAGAAATGAAGTAGTTATTGTCAATGAATAGCCCATTTACCTTTGTGTATAGATTAATTAGGTTTACAGAAAGGTCTAGCGTAAGAAATCTTGGAACCAACTTTTTATCATCATTAACAATGTAGTTTCTTTTGCTAACTTTTAAAATAAGTTTGTTTCCTTTTATTTCTGTGGAAAATATAGAGAATGGCAAGAATATGTAATATTCGTTAAGAGAGGAGTTAGCTAAGACGACATTTTTACCATGAAAGTTTTCATCATTTCCGCTTCCTGGATATAAAATAACAGTATTTTGACTATATAAAGCTTGCCTTGTTCCAGAGGATAAAGAAGAAAGCTCTATGGAAATTGTGTAGTATTCTATACCTTCTTCGACATTTGTATTAGTTGCACCGTAGGCACTTAGTCTATTTAACAGGTCTATGTAAAACTCTTCTCTACCGAATAAAGATGAATACAAAGACAATAAAATAGCTTTATTTGACACAGTATTTATAGAAACTGTGGAATCATTTATAAATTTGTTTGGGTTGAGGTTAGTTCTTACAGAAAATAGCTGTTCAGAAAGCTTTATATAATAGTCGTAAAAAACTTCAAGATATTTAATTATCGATGATCCAGAAGGAATGATGTTTTTTCCAGATAAATGATATAAGTAAACCACGAAGAACAAGGATAATATGAAATCTATATCTAGAGAGTCTTGTTCAACTATGCTTAGACTACTTAGAAAGTATGAAAAATCTAAAAATGTTTGAATGTAGGAATCTAAAGTATTTTTTAATGACGAAACTTCTGAAGGGATTGAACTTATGTAACCCTTTTGCAAAAGCGAATTTACAAAATCTACAAAGAAAATTGATTCTAAGTAGAAAATTGAGAACCAAAGTTTTTGTCTTTCTTCTGATAGTAAGTTTCCAGAGAAGGTTGTATAGTTTACTATAGTTTCTCTAACTGTAGAAAGTGTAGCCAAGTGTTGAAGAATTCTCTCTAAAAAAGCTAGATAGCGCTTTTATGTTTTGTGAAGTATTTATTGGAAAGAAGCCTGAATTTGCAATATAAGGTTTTAACATTTCAGCAAATACTAGGTTCGAAACTTCTTTTAAATAGTTTTCTGTATTAATTGATGTGTTTTCGTAGGTTCCAACTAGCGTATTTAGTGTGTTGATGAACTTTAAATAAGGAAATTTCGAAGTTGTATTTACTTCTATCCTATAATCTGATAAAAAGTTTTTTTCGTAGTTTAAAATAAACGAATCTAAAGATCCATCATCAAGAACCATAATAGAGTTTGTTGCGAGGTTTATATATAGAAAATCTTTTGGATAGAAAACTTCGTTAATCAAAGCATTTTTGTCTATTGCTAAGAAGCTTCGTTCTCTTCCGTAAGTTTCATAAAACTTTGACAAGGAAACATTATTTATTGTTTCTAAAGCACCAGAATAAGACTTTGAAAAATCATACAATATCTTTTCGTACCCGTAGAATTTATTTCTTATTAGCGATGACTGGGCTTCTTCTGTGCTTCTATAAATTTTCATTTTTATTGAGTATGAACTATTTGCGCCCAACTTATAAGGAACAAGAATAAACTTTCTTCGTAAAATGTCGGAATTTTCAAAGTTTACAATTAAATCGTAATCAGATGAAAAGATTACTCCAACAACACTATATCCATCAAACGCTCTTTTGTCGTTAATAACGAGAAGGTTTTCTGAGTTTTGGATTGAAACTTCTAATGTTAATGGGGAGAAGTCATTTTCCAAAGTTATGGAAGGAGAAATATTGAACATTAATAACGATGTATTCGGATATATATAATCTAAACTTTGTGGCTCAGTAGTTTCAATCAAAAGTTCAAGTTCTTGATAAGGATTATCTTCATCAATTATGCTAAAAATTGGCAAATGAACTTCTTTCGTGTCTACTCCCTCAAAAGTTCCTAGTTGGGTGTTTATCTTTAGCTTATACATCGTTTGATAGAACTTTTATTTTCAGGTTTGTAGTTCCTGTAAAGTTCAAAATAATATTGATTGATCCATCAAAATTCATGTTTGTTATTGTGTATTTGGGGGATTCTGGAGGTGTAATATCAGATATACTTCCCAAATAAATATCTAAATCTGTACCGTTGTTTATAAGAAACACCTTAAAAATACCTAAACCGCTAGTACCTATGTTCTTAGAAAACCCAGTTATTGCGTTATTTGAACTGTCGTATCCAGCTAAATCTCCCGTAGATGCATCATAGGAAAGCTTTAATATGTAGTTGTACGATTGATTGTAAATATCATAACCATTAATAAATAGTTCTATTTCAAAATTCTCTCCTAAAGATGTAGCAAAAATCAATGCATCTTTTATCCCTGATTCGTAGATTATAGCAGAAGAATTTATTGTGTCTAGTAAGTAATAATCATAAAATTCATCTATTGCTGTATGTCTATCAGATTCTGTTGCTGGGAAGTTGTTTATACCCTTGTTAAATAGTTTCAGCTTTCTATAAAATTTAAAAAAACCAGATTTTACGCTTGAAAATTGAAGCTGAATGTTTGAGGGGTCAGAAACATCTATTGAAAGTGGAGAAAAAACTGTATAAGAAGACTGATAGTTTGTAAGAATTTCTACTTTTATATTCTCTGATATAGCAGAGAAAAGCTTTTGAACATCTGATGGAGAAGTGTAGTCATTTGTATTTGTATCAAATGACAGATCAAATGTAACTCCTTGGAAAGTTGGACTAGAAATTAAATCACAAGAGATGTTATCGGAAGATGGGTTTGATGCGTTTGGAGGAAATAGTGTACAGAAGTAACTCACATCAAAGGCGTTGTCAAATAGGCCAACTTTATCAATTTTTACATTGAAACCATTTATGGAATGCGGCCAATAAAATTGTACTGGAGAGAAGACTTCTAAGTTATACATTCCAAACCTAGATAAAACTAACTTGGGATTGTTTGTAAACACCTTTACTGGTTTTTCTTGTTCGTAAATGTACTTTATTGTGTTTTCTATTTGATTAATAATTTCCTCTAAAGAAACGGTTGTTGTGGAAGAATATGTTGAATCCGTCCAAACATTGAAACTTTCTTCTATTTGAAGAGCAACATCAACATAAGGAAGAAGTTTGGCAACAAGTTGGGGTAATTGAGAGTAGAGAACAGTTTCATCTAATATGGTAGAGCTGTTTAGCACGATTAGAACAGTTAGTTTAGGGAGTTTATCTAGGCTATTAGAATAAGACAGGGTGTTAAGAATCTCTTTTATTTTTTCAATTAGTGTAATGTTTGAAGAGTTAACTAGATTTATATACCTGTATAAAAGAAACACTTCTCCTATGTTGTTTTCTTTTAGCGAATTTAAAAGGTTTACAATGTCGGGAGCAGGTTGCAACTCAATGAAGTTTCTTATTGTTTTATCTAGGTCCAATACCTTTAGTTTTCCTATGTCTAGGAATAATTTCTCTTTAACTCCAAATTGAGAAACAAAACTTAAAAAGTTTATATTTGTGTTTATTTCGCTAATAGTATTTAAATAATCGTTATAGTCAAAATATCCTACTTTGTTCTGTAAGCTTTGCAAGTCGGATTGAATTTGAGGAATTTGACCAATGTTATTTTGTAGAGAATTTATATCGCTTTCAACTGTATTAAGTCTTGTAAGTATTGAATCTGTTCCTACTGGAGAGGAGGGAGGAGGAGAGTAGCCATAAATTTCTGTGCTTATTACATTTATATAATTACCATAGTCAGAAACAACTTCAAGGTTACTAACTTTAGCTTCTAAATTAGACAATCTATCCAAAATTGGCTGGTTTCCAGAGGAAGAGGAAACTACTGTTCCATAAATTTCTTGAAAGAAAATAGATTGATTAGTTTGAATAGAATTGATGGATGTTTGTAGATTGTTAACATTTGTTTGAAGAGAGGTAATAACTGGTAAGGTACTTATAGCATTGTTAAGCTCAGTAGTCGTATAAGCTATACCAGACCAAAGAACTTTGTTTTGTGTATTTAAATATTGTTGAGAAAAACTTTTTAGTTTTTGCCAATACGAGTTATTAGATAAAACAAAGCTGAAATTATCTACATCAGCGACAACACTAACATCTATAGATGTTGCTTTTAATCCCGAAGAAGTAAAGTGCGTGTTTCTCCAAGTGTATAGATTTTTTAATGTATAGATATTTGCAATATCTTTAAAGTTTGTTCCGCCAATAACATTTTTTAATATCGTTCTTATTACATTTAAATCGTCTTGTATGTTTAAAGGAGAAAAAGTGGTTAAATCTACAGAATCATTCGTTGTTTCGGAGGTATAAACTTCTACTTGTTTTAAATGCTCTATAGCCATAGTCTATTTTTTAGTATATCTCAAAGTAGATAATTGCGTAATCAAAAACTACAAAATAATTTGTTGAAGAAGCAGAAAATTCCAAATAGTAAATTGGAGCCACATCGTTGTTTGAATCAAAGTTGTAAGACATTAGACTTGTTTGACTAAACAGGTTGCTGTTTCCATATTGATACACTTGAGAAGTAGAGGTTGACAAAGAGGAGCCCAAAGTTACTGTGTTCTTTATCGTGATTCCATCTCTAAGAGAAAGCTTTAAATCAAAAGGTATATCGACTTGACCATCATTTATGTCATATACATAAACTCTTAATTTTAAATGTATAGCTTTTATTGAAGTTACTCTATTATTTTCTGTTAAAACAGGTAATATCGGAATATTAATTGTCGTATTTGTACCAGAAGAAAATTCTGACCTGTTTATGTTTATTGTTCTCCATTTTGGAGGAGGATTAATTTGTTGAGCTAAATTTATTAGGTTTTGGTAAGGAACTTGTATATCACTAGATGGTGAAAAGTTTGTGCTATTTCCTGTGTTTAAGGTTACAGATCCAATGTAGGTATATTGCGGATCACTTATTGTTGTTTCTGAAAGCAAAAAGTATGGCATTATCTCATATACATAAGGTTCGGAGATTATGTTTGAAGAAGAATCATAATATGTTGTTCCGTAGAAGGGGACATGTGTGTTTTTGGCGTAAATGAAAACTGTTTTTGGTTTTGAGTTTACTGGTATTGAACTTCCAAATGTTCCGTAGAACGATATGTTGTTTAAATAATCTATGTTCGGATAAACCTTTATTGGAGGCGAGTAGTAGTAGTTAATTACGAAAACTTTGCTTTGAGGACTAGGTAGGTAAGAAGTATTCACTTGTATTTTTCCATAAGATGTGTTTATTGTGTAAATATTTGTTGCGAGTTGTGCGTTTAGATTAGATAAGTTTATAAAAGTTCCATTTTGTTCGTCTAATGCTAAAACAATTGCAGAAGAGTTTGTATCTACAAGAAGATTTTCTACATTCAAGTTGTACTGGTTTATGAAAGTTTCACTTACTGTTGTTATTGTTGGTGGAGCATTTTCTATGAAATAGAATTCTACATTATCGCTGTCGTTTAAAGTGAACTCAGAAAAGTTTATAATGACAACATTTGGCTTGTCTGCAGAAGTTAAGTAATATAATCCATTGTTATAAATTGGAAGATTTTTGGGTATATGGTAATATGTTTCTAGCCCTAAAGACGAAACCTTTAATACAAGATATTTATTCGTGCTTACAGTATTTAAAAATCCAAAATCTAGGTAGCAGTTTAAATTATCATCACAAAAGTCTTGTTTAAATTCTAAGAATGTTGTACCTGTAACAACCTTTGTATTAAACTTTCCATTTTTATCCTTTGGTAATGGATAAATATAACCGCCACGAATTCTAGAGAAGCTTATTTTTGAGTATTCAGAATCTTTGGAAATTGAAAAATCACTACTAAATTGAGGAGTACCATTTACATAAAGAACAGGTATGTTTTCTTTGCTGTAACCAATAACAGTATTTACTGGAAACGAACCATAAGGAATTCTAACAGGATTTTCAGTAGAACCGTTTAGAGGATTTTTTTCGTCAAAAATTATGCTGTAAAAATTTAAATCTCCACCAACCGACTCAGAAAAACCGTTGTCGTCTAAAAAGGTAAAAGTTTCACCTGATTTTATTCTAAAATTCAAATATTCTGTAGTTCCTATAGTTTGAACATCAAAAGAAACAACCTGATTTATGTCTTTTTCAGAATAATATCCTTTGCCAAAAGTGTTGCTTATTAGCTTCAATATGAAGGATGTGTTCTCTTCACTTAAAGAACTTAAGTCAGAAAATCTTATAAACTTTGCGAAGCTAGGTTTAAACTTCTTCATTGCTCACTCCTTACAGCTACATTATACTTTGCTATAAAGTCTTTATTAAGTTGGCTAGATGTTTGTAAACGAATAAGACTATCTGAATATTGTATTTCGTCCAAGTCTTTGTATTCTATGTATTGCACATCGTTTAGTAAGAAATACAAAATCTTGAATTCGTAAGAATTGCTAGAACAATATCCGTAATCAGATATTTTGTTTTCGCACAACTCTATATCGTTTGTTGACCTTACAGGTAGTGTCATGAGTTTTATCTTAAAGTAGTTTGCGTAAATTTCGTCCAAATCAAAAATGGGTATAGCTATTCTACTTTGCACTCCAGATGCATCTAAGTCGCCATTTCTAGATATTTCTTTCAAACAAATGTCTGCAGATATGTTTTTACATCTAGCTTTTATTGCATTTCTTATACTTGGATGAAGAATTTCTTCTCCACTAAGGACTCTAGAAATAACTTTTTTTAGAGGGTATCTAGGAGCCTGTATGTTTAGGTTAGAAGAATAACTGTTGTTAGTTATATACGATTTGTAGTTTATGTTTTTGTCGTAGATATATAGAGCTATTTTTCCTTCTGAAACGATGTTTAAATAATCACTATAAGTAAATTCAGAAGTTCCATTGCAAAAGTCAGGTAGTGTTGTGAAATATGTGTGGCTTTCGTAGTAGTTTAAACAGACAAACTTTTTGATGCTATCTTTATACAGCTCAAAAAGTTCACGATTTAAAGATAAACCAAACATTGGATTAGCAAACGAAGAGTTTTGACCACTTAAAAACTCCCAAAATTTCTCATAGGAGAAGGAATCGCCAATATTTAACTCAGAGAATGAATCTCTGAATTTTAGTCTAATACTTTCAATATCGTTTTTTGTGATAGACTGTTTGCTATCAACAAGAAGGTTTATGTAAACAGTCTTTGGAAATCTTATGTTTATTATAGAACCAGCAGGCTTAACTTCGTCTACAATTTCTTGAGAGAGTAAAACAAGTGAATTGCTTATTGTTTGAGTGTCTGAATAAATGTAAACATCTATTACTCCGGGGTTGGGAGAACTAATAGCCTTTACTTTTGCACCTTGTATTATTTGAGAGAGGGCGTTTTCAATTGAGGAAATTGTTCCCTTAGATAAAGAATTTAAGAAATTCCAATATCTGTTTCTGTATTCTTCGTCTGTTTCTTCTGAAGATCCTCCTTTGATTTCTGAGGATTCTCCTAGAATAAGAAGGGTGTCTTCATAAGAAGATACCGAATCTAAATCAACAAAAGTTTCATCTGTCAAAAGCGTGTACTCAAAATTGTTGCTTAGAGAAAATTTTGCTGTGCCAAATTGTAAAACAACATCTATTGATGAGGGTAGCAAATTTTTTTCTTTTCCAAAGTCCTCCGAAATTATAGGTAGAACTATGTACTTTATCCTCTTTGTTGGGTTTTGAAGAAAGTTTGCCTTTATGGTTTCAGCAAAAATCTCAGCTATTCTTTGCTTTCCCGTGTTTGGATTTATCTCATAGTAGAAATCGTCCTCATATTGAAGAGATAATTTAATTGGAGGCAATAGAAGATAGTTAAAAATCCCATATGCTGTTGAAATGCTGAATTTAGCGGAAAGTGGGGGAGAAAAAATTAGGTTATTTTTTACATCGTATTTTGAAAAAATAGTGTTAGACAACAAATCTATACTTTGTATGGAATCAAAATTGAAACCTATTGGACTAAGAACAACATAACCAAAGGCTCTTCTTCCTCTTATCCTTTCAAGTTTAGAAAATCCATAAATCAATTGGTCTAAGTATTCACCTGTGGCTGTGTGTATGTATGAATTTTGCTTTACTTCGTCTATTAGCGCATAAACATCTTCAATTGCACTAGCAACAGAGTAAAATATAGACCTTATTACACTACCAGGTTTTATTGCATTGATTTTGTTTTGTATTGCTAAAAATGTATTTTCTAAAAAGTTTAATATCTCAAACTTTGTTTTCATCGCTTTTATTTTAAGTTTTCAAAAACAATATTTTTTGTAAGGACTGCCTGTATCAACATTTTCTGTTCTTAATCTAAGCGCTCCTTCTTCAAACGCTAGTTTTGCGTTTATATAATTTTCACTAAATGTTGAGTTAATTGTAAACGCTGGGTGATTCAAATCAAACAGAAACTTTACAATATTTAAAATGTTCCCCTTTATAAAGATAAGTGATATATATTCACCACCATAAAGGTAGTTAATAGTAAATCCAGAACAAATGTCAGAAGAATAAGATGAACAAAAATCTGAATGTGTTAAAAAACTATTTGCGCTAATTTTGAAAAAAAGAAATTTGGGAGTTGTAACACTTTGCAAAGTTTCTCTACTAAGAAAAATTTTTGTTTGTCCAGAAACCTCTTCCTTCACTACGCCGATATCATAATAATTAACATTGTTAGTATCAAAGATATGACCAGATAATGTTGTAGTTAATGGGTTTGCTTGCGAAAGACTTATTTGAATCATGATAGTCCACTAATTTGTTTTTCTGCTCCTCCTCTTTTTAGTGCTTTGCGAGGTTTCAGACTTTTGAGAACTATCTTTTGTTTCTTTTTCAGGTTCATCTTCTTTTACTGTTTCTTTTACCGCTTCTTCTTTAGCGCTATTTTCTTCTGTGCTAACCTGAGATGTAGGAGTATCTTCCTTTTGAGGTTCTTCTGGGCTTTCTTTTTGTGGTTGGACTGCTACAGTATCTTCAACAACTTTTGTTTCGTAGCTGGACAAAATTCCAATTTTCTTTAGGTGTTCCAAAAGTTCAGCAGCTTCTTTTTCTCCCATATTTCTCATTGGCAGTTCAACAAATTGCTCTTCTCCTTCAGTAACCAATCTATAAACCATGCCCTTGTAAGCAACCCTTAAGCTTGTTCTTGGCCTAAATCTTACCTTTACCTTTTTCATAAATCTTCCCCTTTTTAATTCTATCACAAAAGTCCTTGATCCTTTAAAAATTTCCTAAATAAAGTGTTCCAATCTTTCATGGCATATTCTCCGTATTCAGCTTTCATTAAATAATAAAAGGTTCTTAAATTTTGTATATCTTTAATTGTTTTGTTGGTTTCTCTATAAACTGACATCTTATTTTGATACCATGTTTTAAGTGTCTGCACACTTATATTGTAAAACAAAAAGTGAAAAAACAAAGATTGCTAGATAAAATGAAATTATGCTAATAGTACTAGGAACATTCATGGTTTGGGCTACGGCATTTTATTTGGCAGGATTAAAAGAGTGGGCAATTTTCACTCTTCTGGTTCTCATAGCTTTAGGAGTAGGAGAATACATTTCTATAAGGCTAACTGGAATCACGCTTTCTGAAAGGTTTTATAGGAAATCTAAAACAAAACCTTGGGTTGCGCACATTTTGGCGCTATTAATGGTTTTGGGATTATTAGCTATCATCTATCACCTGTACACTCTAATATAGAATTATGCTTACAGAAAAAGTAAAACAAGACATATTTCAAATACTTTTAGACAAGGTAGAGGGCGTTTTAATGCCCGAAATTACACCTGAAGTTCAACAATATTTAGAAAGAGAGATAGAAAGGTCTGCACAATATATAGAAAACAGATTGAGAACTTCTCTAACACCAGCTAGATTTACTAATCTTCCAAAAACACCTAGAGAAGCTTACGAAAACAGGGCCAAATACAAGGATGCTATAAATGAAAACTTTTATCAGTTTCCCAAGTGGGAAGATTTAACGGCGGCGCAAAAAAATCTTTATGGAAATAATCCTAGTTTTTATGTTCCTGGATCTCTGCCTTTTGATCTCTTAACAAATGACCAATTAAACCAATGGGTTTCAAACATTCGTGTTGCTCCAAATAAAATTGGCGATGCCGAAAGACAAGACGGAAAAGGAACACCACTAATCATTACCTATTACGCTCCAATAATAACTGTTTACTCTCTAGCCTTAGCGTTTACAGCTCCTCCAGGGTACGAAGGAAAAAATTTATTCTTTAGGTTGTATAAACCAAATGAATTCTACTTCTACAGAACCGGAGAAATACACATATTTCCTGCTGTAATGGCTAGAATTCTATCGCAAACAACTTCTCAAGACCCACTTTGGGGTTCGCAATATGGTCCAATTGCACCTAGAATTCCTCAAGTTATAGTAATTGATTACGAATTTGGTTACACAGATCCGCCCTATGATTTGCTAGAAGCAGTAGCAATAAGAACTGCAATGCAATTCATATTAGCTATATCTGCAAATTTAACAGCAGGACTTAGATCTTTTGGCATAGAAGGCTTCAATGCTTCCTTTGGTAACAATGGCCTTCTTTATGAAAATCTATATAACGAATACAAAGAAAGATTAAGAGAACTACTATCTCCTTATTACAGACCAGTAATGACTGCTTGGTAAAGCTATGGAGCAAAGAGTTTATTTTCCAATAAATTGTTCTTTATCGCCAATAACCATAACTACAAACTATGGCGAACCTTACCCTAATCAAAAATTTTTTACGCAACAAGAACAAAAAATTTTGTTTGACATAACTTCTTTAATACAATCTTATGAATTGAACTATTCTTCCTTTAAACAGAATTATCCAAATTTACCACAAGATTTGGCCTCTATAAAAAATAGAATTCTTCTTTTGGAATTCATAGTCAACACAAATCCACAAAAACTAAACTTCTCTAGAGGGAAGATTTTATCAGATAGAGCAAAGTTGATTGACAAGTCAAATTTTAAATACATTTCATTTCATCCAGGCGTTGATATAAATTATGGTTCAGGAAATCAAGATTTAGGACTTCCTGTATATGCAGTAACCGATGGCGTTGTAATCAACGCTAGTAGACAATTTTGTAGCGCATCTTGTGATTGTTCTGGTTTTGTAGCAATAGAACATAGATGTCAAAATAAAATTTTTTATGCGCTTTATGGTCATGTCGTTCCAGAAGTAAGCATTGGAAAAAAAGTCAAGGCGGGAGAAAGAATAGCTTCAATAGGAGAATACAAATGCAATAGTACATCTCACCTTCACTTTGAAACCACGCTAAAAAATATTTACTCAAATTTTCCCAAAAACTATCCAAGAAACATGTACAAAGATAAAGGACTAAATTTAGCTTATATAGCAGCAATTCTGTACGACACACTAAAAAACACAACATCCTTAACGCAATACTGCATAGACTATAAGTATTACATATCCTCCTTCATGGATCCAAGTGAGCCCTGGAATTTTTTCGGAAAAAATAATCCATATACTCAAGCTACCTCAGATGAAATCTTTTATGGAGGCTCTTACGCAAAGTATTATGGTTACATTGAGCCTCTAAATTTTCTAAAGAGTTTTGGTCAAAATAAGGTATATAGTCCAGTAACACAAAGCTTGTGTCCTAGCTTTAACACTAAAAGAAGCTCAACGCCAATGCAAATTTGTTTCTCTGTGCAATAATAAAATAAAAGATTATGTTTTCAAGCAATCTTATTTTCCCACTAAAGATAAGAAACTCAGAAAGAAAAAATTCGCTAGGCGGCTACCTAGCAGAAGAAACCTACAAACTAACTTTTACTTTCAACGAATTGGATTCAATTTTGGGAAATTTTCAATATAGATTTTTCTATTTTGTCAACGAATTAGAAAGCGAATTTTATGTGTACAAAATTAAAATAAGCCAATATATTGATTACAAATTTCACCAAGACAAATTTGATTTATACCTGCTAAAAAACATCAAATCAGAAGTTGTTATTACAAGCTTTTTTGGCAAAAATAAAACACATTTATCTTATACGCCTTATGGAGAAATATTAGAGTTTCAAGGAAAAAACATAGAAGACTTCATAGCGTTTAAAGGAAACGCAATAGAAATAAGAGAAACTTTGTATTATCAAGACTTCTATCCTTTTGCAATAAAAGTAAGTTTAGTTGGCGCAATAGAAAGAGTATTTAATTTGCCAATAATACTAAATATCAAAGCTTATCTAGCATAATAAAAAGAAGAAGAATATGCCTGAAGACAGAGATGAAAGCACAAAAGAAATCTTAGGTGAGCTAAGAAACCTAATAAAGTCTAGAGGTTCAATAGAAGAACTTCTAGGCTCAGAAACAGGAACATTTTCGCAAATTTTATCAGCAACAATAAGAGCTACAGCTAGAAACACACAACAGCTAATTGAAACTCTACAACAATTAGAATACAGCGTTTCTTCAGCTAGAAGAGCGAGAGGTCTATCAGTACCTTATGCTAGAGATTTAGGTGAACTACAAAACTTTATTTCTTCAATAAGACAACAGATAGAAAACTTAAATCTTTTATCTCAAGCTACAGGAAGAAACTTTGTTGAAGAATTATCACAACAACTTCCTAAAGCACTAAGTATAGCTTCATTAAACCTAAAAGAATTTAGAAGCGCAATAGAAAAATTTATAGCTGATTTAAAACTTCAAGACTTAAGAGCGCAAGATAAAACACTACAAGATATCGCTTTAGGTGCATTTTATAGAAGAGCGATTGAAAAGTTTCCTATAACTGTATACTATCTAGAAGCTTCAGGTGATTTAGATAGAGATTTTCTTTCTAATTATTTTGACCTAAGACAAACTGGTGCACAAAAAGCTTTTTCAGAATTTAGAAGTCTTTTTGAACTCGCAAAAACAACCAGAAATCAACTTCCTTTATCTGAAAGAATTTTTAGAAGCGAAAGAGAAGTATTTTTATCTAGAACTCTAAGCGAATTCTATAACGAATCACTAAACGCTATAAACATAGCTAGGTCAAACTTTATTGCGCAATTAAATAGAGTAAATGAAAACCTACAAAAAGCTCAATCACCAGAAGAAGTAGCAAGACTTCAAGAAGAAAGATTTAACTACCTCAAATCTCTAACACAACTATACGCAGAAGAATTAAAGATAAGAAACGAAGCAAACAAAGAACTAAGAGAACTTTTTAGCGCATTAAAAAATTTCTCATTTAGAGAATTCGATTACATTTTTTCAACAACAAGAAATCCTTTTGTAGATATATTTGCTTCTTCACTTAGACAAGGTTTCCTAATAGGCACAAATGTATTTAACGCAGTAGATAATTTGTTAGCTAGAAACTTTCCTCCTCTAAATAGAATTCCTACAACAACACCTCCTCCTACTAACAGGACTCCTACACCTGTTCCTACGAATAGACCTACTACTAGTAGAACTCCTACAAACCTTTCTAGAGGTTTAAGAGTAGGTGCAACAGGTGCTTTATTTGGCATAGGCTTAGACGCTGTTCTAAATACTTTAGAAGCTGGAGATTTAGGTGAAGGATTAAGAAGAACTTTTACTATTGAAAATATCTTAAAAACAGGTGCATCTTTCGCAGTAAGCGCTATCGCAGGAATTTTTAATCCTATACTTGGCGTAGCAGCAGGTGTAGGAACTAATTTACTTTTAGATAGACTTTTTCCTCCTAGAGAAAGAGAAGAAGTTAAACAATATATTTTTGAAGCCTCAAAAAATCTAAATCAATTTTCTATTGCTACAAACTTAGCAGCAACTTCAGTAGGTTCACTAGGTATAGCAGCTTCTTTATCTGCTAACAATATAGTAGGAAGAAACATAGCTACATCAGCAGCTAGTGTAGGCGCAGGTGTTCTAGCAGGTTCAGCAGCGTTTCTTACTGATTTCTATTTGCAGAGCGTAAATAAAGCTTATGATACTTTTTATAGTCGCTTTACACAAATAAGACTTCTTCCTCAGCAAATTCGTGAGCAGTTAGGAGGAGATGTAGCTAGTGTTTCTAGACAATTTACTTTTGGAGGAAGAGTATTTCCTGTAAATCAAGGATTTTCACCTGAAGAATATCTAGGTACATCAGCTAGATTATTTGCATCTATCGGCGGATTAAGTAGAAGTGTAGATAATTTTTCTTCTGCTTTATTAAATAGCGCTAGAGTAGCAAACTTATTTGGCACATCTATAGCTGAGGCTGTTAATCTTGTAGCTACTTCTAGAAGAGCGTTAATAGATGAAAGAAGAGCAATAAGAGGAGCTTTCTTAGTAGGAAGTGAGTATTCAGCGTTTACTAAAGCTTTTAGTGAAGCTTTGATTAACGCTTCTACTTCAATTGCTATTAGACAAGGATTGAATCCTTATGATTACTTTAATACTTTCTTAGCAGCGCAAACTGTTTTGCGCAATTTTTCAAATTATCAAATCGCTAGATTAGCTGAAAGAAATCCTGAAATAGTTCAACAAGCTGTTTCTACTTTTAACGAATTTATTAGAAGCGGCTTAAGTGGAAATCCTATAGCTTTAGGAATTGGTATTCGTGCAGGCTTAACGCCTTTAGATTTACAAAGAGGTGCTACTCCTGAAAACTTAATTCAAGTTTTAAGAAGACTTTCTATAGAAACTGGATTAGTTAGTCAGTTTACTGGAGGAAGATTTACAGCGCAAGCAGAGAATTTTTTAATTCCTATAATGCAGCAAGTCTTAGGTCTTACTAACATTTCTCCAGAAGTGTTTAGAACACTAATCGCAGCTTCTATTACTGGTGATATTACAAGAGCTAGAAGGATTGTAGAAACAGAGCTAGGAAAAGGAATGCCAACTACAAAGACACCAGATGAAGTTTTCGCTAAGCAATTAGATGTATTAAATTCTTCTTTCCAACTTCTTATTGACACTTTTAAAGAAAACTCTCAAGCAGTCGTAAGTCTAAATAAAAACATCACTACTCTAGCTGCAATCACACTAAAACTTAGTGAGCCCCTAGGAAAAGGAATAATAAATCTAACATCTGAAGCTATAGAAGGAGGAACTGATTTTCTTTACAAGTATCTCAATCTAAGCCCCGAATCAAAGAGAATCATTGATGAAATGAGAAGAAATATTGAAAACATTCCTTCAACTACTACTTCTTCTAGTGTTTCTATTGCTTCGTCTACTACTACTACAACACCTTCTTTACAAACATCTTCTGGAGTTAGAGGAACACATGTGATTATTGTAGAAGGAAGTATTTCTTCAGTTCCTTTAGAGGAGTTTATAAGAAATTTGAATATTATCAAGAAGTAGAGTGTTTTTTATTTCGCAAAATTTTTCTTCAAGATTTGTTGCGCTAACAAAAAACAAATTTTTTGCATCAAACTTAATCTTAATAAAATACCCAAAATCAAATTTACCTTTTAGCTTGTAGTAAATTTCCATACACACATCATACCACAAAAAGGTTTTGTTGTAAAATATAATTATGCCTTTAGAGATAGGAGAGGTTCAAACAAAAATAGAGAGAAGACACAAAAGCTTTCACATAGAAAGAGATTTTGCAACAGAATCTTTAAGAGTAATAATTGAATACGCTGACGGTTTTTATAAAGAAGGTAAGTGGTATACATTAGAAACGGGTAATGTAGTCATAGAAGGAGAACCTGTTTTTGTTTTAATGCAGCTCACAAAAGAAGACCTTGGTGTTGATACTTGTACTATAGGTAAGATGCTAGAGGCTGGTATCTATGGCGTTCTTGGTGGACAAATAAAGACTAATTTTAAACTGACGCTAATCATTAAAGATCAACAAGGTAATCCTGTTTTCGCTAGGTGCTCAATGCAAAGACAAGAAGGTGAAAATCTTGTTGAATACAACATTCAAGAGGGCGAAGTTATTGTAATTGAAGACATTGCTAGACTAGGAATGACACTAAAAGTTCGTGCGCCCGGTTATAAGGAATTCTCTAAATTTTATGAAGTTTTATTGGGCGAAATTGTTGAAGAGGTAGTCTTAGAGCCTGACACACAGGCTTGACAGACTTGTGAAGGTGTGCTATACTAGACTTGTGTTTGAGGGGTTAGCTCAACAGGACAGAGCAAGGGCCTTCTAAGCCCTAGGTTGCAGGTTCGAGTCCTGCACCCCTCGCCAAATAATAATCGTGGGGCGTTAGCTCAACTGGTGAGAGCAGCCGGCTCATAACCGGTAGGTTGTAGGTTCGAGTCCTACACGCCCCACCAAAATTTTTTTTGTTATACTAGTGCCATGAGAATTGTCCTACCTGACCAAATTGAAAACAAAAAAGTTCTTCAAGCGAAGAAAAGATTTGACAAAATGCTTTCTTTTGTTGAAAATTTTGAGAAAAAATTTTCTAAGGATGGCGTAGTTGTTTTTTATAAAGAAGACAAATTTCTTGTTCCATATTCTTCTCTCTATAGAAAAGCTACACATCCTCATAAGGCTAGAAAGAGCTTAGTTTATAACCTGGAAACAAAGAGGCACTATAGACTTGTAGAAAATTTTGAAGAAATTTCTTTTGAGGAGGCGTTTTTTGAATTTTTGAATAGCATGAAGTTTTTTATTCATTTGCCGCAAATTTTGCATCTTGTAGAAGAAGCAGAAAAAAATTACTCAATTGAGGCTGTTTTAGATTTGTCTAGTTTAGAGTTTTCTCTTACTTATAAAAACCAAGAAATTTGGCGATTGAAGTATTCAACGCTGAGAGATGTCTATCTCAAGAAGAAAGAAAGGTTTTCCTTTTTGGTGGAGGAGAAGAAAAGAAAAATAGATGAAAAAGAAGAAAAGATTAAAAGAAGAATTGAAAAGCAAGTAGGAGTAAAGCAAAAAGTAGAAGACTTTTTAACTAGCGCCAACTTAAAAATCTTGCCTAAAGATTACAAAATGCGTTCTAAAGTTACTCTTCTTTGTTCTTGTGGAAATGTCTTTGAATATCACCTGAATTCTCTAATTCAATACAACGTTACCTCTTGTCCTAGTTGCAGAATAAAGAAAAGCACGCTTGAAGAATTTTTTGAAAATGAAGTTTTAAAAGACATCTCTTTTCCTTATGAGTTTCGTTATAGAGATGAACTAGAATTAGACTTTTTTATTCCAGCCAAAAATCTAGCTATAGAGCTTAACGGAACTTATTGGCACTCAGAAGAAAAGAAGCCTTTTAATCATCTGCAAAAGAAAAAATTGTTATTCCTTGATAAAGGAATTGATGTTCTATTCTTCTACGAACCTATTATTTACCAAAAACTAGATATCGTCAAATCGCTAGTAAAAGCAAAGCTGGGACTTTTTGAAAGAAGAATTTTTGCTAGGAAGACAAGAATTGAAGAAGTTGACTACACTACTGCAAACGAATTTTTTGAAGAAAATCACATCTCTGGAGGTGCAAGCTTTAAGTACGCTTTTGGTTTGTATTACGATGATGAACTCGTAGCAGCAGCTTCTTTTGCAAAACCTAGATACAACGAAAACTTTTCTTGGGAGCTAATAAGATTTGCCTCAAAGAAAAACACGCTTGTTGTTGGCGCATTAGGAAAGATAATAAAACACTTCTCTCCTAAAAACTTAATCTCTTATGCTGACCTTATGTATTCTAGTGGCAAGGTTTACGAGAAACTTGGATTTAAAAGAATTGGGATAACAAAACCTGGATACTTTTATACAAAGAACAGAAGAGAGCTTTATCCTAGAGAACTTTTTCAAAAACATAAGTTAAAAGACTACTACAAAGAAAATAAATACGAAATAAATTTCTTTGACGAAAATTTATCTGAAAGCGAAATCATGAAAGCTAATGGCTATATGAAAGTTCCTACTGCTGGAAATTTTGTTTATGTTTTATCTGACCCCTTATAAAACCTTATAAAATCTTAAAACTTTTAATTTCGCCCAAAAATCAAAGATTTTAGTTTTTTGTTCTTTCAGTTTTTTATTTTGCCTATGGCAAAACCTTATGAAATTTTAAAACCTTCAATTTTGCGCAAAATTCAAAGATTTTTATTTTCACACCACCTAAAGTTTTATTTCGCCTATAGGAAAATCGATATAAGAAAATAAAACCCTCAATTTTGACCAAAAATCAAGGTTTCGCTTTTAAAATATCAATTTTTGCGTGCAGGACGATATAAAGGTCTTGTGCTATAGTGAATAAAGAGTGAACACTAATCTATCGTTTCCAATTCTAAGAGCAAGCGAAGCTTTTAAGAGAAACGCTCGAAGCGTTTACTTTATTGACAGGATTATCTTTGACATAAGTCCTATAAGAAAAAAGATACTAAGAGAGTTCGCTTTTGTTAAACAATACAAGTCTATAAAAAGGATTTCAGAGTTTGAAAGATATCGTTTTAGTACTAACTATTTAGAAACTTTTTCTAGATATTTGTTTTTTTACTTCCTGCAAAATCCTTTGCCTTTGTATAAGGCGTATAAAAAATTCATTGAAGTTGAAGAAGTTTTTGACTTCTATTACATAAAGACAAAGGAAGATTACAAGACAATAAAAAACTACATCGTGAATTCTTATTACCTAGAAGACTTAATTCTTTTTGTTGCAGACTTTAATGAGGACGCTAGGTTCGCTTATAAGTACTACAAAGAAATAAACGCTTTCGTTATTAGCAATGAGATAAAAAGAAACACAAAAAAATTCTTAATCTCATTAAACACAAAAAGAGTATTATTTCACTCAAGACACTATTGGGCCAAGAAATTTTTCTAGCAGCTCTTTTGTAATCTCATCGTAGAAGTCATTTTTGTTGTCATCATCTTCTTTTGGTGCCTCCTCTAAAACAAAAATTTCTGGCCTTAGAATATACGCATAAAGCATTCCTACAGCGTCATTAAAGTCTACATAAAACCTTTTTTTATTTTGCGTCAGTTCACTTGTGTTTGCTTCGTATACAATTTTTCCTTCTTTTAACAAAGTTTTTAATGCTTCTTCAATGTCCTTATCTGAAGGTTTATTAATACCAGTAAGAACTTGCTTCCAACCAGGAACAAAGTAGTTGCTTCTTTTTGAGTTTACAAAAAAAGCTTCAATGTTGCTTGACACTACAGTCAACAGATTAATGCCTTCGCTTAAAAGTTTATTTTTTGCGTGTTCATTTAGCATTACAAAAGCTTTGTATTCTGAATGCGATACCTTTAATTTTGTCTTTTTTGTGCTCTTAAATTTTTTTTCTAAAATCACAAAATCAAACTCCTCGCTTAAAACATTCTTCTCTAAAAACTCATTTAGCTTTTTAATTTTCTCTTTTATGTTTTCCTCTTCAATGTAAGTATATTTGTAGTCCTTAATTCTCAGAATATCGTCATCAATCACTCCTTTTACTGCAACCTGCCTTCTTGAGCCTAGGTCCAATGCGCAAACCTTTAGCACGAAAGACACCTCCCCTCATTGCATTCCTCATCATAGCAAGCGATTGACAGCCTGTCAAGCTCATGCTATTATGCCTTACATGAGGGTTGAGCGTTTACTTAGGTTAATGAATATTTTATTGGAAAGAGAAACGAATACACCAAAAGGCAAAGTAAAGATGTATTGTGTTGGTATTAGTAAAAAGGAAATTTTAATTGGCGAAAATAAATACATCGTTAGCAAACAAGTTAAATACGATTATCCTAATTTTGCAGCGCTTCACGCTGAGTTAGACTTTTTTCACAAAGCTAAAAAGGAGCGTTTCTATCCTAGTGATATTTTTGTTTTTGGCTACAGAAAAAGCCTTCTGAAAAACACTAGGCCCTGTTTGTATTGCGCAAGTATATTAAATGAGCTAGACTTTAAACGCATTCACTTTTTTGAAGAAGGAAAGATTACAACGCTCACTAAAGAGGAGTTTAAAAGAGCGTTAGAAGAGGAGATGTTCAAAGATTACACATGAGGTGTAGGATGAAAAAAGAACTTCTTTTTTACAACAAGGATTTTGGTCATCAAAAATTTTCGCTTCAACAGTATAAAGTTAGCATTTATAGAAGAATTGATTTTAATGGCTCTACAAGCGAAATGTTCAACCAACAAAAACACTTTTCTTCAGAGAACTTTGAAGCTGTAAAGAAGTTTCTTGCTAAAACATTCAAAGAAATTAAAAAAGAAAATTTAGATGTCCTAATTACTAATCGCATTGAAATTGAAGCGCAAAGAAAAAAGAAAAAAAGAATAAAAGATTTGACGAATCTTTTAGGCTCAAATAGAGAATTCATTGAAGACGCTAGCAAAATAGATCTATCAAAAATTCTCTTTGAAAGAATAGAAGAAATAATTACAAACTATCAATTTGCGAATTGTATATATAAAAACAAAGTTTTGAAAATTTGCCTTACACAGAGAATTGTTGCAAACTTCGAATATGTTATTTGGTTTGTAACATATTTCAAAAACGAAACGATGTAGGATTTAAAGATGAGAGAACTCATTAGAGTGAACAAGCAGCTTTTTCTGCTTAGGCAGATAGAAGTAAACTATGAGTACTGCAATGAGAAAGATTCTAAAGAAGTAAGGTTTCACTATTTAACTAAAATGCCAACAAAAAGTAAAAATTCTTTAGAGAGATTGATAGAAAAGGTATTAGCAAAAGCTATAATTAACAAAGACTTTGAATTTAGACTCTCAAAAAGTATAGACGCTTATGAGTTAAGAAAAAATAAAGAATACAAGTTGGATTTAGAGATGTCTAAACCTCACGAATTTATAAGACTAATAACACCAAGTGAGAAGAGAATAAAAAATGCGTTTTATTTTTTCATCGAGGATTCGATAGAATCATTAATTGAATTCTTCAGATTAAGACCAGGAATTCCTTTAACTAGATTCGAGTTCGTTATTAGCCAATTAGTTCACGAAAAGTCGAAATACAAAATTCTGCATAGTTCTACCTTCAAACTAGAGTACAAAGCTGTAGACTTTAGGCAACCTCTACTAGACCTTCCAGACTTATAATAGTGTACCAACGCCTTAGCGAAGAAATTCTCTTCGCTTAAACAAGATTTTCTTTTAAATAGAGGCTTGACAGGCTTGTGCTCATACACTAAGCTGGGCAAACAGAAAAGGGGGTGCTTAAAGTGTCCTTTAGCGCCTTTGACATACTAAGCTTTACAAGAGGCTCAGTCTATATACGCTACTTTGATAAGACAAAAAGTAAAAAGGAAACTAATGAGCTTAATGAAGTAAAATTGATTCACTACTTTTCAAACGATTATGATGTGTTTGAAGAAGTGAAAAACTTTTTTCATCTCGCCAAAGATAGAGTTAAATTGTTCACTAGTGGGCTAAATAATATACAACAACTAATAAACAATCAAAGTGGAAGCACGCTAAGAAGGGTTATTGTTTATGAAGTCTTAGAACTCAACGCCTTAGCTTTCTATGAAGGTGCTAAAGGTTTTAATTGGAAAAAGGAATATAAACTTTCTAAAATACCCTCTTTGTCCCTCAAAAGAGAATTAGAAAGATCAACGCTTTATTTTCTTAAAAAGTTTGGTCTAATGTCAAAAATTTCCTTTCAATTTAAGTTTGATTTTTGGTTAGATTTTCATGAAGAAGAAACTTCATCAAATCTTTATTCGGTAGGTGCAAAAAAGATAAACGCTAAAACACTTGACAAACATACTAAGGAAATGATAAAAATTTTGAGCAAGCCAAATTTGTTCAACTACTCCTTGTTTGCTGAGATAAAAGAAACATTCTAAAAAACAAGTAAATTTTTATCAACCAAAAATTCAGCGATAATGTGAAAGAGTTGCGGAGGGTCAGGAATTAACGCATAGCAATTGTAATTTCCAGAACTGCATAGAGATTTATATGCTGATAAAAAAGGAAAACTTAAACTTAAAATCAACGATAAATCTTCAATTTCACAAAATCTCAAGAAGTGAGATATAGCCTCATCGATTGCATCTCTAAAAGAAAAAGACATCGCTTCGTTAAGAGTTAATTTTTTATAATACTGATGCCTTACTGATGCTTTATAAAAGTTTGCTATAGCAATTAATTGAAAATTTTCTTCAATTTTTAATCCAAACATAATCGCTTCTCTTAATTCTTTTTCGTATTCTTTTAATTTTTCTTTTGCCAATTGAACAATATTTTCTAATCCTTCTAAGTTTTCAATTTCTTCTTGGTAATTGTGAGCCACATTATTACTGTCAACATACAAATAACGTGTAAAGGCTCTTCTTAAGAAAACAGATTTATCAAAAAGCCAACCTCCTTGCGTCTGCATAGCTATATACTAGCATATAGACCTTCAATCTTCAAGCGTCATTCTTCTACACCTTCCAGACTTATAATAGTGTACCAACGCTTGACAGCCTAAGGTTTGTGTTCTATGGTGTCTTCTGGGGGAGAAGAGATGAGGCTAGAAAAGCTTCATTTAACTACGAAAAAGGGAATATACAAATCTTTCTTTAGCTACACAGATACTTCAAATATCGTCTTTTCTGCAAACGAAAAAGATAAACTGATTAAAGCGCTTGACAGTTTTGTATTAAAATCACTAAAACAAGATGTAAAAACAATCTCTATTTATATGTTTGTTAACTATAGAGGCTATGCTTTAGGAAGGACAAAGCTTTATTTCAAAGATATAAAAAGCTTAAAAAATGATGAAACTCTGTCAGAGAAGAAAAAGAATATGTCATTTTTTCTCAGAGAAAAAGCTTGCGAAATGATTGAAAACACAGAAAAAACACTAAACGAACTGAGCAGAAATATTAAAAGCTTAAACAATTACCCAATCTCCATAATGTCAAGAATAGTTTTTGAAATAAAAAAAGTCGAAAAAGTTTGTCTAGTAGAAATAGAACACATTTTCTCTTTAAGACCTCCTTACACTATAGACATAAATGACATTGTTCTTCCTAGTTTTTGAGGTGCTATGCGCATTGAAGACTTAATTAAAACACACGAAATATTTTTCGTAGAAGTGTCAACTGAACACTTCGTCAAACAGGTGTTTACTAAAGCTAGAAAGCGTAAATATTATTACAATTCCCAAGAAGAAGAAATTAAAAATTTTAACGACATATTTTTGAAACACTTAAACATTGTCAAAAGATTTGTGTCGTCAAAATATTTTTACAAAGGTTATTTTGTTGTTTTTTCTTTATGTAATATTTCTGAAGAATACTTTGATATTTATAGAGAAGAAAAAAGCTTGCTAACTAGATTTCCTGAAAGAGTTTATAGAATTGAAGAATTTAGTGAAGAGAAATTTATGCGTTTAGTAGAAGAAGCTTTTTACAAAAAATATAGAAAAGCCTTAATAAACCAAGAGAATCTATCAGTAGAATCTATATTCTTCGTTTCATTAAAGATAAAGAAATCTTTGGTTGTAAAAAAGCTATTTTTAAAAATGCACTACTCTCTACATGGCGTTTTTTGAAGGGGGAAGCGATGAAACTGAAACTCAGAGAAATCGAAATTTTCTACTTGCAAGAGCCTTTGGGTGCATCAAAAGAACTCTTAAAAGCTTTAGAGAATAAATACAAATTTACTTTCAACAAAAATACTGAAGCGTTAGAGTTAGAAAAAAGAGCAAATCAATTAATGTTAAAGTTTATAAAACAAACAATCGACATCGAAAAAAGTTTTGAAAGCAAAGAAGAGGAACCTTTCTATTTGACAATTAATAATAATATTAAACAAGAAGACTTTGCAGAAAAAATTAAAATTTTGGGATACGATATAAATCCTAAAAAGGTGTTTAATACAATCATCAAAGAGAGAGATAAAACATTATCAAAGTTTTTAAAATTAAAAGGTGTTGGTAAAAAAGACTATATTCTCGTTTCTTTAATGCTCACTAAAGGCCATCCTCATAGGAATTACTACACACCTCATAGGAATTACTACGCATCACTAGAGGTTGTCTACTATTACGACATCTTATAGTTTCCAGACCCAGATAATAGTGCGCCAAGTTGACACGCTTAGCCTGTCGTGCTAGCATCAAGCTATGCTAGCGCCTTTTGAATTCACAAAAGCGAAGTTTAACTTCGAATACTTTAAAAACTCAAAAGGTGAAGAAAACAATTTTTCATTTAAAAAAATATTGAAAGAAGAAAAGGCTAACGACTTTTATAAGCACCTTAGAAGTTTTGTTTCAAAATATTATAAGCAAGTAAAAAATTCTGAAGGTGATGTCGTACAAGACATTTTAAAGATTAACTATGCGTTGATTACAAATACAAAAGCTGGAACACCTAGATTCGAAGACATAGGTGTTAAAAATACTTCCTTTGTTAATCCTAAAACAGTTTTAAGAGTTATTGAAGAAAACATTAGTCAAATTTATAACAAAGCGCTTAAGAACGAAAAAGAAGTTTCTGCAATAACAATTTTTATAGAGCTAAATTATCTAACAAGAAACCTTGACAAAGTTGTTCTAGAAGTAGAAGCTAATTTAGAAAGAAAAGAAGTCTTTTAGGTGAAAACATGAACATCGAAGAGCTTTTTTCACTACAAAAACCTAAAAGTCTGAGGTTTTTAAAAGAATATTTGATTAACGACAGCCTTCTTTCAACTAGGAAGACTGAGTTTTTTGAAGAAGAAAGAAGCGAATTCTTTGATAAAGCGTTTACTGATTTTTCAAGAAACTTTGAGATTCTAAAAAGATTTTTCAAATCTCCTTTTTTCGAATTAGGACGCTTTACAATTGTATCCTCATTAGCAAATGATTACTATTTTGATATGCCTTACAAAGAGCTAAGAAAACGCTTAAGAAAAAGATTTCTTAGTCTAGAAGAATTTAGTGAACAAAAGATTTTTAGCCTAATGCAGCGTGAGATAAATAAACGCTATAAATATGCGATTAAAGAAGAAAAAACACTCAATGTTTTCTTTGTATCTTTTGTCGAGTTAAAAATCAATGAAACGACACTTTCACAAGATTTGCGCATAGAAGCTTCATTTGATTTTAATACCTTGTTTTGAGGACGTGAGTGTTTACAACAAAAGAAGTTGTTTATCTTTTGTTGTTAGTAGTCATCTTCCAGACTTAGGTAATAGTGTACCACGCCCTGGGTTACTTTAAAGTAAGTAAGAAAGGTAATGCAGAGGAGAGGAACATGCTTAAAGCTTTTCTTCCCTACTCTCTAAGTTCGATATCAATTATCTACAAAGAAGAAAGAGGTAAGAAAATTGTGCATAAATCTTCTTATGAAGAATTCTTTGATTTTTACGATTTTTGTAAAGAAGTTAAAAACTATTTGCAAGATTTTAAGAAAGATTTTTTTGCAAAGCCCAAATCAGTAAAAATAGAATCACTTTTTGAGTTCTCCTATTTAATGTTCTCATCTTACAAACTAGTTTCTCTGCCGATTTACATTGAGAAAGAAAACGACATAATTGCAAACTTTAATGAAAACGAATTCGCTTCAATGATAAACCTATTTGGAAAACCTATCACAATAAAAGCTCTAAGAGAAGGAATGGAGAGCATTACTTACTATTTTCGCTTTAATGCAGCTATCATCAAGTTTCCTACGCTTCTACAAAGACTACTAGCAAACAAAGAAGTTGAAAGCATAGAAAAACTTCTTGTAGTGAAGTTTGAATACAAGAAGGGTAATGAGGTTTTCTAGCGTTGTTTGTTTGTCCCTCCAGACTTAGGTAATAGTGTACCACCTAAAATGCTTAAACAAGATTTGCATTAAAGATAAAAGCCTTGCTACGCTTTCCTAGTACAAAATATAGCCCCCCCTTGACAAAACGCCTTTTAGCGCCTAGACTATAGGAGGAGGTGAGCAATGAAGTTGACGAGCTACGCAAAAGTACATAGCGCAAAGCTTACTTATGATAGATTTGCTAGGTGCAAAGACAGCGAATCATCTCATGAAAACTACTATCTATACACTTCAAATCTCTCTGAAGTTATCAATGCTTTCAATTTGCTTCATAAGAGGATAACTAAAGAGGTTAATCACTTGAAACTTTTGAAGCAGAAAGAAGAACTAGCGAGATTTAGTTTTAATGCTTACTCTTTCTACTCTGTCTACTTTTATACTAAGGATCCTTTATCAAATCGACCAGATAGAGATTTTTATCAATTTGAACCAGTTTTCTACAAAATTGAGGATTTGAACTTTTTAAACATTAAGTTGGTCTTGAAAAGAATTGTTGAGAAAACAATAAAGGAAGTTCCTACCTTTCATGAGATTTCTTGGTCGTTTTACCTAACTTATGACTCAGTAGATAGTAATTACGAAACTGATCTAAAAACGAATTTAGAAATGACAATTCGTATAGTTAGAGATGATCCATTCTAGAGATGATCTCTTCTGAGATGATCTCTTCTGAGGAGGTGAGCATGAAGAAGAAAAAAAATCATGCGATTGAAATTTCTAACTTTTTTCCTTTCACTCTTGCAAACGCAAAAATTGAGCTGTTTTCAAATCTTTATTTAATAATCAAAAACGAGTATGTGAAACTTGGCGCTATTGATAGCTACATAGAGCTAGGGAAAAATATTATTGATTTTGACGAAAAAAGAAATTTGTTTGTCTTAGAGAAAAGAGGAAAAATTTATGACATGTTTGAAGACTTCATCAAAGATTATTCCTCAGGAAACAAAAGGTCTGTTAAAGACCAGTTCTTTTACTTTGAAATGACATGTCCTTCAACATCGGAATACGTAGACGAACACGAACTGCTGCAAATGAAAGTTCCAACAGAGGAATTTTCACTTTATATTCTTAGTGAAAACATAAACAAATACATTGTACAAGGATTGCCTAAAGCATTTCGCTTTGAAGCCAATGAGTTTGAAGTTATATCTTATTTTTCCTACAAACACAAACAAAAAACCAGAAAAGGTACATTGTACTCAAAAAATCTGTTTAGAGTAACACTTGTTTTTGAGAGGTGCAAAGATGTCTTTTAAAGTGAAAAACATTTATCCTTATGAGATAGAGGATTTCACACTATCCTTTTATCTCGGTTATTCCTCTGAAGATAAACCAGAAGAAGAATTGATAGACAGTTCTTTTGTTGACGAATCTAAAATGTTGGAATTTAAAAAAGATGATTTTAAATACAACAGCAAAAACGATACTTTTTTGCTAAAAGAAAGTAGCGAGGCGATAAAACTATTTAAAAGATTTTCTTCGCATAAGAAAATAAATTCACAAACTACATTCTTTACCAGAATCAAAGGCTTTGAATTAGAAAACTCTTATTTGCAAGAAGTAGAATACAAACGACAAAGAGATTGCATTGAAAGATTAGATTTAGGTTTGTTTTCTGCAAAAATAAATGAAAACCTAAACGAAGTTCTAAGACAAGCAATCGTGCGCAATGCGATAATACTTACCTCAGAAAATTACTTACTTCTTAAACCAACAAGAGAAGAGGCAAAGCAGTTTTACTATGCCTTAAAAGCATCTCTGATTTTTAGCAGAGTAGAAGAAGTTTTCTGACACACTTGACAACAAAGTGCAGCTAGCATACACTAAAGACATGAACAACATAAAAGAGAATAAAGTAAAAATTTATTGTCATCCCGCCTTCGAATTAGTAGAAGTTATTCTTACGCTAGAGGAGAGTAATCTTAAAAAGATAAACAAATCAATAAACTTCAAAAATAAGTCTACAAAACATTTGTATACTTTTCATTTGTATAGCGATGAAGTTTTTAGAACTTACAATCTTTTCTTAGACTTGTTTAATAAATTTTTGCCAACAAAACTAATCTTTAGCATTTATGAAGAAACCTTTTTCGACACGAACTTCAAACTAAACCAATACGCCTCACATATCGAATACAAAACCTTAAGCTCACCAAAAGAAATAAACACATTACTTGAAGATTTCTATCTAAAAACTAAAAAAGCGCAAGACAGAATCTTCAAAAACAAAGATGCCAAAAGCTTCTTCTTCTCTTTAGGAATCCACTTCTTTACTGGTGAGAAGACTATTGAATTTTCACTAAAGACCAAATTTAGGAGAACCTTTCCTTATGTATAGCTTGTGCTGTGTTTTGAATAGTATCTCTGCTTTCCAGACTTATAATAGTGTACCAACGCTTGACAACGATTCACTCTCATGCTAGCTTATAGACATGATACCCTTCACACCAAAGAAATATCACTTAATATTTTCTGTTGTCGCAAATAAAGGAAAGGATGAAGTAAAAAAGAATATCGCTTTCCTAATTGATTTCAGAGAAGGAAGGTTTAACGAAATTGAAAGATTTTTTACAAAATATTTTAAAATCCTCAAAAACTCTATCTCCAAAGAGAATACAAAAGCATCAATGAAAGTTCACTTTGAAGCTACAGGCAAAAGAGATATAACCACGAAAGAAAGAACGCTAAAGACAACAACGAGTAAAAAATTGATATTGAATTTTGACTACAAGCAAGATGAAGAATATGTTTTAAAGACCTACAAGAAGCTTTTAAAGTTTAGCGAATCTCTTTCAGATCATACTTTTGTTTTGGTTTTTAGAATCGTAGCGAATAACAAAAGCGATAACAATAATGTCAAATATGAACTATATATCGGAGCAGAATACGAAAAAAGTGAGGTTTTTTAGGGGGAGCTTGACAAAAGGATACCTACCTGCTAACATGAGCATCGGAGGCGATAGGTATGTGGACTCTCGAAGAGGCTGCAAATAAGAGTGTAAAGGAATTCTTTAAGAACATTTATGACTATGATCTTTTCATTAATGACAAGTATGTTGATGATGTAGATTTACATAAAAAGTTTAAAGATGTCTTTGAAAAATACTTTGGAATTCCCATTGAGCCTCTGCTAAAGAATAATCCAAATCTAAGCGTTTTGGTTTTGAGAAACGATTGGAACCAAGAGGAACATCTAAAAATTTCCTGAAATTATAAGAAATTCTCCTTCTAATGATTTTTTATTTTTTCGCAAACTATGATTAAGCGTTTACTTGAAAAACGCAAGTTTCTGAGAATGTCTGAAAGTTTCAAGGGGGGATAAATAAACGCAATCCAAAAAGGAGAGAGCGGCGTGTGGGAGTTGATAACAAGTGTAAAAAAGTACACAATAAACTCATTTTACTTAACACAAAAGTACGACAATCAAGGCAATATAGTAGAAACTTATGAACATGATTCTTATAGGCGAAATGGTAAGTTTAATGCAACAATTGATAACTTTTACAGACATTTAAGAGAGTCTTTAGATGTTTACAACTTCACGAAAAATATTTTTGATGGCGATGAGATGATTTATGTTGCTATTGAGAAGTTAGGCAAAAAGAATGAAAAGTTAATGCAAAGAAGTCATAGTATTCCTAAAGATAAAAAAGTAGATTGTAACTCTATAATGTCTATAATACAAGAAAATATAGCGATAGGAGAAGCAAAGTGCTTTCGTCATGTTGTTGAAAACGAAATAAAAAGTTTAAGGATTGTAGTAAAACTGAAAAGAAGTAGTAGAAGGTTTGATTATGAGGATGTAGGTAAAGTAGAGGCATACTTGTACTTAATGCTTGAAGACAATCCTTTTGAAAAGTTTTTTTGAAAATCTAAATCTTTAAAACTTTTTTAGAAAGGGAGGCTTGACTAGCCCCCCCTTGAGCTTTATCCTAGCCCTAGGAGGTGAGCCGTGAAAGAGATTTTGTGGAGCCAAATATCTAGCATAGAAAGAATGTCTGTAAAAAGTTACGCCTATATTATGGACGATGGTGGTGATGTAGGTGATTTTGACATGTTTGATGACTTTTCTAAAAAAATCGTAAAAAATCCAACCTTTGAAAGGTTTTATGAGCTACTTAAAGAAGGTGAAGATTTTTATTTGTATCTTGTGGAAGATTTTAATAGTAAGGATGAGAGGTTTTTTATCAGATCTTACTTAGAAAATATAAATCTTTTACACCCTGAGCACACAAAGAAAGTGAAAGTTTACAGAAGCTATGCAGATTACCTTATGTTTGAGCTAAATCAATACTTTAAGGATATTGTTAAAGAGATCATTTCAAGGAACACAAAGAAGATAAGAATACACTTCGGTATTGAAAGAAAACAAGTGATATCTCACATTTATGAACTAGATTTCATATACACTCAACACGCAACTCTTGAAGTAGAGTTGTTTCTAACAATAAAGGAGGTGTTCTAATGAAAGAAGTTTGGAAATGGGAAATGATAGCTAACCTTGAAGAATACTATATTAATAGCTCACACTATTGCATAGACGAAGAAGATAGAGAAGGATCTAAAGAAGTTTACGATTTCTTTGAAACTAGAATAGTTTCAAATCCTAAGTTTGAAGACTTTTATAAAGCTTTAGAGCACGCTGAAAACCTATATCGTTATTTGCACACATTTTTGCCTAATGAGCAAGATGTGTTGTATATGTTTATTGAATCAAGTACTCATGAAGAACCTTTTAACATAAGGGCTTTTAAGTTTTCTTTGAAAGATAATGAAAACTATTCAGATTTTCTGCTTAGAAACATTAATGAGCTTTTTAAGAAATCGTTGCCCGATCTTTTAAAGAGTAATGCTAGGAAAGCAAGTATCTATGCTTCAATCTATAGAAAAAGAAAAGTTGACGCTGATGATGATGAATACGAAGAATATTCTGATTCTTTTTACGAATACATACTTTTAGACATTGTTTTGAAGCTTCACATGAAAGAGGAGGTGATTTGAAAAGAAAAGAAGTTTTTACTAAAGTTATTGTATCTTTGCAAAATCTCTCGCAATGCAGAGTATCTGATGAAGTTATTTATCGCATGAAAGAACATTCTAGTCTTATTCCTTTTTGGCGAAAGTTTAATAGAAAAATCCTTTCTCAAGTGAGCAAAATACACCAAGTAGAAATAGACATTCTTTTCAATGATAAAAAAATCGCCTCAAAAAATACTGATATTCGCAACGAAAAGTTTCTTTACAAAATCGTTGAAAACAAAAATACAGAAAACCTAGACAAAGACTATCACATATTTGCAAGCATTAGTTTTTATGGATTTCTTGAAGAAGACTTAGTAAGGTTCTACATAAATCTTGAAGATAGAGTAGTGTTTAGAGATTTGTTTTAAGAAAAATGCTTTCGTTTATTTTTTTTAATCGCTCAAAAATAAGTAAACGCTATCCTATTCTTTAGTGCGCCCCATTCTGCTCACTACCCATTACCCCCCCTCTTGACTAAACAACGCTTTAGTGTTAGGCTAGGGGTAGCCTAGCCCTACCCATAGGGTTAGGCGGGGAGGTAAGAGATGAAGGAGAAAGAGATGAAGATCTACCAGTTAGGCGAAGCAGTTAATCTTGTGGAAAATCTTCGTAAAAGCTTTTTCTATGTTCTTAGGGTAAATAATGTTAAGGATTTTGAAAATGATTTGGTCCTCATTAATCTTTTTAGCGATGAATACATTTTGGCCCATGAAACCGAAAAACTCTTCTTTAACTATGTTACTTCTCGTTATGGCGTTTTCAAGTTCTCTGAACTTGACAGCATTAATCCAATGTTTGAACCTGATAATCCTGTGTATATTTCTCGCTACTATTTTCTCACAAAGAATGATGCTATTTACTATGTAAACTCCTATTCCGGTATGTTTAAGGAAAATATTATTTACAAACCTCTTCTATTAAACTTCTCCAATAAACATACAAAGGGGAATATTATGAAGCGTGATGTCTACAAAATCATCAACATTCTTGAGGAGAATAGGGATGTTGCCAATACTTTCCTAGAACAAGAGGTTGATGATAAAGACATTGAAAGGTTCTTGAAAGCTTTTGGGCCAAGAGTAGTTAAAAAAGCCCTAAATAGTGTAGCTAAAGAGAGTGAGATTAATGTTGAGTTTCTAAAGAGCTACATCACGAATGTTAGGGATATGGTTCAGCTAGCTATTGATATCGTAGAAAAGAATAATGAGTCCTTGAATGCTGTTAAGGGATTGGTAAGCACATCTGAAGAGTTCACTAAAATCCTCGTAGATAAATACAACATCATGAGCTTGTTCTAAGCAATATTTAGACTTCACTACCCCGCTTTGGGGTAGTGAAGTTTTCTTTTCGTTTTGCAAAAATGAGATATGTCTGCTGATGCTAAGCTAATCACGATTACTCTTTATAGGCCCAAAAATAATTTAAAGTATAAGATTAAAACAAAAACTTTGTCTATATTTTCACAAGAAGACTTTTTAAAAATATTTGAAAAAAGGTTGGCATCGCTAAAAACAGAAATAGAAGAATCCTCAAAATTTTTTATTGTTCAATACAAAACCTCAACGCTAAGATTTGAAGTAAAAAGAGGATTTGAAAAATACTATACAACCCCCAATGATTTTGATAGCTTTGTAAAACAAGTAGCTCACAAGTTTAAAAAATTTTTGAGTAAGAAAAAGATTTATCGCCTAGCATTTCAACAAAACCCAATAAAAAAGAAAATCAAGGAAAAGTATCATCTCCTATCAATAGAACTAGAAAACGAAGATAAGCTATACAAACTCCCCTCAAACTACGACACAATCGTTTATTTGCACTTCGCAACAATAAAAGATGCTTACTATTATCGTAGCAATCCAAGCGTTTACAGCAATGTTTTGAAGGAAGTCTTTTTTGAAAACCTGATTTCAGCGCCAAGAGAAATAAATGAAGAAAAAATCCTCTACAATCTCTCAAAGACACTAAATCACAAGTTTTATCTTTCTGGTGAACGAATAAATGACAGAGTGTTTTATTTTAACTACCACTTTTCGCTAAACATTTTTCTTGAAGAAGTTTTTTGAGGAAAATAAATAAACGCTATCCTATTTTTATTGTTGCGCTTAGCGCATTCACTTGCAAGGAGGCGCTTGACCAAACCTATGGCCTTGTGATAGGCTAGGAGTGCCCCTCTAGTGGGGCAAGGGAGGTAAAGATGGAGAAAGTAGGAAAGGTCAAAAACATCGCTAAAAGGATTCTTAGCAATGGGTTTCCTGTCCTATTCCTCGGCGATAGGGGAATAGGAAAAACTAGTATCGCTTGGGAAATCGCAAAAGAAATGGGTTTAGATGTGTTCTATCTTAATGTTTCGCAAATGTTCCCTGAAAATATCTCTTTCCCCCAGGTTAAAGAGGAGATGCTTCACTTCATCACTTTTGATCTTAATAATAAGGTTGTAATCCTTGATGAGCTAACTAACAGAAATCCTGATATGCATTCTTTGTTGCAATCCCTTGTTCTTGATAAGAGGATTGGCGACAAAAGGTTTGAAAATATTTACTTTATTGCTACAGGCAATAAACCTGAACAATCTTCAGTAGCTACAATAATCCCTCGTCCATTAGTAGAAAGGTTTGTGGTTATAGATTTTCCCATTCCTTCCAAGGAGGAATGGGCTTCATATACGATGAGTAGGGGCGGAAATCCTCTTTTTGTATCTTTCATTCTTAATAGTCCAGATCATATGTTTTATGAAGAACCCAAGGATGACGACCTAAACCAATATCCTTCCCCAAGAAATAATACTCGTACTGCTATCCTTTTAAAGGATTTAATCAATAACGAAATGGTAGGAAATGAAGATTATGTTATGTCTATTGATAGCGAGCTTGATATCATCATCTCTGGATCTTCTGGAAAGAAAGTATACTTGGCCTTCAAAAACTATATTATTCAAGGCAGATATTACTCTTTCAAAAACTATGCTAAAGGTGATTATCCTCGTAATGATAGCGAGGTTCTTTCGCTAATCGTAGATGTAGCAGATCTTGTAAAAAGGGGAATGATTGATTTGAACAAGTTTAATGAGATCTTTGAATACATTCACAAAAATCACAAAAAGTACGATCACTACATGCTCTCCTATACTGCACTAGTAAATGGTAATGAATGGAAGGCCAATGTATATGAATATGCTCATACTCACAAGAATAGTGCGCTGAGCAAGTATCTGCAGAATATCTCTAAGAAAGGTGTTTAGAAAGGGGGTAGAGGAAGATGACTGATATCATTAAAGCCGCAGCCAAAAAGATTGAAGATACTGAATATTTGGATATCTTTAAAGTAATCCTTTTTGCTCCAAATCGTACCAAAAATAAAGAACCTCTACTTTATACTCTCAATGGTTATGAAGATTTACTTGTGGCAGATATTTATATATTCCCCGATGAGATTAATGGTCAAAATGTTGGTATGTATGGTTTCACTACCTATGAGAGAAACAAGCCTGTGATTTATCTTAATGAAAAGCTTTTCACCAAATATACTCCTGTTTATAATGCTGTTGGTGCTACTTTATTCCATGAAATACTACACCAGAGATTATCTCACATTAGAAGATTTGAACATTATTTTAAGAGGAATCCAATGCTTACTAACTTTGTCTTAGACTTGTTCATTCAAGAAATCGTCTATCAGTTCATTGATGATCCCAAAGAAATCAAGGAGAATAGTGTATGCTTTGAAAACTTTGAAAAAACTATTCGTAGTGGAGTTAATACTCTAGGAATGCAACTTAAACCAAATCTTAAAGGTGTTGATATTGAACAACTAAAGAAAATGAGTGATTATGAACTAATAGAGTTCTTCTTTGATTTGTTTGAACCCGTAGCAAAGGAGATTTCGCAAATGATTAGTGAAACTATTGATAAACATCTAAATAATCAAGGTAGCCAACAAAATCAAAATAACAATCAAAACAAAAATGGTCAACAGAATCAGGGTGAACAAAACAATAGTAATCAACAAGGTGGACAAAATAATCAACAAGAACAAGATTCTCAATCTAATAACGGCTCACAAAATGGAGATTCTTATGGTAACTTCTTTGATTTGGTGAACAATATCTTCAATGATGTAGCTAATCAGATAAGGGAAAAGGCAAAAAATGATCAGGATTTCAAAAATAATCTTGCAAATGCTTCCTCATTTGGCCCATTAGATAATGCCATTAAAGATGAAATCATTCGTCAACTTATTGGCGAGGGTAATGAAGTTAGTGATTATGATGACGAAAAGAACAGGAGAATACTTGAAGGATTTTTTGAGAAAAATAAAAAGCATATCGGTACTGCACACGGCTTCCTAAGAAATATTCTCCTTACTAATGAGAAAATAAAGATTCCTCAGTTTGTTCTCCAGTTATTTAATCGCCTTTATCGTGGAGGATATTTTAGGCATAGGATTGTGTACCCCAAGAAATCCTTTAAGAGCAATGATGGTCTAGTCTTAGGAAAGAAAAAATACTTTGGCCTTGAAATGTATGTTATCGTAGATACTTCAGGTTCAATGGGCGGTGAAGATTTGGAAAAATCAATGAAGCTATTGAGGTTTTTGGTAGAGAATAATGCAAATGTGTTCCTCTATTTCAATGATGTTGATTTTCAAGAGATAGAGAATGTTAATAGTGTAGCAAAGCTTCACAAAGCCGTGAAAAATGGTATTAATGGCGGTGGAGGAAGTGTTTTTGACAAAGTTTTTGAGCATGTTGCCAAAAAGAATATTCCTGGTATTGTGATTACAGATTTGTACATTTATGGGTTAGAAAAACTTCCTAGGGATGCTGTTGTAATCGCTACAAAAGATTATAGTACTCAAGCATTCAATGATTTGTTGAGTAAAGGATACACAATCGTTAAAATGGAAGATTTGGAATAGTTTCCACAAATCCTCTCACAAATCTTCCTTAAATCTCCTCACAAACCTTCCTTTCCAATGTTTTTTTATTTTTTAAAACTTAAAGAGAAAACAAGTAAACGCTATCCTCTAAATATATATTTCCCTGCTAGCCTTTCCCTCGTAAAATCTTGTCCCCCCTCTCTATCCCCACAAGGCCTTTTCCTATTCCCCCCTTGACCTTATAAGGCTTTAGTAGTAGGCTTTAGGGGAGAGGAGGAGGTGAGCGAATGCAAAGTCTGATAAAAAATCTAAATGATTTTGAAGATATTAAATCCTTTCTTCCGTTTTTGGAGATCATTGAAGCAAGCTATTTTTATTCGGAGAAAGGCGTTGCTAATGAAATAAGAATGATAGAAAAGGAAGACTATCTCAGAATGATATCTCGCTTAGCAGTTGACAAAAAAGACAAAGAATACATTTTTTTCCACCAAGTTTTTGATCCCGAAATAAAATACTACTTTGTGGCTCATGAGTATAAAGAAAGTAAAGTTTTTTCCAATGTTGCAAAACACCTTCCTTCTTATACATTTGCTAGGTTTAATCTTAGCGAGATAGAATACTTTAAAAAAGAAATAGAGTTTCTTGGCAAGTTTTATCCTAATGTTTACCTTTTGGTACTTGATTATCGGATTGCCGCCTATAAGGAAAATGTGTTGACAAAAAGAGTAAAACTTATTGCAGAACCTACTTTTGGAAGAATTTATAGAGTCAAATATTGTCAAGAAGTTTTTTAAAATCAATTTATTTCCTATGCTTATTTAGGAAAAACAAATAAACGCTATCTTTTATTTACATGCACCTGAACGATTGCGCTCCACTTGACCTAAGGCGCTCACTCCTTTAAACTAGGGAGAGGAGGTGAAGGCATGAAAGAGGTAAGTGTAAAAAAAGACTATGTTAGTCTAACAAAAGAAAAGATTGCAAACATTAGTAATCTTATTAGACCGAGCTATTTTTCTATCGTAATAATCAAAAACTATTATTTCGGAGATGAAGTTTTTTCAACAATCTCTCACATATATGAAACAGATGTAGGAAAAAGCTCCTTTGAAATATATGTAGAAAGTGCAATAAAATCTTCTTTGCACGAAGATGCCAACAGAAAAATAAAAAATGTTAAATTTTACGAAGAAGAAAAAATACTCTATGTAACTAATGATGAAAATGGAAAAGTTATTTTCAAAGAGATAAATGAGCGAAACATTTTCTCATTTATAAAACCTAACCTGGAAGACTATTTTACAGATTTCATGTTTTTTCCAATTGTTGAGCTTGATGAGTTTTTCTTGAATAACTCAGGTTTCAGTAAACTAAAAAAGATACACAATATTGTAGGTTTAGGATGTCTTATTACCTACGATTACAAGTTTTGAGAAGGGGGTGATGGGATGGAAAGATTTCTAAAAGCAGCCCCATTTGAAATTCTTAGCAAAAAGAAGGCTTATATGGAAGTTACTTATCATCCTAGCGAAAGAAATATTTTTGCTAAAGAAATAGTTTCTAGTTTTGAATCCTATAAAACACTTATTACTTGTGATTATTCTGAGAAATACCAAGTTTTTTATAAGCGCATTGAACATTTTTACAATAGATTCTTATCTGTTCCTGTTAAAAGAGGTGGTTCAAAGGAATTTGATGTAGGATTTTTGGGTGAGGAAAAAATAAACAAAGAGTATTATTCAATCGTATTTAGCATTTATCCAACTCTTGAAGAAAGTTTATGGGTACGTGTTGCTTATCTTAGGCCACAGCAAATAACAGAAATAAAAGATGTGAAAGATTTGCTAGATGCTGATACTTTATTTGTTGCAAAAAGAAAAGTATTTCTAGATGATGTTGATGAATATTCAGGAATAATAGAAGGGTTAGTGGGCACTTTGTATACATATAAGGTTAATGAGGTGTTTTGATGATTAAAGACATAGTGAATAGTCCCAGTTTTATTAAAAATAAGTAAACGCTATCCTAAACATATCTCCCCCCCCACTAGCTTTTGTGCTTCATAAAGCCCTGCCTCTCTCCTCTTGACTTTCTAGGGCCTTAGCAGTAGTCTTTAATCGGGGAGGTGTCATGGTGGGGGAAAGCATTATTAAAGAACTAGAAGATTACAAAAGCCTCAAAAACTTTTTGCCTTTTTTAGAAATCTTAAATGCCAACTACTTTTTCTCTAGAGGCGTATATAGAGAAGTGAAGATTTTGAACAAAGAGGAATACTTGAAAAAGATATCTAAGCTAACAACTGACAAGATAGGACGCAAATACATTTATTTTTACCAAGTTCTTGACCCTGAGTATGATTGCTATGTTATAGCTTGTAGTGGTAATGAAAAGGTTATTTCTAACAAAAGAGGAATTCTCACACCTTATGTTTACGATAGAATGAAGATTTCAAAAGTAAATCACATAGGAGAGAAAATAAAAGATTTAGAAATACTTTTTCCTGAAGTTTACTTGCTTATTGTTGATTCTGTTGTTGAGTCCTTTAGAGAAGGCAGATGGTTTAAAAGGGTGGAACTCATTGAAAAATGTTTTGTTGGAAGAATATATAGAGTAAAGTATCGTGAAGAGATTTTTTAAGTTTCATTGATATGATTATGTTTTTAAGAAAGGGGGGGGTTAGAATGAAAGCAATAGAAGGTTTCTTGGAGTCAAAGTCCTTTAAAATCTTGAAGAGATATAAAGCATATCTAGAACTAGACTATTATCCCAGCAAAAACAATCGCTTTGCTGACGAAATAGTAGGAGAGTTTTCTTTGTACAAATCTTTCATTATTTGTGATTTCGTAGACAACAAAACTTTTTACAGATCAATTGAGTATTTTTACAACAACTTGTCGTGTTTATCTCTTGAGAGAGATTTGTTGAAAACTTTCAGCACAAAGGTTATTTGTAGCAAAGCCATTGAAAAAAAGTATTTCTCGGTTTTTATTGATGATTATAGCGAACATGTTATTAATGACTACAAAATGTCTATTGTTTATCTTAGGCCTTCTCAAATAGAAGAGATAAAAAATTTAAAAGAAGTAATAGAAGGCGATACTTTATTTGCTGCGCAAAGGAAAATACTTTTGAAAGATACAGATGAACTTTCTGGAATGATAGAAGGACTAATCGGAACTTTGTATGAATACGAAATAGAGGAGGTGTTCTGATGATTAGAAAAGTGATAGATACAGAAGTTTTTGAGAAAATCTTCATTGACGAGGCGCTTGTAGTGTTTAGATACTATATTACTCAAAATGGAAATAAGTTTGACTTTAATGAAAAGAAAAGGTTTCCAATGATGATTTTTGAGGAAGACAAATATGATATAGACACAATTCTTGATCTGGGAACTTTATTTGTTAAAAATCTTTATCACTATAGATCTGCACCTTTTGAATCGCTTCTTGACAAATTTGCGATAAAAAAAATAAAAACTTTTAAAAACGATATAGCTTTTTACATAGCAGATTATGCTATTCCATCAAATGGAATAAGTGGACTTTATAGCGACAAAATAAGAGTTAAAGTTGTAAGCAAGAAATACTTTTACGCTATTGACAACATCTTTGATTTTAAAAAAGGTCAAATCTTTATTCCCGATTACTATATAACCTTTGAAAATACAAAACCTGAAGAAACCTCTCTAAAAATAGAGGTTTCTGCAATGCTAGGAAAGATTTGCTTTTATAGGCTTAACGAGGTTTTCTAATGAAGCTCTTGATTTTTTAATTCGTTAAAAACAAGTAAACGCTATCCTAATATTTTATCCTCGGTGAACTTACCTTGACTGAAGGGGCCTTCTTTGCTATGCTTTGGCTATGAGGGTGCGTCAAAAAAGAACGATTGAAGAAGAGAAGCAGTTTAAAAAAGTCAATCACTTTTTCTCCAATCCCCACCAACTAAAGGATTTTTATTTAGAAAGCGTTGGCTTCATTAAAAAACTTAAAAAAGGACAATATGTACCCTTTTTATTTGATCGTCAAAGTTTCTGTTTTTGGGAATATATAATGCAGAGTAAAGTTGGTTTTAGAGAAACATTAAAGAAAAGAGTTCATAGCGAATATTTTGAACTTAATAGGGTTTCAAAAAATGTAGAATTTGAAATGATACATCGTAATGTAAAATCAAATCTTTTTCACACCATAGAAGCGGAGGTGGATTTATTCAAAAAGTATCTTGGTGAAATAAAATCTTTTGAAGTGGAGTTAAAACTTTTTGACAAAACGAAAATCTTTATTGTTGAAAAAGGCCCCAAACCCCCTAAAACAAATCGAATTTTTAATGAATGGTTTTACTTAAGACCAACTACAAGAGAAAATCTTATAAAAGACTTGTTTATTTCTGTTAAAAAACCAGAGGTTGCTTCTACTTGTGTATTAATTCCTATGTTTTACTCATTAACAAAAATCAAACAAGATGAGAATGTCTTTATAAGAAGGAAAACTATATTTGGCCTCACCTTTTATGTGGTTTTTAAAGAAATTTTCTGAGCAAAAATAAGAAAATTCTACCTATTACAAGAGCAAGCACCTTTATATTCATTAAGCACCCTTGACAAGCGCCTAGGCTTGCGTTACACTCCCCTTGGGGGAGGTGAACCTAAATGGAAGTACCACCATTCTTAGATGTTTTACATAAACGATATGCAGTCTTTAATGAAAAAGATCATATTCAAAAGATGTCAGAAAAATTGTTTTCAGTTATCCATAACAATATTGTTTTCAAAGACGATTTTTCTCAAATAGAAAAAGATTTTCAAAGGTTGAACAAAGGATTAGGACCAAAAATATTAAAACTAAAAGACCTTAAAATTGTTTCGGTAGAAAATGTGGATTTGAAAGACATATATTGGCTACTTTATCCTGTTAGCGTAGTGAGAAAAGCTTTTATAAATAGAGAAGTTTATGACTTCTTAGAAGACTTGAAAAATTTAAAAAAGGCAGAGAATCATGCGTTTTTCTTTAGGTCTTTTAAAGAACTTTTTAGAGCATGTGATGATTTGCAAGTTTTACAAAGAGTACCAGCTTATCTTTTGGTGCCAATAAAGATTTTCAAAATTGAGGTAGAGTTTAAAGATAAGGTAGATAATGTTTTTAGAGTATATGCAGACGCTTATATTGTGAAAAAGAACATTTCTTTCTGAGAGGTGAAAAGTGAGCAGGTACGAAACACACATCTATGTATTACGGATGTCAATGTTTTTCTATTTAATCTATAATGCATTTTCTTTTATTGTTGCAAAATTATTAGCTTCAAGCGAAAAGGAATTTTATATTTTGTTTGCGATATTCATGATGAATTTTGGCAAAAAATCTGAGGATTCTTATTTGAAAACTTATCCAGATTTCAAAAATATTTCTCTTTTAAGGATTTTAATATTAGCTTTCATTGTAATTCAATTTATTTTTCTTTTTGCCACAGAAATGATAACAAAAAAGATTTATACAAATGACTTAGTTCTTTATCTCCTATTTAACACACTTTTTATCATCTTCTTAGAGTGTTTTTATGCTAAAAAGATGAGGGAACTAGAAGAAAATAAAGAAACTGACAATTTATGATTAAGCGTTTATTTTTAACAATCCCCTTCCAAACTTCGCAACCTTGCAGTCTGAAGTTCACGCAAAACCAGTCCAACCGAGGTAAACCCTCTCACCCCCCCTTGACAATCATCTTTTTTTGTGGTATCCTGGGGGTGGAGGTGAAGATATGAGCAGGATCAGCAAAAACGGCACCAAAACCCGTAGGATTTCTACTAAGAAAGTTCTGATTGTCTGCCAAAAGTGCCAAAAGGAGTTTGTAGCAGAAACTGCTACAAAGCCTCCTAAATATTGTGAAGATTGCCGCAAGAATACTACATGGAAAGTGATTGGCTACGAGGATACTAAATATGGTAAGGTTAGGGTTGAGGAAAGGAATGGTAAGATAAGGAAAATCTTGATTGAATAGCAAGAAGCACACAAAACCTCCCCGAAAGGGGAGGTTTTTCTTTTACCCAAAACTAAGTAAACGCTATCCACATATTTTTGGGCTCCCTATTTTAATACCCCCCCATACCAAGGCCCCCTCTTGCCTTTTATCACCCCTTGTGTTAGCTTGGGGGCTAGGAGGTGAGCCGTGATTTTGGACATTAAGAAAAAGAAGTATTTCTTTGTACAGCCCTTTTATGATCCAAAATATGCTTTGCGGAGTTACACTTACAAAATCCGCTACTATAAAAACTTTGAAAACGCCTTTTCTGCCTACAAGAAAGAGTTTGGCATTTATAAACATGCGTTAACTCGTTGGTCTGAAGATAAAATGTTTGTTTTGGAAACAATGTTAAGCGAAGAAGACTTTGAAAGTCTTAGAATACAAACAGTTACTTATATGATGTCAATCGCTAGTTATAAAGACTTAATAGTGCACTATTTGAGAAAGGATGTAGATTCTAATGTTTTGGTTCACAAACCAATACTAGGTTTTCACAACAAAAAAGATTTGGTTTATATATTCTTTGGTGAAGTTGAGTATGTTAGGTTAGTTGATGTGTATTAAGAAGTGTTTGTTTTTGATTTTTTCACTTTTTTGCGAAAAAACAAATAAACGCCATCTTCATCTTTTAACTCTTGACACCGCTGTAAGGCTTTGCTAATCTTAAGGTATGCAGACGGAGCTTGTCTTGTTAGATAGAAGTTTTGATTTAGAAGAGGTTAGTTCAATGATTTACGAAGAAGTTGAAAAAATCCTTGAACAAAACAAAGAGCTTCTTTTTCTTAGAAAACCAAAGCTTTTTAGAAAATCTATGCTTTTTCAGCTAAAGGAAAAAAGATTAGATAACTCTTTCTCTCATTTAGAAGCTGTAAATAAGCCTTTCTTTTACCTAAGAAAAACTTTTGATATGTTTCCAAGTAAAGAAGATTTAGAAAGCGGCTTAGAAGAATTTTTAGATGTATTTTTTGAAAGCATGTATACAAACTATGTTAACGATGAAGAAAAGAGATACCTCATTAAATCAACAAAGCCTTTTCTCATGAAGATAAAAACAGTACAACAAAAATTTTACAGCCCAATAACGAGATCCTATCAAACAATAGAAAGCAAAAACATTTTCTTTTATCCGGCAAAAGAAGAAGATTTCGCCAAAGAAAGAGAAATATACTTTCCTTTAATCTCCCAAGTTTCGCTATCAAATAAAAAAGAAAGTATTGTCGTTTTTAGAAGCTATATTTGCGTTCTTTTTGAGATAGAAGAAAATTTTTAATCCCCCAAAAAATAAAATACCCCATTTTCTGATTAAGCGTTTCAGCGTTTATTTCCCACAAAGCGTTTACAACTCGCCTTTCTCGCTCAAGCGCACGAAAACATCACGGAAACGCTTAGGGCAGGGGGGGGCTTGACACAAGGCGAGGGGTGTGCTATGCTAAAGGTGCCTAAAGCATACGGAAGTATGCTTTAGGAGGAGGTGTGAGATGGTGGAGAAAGAGCTTAGGGACAAGATTCTGGAAGAGGTCAAGGGGTACCTTGGGAAGTGGGGCATTCCTGCTGATGTGAAGATTGGCGGGAATGTCAAGAAAGGCGAGGATGCGCTTAGCGTTAGGGCCTTTGTGGAGGTTTCTAGCATTAGGCGCATCCTGGTGGAGTATATTGGCCCTAGCCTTAGGGGTGTCCCTGAAGAGTTTCAGGGAAGGTGGGCTAACTTCTTTGTCGTCCCAAGGGGAGATAAGAACATTTATCTCTACCTTGATGATGGGCTAATCATCAGTTCTTGGGACAACAAAAGGCTCATCATTGAGGTAGTCCCCCACCCTAGCGTAGTGCCCGTGTTCAGGTATGTAGGTTAATCTACATACTTGAAGAAGAAAACCTCCCCTTTTGGGGAGGTTTTCTTCTTATGCCTTTATAAGTAAACGCTTTCTTTGCTTTCTTTCTATGGAAGAGGCGATACACTTATAGCCTTTTAAGGCTTGCCAAAAAAGCCTTGTCCTGCTATAGTGCCTTGGGGAGGTGCCGATGAAAAGGATTTTGGCTATAAGTTTCTTGCTTTTGGGTCCAATAATGATTAATGATTATCAAAACATGAAAGAAAATCTTATCTCTAAGAAATATGAAATCGCAAAAAATTTTTACATTAGAGAAAAAAGCAAAGAAGATTTTGGCGTAAAAGCTTATAAGCTAGAAAGATTATCTTTCTATAACTTAACAAAAAATCAAACCGATAGTACTCCAGATATTGCTTCTTGTGGCCCAATAAAGAAAGTTAAAGAAACAATCATAGCAATCTCACAAGATTTGTTCTTTGACAAAAATCGTAGAAAATATCTTTGCGGCAAAAAAGCTAAAATCATCTCAGATTTAGGAATCTTTGAAGGTGTCATTTATGACACAATGAATGCTAGATACAAAAGATCAGCAGATATTGTAGTTGACACATATGATGAAGCTATTAAACTAGGAATATCAAAGAATGCTATTTTGATTGTTTACGATTAAGAAAGAATGTTTTGTGTTTTTTATTTTGTGCAAAAACAAGTAAACGCTTTCCTTATCTCTTCATTGCGTTTTGTGCTATCATGTTCAAAACATGAAAGAGGTAGAAAAAGTTGCTCTAATAAACATAGTCAAAGAAAGCAAAAATTTTGAAGAAGCAATAGAAAAAATCAATCAAGTGAAACCAAACTTAACACAAGAAATTTTTTGTCCACAAAAAAGTTTTCTCAAATCTATAGAAGAAACGCTAATAAACTTTATAAACGATCATATTTTGTGGCTAGAGTTAAAAGTGAATTTTGTCGCACTATATGAAGGAAATGACTATAGCGAAAGATACGAAAACGATAAGAGATATATCAGCAAAGCTTTCTATAGCGGCAGCCCAGAACAAGATACACTTATTTCTATTGTAGAAAGAAAAGAAGATTTAAAAGACAAACTGAAAAATTTCTTTGAAAACTTTCATGAGTATACGAAACTTCACATTTTAGAATCTCTAGAAGAAGACTTTGAATTTGCAAGAGAAAAAGAAGTAAAAAAATTCACGCTCTACAAATACAACACAGCAATACCATTCACTATTCATTTACACACACTTAAAAAAATCACAAAAATCATTGAAATCTATGAAAGAGAAGAAATCTTCGTTTTTGTTCCCATCTTTTCCTTTTTATTTTCTTTTGCTAGTAATATGTTTCTATTTTCCTTTATTGAAAAAATATCTGATTTTTACGGGCCAAAAGAGGACATAGAAATTACACAAATCTCTACAATAAGAAAGTTTTACGGCATTCTTTTGGAGGGAAAAATAAAAGAAACCTTTTAAAAATCTATCCCCTAGCGTTTACTTTCATTAAACCCCCCCCAATCTATGCTTTAGCGTTTACACACAACTATCTTCAACATCCCGCGACAATCATCAAATCTACACGCTTTGCCCCCCCCCAAAATCACCCCCCTAGATAGGTCTTGACAAAAGAGGAGATGTGGGGTATAGTGAAAGTGTCCCCGTAAAGGGGATAAGGAGGTGCAAGATGGGAAAGAACACGGCAAAAAAAGAGGCTAGGAAGGCTCCAAGCGCCAAAAAGATCATCCTCACCTGCGCTAAGTGTGGCAAGGAGTTTATTGCTGAGGCAAAGACGAGGCCACCCAAGCATTGTGAAGATTGCCGCAAGAATACTACATGGAGGGTTGTCGGATACGAGGATACCAAGTATGGCAAGGTGAGGGTTGAGGAAAAAGGGGGGAAGATTCGCAAGATCCTCATAGAGTAATCCATGCAAGTATGCCTCCCCGAAAGGGGAGGTTTTTTCTTTTTTAAGACGCTAAGTAAACGCTAATGCCCCTTGACACACTTATCTTCTGGTGCTATGATAAAGGTGGAGGTGAAGGAGATGGTAGGAAAGGTACTAAACGACTTGCTAAACGGGTCTTTGGTCAGGAAGAAAGTGAAGAAAGTCTATGTGGACGGCGATGATCTCTTACACATCATCGCTAAAGATGAGGATGGTCTAACATACGACATCTACTTTAACCTCAACAATCCGGCTGGTGGAGTAAATGTGGTAGTTACCGACAAGGGTAAAGTAGTTAGTATGTGGCATTACGTAGTTAGTACGTGGCATTACGGGGATAACGTGAAATACGTTGGTCTTAAGTGGAAATGGTAGAGGAAGTGTAACCTCCCCTTTCGGGGAGGTTTTTTTCTTTTTTAAGACGCTAAGTAAACGCTAATGCCTCTTGACACACTTATTTTCTGGTGCTAAGATGGGGGTGGAGGTGATGAACAATGACTAGGCAAGAGAAAGAAGCGTTGAAAGAGTTCCTTGAGTCCCTCAACCTCGGAATCTCGGCAAAAATCTTGGAGGATGAAAACTTTGGTGAAGTCCTTCTTTTGGACTTCTCCGAAACTCTAGGCAAGTTAGAGTTTGTTCATCATAGCCTTGCCATTTTCCCTGATAAGGCCTTGTTAATCAGGCAAAGGGGGCTTGAGGCTCCTTATGTAAAGGAGTTTAAGTAAGCCCCCTTAACCTTAACCTCCCCGTAAAGGGGAGGTTTTTCTTTTTACCCCCCCTTGACAAAATAGACTAAAAGAGGTATCTTAGTGTTGGGAGGTGAACCATGAGCAAAGTCATCAGGTTCATTGAAAATCTTCTACACTTCATCAGGTACGCTGAAGAAATAAGGTTGTCGGGATTCGCCTTAGAAGCTAGGGATAAAAGGGGCGGGAAAATAGTATTCACCATTGGAGGAGAGATCATAGAAGGTTAGCTTGCACGCCCCCCATTGAAGGGGGGCATACAAAAATAATTAAACGCTAAGGGGAAAAATAAAAAAGCTACATTTGTGCGTTAGCGTTTCAGCGTGTATATTTTCCTAACACACCCTCACTCAAGTCTACAAGCCCCCCACATGCCGAATACACGCATGTTACGCATGGGGGCTAAATGTGGTGGCTTGACAAAAAGGATTAAATAGGGTATTATGGGGGTGGAGGTGAGTGAAGTGAGGAAGCCAATTGGGGAGTTTTGGGGTGAAGTGGGTTATGTTCTCGTTCTTAATCCGTTAGTCATAGAGAGCATTCTTAAGACTATTGGCGCTGAGGATCGCCATGTAGAAGCCCTTATCGTCAAGAAAGAGGGTGCAAAATACATTGAGGTTTGGGAAATACCCTTCCTCCCCGCAACGGAATATGCCTATAGGCTAAAGTAGGGGAGAAAGGGAATGTGGGGGGGGGCCAAGTGAGGCCCCCCTATTACTCTTTGAAAATATTCTTACCACAAGCCCCATACAAAAAAGAGCTAAACGCTATCCACATATAGCTAGTGTTATAGCACATAAGTTGAAGCAACTTTATTTTGTCCCAAATAAAAAAGTTTACAGCTTTAAGCGTTTTTTGTATGGTGTTTATATTAGATTTTTGTTTGGGCCTATTAAATAAAAACTAAATAAACACAATCATATCATATCCTCGATAAACAAAAGTCTGTGATTTTGCGTTTAGCGTTTATGCGTTTATAACTTAGGCCATTCTCCTCAACGCCTACTTCCCACTTGCCTCAACGCTAAGCGAACGCTAACGGCAAATAGGGCTTGACAAATAGGCACAAATAGGGTATGATGAGGGTGGAGGTGATGAGCATGAAGAAGCTCATCAAGGACTTTGGGGATGACTACATCTTGGTTCAGGACTCCCAGGAGATCGAGGCTATCTTGGACCACATTGGCGCTAAGGAGATCTCTCCTCGTCCTTGTAGCCTCTTCGTCAAGCTTGATGACGGGGATTATGCTGAAGTTTGGGAATGCCCCTTCATCCCATACATGATGGAGTACGCCTTTAGGCTTTATCCTAAAGGTGAGGAAGTTGAGGATTAGAGGGGCATAGGTTAGGGGGGGCCAAGTGAGCCCCCCTTTAATCTTTTTTTCTACAAAACAAGTAAACGCCAAGGGGGGGTAAAGAAAAGTTACATTTTGTGTATTAGCGTTTCAGCGTGTATGTTTTCCTAATGCACTCGCACTTAAGCACAAACGACTTTTACACGCTGCATACACGCATGCTAGGCGCAAAGTAGGGGGGGTTGACAAATGGAGTAAAATAAAGTACTATAAGGGTGGAGGTGAGTAAGATGAAGTTTATCTTCACTCTGTTCTCCAAGATTTTCGGCGCAAAGACTGAAGCTCAGACTCCCAAGCTCAGGGCTGTCTACGAGCCTACTTCCTACTCTGACTCGGAGATTCTTTCTCTCCTCAAGTCCCTTAACCTCACCGGCCCCATTATCCTTGACTTTGAACACGAAGTAGTGAGGGTAGGCGAGGTCTACTTCGAGTTTGACGAAAAGGCCGAAGTGATAAGAATCAAGGATAGGGGTGGTAATACGCTTGCCCTGAGAAAAAAGGAGGGTGGAAAGTGGTATGTCCATCAGTTAATCCTACTCAAGTTAAAGCTTGAGTAGGATAAGGTAAGGCCCCCGTAAAGGGGGCCTTATTTTTTTTGTTGACTTAGGAGTAGGCGGGCGTAAAGGGGGGCTTACTTGCCCCCCCCTTTTCTTTTTTGAAGTACTTTTAGTGTGTAGAGTTATTTTTATTTTTTGTGTTTGGAGCCATTCTTACTTCTAGCTTCACGCAAAAATAGATAAACGCCATCTAAATACATTGTGTTGTGCTAGGAAATATTGGAATAGCTTTTGTTTTGGATAAAGTGCGAAATAGGAATAAGTTTATATATGGAATAGGATCGAAATACAAATAAATGATTTTCCTTCCAAAATAAGCGTGTGTATAGAGTGAAAGCGAAATAGAAGTAAACGCTTTCTAGTTGAAGATCAAATTTGTGGCAAATTTGGCTGTATATGACTAATTGTTAATACAAAATTTTTATAATAAATTATCATGATACCAGACTGTACCCCAAATAAAACTGAAAGATCTTCGAATCTTAGTATTAGTGAAACAACGTTTGTTCTATCTACTGATAACAATTCTTTAAAATACTTAGATTTTTATAACTACTATTTTACAGATATAAGAAATTTTGGAGTGCAAATTCAAGATGGAGAAACAGGACAACTAATCTATGACGACACGCCCTTTGCTCCAAGTTATAATTCTGGAAATTTAATAGTAGACTATACAAATTTGTTTAATGAAAGTGTTTGCAGCTTTTTGGTCGGAAAAAGTGGAGTACAACTCAATAGTTGGGTAGATACTATTTTTTACCCCTTCATAGTTAATAACACCTTATTTTTAGCAGTAAAAGTTTTTCTTGAGGGAAGGTATAAGCAAGATACATCTACGCTATATTCTGAAACGGTTCGTACAGTTGTATTTAAATTTGAAAATGACAGGTTTACTATTGTTTTAGATATAGATGAACCTGCTTTGTACCTTGGACTTTCTGAAGATCTTTGTGTTCATAGAGCTATAAATTTTTGGAGTAGATACATAGATGATCAAAGAATGTTTTCTTTAATAGATGACAAATATCTAATTAGCCTTACTGAATGGGATTACTCGGCTGATCAAAATTTAAACAAAGGGGTTCTTGTTACTATTTATGAGATAGATCAAAACAACAATTTCTTTTTAAGAAAACAACAATTTATTAACTTTCTGGATTACACTCAACATCCAGAGTTTTTTAATTGTTTATACGAAGGAACAGCAGATCTTAACTATAATAATCCGTGGGTTTATCATTCCCATGTCGTTAAAATTGAAAATAAACCAAACCATTTTTTACTAGCTGTTCGTGAAAGTAGTTGTAATTATATTAATATGTACAAAGTTTGTTATTTTGACGAAAATCTTAATATATCGTGCAGCAAAACATTTATTAACGGAAATTATCAAGATTTACTAACAATTTCTCTTAGTACAGATTGGGGTTACAATGTCCTGGAATGGTCTTCGAGAATTAGGAGTGCAACCTTTTTTGATAATAAATTATTTGTTCTTTCAACGGGATCAGCTTTTTTGGTACCAAATTTCAATTCTAATAGTTTGGATGTAGTGAACTGCGATGACGGGTGTTTATTAGTTTTCGATGTACCAAATATGCAAAACATACAATTTATTGATTTTTTTGGACAAAGTTCTTTCTCAGGAAAAATTTATGACCCTTCTACAAGACTCAATGTAAACTTCGCACAATTGGAAGAATTTATTGGTAATAACGGAGCTAAATATTACCAAACATACTTTAGTACAGATCAAAATTTGATTTCTAAAGTATGTCAAGAAATGTATGAAAAGCAGCTTATTGACGATATTTTATACTGTACTACCAATACAAAATTAGAAATTACTGGAAAATCAGATGCTGGTTATTTACTTCCATTTTCTTGGAAACTGATTGAAAAGGATTGCTTTATTGTATACATTGCATTCTTGTCTGTTGAATTTTATGATGCTACAACTAATGAATATAAGTATGATTACACAATAAATTCAAATCATCCAAGGACTCCTATTGCTTTCGCCTTTGTTTTTGTGGTGGATAAAGAAAATCCAATAGTAGACAATAAGCTAAATGCTGAACTTAAGGAAGTCATAGCAATTTCTGAAGATCAAGATTATGATTGGGAAAAATACTTTCTAACTCACGAAGACAAAATTTTCTTCTTTAAGCAATTCTTCTCTGGAGTACCAATGTAAACTTCAAGTTATTGTCTTCAAAAATGTATAATATTTTTATGGAACTATATTGCTCAGAATTAACTAAGGAACAAAAGCCCTCTATTTTTACATCTTCAGATTTACTTGATTTAGAGGCCTTTTTTGAAGTTAATGGGGAATTATATGCAGTAAGAAGAGATTACGTGTATTTTTCTGAGTTAGGTTTTAGGATTTATGTTCCGACTTTATTAAAAATCGAAGGAAGCGTAAATCCTTGGAATCCACAAAGTTACACAGTAATTGAAACTGCTGATCCCACAAATGTTGTTATAGAATTAAAAAATTCTTTGCTGCAGCATCCGTGTTTTTCTAACATAGACAACTTGGAAGTTTTTTATCTACAAATTCGTGATTCTGGTAACGTTCCTGCTAAAGTATATAAAACAAATGATGGAATCTTTTATATACCACAATTGCCGCAAATCTCAATTGTAGGTAGGACAATACTTGATGGATGGTACTATATCTATCCTTTTTATCATAGGGTACACTTGATTTATAAAATTTCAAATAGTGGAATTGAAGTGTTTTCAATTCCTCTTGAATTATCATGGATTCAGGATATGTGTCCAATTTATGCGCCAACTTATGTTGAATATTTAAAAGATAATAAATTTCTCATCACAAATACTTATAGTGATCATTTGGACGACTATACTGCGTATATTTACAATGTTTATCATGTCTATGATGTTGAAACAAATTCTTTGATTACAACCTACCAAGAAGAGCCCTTTACTCTTAATATTAATGATGTTTCGGATTGGTTAAACAAATTAGGTTTGGATGTTTCTGGTTTTTCCTATTATTACGCAAATGGCTTTAGAAGTGAAAACTTTGAAAACTTTTCTACTAGAATAGAAAACGGCCAAGTGAGGGTTCTTGATAGTTTTTATTTGTACGACTTCTATGCAGAAATTGGAAGCTTTTATCTCGAATCTCAACCTTTATTCTTAAAAGAAATATCTATAGACGATAATTACAATTTTTCAATATCTAAACCATTTCTGTTAAATAATTCTCCAGATTTGTTTTCAGTAAATTCTATACAATCATTGGCTAATACAGAATATTTTACATATATGTTTATATATGAACCCTACGAACTTTTTTCTTTCTACTATGATAACAAGCTTATACTCGTTGGACATTATTCGGCAGCTGAAACATTTGATCTTTTAGACTTAGGTGCAGAAAATGTTCTTTTTTATACAGCGCCCGATGATGGATATTTTAGAACACATCCTCCAAATATCTTAATTTATGAAAAAACAGAAGATGGAAATTTTGTGTTATCTAAAAAATACAGATCTTTTTGGACAGAATTTTGGACAGATGAAATAGGCGGTAGTGGAGATTATTATCACTTTGTTCATAGCGATTTACCTTTGTTTGTTTCTAAAAAAGATGTTCCTTCTCCTGGTAATCCTCCAGGTTTAGTTGTAAAACAAGACTATAACCAACAAATTTGCCAAAAGATAGCAGAAAAAGATAGTAGTATTGATTTTCAAGCTTGCTTAAATAACACTTTTTACAAAGATCCCGTTTACGATAGATTTTATTCTCGGTATAAACCAAGAGATTATGCAGCTTTAGTAAACAATGGAAAACTTTATCTGTGGTATAAGTTTACTGTAGCTCCAAATATTTCTGATGCTCAAGAGGAGTACTATATTATAGCTCTATTTTCAATAGATCTACAAGATGAAAGCTATCCTATTTGCACAAAAATTGTTGACGCTGGTCCAATTTCTGACCCCGATTTTGTAAAAACTTTTGAGGTATTAAATGTTAACAGTACTCCGAGTTCTACAAAAAGATTTTTGCTATTAAATCATGAACCTCTTATACCTATGTAAAAAATGAACTCTCTCATAAACAGATAGTGAACTGCTACTCACTTATAGAAGTGGTAGCTTCCTGCTTCATCGACCGCTTACTAGCGATCTCCACAGGCGTAAATTCGGACCGTTCCAGCCCTACTCGATAGTTGTATCGCAACTTGATTATCGTTGCGATACAGGTATATTGTATAGCAAAATGATAATTTTCGTTAAGTGCAATTCATCTCCATCTTTAGAAGATGAGGACTTCTTGCACAACACAAGTTAAAACGCTTGCGCTTCATGCTTATATAATACACCCTCTTCAGAAAACCTGTCAACATGTATCAGACGAAGAAAATAGAGAACAAGACTTTGTTTTGAAAAAGCTTTATTTTTTTATATACTATAAACAGATATGGCTACAAATTGCATACAAAAACAAAGCGAACAAAAAAATACAGAATTAACTTATTGGCGAGTTTCTGAAGATGGAAGATGGCAACCATATTATCAAATAAATGCATTTTGGGAAAACAACAACGAGCTGTATTTACTTCAAAGTGAATACTTAAACCGCAATTCTCAGTTGGGTAGTTTTGAATATAGATTGAAGTTATACAAAATTCTTGATGGCTGTACCTTAGACAGCGGCGATTGTCTTGAAACAATTTTCGCCTACAATCCTACTAACGATATGCTGAATGTTATCAACGAATTTCTTTCTCACCCCCTTTTTTCAAATGAAACAGACATTACGGTTAGATATAGGTCTAGCTATAACCACGACAAAAATATAATCTTTAAAACAACAGATGGTTTTTACTTTGTTGAAGAAGCTTTTATTGAGGTTGCAAAACAAGTAGAGTGGTCAACTGTTCGTTTGTTTACCTCTAGTGTGTACTTCATTTACAAAGTAAATCATGAAACTATTGTTTTAGAAGGAATTTATCACCCCCTTTCATTTTATCCACAAGTACCCGATATTGAGCCAATGGGAATAGTTCATTTAAAAGATAATGTATTTTTGGTTTCTTATTTAGACTATGATTACAGTAGCGAAAGTTTTACTTGGTATCATACTTATCATGTTTTTTCTGTTGGCTTTTCAAACGGACAACCAAGTATAACAACAATTAAAGTAGAAACGATAACAGAAAATTATCTTACCGATACTTCTCATCTTTTGGAAAACTTTTCTATTGATTTAGATGTTTATGATAGAGATTATAGTGTACTGCCTTTTATTCCAGACTCACCAATTAGGAAAATATATTCAGACAAAATGGAATTTTTAGAACCCATTGCTTTTTATGTTTCTACTTATGCTAATGGACAATATATAACTCTTTACTTGGTATACATTAGAGTTGTTAGTCTTGATGAAAATTTCAATTTCTCTTTTTCTAATTATTTTCCATTTGTGAGAGAAAATCCAAAAGAATTTTACAAATCTTCTTATTTGTCTTCTCTCGGTTCAAGTAGTATATATACTGATTTTGTATATATTTATGATGACATATTGCACTATAGGCTTTTTTATAAGAAAAACTTGTTCTTTGCAAAAGAAAAAAATAATAAGTTAGTTATTTTTGCATATCCAAAATTTAGTGATATTTTTGACACATCTTCTTATGGTGGATCAACAAACTCTGCTTTAACAGGAAACGATGACTTGAATTTCTGTTCTCCTCCGCCTAGTGTAATGATTTTTACAAAAAATGGAACTAAGTATACTTTAAATACGGCTAAAAAGAGCGGTTGTTTTACATTTCAGACATCTTCAGGAAACATAGAATTTTACAATAGCGAACTTCCTTTATTTGAAGACAAAAAACAATCTTCTTCCCCTGAAAGTCCTCCAGGTTTGGTTATAAAACAAGACTTTAATGCAGACATTTGTTCAATTTTATCTTCTAAACATTCAGACATTGATTATACAGAATGTTTGTCTTATCGCTTTTACAAATCCATATACTACGAAAGCAACGATTTTTCTGTTGGTTTTGTAGAATTTTACAACGATTGTATTGCTGGAATTGTTTTTACTATTCCTGTAGCTAAAAATCCTGGTCTTCAAGGTAATCAAAGCCAAGAAAGATACGGAAGTATTCTTGTAGACGAATTTTACATTACTATTGCTTTATATGTAAATCTAGACGATTCATCAAACGAAGTTATAGTAAAAATCCTAGACGCTGATAAGTTATACACAATTGATCCAACAAACGAATACTACCAAGATAACTATTTTAACAGAAGAAATTCTATTGTTTTGCGCCAAATGTTTACTGAATCGGATTTTGTGAAAGATTTTATGTTTTTGTACATTAAAAACCCATATAGTGTATATCCTCCTCAGTAATAGTTGAGTTTTTCGTATAACAAAATCTCATACAAATATGTAAAAACGAGAAAAGTTATTTATAATACCAAATATGGGAATAGATTGCGTAAACATAAATCAAACACAAGAACCAAACTTTAACGAATTTATTGATGAGTTGCTACCTTCCTATTTTCATGAAAATAATATTTATTCCTCGTTTAAGTTTCCTATAAACGGAAAAAACTATCTTTTTTATTTTGCAAGAAGATATGATGAAGTAATTCAAAACTATGTAGTTGAGGCAAAACTTGTAGATGAAACAAGTTGTTATGAAGATGTCTGCAGCGTTGTATCATCAATTGACTTAACTTATGTAGATAGTGAAATTCTTAACGCTCTTATGCCACATTTGTGCAATGTCGTAGGTGATGAACAAATCTATAAACTTTATATTGATGGTGATAGAATATATTTTTATGACCTTCAACAAGTAAGTTCTGATGAATATTTGGCGGTTATTAAAGTAAAAAATTCCCTGTTTAGAACTATTAATTCTTTTAACATCTACATTTTATCTTCCTTCGATATCTATCTTATTTTTAGGATTTCTCCTACTTCAATGACTTTAGAAAGAATAGAAATTCCAATTTTGGAACATGCAGCCCTTGGAGGTTGTCTACCAAATAGCGCAACAAATGAACAAGGATTTTTGAAGTATAAAGGAAATAGCTTATTTTTATATGCAGGAATAAGCTCTGCATCAGATATCTACATGCCTAAACTTTTGATGTATTCATTAGATACGCAAGGTGGTCAAAGGAGTATACTTGCACAACAGCAGTTGTCATTTTCTACAAACCCTTCAGATTATGGAATAAGCACTTTGGATCCATATACATTTCAAGTAAACGACTACGTTTTGTATCCTGTGTATAATTCTGATGATTTGTTTGTTCTAGGAACGCATCTTTACTTTGATTTTTACAATGATACTAGTGGGTTTAGTGTCGAATTTGAACCATTACTATTAAAAGTTATTAAGTTTTCTAATCAAAATGGTTTAACAATATCCGATTTTTACACTCCAGCCCTTTATAGTGATCTGAACATTCTTCTTACAAATCTACTTAATGTAAGTAATACATATGTTAACCATAGCGATTTTATTGATGGTAAGTTTTTCAAAATTGGCAACAAAGTTGTTCTGGTGGGAACAATTGATTACTTAACGATAGAAGATTTACCAGATATTGGTAAAACAAATGTAGCAATGTCGCACTATACTGATTTTGATTTGAGAATTCCAGCAACCTTTGTTGTCTATGACTTTGATGAGGTAAATCTAAAATTTGTTTTTAATGAAATTTATTTTACTGGCGTAAGCGAAGACAACAGTTGGGATTTTGACTATTTCTTTTTTAATAGTGCTTTGCCAATTTTCGAAGAAAAAACAACAAATCCAGCAACTCCTTATGGAGTATTTGTAAATAACTCAGCGAAGTCAGATATATGTCAAATTTTATCTTACAAATATGCAATCTCTGACTGTTCTTCTCTATGGCTTTATTACATAGACTATGTTTATTTCACACGCACAGGTGATGAGTTTATTCAGCTATTAAATGCAGTACAAAGTTTTAGCGATGGGTGTAGTTTATCGATGGTAGCTGCTTTTAGGTTTTTGGCTACACAAAACGATTCAGGATCTGTTCCAAACGACTCCCCAATAGAAGAATATTTAGTTATCGTTTTGTTCAGATTTTCTTTTGATGAGCAAGGAAATCTTGTAAAAGAATATAAAATACTAGATGCTGCACCGCTTTATGTAACTTCTCCTAGTGATACTTATCGCAATAGAGGCGCTTCTGTACATATTCCACAAATTTTCTTTGACAATCAAAAAAGATTACACTATTCTGTGTATGTTTACAGCGAACTACCTCAAGCAGGTGGGGGTGGCGTTGCCATGTAACAATAAAAGTATTTTAAATACCAAACACAAAACAAATGTTAAAATAGTCTTGTGGCAAGAATTAGCGAAGATAATCCTTTAATTGCGCCAAATTATCCAGTTCCTTTTTCAAACAATTTTTATGAAGTAGGACAATATTCTCCTAGCGATTCAACTTTATCTGCTTTAAGACTTTTAGAAGCGAAAGACCAAGGTTTGTTTTATGATCCTACTATCGATATCTACGATGACGAAGGAAATATTGACGAAAACAAAGTTGCTAGGTTGAACAAAGAAGAGCTTCTAAGTTTTGCAGCGCTAGTAGTAGATAATGTAATTCCTTTTTATGCGCTTTTGAATCTTCGTGCTGTTTTCAAGCAAGTAGAAATTGTGTTTAATCTCTTCAAAATCACAAAAGTCTATTGGCACAAAAAAAGTGAGATTAGAGAACTTGTAGACTTTGATCCTGATTTGGCAATTATAGGTTCTAGTTTCTCGCATGACAAAATTTATCTTCATGTTTTTCAGCCTTATTACCTCTATCTAACTGTTCCCGTAGTGAGAAGAGTACCTAACTTTACTCAAGGAATTTCAGTAGCTTCTCTAGCTACTGCTAAGGAAATTGCAAATATTACTTTTCAAAAGCTTTCTGCTTCTTTTCCTGAGCAAATTGAAAAATTTATATCTTTGAGGGGCTGGAAAAGAGAAAAACTTTCTGAAGAAGATTTAAGAGCTGGCGAGTTTTTCGGTCTAAAACTGAATAAAAATTTGTATCATGATAACGATGAGGTTATCAGCTTAGAATCTACACTTGGGCCAAAAGAAGATTTTATAGAGGCTTTTGTTTTCTACTTTTTCCACAGAAATTATCTTCAACAATTCCCTAAAGTCTTCGCATACATGAGAAATCTAGAAAAGTTCTTGGAGGAACTATGAAGAAAGTTGTTTATCATCTCTCTCAAGGAGATAATACTGCAGAAGTTCACTTTATCCTAGCAAAAAATAAAATACAAGATTACTACATAAAATCATCTAACGACAATGTGAAATTTGCGCTAGAACAAATTTTGGAGAGAGAAATTTTTTATCCTGTTTCAAAAAAGAACGGAAAATTTAGTGTTCAAGTATTTGTTGGTTTAGAAATAAAAGAAGAAGAAGCTTTTTTCGTTTTACCCGGAATTCTCGTTTGGCATGGCTTCAAGATAGAAAAAGTAGAAAAAATCTCTGACAGAACATTAAAATCACTTTCGCTTTTAGAAGATATACAATTAGAAACAGAAGAGGATGAGGTGGATATGAAAAACTACATAAAGTCTATTGAGGATATTCTGTTTAGCTTTCATGAAAGAAGCAAAGACATTATTCTTTTGGCTACTACTAAGTCCATTAACTATTCTCAGTTTGCTAATGAAAAAGGTATTGTAGAAAAAGTTCCTGCAGGTTATATTGCTTACAATGTTGAGGATGGTCGTGTTTTAACTGGAGGAAAGTTCTTAGGTGTAAAAGTAGAACAGCTTGAAGAAGGAAGACCTTGGATGCTCATACCTTCAAACAAGAATACTGCACAAGCGCTTTCTAGGGTTCAATCAGGAAAAGCTTCAAAAGAGGATGTTGCTGGATTAATTGAAGCTTCTTTGCAAAAGAAAAAGCAAGACGAAGGCTTAATTGATGAAATTCTAAAAGAAGGAATCTACTTTAGAGGAATTACAGAGGCTAAAAAGAAACTTCTAAAAGACTTACTTCAAGCAGTAGACTCTGACGCAAAGAAGTATCTGCAACAAGAAAAGAAGCTTTCAACACAAGGACAAAGAAACAATTTTGATTATGTTTATGTTTACGATCCAGAAAACAAGTATCTTACAAACCTTTCAACATATTTAGCTACAAAAGACCAATTCTCTGGAAAAGAGGTTTTCTTTACTGATAACCTTCTAAAACTTCGTTCTCAAGGTGCTAGCAGTTCAGCATTGTTTACAGAATTAAAAAGACTGCTGAAAATTGACAGCGAAGAATATGAAAGAATTCTTGACAACTTGCTTACTGAAGTAATACAAAATCCAAAACTACTAAACAGAAGAGGTGCTGCGCAAACAGATATCGATGCGTTAGTAGCAGAAATACTAGGTAGCAATGCAATAATACCTGCGGGCGTTTTAGATATACCTACAGGAAATATTATCAAGCTAGACGATGATACTGCAAGGATATTTGGACTTCCAGTAGGCAGACAAAAATACTTACATCCTCTTTATCAAAATATTGATTCCTCTGCAATTGAAGAAGCCGAAAAAATTCTCAAAAAAGACATTTCTGCAAGAATTTTTGAAAGAGGAGTAAGAGAAAATATTCCTAGTGCTGAAGAAGATCCTAGCGTTATTGATAAACTTTTTCCGCCTGATGAAAAAGATTACCATAGAGAATTATTTAACCTTTTCATTAAAGGCGGCAAATTTAAAGAAGAACTCGATGATCTTTGGGCTTTATTAAACATAAAAAAGGATCCTAAAGGGAACCTAATAAGAATTGACGGCAACAACAAAGAAGTTTTACCTGTCCCTAAAGGAAACTTTGGCGAAAAATTTCCTCTAAGGTGGATGCCTTTACTATTACATAAATTCGGCATTATAGGATACAACTCTAAAATTGGGCCAATTTCTTACAACGAAAGAATAAAGTTTGCAGATCCGAAAATTTCTTTGCAACCTTATCAGGTTCAAGCACTTCTTAAGTTTTTGCATCCTCACTACCTAAGACACACTTCTAAGTTAGAAAATCTGCAAAAAGTAGGAATGTTTATTGCTCACGCTACTGGTCTAGGAAAAACTTTTACTGGTCTTCTAGCATACGCATTTGCAACAAATCTTGGTCTTCATAAAGTTTCTTATAAAAGAGATAATAAGGAGATTACTTTTGATCAAAGACCTGCTTTAGCAGTAATGCCTGAATCTATTGCAAAAGGCTGGATTGATGATGCTGAAACATTGTTTGGCTGGAAAGTAGGTCAAGATATATTTGTAATTGAAGGTAATCCGCAACAAAGAAGAGAAAAATGGAGTCAATTACTTGATTTATGGGCTAGAGCAAACAGAGGAGAAAAAGTAAATCTTCCCAAAATGGTAATCATGAAGCTTTCTACATTCCAAAAAATGGAATCTGCTAGTGCAGAAGATGAAGCTGATAAATATTTCTTAAATCTTCTTTCTGGTCCTTCAATTATTTCCCACAAAGGACAAAAACTAGCAGTTCCTTTTGGAATGTTTGGAATGCTTCTTGTAGACGAAGCTTCTACAATTTTCTCAAAAAGCTCAGCTAGAAGAAGGCACATTGAAGATATATCAGACTCTATTACTTCAGATGCGAATCGTGGCTATACATTGCTGCTTAACGCTACTGCAATGTCTAACAGCCCAAGGGACTTCTCCTCAGCAATGGAAATGATGTTTTATCAGGGCCATTTATTCAGAAGAATTCTTGGCGATCCTGTAATTAAAACACCTGGTGGTCCAGTAATTAATGAAGATATGCTTAGAGCCTCTGCAACTTATCTTGATGTTGTAGGTTCTACTGACCTTGAACTAAAGGGAATTGAACTTGATATAAAGACTGATGATCCTCTAGCTTGGCCTACTTCTCCAGTTGATCCTCAAAAGCTATCTTCTGATGATCCTCTAGTTAGAGAACCAGAAAAAACAAAACAAAAGTTTGAAGAAATGTTCCTAACTGTAGCTTCAACTATTTATCAGATAGCTAAGCTGTATAAAGAAGACAGACATGTAATGACAACAATCTACGATCCTGTTACGCAGTCAAGAAAAGAAGTAGATTCTAAGCTGTTCTACGAAATGTATGTTCCTGGTTTTGCTACCTTATTTAGCTATGTTCAGGGTGGTGCTTTCACTTGGGAGCGTGCACTAGAGTATGGCTTTACTAGCTTTGATGAAGAAGGTCCATTCATAATTATTGATGAAGACAACAAGCCTAAAAACGCTTCAGTTAGAGAGATTGCGATAAGAAGCCTTGTTGACACTTTAGCGTCAATTAGTCCAAATATTTTAGACAGGTTTGGTAGTAACAATGTCTTAAAAGATTTGATTCCTAAAATCAAAGAATATAGAAGTGCAGAGGGTGAGAAGAAAGCTAGATTAAAAAGAGAAATTCTTGATTTGGCAACAAAAGTTCCTGTAGTTTCTTTTGGCAACACACAATACACATTTGCTGATTTGCTCAGTTTGGGATTTGAAAATGTAGTAACTCACGGTCTAGGTTCTGCTGAGATTGAATTTGATGTAGATGTAAATGCTTCTAGAGAAAAGAAGCAGCAAAAGTTTAAAAAGGGATTCAAAATTAGATTTCCAGGTTATGCTTGGAACAAAAAGATTGACAAAGAGCAAGAAAAATCTGGAACTTTACAAAGAAGGACAGGCGTTAGCGGTGCGTTAGAACAAAAGAAGCAAAAAACAGGAAGTGAAAGAAAGATTTCTATCGAAACAAGAAACAAAATGATGAAGTATACTTTCTTCATTACACCTATGCTTTCTGATAATAAGTACCTTTACTATCCAGTAATTCAAAACACAGCACAAGGTGAGTTTAAAATTCGCTTAGTTAAACAAGACCTTCAAACAGGCGTAAGAACACTTGTTGATAGAAATGATCCTAAAGCGGCACCTTTCTTGAATGAGGATGGAACTCTAAACGAAAACTTTACAATTAGACAAAGTGAAGGTAACGATATTACACTAGACACAATTGGTGAACAAATTGGTAAGGAACTTGACAGAGCCTCTTATAACGCAATTGCAACTACTGAGCAGTTTAAAAGAGTAGTAGAAGAAGCTTTAAAACCCTTTTCAACAGCAGATAAAGCTTCTAACAATTTAGGAAGAAAAATTCTTATCACCTCTCCTAGCACAGCTTTTGTAAAGGCTTTAGATTTTGTCATTGACAACATTAGAAGAAATACACCGTTAGGAAGAATGTTTAGGAATTTGGTACCTATATTTGGCGATAAAGGTGTTGTTGAGGCACTTAAGCGATACTACAATGGGTCAGTTACTGGTGAAACTGATATGGCTGATAGAATGAAGATTATTGAAAGCCACAATGCCAACAACAAACCTTCTATAACTGTTCTCTCAAGAGCGCTAGCTAGAGGTGTAAACATGCCTTCACAAAGGATTGTTGTTCATGGCGCTACTTTCTCTTATGAAACAATTTTGCAAATGTTAGGTAGAGCTTTTCGTCCTGGTGGAAAACAAAGAGGTAAAGTAGATGCTTCAATTGTTCTTCCTCAAAGTGTTGCTGCTGTTCTAGGATTGAAGTCATTTGAAGTTAAGAAAATTTTTGACACACAAAAACTTCTTGCTGACAATACACCAATTCTTGAACAAGATGAAGAAGCAGAATACGAGGCTATCATGCAGGAAAGAGAAGAGGCATTCTATCGAAAAGTAGCTGATGCTTTAGCTAATATCATCACCCCTGTTAAGATAGAAATAAAGTAGGAGGATAAAATGACCACAGAAGAACAAATGCCCAAAGAGCTTCTTGAAATGTGTAAAGAAATGGATACCGAAAGAAGAAGAAATTATGTGAGTAAATTTTTAGCGCTTTTTTTACCGCACTTATCTTGGGATTGGGCCAATGTTTTGTATGAAAAAACTCCTTCTTTAGAAGAAGATTATAGCGGCAAAAAATTTGCTGAATACCTTAGTGGCCTTGCAGCTTTAGTAGAATTTGAACAAAATGATGATAAATTTCAGTCCTGTTATCATTTAGATTTAGCTATCAAATACCTCAGTAAATACGGTGTAGATGAAGATCCCATTAATGCTTTAAAAGAAATTTACTGTACACCTGAAGAGGAAAAAGAAGAAGAAAGCGAATAGTAGAATACATATATGGGCCTTGTATACGATTACAACAATACTTATACTGATAACTCACCTTTTGATAAGGTTAAGGTAGTACCTGAAGGAAAGGTTTTATATAAGGAGTCTAATCCAACTAGAAGTGTCTATTTTCAAGGCCAAAAAACCACAAAACACGGCATTGCAATAGAAACTGAAAACGGTTGGCACCTAGTAGATGTTGAAGAATACTTAAACAACTTTGGAAATTCGCTAGATGAAAAGCAGCTAAATACTATTTCAAAGATATACAACATAGATGTTTCTCAATATCTACAACAAGGAGAAGCTTTACCTGAAGAAACAAGAACAGAAGAAGAGGTTACTGAGCAACAAGAAGAAGTTTCTGTTGAGCGCCAAGAAGAAGTTCAAGAATTACAACAAGAGTTAGTAGAAGAAAAAGCTGAAGAAGTAATAGATGTTCTAGAAGAACAGCTTGAAGAAAGCTCAGAAGCTTTAGAAGAAATATCAGAAGAGCTAGAAGACAAAGAAATTTCGCCAAAAGAAGCTGAGATTTTAGAAAACCAAAGATTATTAGAAGCACAAGCGATAAAAAATGATCTTCTTGAAACAATTTCACAGCTAGCAGAAGAAAGATTAAAAGAGGGCAATCCTCTTAAGCTTTCAGAAGCGAAAGAGCTTTATGAAAGTCTTGATAAAAAATCAAGAGAAGTTTTAGACGAGCTTAGAGAATTCTTTACTTTAGAAGACCTAATTTCTGAAGCGAATAGAAGGCTGATAGAAAACAAGTTTGATGAATTTGTAGAACAATTCTTTCCTAACGACTTAGATGAAGACAAAGAAAGCAACTTAGAAAAGTTAGAAAATGCGCTAGACAAAACAAAAGAAGCCTTACTAGGTTTAAGCGAACTTTTTAATGAAGAAGATTTAGGAAGGCTTATTAATTTAGCTAAAGAAAAGTTTGATGAATTTAAAGAAACTTTTGCTAGCGCACAAGACTTATCTGAAGAAGTTAAAGAAGCGCTAATTGATGAAGCGCTTGATAAAGTTTTAGAAACAAAAGAGGCTTCACCTGAAAAGCTTTATCAAGAAAGCATAGAGTATCTAGAAAAAAGCCAAGGGGATTACAAAGAACATATTGACAAAATAACAAGATTTTTCTTGGGACAATCTTTTTCTGATTTTAATTTTTCTACCTTAATGAAAAATGTAGAATCTTTAGGCTTTGAGCGCACACTTACTGCGTTAGCAAACACATTTGCAGGTATCTTAGCTTTAGACAACAACCTTGAGCCTCTAGATATCTATCAAGCACTAGAGTTAATGAAAGATTTTTCTAAGAAAGGTAAGACCTATGAACTGCTTCAAAATCTCTGTGTTTCTTATAGTGTAGATTTAGAGTATTCAAAAAGAGGCTATCAATCTTTTAAAGAAGAAGTAAAAGGTGCGTCAGAAATTTGCGAAAATAAGCTAGGAAGTCTAGCTTTCTTCATTGACGCTTTTCTTCCTCAATACGAAACTCAACTTGTTCACGGCTACTTTAGATTTGTGCCAAATATAAACAAAGTCTTACAACACACATCAAATGAACTAGCAAATCTTGCTGATCAAAAAGACATTCCTAGGCAAATGTTTAATCCTCTAGTGAGGTCTTCGCTTATCAAGCGAATGCTAGAAGAAAAAGAAAAAGAGCACGAAGAATTTTTAAAACAAGTTGAGATAGAAAGACAAATTGAAGAACAGCAAATAAAAGAATTGTCAGAAAATATAAGGCTTCCAGAAAAACTCAAAAATCTGTTTGAAGACTTTCCTTCTGCTGTAAGAGAACTTATAAATCACTCGCCTGAAGCAAAAGTAGGAATTGGTAACACAGAAGAAAACTTAGTAAATCTAGCACTTCTTGCAGGAATGTTTGACAGACTCGATGGAACTTTAAAGGTAGTTTTAAATGACGACACAGATCGTGCATTGAGTGGCCTTTTGTATCAAGCTTCAACTTATTTGGATGCAATTAAAGAAAGATATTCAACTCAGCTTAAGGCCAAAGCAGAGAGTGTTAAAGATTTTGATAAGCAAGTTTTTGCAGCAGCCTTAAAAACACTAACAGACAGCTATGCTTGTGCAGAAGGAGAATCTGAAGAGGTATGTAAAAACAGACTTCATACAGAACTATTGAGTAGAGTTAAAGAGGCTGTTAGAAATTTAGCTTTTCTTCCTAAAGAAGGAAAACGTTTTGATGCACAAAATCTAAAAACTGATGAGCTTGGAAACATAATATATGAGAATCACTCAGAACTAAATAAGGAATGGGATGTAGAATCTCACTTAGATAGCTTTGTAATAAGATTTAGAAATTTAGCTTCTTCTCTTATTGCTTATCATCTTTTTGATCAATACAATCCTAATGTTGAAGAACTAGCTAAGAAAATTGATGAAATAGAACAAACCAAAGGAATGCCTCTTGATGTATATCTAGAACAAGAACATGAAGGCGTAGAGGATGATGTAAGATTGAATGAAGTCTTAGGCGAACTTTCAAACATCTTTAGTGATATAGAAACAAAAGAAGACTTAGATGCACTTGTAATTGGCACAGCGCCTTATGCTTACAAAATAAATGCTTTCATGAAAGAAGTTTTTGGTGAATATAATGGCACAAAAGAATACTCTTTCTCCAACAAGTTTGAAGACACAGTTTCTTATGGCGAATTTGAAAATTATGAAGATGCAATTCTCGATATCTTAAAGACAAAAGTGCCAAAAGAAAATCCTTTATACCTCTTTGACAACTTTTCGCCTAATGTAATACACACACAAACTCCGCCCATAAGTTTTGATGAAGAAATACCTATCATAGGTGAAGAAGAGCAAGCTTCTTTAACTGAAGAATCAGCTACAGAATCTGAAGTTCCTTTAGAAAAGATAAGTTATAGCGAAGTTACTTTTGAAGACTTAGAAAATCTTAAAGAAACATTAGATGAAAATGAATCTTTGACTCTTTATGTAGATGAAGACAAAGAAGTTGAAATTAAAAAAATAGGCAATAGGCTATCTTGCGCATTCAGGTCTGGAAATAAGACTTTAGGAACTCTACAACTGAAAGACTTAAAGAAGTTAGGAAAAGACTTTAAGACAGCAGTTGATGAAGCTTTTGAAACTATTTCTGAGGCAACCTCGCAAGATAAACTTCTGAATTCGTCTATTGAGCAACTTAACAAGGCTATAAAAGAGAAGAAGAAGTCTAAAAAGAAGGCCAAAAAGAAGTCCAAAAAGAAAACCAAAGAAAAAGAAGAAAAGCCTTCTGAAGAAACAAGAACAGAAGAAATTACTGAAATACCTTCTCAAACTGAAGAAGTTCCTGAATCTACTTCTTCAACTGAAGAAACTTCTGAGCCTTCTCCTACAACTGAAGTTTCTTCAGAAGCTAAAGAATCTGAAACAAAAACTTCTAAGAAGAAGGCTAAATCTGACAAAAAAGAATCAGAAAAGACAAATAAGAAATCTTCTAAAAACCAAAAAGAAACAATCAAAGAAGAAGATAAAGAAGAAGTTAAAGAAAACCTTGAACAACAAGCTAGCGAAATTGTTTTAGAAGAAGAAAAGAAAGAAGCTGTTGAAGAAGTTGAAACAAGCCTTTCTGCTGAGAAAGAAGAGTATTACTCGAACTTAATAAACCTTTTCTCTTCACCTTCAACAATTTCTTATGTTGCTGAGGCGATTCAACAAGCTGTTGACTTTGATCCTGAAGTAGAAAAAGACATAAAGGGTTTAATTTACTTTGGCATCTTCAAGCCTGAAAACTTAGACAAAGTATCGCCTTACTTCGTAAGTATAGATAACGCATATGCTTATCTAGCAGATTTTGAAAAAGCTTATAACGAAGACAAAGACTTTAAAAAGTTGGTTGATGTTTCTTATGACGTTCTCGATGAATACACATCTTCAACAAAGAAAGAGTCTTTGCGCTCAGTTGCTGAAAAGGTTTTCAAACAATCAAAAAATCCTTTAGCTAGGAGTGTTGCTCAAACAATACTTCAAAGAACTTCTGATGAAAGCTACATTAGCGATAGACTTAAGAAGAAGATTAGAAACGAAACTTACACAAAACTTTTTGAACAAATATCAAAGTCTAATGAATACATTGAAATGCCTTTAACTGACAAAATTTCGCTTGAAGTTATCACAGGTGAAGAAGGAAAACCAGATGTAGCTACTTTTAAGTTTGTAGAAAGTGAAGAAAATGAACATTATCTAACTTTAGACGATATTGACAATCCTCTCCTTTCAGATAACCTTCTCATTATTTATGCAGCTTTAGAAAATCCTAATGTTGCAGTCTATCTTCCTTACTTCTCAAAAATTCTTTCTGAAGATGATTTTGAGTTTTCGTTAGAAAGCTTTTCTTTTGGCAAAAAGTCTTTAGGAGAAAGAGGATTCTATTACATAAGAGAAGGCGAAAAGACAAAGGTATTCTCTAAGACTTCAGATTTTCTTGCAGAGGCTTTTGCGATTGTTGATACTTTGCGTCCCAACGTAGAAACTGAAACAATTACAGAAGAAGAAACAACTGAAGCTCAAAAAGAAGAACAACAAGAATCTAGTGAAACAAAGAAAGAAAAGCAGAAGAAAGATAAAAAGAAATCAAAATCCAAGAAAAAGCCAAAAGGCAAGAAAGAGGTTGTAGATGCAAAAATAACAGACGAAGGAATACAAACAACAGTTCAAACAGAAGATGAACAAGGACTTATACAGCAAGAAGAAGTTGACGCTTCACCTGATAAAGCAATCGTTAGCTTGACAAATCGTGTGCTAAAAAAAGTTCAACCTTCCTTCTCTTCCTTATAAAAAAGATGAAGAACTTCTCAAAGATGCTGAAAAAATAGCAGAAAACATCGAAAAAGAGAAAGCTAGAATCTCAGAAGACAAGAGATTAGTTTACTATTCTGACACAAACGAAATTCTTGATGCGCTTTTAGAATTTGTGCTTCAAGAAAAGCCTGAAGACAAAGAACTTAGAGTTCCTGCTAGAGATGTTATAAAGAATTACTCTGGAAATAGATTTAAAGAAAAACTTGTGAAATCGCTAATACCTAAAATTGTGGCTGTTTATGACTTAAGTGAAGAAGACCTGTCTTCTTTGGTTGAAGGTCTAGATTTTCCTGATAAGATTGATGCCTATCAACACAAAGTAAACAAGAGCAACCTATCAGCTTCAGTCGTTGAAGATTTTAAGAGAATAGTAAAAGATGCTTTGTCTAAAATTGGCGTAGAAGCTTCTGAGTCTTTCATTTTAGATGAAATTATAAAGGCTTTTGTAGAGATAGCAAGGTAGATGATAAAATAAATTTTGAATATGGGCACTTTTTACTCAGTAACTGGTCCTATTACGACAGAAAAAGATTATGATGTCGTAAAAAGGGTTCCTGAAGGATTTGTTCTTTATCACAAAGATTATCCAACTACCTTTGTATTTTTTGAAGGACAAGTAATTAAACCTAAGAACGGCGTTATTGTAAATCAACCTGATTCTAACTGGATACTAGAAGAATACGAAAAATATGCACAAAAATATCAAGTTGCGCAAGGACAACAGGTTTATGAAAGCTATAGAGAAGAAAATTTTCAGGAATCCGAAAAAGAAGAAGAAAGTAACTATGTAGAAGAATTTGTAGAAAAGCTAGACGAAAGCGTTTTTGATATAGATGCTAGTGAAGGAAATATAATTGAATTAAACAACATTTTAGGAATTGATGAAAATTGGGAAGTTCTTCGTGAATTTAAGCCAGTATCAGGATTTTTTACTTTGATGACTTCTTTAGCAATTGGTTTTTTGTTAGAAAAGGGCTATTTAGACAAGTACGATTTGATAGGACAAGAAGACATAACATTTGTATTTAAGCAGGAAGGTGTTTTTCAAGAGCTAAAGAAGTTTTTGTCTAACTACTTGCACGATATTTCTGATGGCGCTTTAAATGTTCTTACTTATTTAGTTGTTTCAAAATACAACGGCGTTCAAATAGATGTAGACGCTAATTGGTTTTTGTCTTTCTATAACCTATACAAAGACAGGCTAAAAGGAATATACTTTTCAAAAGCACGAATAGATCTTTACGATATAGAAAGAAATTTAATTTACGCCTTATCGCCAAAGGCGCTTATAGAGCTTACAGTTGAAGAAATAATGTCTAAAAAGAGCTTAGTAAAAGTCATGCTTGATATAAACAATTTCTTACAAAGAAACTTATATGGATTTGACCTCTCTTCTCCAGAAAACATCAAAAATTATCTAAGTTCTTTTTTTGAAGTTCTTCTAGAAGTAACACCTAGATCAGATAAAGCTATATTGGCTCCTCTTACCATTCAAAAAACTTTTAAAGAGTTTGTAAATTCTAAAGGAGAAGTTATACTATCTGCGCTTGCCTTGTTTGCGTCATTAGACCAATCATCAGAAGAAGGTTCTTACTTTAAGCTAAAAGAACTAATTGCAGAATCTATGAAAAATCTTGGTGCGTTAGAAGAAGCATACGACTCTTCTAACGATGTTGAAATAGCAGTACATGAAGCAAGATACAAAGAGTCTTTAAACAAACTTCTAGACTTTGCAACTGAGCAGGTTGTTTCTTTTTCTTCTAAAGACCCCATATTAAAAGAAGATGATGTGCATAGTCTGACTTTGTTTTTGTCTTTCTTCTTACCTAGTGAGCGCTCTTATAAAGAAACCTTTCTAGAACATGTGTTTTCTGAGGAAATAAACTTACTTTCAGAGAACATACCTGCATCAACTTATATAAGGAGATTCTTTCTTGATCCTTACAAAGATTCTGATGTTGCTTCAGATTTAGCTGACTTTTTTGCAGATGCAAAAATTGCTACTTTAATTTCTCCAGAACTAGCTAAATATACTGATACTTCTATTTTGGCTAGAGAAATACAATTTGATCCTGAAGGAATAAAAGAAATGCTTGAAGACGACAACTTGTACAGAATTCTAGAGGCGTTTTCTCAGAGAAAGCCTTCTGAAGATATACCAGAACTGAGATATGTTGTAGACATTATAAACACACTACTCAGTCGACATCATAACAAAAGCGAATCTCTTATAACAGAAAAAGTTTTTCCAATCATAAAGGCAATCATAGAAAAGTATGAAAATTCTCCAGAAAAACTTTTTGAAGTAGCTGACTTTGTAAAAGGATTTGTAGAGTTTCTTACAGATATTTCTACAAAAAGATTGCCTTATGTTGCAGAGCCAAATAATCTTAGTGCAATTGGCGCAGTAGCTGACTTTACAGATTATATGATATATGCATACGACAAAATCGTTGAAAAGGAACTGAGTTCTTCAGGTGAAAAGAAACTAATGTATAGAATAGCTGCTACAAATCTTCTGACATACCTAGCAAACCCTTCAACTTTAGCTGAGTATTTTAAGGTTACTTCTGGAGAACATTTTGAATCAATTATAAAGTCTTATCAAAACATCACTAATCTACTAAGTAAAATTTCTTCTATTTCTGTTGAGCAGAAAGCAGATATTCTAAAAGGAATAGAAAATGTCGTTTCGTCAATCAACAAAATGCTAAATGATATTGACAAAAATAAAAGAATCACAAAGAGAACTATTGCATCGCTAGAATCAATGATGTATTACTTGGAACACTTCATACGAGAAGACTTAATGTATTTCGTTGGAAGCGATAAAAGTGTTTTAGAAACTTTCAGCAAAGAAATAAGTGAGATACAAAAAGAATACAAAAAAGTCTACACATCTCTATTTGCAATGAGAAATAATTTGATGGCAAACTCTCTAATTGGAATTTTTGAAAAAGAGAAACCTGAAAAGTTTCCTGCATTTTTAACTTCTAGATATAAGGCAATTATCGTTGATGCAATGAGGAGGTTAGTAGAAAACTCTGATTTGATTTACACAGAAAAGGAAGAGAAGAACTTTCTTTCGCTTTACAGCGTTGATGAAAGTGGCATTATAGACAGAAAAAAGAAATTAGATTTTGTAAGAATTGTAAATTCATCAGGAAAGCCAGCGTTAAGAGTGAGAATTCCTTCTCCAGAGTTTTCCATAAAAAAGAATTCTGAGCATTTTTATGAACTTGTTCACATCGAAGAAATGAAAGAATTTTTCTTTGAAAAGACTCTTGAGGAGTTGCTAGACAAAAATCCTGAAACATATGGCCTTCTTGAAATTCTTCCAAAAGAACTTGCTTTAAGAAGTTTAGATCATACATTCTTATACCAAATAAACGATCCAAATTTCCTATCTCCAAGCGATTTGCAAGCAATGACTTTAGCTTTTATTGGTAGAGGTGGAGCTTACTTTTTGCCCAAAGATAGCTACTCTAGACGCAAAGCTTTAGAGGGCTTTGTTTCTAGCAAAGTTAGCGAATTAAGAAAAGCGCTTTCGTCAAAAGAAAAAATGAGTACTTTAGATAAACTAAGACTTTCTTTGCAAAATTTTGAAGTTGTTGACTACACGACTAACGATAAAATAAGAGGACTAGAGTTGTCAGCAAAAGTTAGAATTGGAAAAAATGTTTATAAGGTTTCAGTAAGAGATTTAGGTTTTCATGTGTACATGCATGCGCTTGTAGAGTACTTACATTCTATTGGGAAAAGCGAGGAAGAAATTATTGACGAGTTGGATTCTTTCAACAACTTTCTAACAGATGCACAAGAAGACTTAAAGGAAAGGCTAACTCTTAATAAATTTTTTAAGTGGTTTAACAATCGAATAGATAAAAATGCTTTTGTAAAATTCTTAATAAAGAGCGCTATCGAGCTTTCAACAGAAGGAAAAAGTTCAGTCGCCTTGTCTAATGAAGACAACATAAGAACAAGTCCTCCACCGCCTGAATCTGTTAATGCACAAGGTCTTGGTGAATCTCTAGTTGGATACCATTCACCCTTTGATACCCCTATGTCTTCTTTAATGTTTAGCAAAATGTTAGAAAAAGCAAAACCTTTGTTGGGTGAAGATTGGTTTAATTTCGTTAAAGAATTATCTGAAAAGTACATAAATATTGTCATTAATCCTAATGGTTGGTATTATGCGTTAGGAAATACAATCAACATAAATCCAATAGCTTACCTATTAACAAAACAGCTTCCAAGACCTTCTATCAGCATGATGTTGAGAGGAATAAAGGCCGCTGCAACACTTAAAAAAAGAACATTTGACACCTTACATGATTATCAAAAAGAAATAACGACACAAAATAAAGAAGAAAGTATGTACACTAGAATAGTACAAGCTTTTACTTCCACTTTAATGCACGAAGTTGGTCATGCGCTAGCAAACGCATATCATCAAATAAAAGATTTAGTAAGAGGAAAAGAAGACGAAGTAGACACTCATATATCAGAAGAAGACGATGTAAAAATAGATATAAACGACACTATAGAAAATATCATTGAAAGAGAAAGTGAAAAAGAAAGGTTTGATCCTAGAGAAATTCAAGAGATGTCTAAAGAAATTCCAGATTTTATCACTTTGACTTTTCTTAAATACCAAAGACCTAGAATAGTTGAGTTTACAAAAAGAGCAGTAGACGAGTTGGGACTAGATAAAAACTTGTTAGATAGAATTCAAATAACATCAACAAATTTAAATAGCGATCTTCAAGTTCTATATTCAAACTATTACAAGTTTCTCGAAGACGCTCAGAAAAAAATATCAGAAAACGGCGAAGAATTTGAAAGAAAATTAGATGAAATGATGAAGGAATACGAAATAATGAACTTCTACTCTTTCTTCAACATCATAGAAGTTCCTTCGACTGCTTTAGAATTTTATTTCCTTTATGGCGAAGAAGAATTTAAAAACAGATATCCAACTTATTATCCGATGATAAAACGATTGATAGAGGACTATAAACTCGCCTTAGAAAAGGAGAAAGAGGATGAAACTAAGTAAACAACTTATTGCAGCTATCACAACATTATTTATGAAATCCAGGTTACAAGAGGCTAACAACACAGACGATAAAGAAGAAAAACAAAGGCTTATTGACGAAGCAGTAAAAGCTTTCATTGATACCATAAAATTATTCGATATTAAAGAGGAAGAGATTTTAGATTATTTTCACCTAGATACCTTTGAAAATTGGTTTCTTGAACTTCTTTGGCGAGAAGCTGAAAAATTTTACAACAAAAACTATAATGAGTAAAGCCATGAAGGAAGTGCTTAATATTCCATTAGAAACAACATTTGAAGTAATAAAAAGCACACATGTCTATACAACGCCTAGTGGTGCAGAACTTTTTGCTGATAAAGTTCCAGAAATAAAACCTATCAAAGGAGAATTTTTTGTAAAGAGAAAAAATCTTGATCTAAAGCCTGGTGATTGGGTAATATTTGGCGTAGCCTCTACACCTAGCATTGATTTAGTTAATGATGCGATTCTAGATGTTAAATACACTTTTGGAGATTCTTTAGAAGAATTTGTGAATTCAGGAAGAATTTTCTATGAGCACGGCTATAAGCACGCTGGAAATCCTTCAAAACATCCTGACATAGATGTTCCTATTGGAATTCCTATTGCAGCAGAAATTTATGACAACAAGCTTTATGTTTGGATATTGTTAGACAAGAATCATGAACTTGCGCAAAAAGTCTATAAACATCTTCAATCTGCTGATGATAGATTTACTAATAAAATTGGTCTATCTATAGGAGCTATACCTATCGGCAAATCACAAACAAAGGTTGTCAATGGAATGTATGTAAATGTACCTCCCAAAATGCGCTTATATGAAGTTTCTATTACTGGACAACCAATAAATATTGATACCTTTGTTAAAGTCTTAAAAAGTCTAGTTTATAATAGTATAGAAAAAGCTATGGAGGAAGATACTATGGCAAAAGACCTAAAAAACCTAGAAGAAGAAAAGCAAGAAGATGTTCTTGAAGCCTTGGGGGAAGAAACTCCAGAGGCTACTTCAGAGGATGCTTCTGAAGAAGAACAAGAAATGAAGCAAGATGAAGCTCAGGTCTTAGACTTAGGCGATCTACAAGGAGAAGCCTCTGAAGAAGCTTCTGAAGTTTCTGAAGAAGCTAAAGAAGAGGGCGCTTCAGAAGTTCAAAGTGATGAAGCGCAAGACGAAGTTGCTTTAGTTCAAGAAGAGGTAGAAGAACACAAAAAGGAAGACAAGGAAACATTTAATTACATCCTCGATAAACTAGACTTCCTAGAGGAAAAACTTTCTGAAGTTATTTCTATGCTTTCTTCTAGGGCTCCACAAGAAGAAAGCGAAAATGCAGTCGTTTCTAGTTCGCTTGCAGAGCTTAAGTCCTTTGTTGAGGCTAAGGTAGCTTCTCTGGAAAACAGGGTTAACTACATTGTGGACATCGTTGAGGCTAGTCTTGAAAACTTTGCAGAACTAAAGTCTGTTCTTAACAAACTTGAAGCCTATAACGAAAAAATTGAAAGTGTAGAAAAATCTCTTTCTTCATTTGAAAATCTTTACAAAGAAGTCAACGAAAAGCTTGAATCTACAACTAAGTCCCTAAACAGCGTTAGCAATGCTCCTAAGCTTGGTGTAAACGCTGAGGTGCATCCTCAAGCGGGTACATTTGAAAGTGGTTTTCAAGAAAAGTTAAAGTCTATCCTAGCTAACAAGACTAAGCTAAAGAGCTTAGAGGAAAAAATACAAGAATATCTAACTTACAAAGGAACTCCAATTCAGCTTAATGAAAAGAAAATGGAACTTTACAACTATGCAAAAGAAGAATTTGGTCTAGAACCTGAAGAATTCGAGCTTATCTACAGGCAATACAAGAATAATCGTAAAATTAGCCAATAAGCTATTATATGATTTGAAGAGGAGGTAAAACAAATATGCCATACGAACATTTGAAGCACTTAGATGAAGCCACACTAAAAGCACTAAACGCAGCTGGTCAAGTTGCTGAGTCTTTAGAGAGAGAGGATTTGGAGCCTGAACTAACCCAACTCAACGTTCTTGATACTCCACTTACTGATCTTCTTTCCAAGTACGCTGTAAAGGCAAAGGCTTATGAGCACGAATACAATGTCGTAACCGCTCGTCATGATAAGATTGGTTATGCTGCTTTCCGTGAAGGTGGTCTTCCTAGGACTGTAGAGGTCAATGTTGCCCGTAGACGCATTAGGCCAATGCTTGTCGGGCACAGAATCACAGTTACCGAGCTTGCTACCAGGACCACTCAAAACGGCGTAATGCAAATCGATGAGCTTGTAAAGCGTGAAAAGATGATTGCTGTAGCAAACGAATTTGAATATCTCGCTTTCTATGGCGATAACCTTCTTGGTGATGATGCTCCTGGTAGCCCCAACAACCTGCAACAGGACGGCATTATTAACATAATTAAGCGTGGTGCCCCTCAAAATGTTCTTGACGCTCAGGGCAAACCTCTTTCTATTGATCTCCTTTGGGAAGCCGAAAGTAGAGTAGTATCCACACAGGCTTTCGCTAATCCTACTGCTGTATTCATCAGCTATGTTGACAAGCTTAACTTACAAGCTTCTTTCTACCAAATTGCTAGAGTAATGACTACTGCCGATAGAAGGGCTGGTCTGCTTGGTGCAGATGCTCAGTCCTATATCGGCGTTCGTGGTGAACACTCTCTTTATCCTTCTCAGTTCCTTGGTGATTTCCATAAGTTTAACCCTGCCCGCTTCGGTGCCGAAGTAGGCGATTTTGCTGCTCCTTCCAACTCTTGGACTGTCAACAGCACAGTTACTTTCGTAACTCTTCCCTACGATAGTGGTCTTGGCGATCCTAATAATGCAACAGTTTACAGCTACGCTTTTAAGGCCGCAAACTTCTATGGCGAAAGTGCTGCTAAGTATGTAGATGTACCTATTGATACTGCTGATGCTGGTAAGGGTGTTCAATTCCAATTCCAAGGTCTTGTTAATGTAAAGTGGCTTGATGTTTACAGAAAGGATCCAGGTTCTCAAGAATTCAAGTTCTACAAGCGTGTTAAGGTATCTACTGTAAACGGCGATTTCACTTGGTTAGACGATGGTCATGAAACCGTTACTACTCCTTCCGGTGTCTATAGATGGAAGAAGATTCCTGGAACTGGTGTAGTAGTGGGCATAGATCCAAATGTAACTACTATGGCTGTATGGATCGGAATGGAACTTTACAGACTACCTCCCGCTCTAACTCACGATTATGTAATTTGGAAGGTAGCTTCTGTATTCTCTAGGGCTCCAGAATTCAACTTCCTCATCGTCAATGTTGGTCAGGAACCCGTTGTATAAAGCTTAAAGCAAACTAAACATGTGCCCCCATTTATTGGGGGCATTCTTTTTTTTGTTATAATGAGGCTAGCATGAGTCTTTTGAACAAGCTAAAAACCATTGAGCGTTATGAAGAGTATCTTCAAAGAAATTTTAACTTTAGAAAATTTAACCTGAAGTGTTACATTAATCTAGGAAAAAGCAAGATTTCGACAAATATTTTTTATGTAAGTACTGTTGATTTTTTAAGATTTCTAGATGCTAACGAAATCATTTTTGCTGGTGAAAATTCAATGATAAAAATTTCTCTATTCAGAAACAGCAAAAAGTCATTTACTCTATCAATAGAAACACTAAAGCAACTAATACAGGAAAAAATAATTTACCTAACTAATGTGTACAGAATATACAGGTATAACTTAGCTTCAAGAGTAAACTATTCTTTTTCGCATACGATTATTTTCTTTAACAAAAACGATTTATTGAATTTTAAGGAAAGCGAACTTTATGTATTTAAAATGAAAAGTGGATTTTTTAAAGAAAAGACTTTGGGCGAACTTCAACAAACTTCTTTCATAAGAAATCTTGAAAAGATTGAGGTATTCTAAATAATGGAAGATGAAATTTAAATTTAATGAGTATCCTTCAACAAGGTTATATTCTATAGCAAAAAATATAGTAGAGAAAGCCTTTTTTATGGGCGGTTATAAAGTTTTATATTATGAGGCTGAACTTTGTAATTATCGTTTTCCAGACGGCAAAGCCTGTTTTGATAAAAGAACACTAAGTCCTTCAATAAATTGCCCTGTTTGTGGTGGTAGCGGTGTTGTTTATAAAGATCCAATAGAAACTATTGCTATAGTAATAGATAATCCCAATGCCCCGCAAAGAAGGCGTGAAGGTGTGTTTTTTATGGACAACTTTAGAATGGTAACCAAACCAGAAATTCCAGTAAAACTTTTAAAACTCCAAGAAGAGGGTAGATTGTTCTTTATAAGAGATAGGTTCGATATTTACTCTGCTAATGGTACACTTTATACAAGTGTTTATGTAGATTCTGAGCCAAAAGACATTTGGTTAGCTGGAATGTTATATAAATCTTTTAAAGTTTCTACACACTATCTATCTGCAAGAACTGCTTTGGGTAAGGAAGATGTTAGATTTGACAATTCAAGTTATACAGAAGTCGTAGAATCGGTTAATGTTCTTAATGCCAAAAATGAGGAAATAGAAGATATTTTAAAGAACATTTTTATTGATGCAGTTAACAAGGAGCAGTAGATATGTCAAATTTTAGCGATCTAACAAACGATTTAGAGTTTCTAACTATTGCTCAGAACTATGTTCCAAATAGCGATTTGCCTATACCTTCTTATCCAAACCCAAAACTAGTTTTTGTAGACTACTTTAAAAACATTTTTAATCAATTGAACCTAAGAAATAAACTCAGCATAACTACTGCTTTTCCTTCTGCTACTTACTTCACAACATTGAAAAATGCTAATAACGACAACGAATTTTTGTTTAAAAGAGGTATAAACATTGCTTTAGATAGTCAAGGAAGTAAGAGGTTTATAGGCAATGTTTTGAAAAAGGATATTTATGGTTTTATAGAAGAGTTTAAGATGTCCCTTTTTGTTTGGTCTTTCGATCCTATTGATAGAGATGTGTTGGGAGATTTTGTTTTGCGTCTTTTGCTTGAGGCACAAGAATCTTTTTATCTTTTAAAAAGAGGAATTCCAGATTTCGTAATTGAAAGATATAACGACAGTCAAGACGAAAAAATTATAGCTAATCACCCGCTGTTTTACAGAGAAGTATATACAAGCGGGAAAAGGTTTATATTCGGCAAAAAAATTCCGAGAGAGGAGGATCATTTTGGCATAATAAAAGATGTTCTTCCTAATGAAGACTGTGAAAATTACGAAGCAATAATAATTGAGGAAGATGGTTCTCTGAAAAAGGTTTGTATAAAAGCAGTCGTAGAAACATAAAATTTTACTCCTAAAAAAACAAAACAGCTTCTGTAAAATGGGAAAAGGAGGTAAAAAACATGGCTATTTCCGTATATTTTGATGGGAAATTAATAAAGCAACTTGGCGCATATGTCAAAACTGATCTAAGCGCCGTAAAGCAAATTAACGGTGTAGGAACTGGTATAGTTGCTCTACTTGGTCTAGCTGAGGGTGGAGAAACTTATAAACCCTATAGACTAACCTCTTTTGCTGAGGCTGCAAGCATTTTTAAGGGTGGACCACTTCTTGAACATATTAAAGCAGCCTTTATAGGTGGTGCTGGTGAAGTTGTTGCTGTGAGAATAGGTAATCCAACAACTGCTAGTGTTTCCATTCCTGTAGCACAAAATGCCTCTGATACTTCACCAGCGAACTTGAACTTCGTTTCTTACGAAGCTTCTACACGCTCTAACCAAATTTATGTTTCTTTTGATTTGGATGAAAACTTTACTTCTGCTAACGATGCTGATGATACTATAATCTTTACTGTTTACCAAAAGCATCCAGATTTTTCAATAACTAGAGAAACCTTTACATTTCCAAGAAAGTTTACAACACCAACTGTTTTAGTAAAAAGAGGAAACACTCTATTTTTTGCGGATAAGTCTATAGTAAACGCTGCTTTAGCAGCAGGACCAGCCTTCCAAACAACTCTAATTAACCTACTAAAAGAACAACTTCAACCTACTGATGTTGTTCAAATCTTTGATGCTAGTGATACAAATCCTGTAGATATACCTCTTGGGCTTTTCGTATATGAGGTTCTTTATGGCGGACTCTTTGGTTTCACAAAGTCTAGGCTAGTAAAAACTAGCTTTGGAACAATTGATGATCTTCTTTCTAACCCTCTACTGTTTAATCTTTCAGCAACACCATTCTTCGATGGAAGCAATTATCAGGATTACACTTCTCTTTCTGATCCTGAAAATTGGTTCGCTAAAAACACTTACACAATCAATCACCTTGTAGACACAACAATAAACCCACACATACTAGCTACACGCATCTTTAGCCTTTCCGGTGGGACAAACGGTGATGACGGCACAGGATATTATCAAACCGCCGTGTCTAACTATATAAATATCTGGTCCCAAGGATTGGCAACCCTAGAAGAGGAAGAAGTTAACTTTGTAATTCCAGCCTATAAATTCACAACTGTAACACAACTTAACGATCGTTTAACAATATTTAAAGGCATTGCTTCTACTTTCCTTTCCCACATCCAAACAATGTCCCAAGTTAACAGAAGAAAAGCTAGAGTTGGCGTATTTGGTCTACCAGCTCCTTCTCCAAACGAATCTGTAACTGCATCTGAGTATCTTTACGACAGGAACATTCTAAACACAATTTCTGCAATGTTTGGCGGTACAGATAGAGCACAAGCTGTTGTATTTCCTTTCTATAGCAATGTATTTAACGATGAAGGAAAAGTTGAGCTTCTTGGTGGAGAATTCTTTGCATCCTATATTGCAGGAATGCACGCTAACAGAGAACCACAAGATTCTATCACATTCCTACCAATAAGCGGAATTGGTGCTGAACCTCTCTACAATTGGACTTACACTCAAAAAGATGATCTTATTTCTAACAGAGTTCTATTTGTAGAAAAGGTAAAAACTTCTTTTGGTGGTATCGTTTATCGAATTCATCACAACCCAACAACTTGGCTTGGCCCCGTAACTCAGGGTTTCCAAGAGTTTGTTCTTAGAAGAATTGACGATTTCCTACAGGCATATGTTTACAAAAACCTACAAGAACAATTCATTGGAAGAAAAAGCTTTGGGCGTAAGACTGAAAACGATATCAAGGTATACACAGAGGCGCTTTTGTCCAATCTCGTTGGAAAGCAAATTGTTGCTTACAAAGATGTAAAAGTTACTTCCAATGAGGACAAAACTGTTTACTATGTAGAATTCTTCTATCAACCAGTAACAGAAATTAAGTTTATCCTCGTTACAATGAAAGTAACCTTTGATTTGGAATAAACTAAGGAGGAGAAATGACACCAAGATTTAGTCCTTACGCAATAATAAAAACACTCTCCTTCAATACGCTTCTTCAAGCGGGACAATCTCCAGCTGATTTAGGATTGGCTTTGCTTAACATTCTAAATAGCTCAAATAATATTTGGGGGGCATTGGAAGGAAACTTTGATTTATTTAAACCTATAGGTATCGCAAATAATGTTTCTATAGACGAATCCTACAACTCTAGGCCAATTTGGGGTATTGGTGAGCCTACAAACCCAATTGTTGTTCCTAATAACTATTCAGCTACAATATCCATATCAAGAATGACATTAGACACGCTTTCTGTAAGAGATTTTACAACTCTACCGGATTACTGGTATGTACCTACACTTCAAAGAAGGGTTGAGGAAATTTTAGGACCAGTTACTGGTAGAGATTTTGTTGACTATCCTTTCTATACATTTATTTCTATAACTTCTGTTGAAAAACCTGATGTTGGATTTTCTGATATTATACAACCATTCCTTAATAGATCTCTTTATGTTTTTATGCCTTCCGAATATTCAACAAGAATTAGTGGCGATGACACAATAATTATGACTGATGTGAGGGGAACAGGAAAACTTGTCAACCTTAGAGGGCTCATAGAAACCCTCGCAAATGCTTTATTAGGAGGATAAAATGGGAGTACCTATTAAAACTTCTCAATTCGCCGAAATTTATTTAATTGGAGTAAAAACAACTGGTACAAATGAAACAAATGAATTATTAAATAACGACAAAGTAACTCTAGTTAGTGAAGACGATCAGAAATTTTCTGTTGGCGTAGAAAAAATTGGTTTAGCAACTAACTTAAGAATTAACGAATCAATGGGTTCAAGAACAAGAACTGTTATAGGTACACCAATACCTATTTTTGTCCCTGGCTTTTACGATGGTTCAATAACAATGGAAAGGGCTACAATACTTTTGCAGTCTTTTAAAAACGGAGTAAATATAAATCCTCTTCTCGCCTATAGCTCTGAAATGTATATGCCTGAAGCTAGGGGAATTAAGAGAGTTGACCTTCCTAGCGATGTAAATGGTGCTCCCCTACCTACTGATTTTCTTTCCTCAAACACTACCTTTTATTATGTAAGCGGAAGAGAATTTGAATATAACGAAAACCATATTCCTGGTTTCCTTTTCGTTATTGCGCTAAAAGACAAGGTTTTAAACGAAGTTAGCCGAAATGCAGGTCTTTACCTTGCTATGTTAAGAGATTTCTCTGTATCTTACTCCTCTGAAAACGCAATTATTTTAGAAAACATTACAGCGTTAGCAAGACCGCTTTACAATAGCGGTTGGTATCAGGTTCTCGCCGATACTTTCAATACAGGTGCTTCCTTTGGCTATATATACTCTGACCCTCACAAGTTATAATAAATAAAAAATCCGCCCCCTATGTAATACAAATCTTTGTTACATAGGGGGACTTAAATTATTTCTAGTATTTTGTTATCTCCATAAATTTTTCTTAAAGCAGTTAATTTTTCTGCAAATTTTAATAAAGTCATTTCGTCTGAGTACGGAGAATTTACTATGTGCTCTTTGACAAACATTCTGTTTAAAGTTTCTTCATTACAAGATTTTATCGAAACATCTTCTAGCCTTACGCACAAGTCTTTTAGTTTAAGAAATTTTATTTTCTTGTCTTCAGAAATTGCAGATTTGATATAATAAATATGAATGAGTTTTTCCACACATACATTTTATCATTTTGGAAGGTGAATTATGTTTAACTTTATAAAGTCTTTATTTTTGATTTTCCCAACAGTTATTCAGGTTTTATCTCTTATTTTAAATTTGCTAAAGGCGGTACAATCGTTAAACAATCAAAAACCCCCTGAAAATGTTGAACAAAAAAATAAAAATGCTTCAGAAGAAAAAGAATCTTTAACTCAAGAAGAAGTTTCTAATAAGAATAAAATAATTGATAAAGAAAAGTTAATAGAATTAGAAAACAGGTCTTTTTTTGTAATTAGATGTAAAAACGATTTTTATAGCCTTGACGAGTCTTTGAGAAAACTTCCACCAGATGTGTTTAAAGAAAAATACTCAGATTTTTGTGAAAAAGAATCAGCTGATATATCAGAAACAAAAAACAGACTAAAAGAAGATGCTCAGTCGAGAATAAAGCAAAAAAATGTTCTAATCAACAAAATTTATTTTATATTAAACAAATATGGCCTATCAAAAGACTTTGATGCGTTGCCCCAAGAAATAAAAGAGTTAGATCCAGAGGATTTCAAAGAATATGCCAAGAAAAATCTCTGAAGAAAAACGAAGGCTATTAGAGGAGGTCTATAAAGAGTACCTTAGAGATAAAGAAGCTGGTTATTACGATCTTTCAGTTAAATACAATATTCCCTACTCTACTTTGAGGAGATACATACTTCAACGATTAAAAGAAGACGACATAGAAAGTGAGAAAGACTATGTAGAATTTCCTTATGAAGGATTTGAATGCCTAAAAGAAGGGGATACTTTTTCCTGGAGTGAAAGTTCTGAAACAATCTTTAAAGCAGTAAGAAAAACAAAAGTTGCTGGTGAAATAATTTGGATGTTTGTAAAAACAAACAAAAGATCCGAAAGACACTTTATACCAGAAACTTTAGATAGCTGTAAAGAGGAACTATGAAAGATATAAACATTAAGTTACTAAAGGAAGCAGAAAAGGAGGATTTACAAGAAGCAATCGCTTTGTTTGAATCTTTAGAAGAAACACACAAAAACCACAAAACCCTATCAAAAAGAGATTTGATTGCCAAAGTTTTAGAAGACTATTCTATCAATAAACTGAGCATAAATGAAATATCTAATCGTTATGGCGTATCTACAAGCTTAATACACAAGCTTCTTCAAGATTTTTATCTATTTTACTTTGATGATAAAAAATTGCAGGAACTCAGTTTTGTAGATCCTAGTTCTCATTTTAGCGTTTTGTATTCGTTTTTTAACTCTGTTAGCGCATTATCAAAGGAAATAACCTTCAACACAGTAATTTCAAAAAAACTAAGAGAAAAAATATCTGCTTTATTAGCAGAAAAAGGAATTGATGGAGTTCTTGAAAACAGAAAACTTCTTAATGCCTGGAAAGACAGCATAAGGCGCTTTGAAGTTTTGCTAAAGCTTTCTGTTGACCAAACAAACACCTATCTAAATCTTATAGAGAAGGTTCTTGATAGACAAAGAGAAGTTGCCTTTGTAAAGGCGATGTACGAAATCTTATCAGAACTAGATCCGCAAACTGCAGTAAAGCTTCAAGAAAGACTTTATCAAGATGAATATGCTAGGGCATTAATAGAAGCTAACTCTTTGGAAGACTTTATCGCACTTATTGTCAACACAACTGCTGTAAGAAACAGAATTAAAGAATTAAACGAAAAGAATGCGTTAGATGTAGATTATGCCGAAGAAGAATGAAAGCTTTTCAATAATTAGAGATATAAATTCCCTCATAGAGAAAAAAACCTATGAGGCTAAAGCAGAGTTAAATCCGAAAGATATTTATGAAGTAGAACCAGTAGATATTATTACTTTCGTAACTAGTAATGACTATTTGGGAATAAATCTTTATGGTCTTTCTGAGCCACAAAAGAAGGTCTTAGAAATAGCAGATGATTTTGAAAATGGTATTAACTATATAATTCTTTGGGTTGGAAAAGGTGGAGGAAAGGATTTTATTACAAGAATAATATTTATGAGGCTTGTCTATCGTCTACTTTGTATGTATTCTCCACACAAATATTTTGGAATACCAAGTTCAGAAATTATTACTTTTCTCAATGTTGCCGCATCAGCTGATCAGGCTGCGAGTGTATTTTTTGATCCACTAAAAAATTACATAAGAAACGCTGGTCCAAAAGCCTTTAGACAGTTTGGCTTTAATCCAGATACAGATATAAAAGAAAAACACATTATCTTTCCTAAAAACATTCATCTAGTTAGCGGCCACTCTGAAAGCGATTCTCTAGAAGGAAAAAACATTCTTGTGGCAGTAGCAGACGAAATAGATGCTAAGTCTTTTAGAAATCCAGAAAAAATGTGGACAATGTTAAGGTCTTCTTCTAGGTCAAGATTTAATGGAAAAGAAAAAATTTTCGCTATTTCATACATGCGTTACAGCGAATCAAATGGAATGATACAAAAACTATATAAAGAACATTTAGGGCTTCCTCATTCTTTTGTAGCCAAATATCCTACTTGGGAATTTAATCCAAATCCAATGATAACAAGAGAAACCTTTGCTTCTGAGTTTGAAAAAAATCCTGTAGAAGCAGAAACAATTTATGCTTGTAATCCTCCAGAACAACCAATAGACGCTTGGTTTACAGATTTGGAAAGACTAAAAAATGCTATGAAATCTTCGGAACTTCATCCATTAAAGTTTCCGTTGCCCCCAGAAGATTTTTACAATAACCCTAAACTTGAAGCTTTCGCCTTAAAAGAAGATGGTTCATATGAAAAAATAAATCCTTACAATTTAGAATTTAAGGATTGGTTTTACGGAAAGGATGGTGTTGAATACGTCCTTGTAGCTGATCCTGGTTTGGGAAGAGTTTCTACAGAAGGAGATGCTTACGCAATAGCTCTTGGACATAGAGAATTCTATTATTCAAAGGAAGGAAAATTAATTCCTAGACCAGTCATCGATTTTGTGTTTAGGTTTACTGGATACATGTTTGATGAAGAAGAGGTTCAAATAAACGCTGTACACAATCTTATAGAAAAGCTAATAGAAGAAAGAAAATTTAACATCACACACGCATTTTTTGATATATACAACTCAGCTTCAACAGCGCAATGGCTAAAAAGAAGATATCCTCATATGAAAGTTACTTACAACAAATATGTAAACTATGAGCATTACGCCCTACTAAGAGAAAGACTTTTTGGTGAGGCACCTCCTTCTTCTGGAAAGGGAGATAGGCTAGACAATGGCGGAATACATCTTTACTATCATCCAGTATTATTTTGGGAATTAGCTAACTTAATAGAAGACAGAGAAAAAAAGAAAGTTGACCATAAACCAGATACATCAAAAGATATGAGCGATACTGTAGCAATACTTACTTACCTTTTGGTAAACCTTCCTTTACAGACAATATCAGTAATTGGTACTCCAAAAGGTTTAGAAAATGACTTATTTAAAGTGGATAAAAAGAGAAGTATACTTGATAAATTTGACAAAATTATTAGAGAAGAAGAAGCAAAATTTGCCAAAAGAGTTTTTGGTGAAATTGTTGACAACGAAGCTCTTAAATAATTTCAAAACCCTCTTCTATTAAGAGATCAGATAAAACTTCTTTTACGATCTTGCTGTAAAAATTTTCCTTCCCGTCAATGGTTACAAGATTTATTGTGTCCTTCGTTTTTAGTTCTTCTAGAAGTTTATTTTTTCCGTTTACAAAGACATCTTTAACATAGTTTTTGAAGTACGCTTCTCCTTTAATTCCAAAAAATCCATAATTTGTTTCTCTTAACATAACTCCGTAAGTAACACTCTTTCTCAAAAGTCCATTGCGATTTAGAAGATTAATATTAACAAAATCTTTATTGGGCTCTGAAGAGGTTATTATTTTTATCTTTTTCATGTTTCTGGAGGCCCCGGTGGGATTCGAACCCACAACCCCCCGCTTACAAGGCGGGTGCTCTTCCTGTTGAGCTACGGGGCCATGCATCTCATAAGCTATGATAGCACACTTCCCGTTTGTGGTCAAGTCAAAAACAAACAAAAAAAATAAAGGACAGGAAAATTCCTGTCCTTTATTTCGCATTTGCTTACCAATCCCATGGAGAAAAGAAAGTTACTCTTCCGCTTCTGGAGTATAAATTCTTTGCTCTTTAATTAAAGAAACAAATTCACTTTCTGTATAATCGCAAACTATTTTTTCTAATTCACTTTCTGATTGATGTTTTGCTTCTAAGTCATCGAAATCGTATGAACCTTTGCCAACTATCTTGACTAAAACTCCCCCAAGCTTCTTGATGCTTTCTGCTTCATTTAAAAATCTAACATCAGTAACAGTTACTCGAATTCCTTTTTCTAGCTTTTCTTTTATTAACTCTTCTGCTATTTTTATCCAATAATTTTCATCAAAACTTCTTGCTAAATCTGTTCCTATATATTGTTGAAGAGTCCTAGACAAAGAAGTTTTTTGATTGGAAAACAGTTCGAGATACAAAGAAGGAAATACTCTTAACAATTGTTCTTCTTTTTCTAAAATTCCAGGGTAACTTTTTAACAAGTGAATTACTGATAGAACCTTTACAGGGTCGCCAAAGGCAATTCTTACATAGTTGTATTGCGCCAAAACTGAATAATAAAACCTGTCCTTTCCAGAACCTGCTCTCCCCACTAATCCTACTAGGCTAGGTAGGTACATACTAGACACATCTTAACACAAAATGCCTTTTAAGGCAAGACTCTATTTTGTGCTAAAATGTTGTATGCCGGAGAAGGGGACTTATTGTTCCACTAAAAACGCCTGCAGGAAGATATAGATTTACAGAAGACCATGTAAAACAATTTTTCTCACTTAAAGGAAAGGAACTTCCAAGAAAAACAGTTATTTATGCTAGAGTTTCTACGCAAAAGCAAAAATCTTATCTTGAGCACCAAATACAGCTCTGTAAGCAGTATTGTGCTTCAAAGGGATTGCAAATTGACGAAGTAATAACAGATATTGCAAGTTCTTTTAATTTTAAAAGAAAAGGGATTAAAAGGTTAATTGATATGGTTTTTGGTTCAGAAATAGAAAGAGTAGTCATTTATTCAAAAGATAGGCTTTCAAGAATAGCCTTTGAACTTTTTGAAGAAATTTTTTCAAGATTTGATGTTGAAATAAATGTTATAGATAAATCTGAGGAACTTTCTACAGATGAGCAAATCAAAGACGCAGTAGAAGAACTAGTCAGCTTTGTACATTATATAACTTCAAAAATTTACGGAACTAGAAGTTACAAAACAAAAAAAATTGAAAGTTGTATAAAAGGAGCAATAGAAGATGCAAACTCTAACGCTTGAAATATCAATAACAAAAAGAAGTGTCTTAAACAAATTAAAGAAGGCAAGTTTGACTTTTCAACAATTTAAAAACTTAATATATCTTTGTCTATGGGAATATTACAGGAACACTAAAGATATAAAACCCTTTTTAAATGCTTATTTCCTTGAGAAGTTTGTTAAAGGAAAAGAAAGTTTAGCTTTTGAAAATGAAAAAATTAAAGATTACAGAGAAAAGCTAAAAGAACTTTGGAAAAATAAAATAGGATCTGACAGCGCAAAAGCTTTGGTTCAACAAGTTTCCAAAGAAGTAAAGAGCGTTCTTGAAAAGTGGAAAAGAGGAGAAAAATCTTCTCTTCCAAAACCTAAAAAACTAGAAAAAGTTCACAAATTTACAATTTTTACAAATCAAAATATGTTGGTTGATAAAAGAAATTTGAAAAGAGGAAAAGAAAACTCAATAGTAATCAGACTTGGAACTGATTTTGGGGCCGTTAAAGTAAAAATTCCCCAAGAAATAAATGTTCGGAACGTAAAGATAACTTGGTATAAAGACATAGAAGCTGTTTTTAAAATAACATACGAAATTCAAAAACCGAAAACAGAACTTAACAAAAACAAGTGGCTAAGTATAGATGTAGGAGTAAAAAATCTTGTTTCTTGCATTTCAAATGATGAAAATTTAAGAAGCTTTATAGTTGATGGAAACCCACTAAAATCATTTAATCAATGGACAAACAAACTTAGCGCAAAACTAAAAAGCAAAGGGGAGCAAACTCTTGAAAGAACATTATGGAGATATAGAGAAAAGAGAATAAAAGGATTCTTGCATCAAGTAGCAAACCTAATCGTAAGAATATGTCTTGAAAGGGGAGTAGGAAAAGTAATAATTCCGAATTCATTAAATGGGGAATATCAAAGAGAAAGTAAAAAGGGGGCAAGATTTAATCAAACATTTAGATTTTTTCCTTTAGAAAAACTTTTGAAGATTATAGAATACAAGTGTGAAATGTATGGCATTGAGGTAGTTAGAGAAGAAGAAAGCTGGACTTCAAAAGTTTCTTCAGCAAGCGGAAATATAGAAATATTGCAGAACAAAAGAATAAAAAATATTTCTGAAGAAGAAGTTAAAAATCTCAAATTAGAAGGAAAGAGAATCAAAAGAGGTCTTTTCATAGACCTTAGACTCAAAAAGGCTTTTAATGCAGACTTAAATGGAGCGCTAAATTTAGCAATAAAGGCGCTAGGTAGTAACGCAAGAGAAACATTTTTTGCTTTAAACAATTGGTTAGATAAACTTTCAAGGCCAATAAAAGTCAACTTATTCAGGTATCCTGCAAGTCTTCCGATTATTAGGGAGATAGCAGGTAGTATTTCCTGCTTCTCAAAAAGAAGCAGCGAAGGGCACTCTACAGAAAAGATATCAAAAGTGATTACGAATGCTTACTTGTGATATTTTTCTGTAGGTGTCCGGCTTTTTTTATCTTGCTACATCAAGCAGGTAGGCTACATAGCTTATAGCTTCTCTAGCGCAAACCTCACAAAAACCAACCTTTTTAAGTTCTTCAACTGCTTCTTGTATATGCTTTTCTTGTTCTTCTGTTTTAACTACTGAAGTTATTGAGCCTCGTATAAATGTTGCTCTATCTCCAAAGATCTTGTTTTCAATTGCTTCCTTCAATAAAGGATGGATATCATAGGTAATCTTTTTACCCATTCTAAGTAGGTTTGTTGCTTTAACAAGAATTTTCATTCTAAAATCTTTTGCAGCTTCCTTAGAAATTCCAACTAATTCTTCAATTGACCTCAAGAATTTCTCATCTGGTTCTACATAATTTCCTGTAAATGGATCTTTTACTTTTTCTCCATTAATAAACGCCTGAGCGTTTTCAATATAACGATCAACATACTTTTGTGCTTCGGTAGCAAAAGAAGAACCAATGAAAGCTCTAAAAACTGCGTCTTTAATAAATTTATTGTATTCTGTCAAAATCATGTCTTTTAGTGCCAAAAACTCTTTATGAGATATATCGACATTTCCAGATTTAATTATTTCTTCCAACTTCTCATAAGCTCTGATCGGAGTAACACAAGTGTTTCCTACTGAAGCAAAGCTTAGCGCATCTACTGCTATCCTTGGCGAAATGCCGAACTTACCATCGTCAGGATGTTTCATTTCGTCTACATGGTATTCAGAGTACATTGCACCATACTCACCGTTGTAAAGTTTCAATGAAGTTAACAAATCGTACTTTTTATCTCTATCTGGTGATAATCTAGACATTATTGCAATGCCTGCAATAAATTTTAGTGTCCAAGGAGCCAAGTGGTAGCTAGTTTCTCCTAACATTTTCTTATAAATTTTTTCCTCATCGTCCCATTTTAGATTGTAAATCCAATTTATTTCTCTTGTTCTGTCTTTTAACGCTTCGTTTTCCTTCTTGCCAACAAATTTGTTATATTCTGCGTAGTTTGTATGTGAAATTAGCACTTCATCAACATCTATTAGACCAAATCTGTCAACTTTTACTTTTCTTTCTTGCGCAACAGTAATTAGAGGGAAAAGTAGATCGGGTTTTGCTTTATGAAGCTCAATAAACTCATGAATTCCTCTATTGGCAACAAACAATGAACCGTTGAAGTTCCAAGCTAAAGGATGAGAAGGATCACCTAATTCTTGTACAGTTCTAAAGTTTTCAGAACCAACAAGTACAGAAACATCTTGTGAAGTCCAATCTGCAGGAACAAATGTAGCAATTCCTCTCCTTTCAGCCTCAGAAAAAGTAAATCTAACTACTGGTACAGCGCTGACATCTTCATACTTTAGTTCTTCCAATTTGTATCTACAAACTGGACATAGCTCTTGATCTATTTTTACTCCAAACTCCCTATAAAAGTCATCTCTTGCATCTTCTGGAATTAAATTGAGTGGGTTTTCGTGTATTGGACAAAATTCTATAGCGTAGATTTCCCCATCTTCTGTTCTAGAATACCTTTCTAGCGCCTTTTTGATGATACTTACAAAAGTGCTCTTTGCTGTTCCTACTGGTCCTACGAAAAGGATAATCCTTCTTCTTACATCATGACCGTTTGCACCTGCTTCCAAAATGGTCATAAATTCTCTTATTTTGTCGTCAACTCCAAACAATTCGTTTGCAAAGATTTTGGGAATATTTCTTTCTTCGTCAAACCCAAAGTATGTAATCGCATCAAAGAGGTATTTGTGTGCACTTCTAGAATATTTCTGTGGATTTTTTACAAATTTCTCTTCAAGAAATTCCTTAAATGAAATTTTATTGTTTTCCACTACCTTGCTCTTGAAAAACCTATCTAATTTCATCTTGAGTATATTATAGCACTCATTTCGCTTATTTGTTTGCTAGTTAAGAACATATATTTCTAAAACATGGTTTGAAGAAGGAGAGAATATAGAAAATGTCAATGTGTGGTGGGCACTTTCAGACATTGATGATGCATAAGCTAATGGTGTTCCTTGGTTAGAAATTATTGCCAAGATTTTTACTGGTTTATTAAAAGTTAGCTCTGCAATTAGATGGTTTGCTGCTTGGCTTATAACACTATCTATAAGTATAACTTCTGATTTTTCTTCGACTTTTCCTTCAAATACATTTTCTATGCTTAAAAAGAAGTAGGTCAAATTTGCTCTTAGCGAAGGTAATATATAAAAACTTTCGTAAATTGAATACTTGTAGCTGTCTAATATTGCTCCATCAGAAGAAAAGGAAATGAAATTGTTTATCGGGTTATCTAGCAGCATGTTTATTATTAGGTTTAAATATGTTCTTTTATCGTAAAAAGGCAAAGCAGAGGATAGATTTTCATCGTATATTGGGTTATAAGAATCTGAATTCACATCGGAATTTAGCGATATAGAATTTACATATTCTACAGAATATAACTGAGATGTTGCAGAAGAAATTAGTGAAGAAACATAACTATTGTTTACATCCAAATATTTCGGCGCAAATTTTAAAATAACTGCTGCTTCAATAGGAGTAAATGAGCTTATAGAGCCTAAAGATCTGTTTGTTGTTTTTTGGCTGTTATTAACAAATACTCTGTTTATTTCGCTGATTAGTGGCGAATTATCTATTCCTAAAAGATTCAATATATGCGCAAATAAAATATTTGTAAATAAGGAATACTGCTCTTCTACATCAGAATTTATAATGTCAGGTATTAAAGCCTTCGAGCCGACTGATGAATCTGGATAATAAACAATAGGTGAGAAGTTATTTAACTCATTAACTAAATCATCAATTATTTGTTTGCTAGAATCCAGCATTCCATATACTTTTATTCCTAACAGTATTGCAAGCAAAAGCTCTGTTATGTCTACATAAGAAGATACTTTTTCATAGGACAGAGTGTTTTTGTTATAAAAATATTTTTTGTAAGGAAAGTTTCTTAAATCTTTATCTAACTGCGAGAAGTCTATTTCATTTATTAAAAACCCAGATAATTTTTCAACAAAATCTTTATAGAAGGCTAAAAGCATTATTGAATAGGTGCTTATAGAAAACGCTTCTTGTTCTGAAATAAATCTATATTGTTGTGGAAATTTAAACTCTGTAATTATCTGATAGTTGAAGTTTCCTATTATTGTATTGTTTAAGTAAACATCTAAAAATCTGAAATAGATTGTTGACGAATTTAAAAACTTGTTATAAACAGATCTAAAGGTTGAAGTGAAGTATCTTTTGTTATTTAGTTTTCTAACGAAAAAAGCTCTGAAAACTTCAATGTTATTAGGATCTCTAAAAGAAGCGTAAATTCTCTGATCTAAGGGAATATAGCCGTTTAGATATTCGTAACTTGTATAAAGGACTAACCCGTTTGCTTCTATCGTAATAAGTGGAACATTTACATTAGTTGAAAAAGAAACCTCTAAACCATCAAAGGAAGAAGGTACATAAGTTTCAAAAAGCAGAGCACCATTTTGAGCGTTGTAAAGTCTAACGACATATGAAGAAGCTATTTGTATGTTGTTTGGGTTTCTTAGCTTAACAACCAAATTTTGAGTTAACCCGTTTTGATTGTCTAGCGTGCCTTGAATTAATTCAAAATAAATTCCGTCAAAAAGAGGGGTGTTGTTCACTATATTATTTGGGTTATTTATTAGATAATACTTGCCTCCTTCCTCTTTCAAGTTAAACGGAAGTTGTGATCCGGTAGTTCCAAAGAAATTTATAATATCCACAAGGTTCATAATCTAATTATATCCCGGCACTTTCGCCTATTTTTTTAGCGTTTTGTATCTTAGTACAATCGGTCCCATCCAAATTTTTTCTAAAACCTTTAGCGTTTCGTAGGCATATTTGGCATCTAGTGGTGTTTTTGAAGTAAGCTTTAGTTTTCTGTTTTGCGAATATGAAGACACTTTTAGATAATCGTATGACGGCTCTTCAATATTATCTGGATAGTCATCTATATAAATAATTGGGTAATAGTTCAAACATTCCGATAGAAGTCTTTGTTTCTGATCCTCAAAAACTTCTTCAAACAACTCCCTGTCAGACAAAATTTTCTTTTCCTCCTCAACTAGAGGGAACTGTTTTAAAAGCCAATAGAAAAAGTCTTCATTAAACACTTCTTCTATAAGCTCAAAATCGTCAACATATTTAACATATTCTGGTACTTCTTTTCCCATAAATTTTTCTGCAAATTCTAACAATTTATAACCAATGTAGTAAGGATTCCTCAAACTAGGATAACCAACAAGCGTAGATGAAATTAGACTGCTAAAAAACTCTTTTCCTTCCATTTTTTCAAGGAGGTATTTTGTATCTACCCAAGAAGCAAACCCTTCGTGAAGAATTTTTAATTTTGACTTCCTCATTATTACTTTAAGTAAGTCAATTTCATTGTTTATAAGTGTCTTCATCCAATCAGGTATAGGTGAATGTTCTAGTATGTATTCATGTATATACACAGAGCCTATTCCGTATTTCTTTTTGAACTCCATTTCCTTTTCTTTTTTGTACTTTTCCTTGAAATCTTCTACCTTTGGTTTTCTCCCCAAAAACTTGTTGAATGTTTTGTTTTCGACAAACTCTTCTTTAGTTGTGTTTTCTATTTTATTTTCACGAATTTCATCAGGAATTAATAGGTTCCAAGCGGTATAAGCGTAGTCATAAATTACATCTAGCTCATCGTAGGAATAGTAAGAAAGCATTTCGTCATAAACTTGTAGAGAATAGTTGAGTTTTTCTAGTATATTGTCATCTTTGTATTCAAAAATATTGTTTGCAAAAATGTGTGTATGGCCGTAAACATGAGCAATAATCGTCAATATATCAGCTTCTGTCAACGCCAAACTCATATAGGCTACTGCTGGTGTGCTATTAAAAACAACCTCAAACACTTTTCCACCCTGCAATTCCTGCTCTTTGTACTTTATAAAATTTCTTCCTTTAGTCCAATGAGGAATTCCATTAACAAAGTGGTTAGAGATTGCAAATATTAGCTTATCTCTATCCACATCTACAAAAATTGTATCTTTAGGTTCAAGACCTAATTCTCTTACCCAATCAAGGATTTCTAAAGTTTCTTTTTCGTAGTTTCTATCTCTCATTGTTATCACCAAAAAGTCTTACTATAAAATCTTTTACCGAAAACACTTTTTCTGCAAAAATATTTTCTTTTCCTATTGAGCTAAATACTGGAACCAAAGTTTCTTTAGAACCGTAGCCGTAATATGCATCTGCGCTTTTTACTTCTCCGTATGCTATCAAATTAAAGTCTTCCGAAAGCTTTTCTACAAGTTCTCTAAGTTTTGGGTTATCGTCTGGTAAGTTTTCTCCATCCGAGAAGTAAAAAAGATAGAAATTGTAGTCATCTACCGAATAATTCTTATAATCTTCATATATCAATTCAAAAACAGAAGAACATATTGTTGCTCCACCTTCAGATAGTCTAAAAAACTCATGTTCATTTACAAACTTTGCCTTAGTGTCATGAACTGCAAATTTTGTCTTAACATTTTTATAGTTGTACTTAATAAAATTATTTATCCAAAATGAAGTTGATTTTATCTTGAACTTCTTTCTATCGTCAATTGATGCAGAATAATCTCTAGCAAAATAAACTATTGCATCAAAAATTGGCATTTCTTTTTTTCTTAGGTGTTTGTATCTTAATGAATCTTCTCTATATCCATACTTCATGATTTCATAGTATGTTTTTCTTCTATGTATTCTAGATCTTGGTCCAGTCTTGGAAATTCCTTCAATTATATATTCTTCTTTTTCTACAGAAGAGCCTTTGGGTTTTATTTTGGGCAACCCTAAGTATTCAAACAAAAGCTCAGAAAGTTCCTCCACGGTAAGTTCAATCTCAATTTCGTGTTCTCCTTCTTCGCTACCTTCCCCAGGTTCGTTTCCTGATCCAGAGCCTGCACCAGCGCCACTACCAGGAAACACAGGTTTAAAATATGGTTCATCCATCATTGGTATTCTTATTCTCACTTTATCTTCGGGTGCAGATTCAATAATATCATTGTTATTAACAATATCTTGCATTCTAGCTTTTATGATATTTTCTAGCCTTTTAAGGTATCTAATTTCGTCAATAGTCCTAGTTCTTGTTTTCATCGCTGATTTTATATTATCACAAAATTTTATCCTATTAGAGTGCTTAAACTGATACTATATGAGAAAGATAAAAGAAGAGCTAAAAGAAAAGCTTCTTAGGCTTGTATCTTTATTTGAGGTAAGTGGAGATTGGGGGAGGGTGGCTGGAAACTTTGATGGTCAAATTTTGTCGTTTGGCCCCCTTCAATGGAATATAGGTCAAGGAACTCTACAAAAACTCTTAAAATCTATAAAAAAAGAAACTCTAGAAAAACACCTAGGGAAAGACTTTGTAGGGGCTCTTTACAACGGAACATTAAAGGATTTTGTCATCAAAAATGTACTTGTAGGTAAAGGTGTAAAAAGAGAGTGGTCAATAAAATTTGCAAATTTAGCCAAAGAAAAAGAAACTATAGAAGCTTTTAAAGTATCTGCAAACAATTATTTCAGAAGGGCACAACTTCTTTGTGAGGAATTGGGATTTGAAAGTGAAAGGGCTTTAGCTTTGTGTTTTGATATAGCTGTACAAAACGGTGCTCCAAGAAGAGATCATATCAACGAATATAACAAAAGAATAAAAGTAGTTAACCCAAAATATGAATGGGAGAAATTAAAGGTTTTGGCTTATGTTGTTGCAGATTTAGCTAATCCCAGATGGAGAAATGATGTTTTAAGTAGAAAACTTTCTATTGCAGTAGGTGAGGGTGTTGTTCATGGACATAAATTTAATTTAAAAGAAGATTTTGATATAGACTACTACAGAAAGTGGTACGAAACCAATTAAATCAATTCAAGGTCTAAAAATGTTCTATATTTAAATCCCTTTACTTTTAAATCCAAATTTATTTCGATAATTTCTGTTTGTTCGTTTGAAATTATAGATGCTTTGATATCATTTATGTACTCTATTTCATCAAATGATTTTAGATCTGCTTCTAAATTTTTTACAAGAGCATTAAGGTTGGGTCTACCTGTTCCGACATAATCTTCTAGAGATGCGCCAAATTCAGAATTTCCAGGTAAGGTTCCTTTTTTTGTTATCAGAAAAAAATACAACCTTTGAATAAAGGCTTCAAGATTATATGCCAAAATTATATCGTTATTATAAAAGTCTATATCCCCATCGTAATTTAGTTTGATATCGTTTGGTATAGTCTGTTCCTGGTTTTTGAAATTGAACTGGTTTTTGTAGTTTTGAAAAACAGATAATACATTATCTTCAATAAAGCCAAAATTTTTTATTGCTAATGTGTTCCAGCGTGGCATACTAACTTATAATTTCATCTAATCTAAAGAACATTTCTTCATCAATTTCCAAGGTGGACATTTTTAGTATATGAATAAGCTTCTTTTTCATTTCAAATCTATCTGTGTAGATTTTGAATCTTGGTCTTTTTTCTGTTTCAAGGACTATGTAGCTTGCCACATCTAGAAGGGGATTGTTTTTGTACAGAGTGCCAAAAAACTTGTTATTTTTTATGACAACAAAATATTCTGTTGGAGATAATTCATAAGCAATCCTTAACTTTGCCAGAAGTAAATCATCTTTTGTAAATATTCCTTCAAATGTGTTTACAAAATATATTTTGTTTTCCTCAAATTCTCTGTCTGTTGTTATAATATTTTCTCCAGAAAAGTAAAACCCTTCAAAGTCGTCATTGGATATATGCGGAACGATTATATCGTTGTGATAAATCCACCTACCTCTGTAATGTTCAAAAGTTAAGTTTCCACTTATTCTAAAAGACTTCGCTAAGTACTTTTCTAATTTTTGATTAGCTATTATTACTTTCATAACTAGTTAGTTACATTTGCTGTTCCAGATAACTCTATATACTGCTTTCCAACATACAAAGAAGAGGTAGAAGTCTTTCCATTTACAGTAAGGTTTCCAGAAACTGTAGAGTTGGCAGAAAAGGTTGCATTGCTAAGAACAGATAGAGTACCAGATATGTCAGTATTACCAGATACGCTAAGATTATTTTGAAGAGTGGTAGCACCAGTTACAGTTAAGGTTCCTCCTACTGATGTTGCACCTTGAATTGTAGTATCTCCCTGTACGCTTATGTAGCTACCAAATGTTCCAAATCCTCCTACTGTTAAATTCCCGCCAACGCTTGTATCATTTACAATAGTAGCGTTGTTATTAACAGAAAGATTGTTGCCTACCTGTGTATCTCTTCCTACGCTTAAATCTCTTCCTACGCTCAAATCAATTAATATTGATCCACTAAGATTGACTGTTAGATTTCCTCCTATAGTAGCATCTGAACCAGTTGTTAGAGTAGTGCCTACATCTAAATAACTTCCAACTGATAGATTTTTTCCTATTGAACCATATCCAGATACATTTAAATTTCCTGTTGCTGTGATATTTTTATGCTTCCCAGCTAAATTTGGATTTTCGGAAGATGTGTAGTGTTCTACAGAAAAATCTGATTCTAGTGAAGAATATCTTTCAAAAAGAAAGGTCAAGTTGTAAAAAGGTACTTTATACCATTTATTATTCGCATCTTCATAGTCTAATCCTAATATATTGAATATTACACTTCTTAAGAAGTTTAAGTCGTCCCGTAAAGATACAGCGTTTTCTGCATCAAGAATATTAAGCCTATCGTTATGGCTTGGTGTGCTATAAACTTCTTCTTGTCCTATATAGCAAATTGCCATAACTTCATCTTAACAAAACAAAGAAAACAACTAGTTTATGGATTTAGAATCCATTGTGCATTTGGAATTGTATTTGGGGGGCAAATGTCTTGAAATATATAAGATGGCAACTTTTGAATATCCTCGTTTGGGCCATATTGCACAGCATAAACGATACTTATGCCAAGTTTTATTGCTGCATGTCTTACATTAGATGGCAAACATCCTCCTATATCTCCTCTCATAGTTACAATTATTGGAAACATTACTGGTGGTTTGGAATCTGGTGGAGATGTTGTATATCCAGAAATGCTATTCTTTGTCGCATAAAGTGAAGCTTCCGATGAGTTATAAAAAAGAGTTCTTGAAATAAGATAAGGAAAAGAACAAGTAGAGGTTGCCGAAGAAAAATATACTCCATCGGCACCCGTAAAATAAGTTACACTTCCGTAATGATAATTTATGTATAAATCAGCAAAACCCATTTTATCTGTACCAATAGTATTGGTTGAATCTAATTTTTGTAAGCTTGGAGTAAGAGTATAAGTATATACCCAATAGCTGCCTCCACCTGTGTATATTGGATTTTGTCTAAAATATCTATCTGGAAGAACATATTCTATTCCTGCAATATAAAGATTTGAAAAAGTTTCTATAGATTCCTTTTCTTCATCTGTATAGTCATTATAGCTGGTTGTGAATTGCCGTCTTAAAGGCCAAAGTGGTATGTTTTGATAACCGGAAGAATTGTATGCTTGATTATAAAGGTAATTGTAAAAATCCCCTTCGTACATTCTTACTTTTGTGTAGTTGCCAGACAATATATGTACAGAATTTGTGGATCCTCCGATAGTTATAAAAATTGTTTTTGTTCCATCTTCATCATCTATATTTTGAAGACCATATGTTCTATGTAGGTAATTACCAAGAAAGAAATAATCTGCAGATGATGCGTAGCCAACTCCTCTTTGGTAGTTTGTTGTAGAAGATATACTTGACTCAGTAGATAAGTGCATTGGTGTAAGATTATAGGGCTTTGGATTCCTCCATTCATATGCGTCTTCTATGGAATCAAACTCAAAATACCAAACTTCATATCTAAACGGCACTAAACCACGCTTGGACCTATTTGGAGCTACACTAGTGTCCACTAAACACGAATAATTCTTCATGCTCCATCCGTATAAAATTAAAGCTCTGAAATATCTGAATTTGGGTTTTTGATATAAAGCTATTGTTTTTTTTGTATATCCAACGGAACAATTTGTATTTGCGCTTGCTTCGTAATAATCAATTGAATTTGATGATTCGTTGTACACAACATAATTTTCTTTTGGTATTTTTTGTCCTATTGGAGGACAAAATCCTTCAATCGTTGATGTTTTTGTTTTTAGTCTTACACATTTTGAATCAGAGGGCAAGTTATTAGTTGATTGATCTACTGGAGAATTAGAAATACAAATAAAATCTTCTGCTCCAGAACTTGCTATAGTTAGATATTTCATTGCTTCTCCTCCTCAATTTTAAATACATCTAATAAAACATCCAACACGAACAGATAAAAGGGAACTAATGATGTTGTTTCAAATTCAAGTATAAACCCAAGGTTTTCATATTTTGATTTTATTTCGTTAAATTTAGATTCTAATTCTTCATAGTTAACATCGTATTCACTTTTTGATTCCAGAAATCTAACAATTAGTTTTTCTACGACTTTTATTGTTAAAGTTATAACTATTGGTTGAAATTCCTCAACAATATTATCCTCAGGAGGGGAGTTAAAAAGTAGTCTTTCAAAGATATTTTCTTCAGAAAACTCAAAGTTTTTGTTTTGGAAACTTACAACAAGGTTTGACTTATGAAGACCAAGATTAAAAAGCTTTTCAAAATCAATATAAAACCTGACCTTTCTATCAGGGATATAGATAATTTTTATTTCAGGTAAAATAACTTCTCTCATTCTTTCATTTTATTGCGTACTTGTTAACTGATCCAAAAAGGTTTTTATACTCATATATCCAAGATAAACTCCAACTGTATTCATGTTATCTCCTCTAACTAGAAGGACCGGAGTTATATATGGGTATTTTGCTAGTTCTTGATTATTGTTTTTTAGCCATTCTCTTACATGTTCATACTCTCTGTTGAAAAGATTCCTATCTTCTTCAACCACAAGTTTTACGACACCTAAATTATCTAAAACATTACCATATTCATTTAACAGTTGTTGACAAAAACTACATGTATTAGACAAAAATGCGACCATTTTTGCCTGTCTTACCTCTTGAAATTTTTGTCTTGTGTTGTTTCTGTCCATATGCCCTCAAAAAGATTATATCATATTTGCTACAGTCTTTACTAAATATCTAAGAGAATACTCTTTAATCTGATCATCAAGTAGTTTCAGTTCTTTGGTTGTCCAATAATCCTTCTGTGAAACTAGAGATATAATTTCATTTATAGGCAAATATATAGCATCAAAATCATATCTTCCTTCTAGGTTTAACGATTTTCCCAAAAACTTTTTTAGTCTTAAAAACTCCTTCTTGGTTGTTGGAAAAAACTCCTTTTTATTGGAAGATGTGAAGTTTGTTTGTATTAAAGAAGACAAAATATCTTCTGTTTTTACCTTTTTAGGCATCTCTACCCCCCAAAAACCTTTCGTATAGTTCTTTGTAAAGCACATTTGTCAAAGAAAATGTTAGTGGCAAAGAAAAAACAACGATCTTTAATGATATCAAAAAGACAAAGGTAGCAAGCAATGCAGCGGTAGAAACAGGACTAAACACAAAAAAACCTTCTTCTCTAATCTTAGAGAAAAGAACGCTTGTTTCAAAGTTATACAAAAATCCTATAGTTCCTAATATTGCAAACAAAAGAACATCGTTCACTTCGGGGCGAACGATTAAAGTGGTTGCTAAAGACACCCAAAAACCAACACACGCATAGCAATAATAGTATTCTTGAAAAATTCCCTTAAATACTCGGAATTTAGGAATGTATTTTAGGTATCGTATATAAACATGGGAAATTAAAAAGGTCAGAAGAGAAATCTTAAAGAACAAAACGAGGTCCACTTTATCCTCCTAGAAGGTCTAAAGCTTTTCTGTAATCCTCTTCCTCCAAAGAATCTTTAACACTTTCTATTAGCGTTTTAGCATAATCTCTATCTTTTGTTACCAAAATTCCATTGGAGTACAATCTACAGTTACCGTTTTCGCAAACAATTGTATATTCATCAGAGTATTTACAAGAACAGGTTTTCTTTGTTTTAAAAGAGAAGGAGTTTGTCATTGAACTTCCCCCCTCTTTATAATTGCGTGTATATTATCAAGTGAAATTATAAGGAATTCCTCATTTGGCTTCTGATTCTCTAGTTTCACAATATTGTAAGTCATTTTTGCATTAAAAATTACAGTATCACCGACAGAAATGTGCTTTACAAGTTCTTCGTATTCTTTGTGAGATTCTGTAATTAGAAAAGGCAACGCTACAACCTCTCCAAAATTTACTGCTTTTTCTTCTTCTACAATAACTAAACCAGTATCAGTATACTTTTCACCGCTTTTTTGAACTTTAACAATTAGCGAGTTTACAGTAAGAACTTTATCCCTGCTCATTTCCACTCACCAAAAAGCTATTCTTCAGCTTTTCCTGTTCTATTAGATTCTTTAACTCCTCTTCATCAATATTTTCTAGCACCACAAAATCTAGGGGGATTGGTTGTGGTTGAATATTGACTTGATATTTCCTCAAAAATTCAGAAAGCATTTTTTGTGCTTCTTTTTCATCCATTTCCTTTAGTTCTTTTCCATATTCCTTTTTAACATAAGAGTCAAGGAGGTTGTGAAGTATTACTTCTTGAAGCAATGAGCCTGCTTGAGAATAAAGCTCCATCTTTTGTGGAGTAACAAGCATAAACATTATAAAGTATGGTTCAAGTGGCTCATTTGTTTCTACAACGCTTTTCTTTGTAACCACAGAAACAATCCCCAAAAAATTGGGAAGATACTTAAGCTCCTTTTTGCTTAGTGGCTTTCCGTCTTGGTCTACTAGCATGCTTTCTCTCCTTTAGTTGCCTTCTTGCTTTGTTTCACTAGCTTGTGTGTCCTCTTGAATCTTCTTTACAGCATCCAAAACGCCTTCCAAATAAATTGCCCGTTCTCTTAACATTTTCCTTCTAGCTTCTAGTTCTTGTATTTTTTGTCCAAGAGAGGCATATTCGCTTTCAATCATTTCTCTTTCTCTTTTTAATTCTTCTACCCATGAAAGGTCCATGTACACCTCCAACCTAAATATACCACAAAAGCCTCAGCCGCACTTAGAATACCCGCAAGACAAACATGTAAAGCATCCTTCTTCAACTTTTACGCTATTGCTTCCACATGAGGGACAAGTTATAGTAGAAGTCTTAACTTCAAGTTTGACTTCATCATTAGATTTTTCTTCGGGTTTTTCATCTAAATTATTTCCTTGAGAAATTTTCCTTAGCGTTGCTTCATCTTTGTAGTATGTCAAAACTTTTGCTATTAAGTCTGGAATGCTTTTTATGAACTTGGATTTTTTCATTCCAGGAAATTTGACTAAATAGGTTTCTCCAGAATCAAGATTGTCTAAATGCTTAATGATCTTCTCTACTGGAATTCTATATTTCAGCTGATTGCTTACCATCCTAGCGATTGCTTGTATATAGGCATTGGTTGAAGATGACGTTGATGAACTATTAACAAAAAGTTCCAAAAGATTTCCTTTTTCATCAAAATTTAAGGTAAAGTATAGAGAATGATCATTGTAGGAAATTTTTATTGTATAGCCATGAACCACCTGATTCCTTATAAGAGGCTTTTGCTTTTCCTCTTCCTTGTTTTCTAGAAGGCGAAACCCGACTATCTTTCCCTTTATCTCTACCATGTAAGCCTCCTTTTACATGCGCCCATAGATGCCTTCCTTTAGAGCCTCATAAAGATTGGCTGCTATGTGTTCTTCTCCATCGTAAACAACGATATCTGAACCTTTCACAACATATTTCTCCCCAGTATCTGTTTCAAATTCAATCAACAGATTTTCTAAGTCATCTTTCTTAACAAGAACGCCTACAGAAAACTTCGGATTAAATCTAAATGTAGTAAATCCTTTAAGTCCCAACTCATATGCCTTAATATAGGCATCCTTAAACATTTCAAATGGATAATCAGTAGGAACATTGCAGGTTTTTGAAATTGCGCTATCAACATATTTCTGTGCACTAGCCTGCATCCTTATATGTTCATCTACAGTAATATCGTTTGTGGTAACGAAGTATTCGTTGTAATTTGTATGTCCAAAATAATTCTTAAAGAGAATTGCAGCAAATGAATAAACTTCTTCTTGTGTTTTTGTTTTCTTTCCGGGCAATCTAATGTTCCTCATGTAAGACAAAGCAAATGTAGGTTCAATTCCGTTAGCTACATTATTACCAAATGTTAACGAAATTGTTCCGGTTGGAGCAATGGAAATTGCATGGGAGTATCTAAGTGGAAGTTTATAAAAATCTTCTCCATAAATTTCCTCAAGTTTTTCTTTTAAATGACCAAACACATCTACCCATTCCTTTAGTGTAATACCAATAGGAGCAGGACCATAAATATCTGCCATTCTAACATTTTCTACTGCAGAAGCGAGTTGTATCGTATACATTATTTTTTCTAAAAACTTTGCAGCCTCTTCAGAACCGTATCTAAGTCCAACCATTATTAGAGTATCTGCAATACCAGAAATTCCAAGCCCATGCCTTCTCTTTGTAAATGCAGCTTCCTTCAACTGAACTAATGGAAGGTTTGTTATGTCATTTACAAAGTCAAGGAATCTGTTCATCAATCTAGCAACCTCAAAGAGGTTGTCAAAATCGAAATTTTCTTCTAGTTTTAAATTGTAATTAAAGGGATCCTTAACAAATCTGTGGAGGAAAATAGAACCTAAATTACAAGAGCCATATGGTGGGAGAGGTTGTTCTCCACATGGATTTGTTGCCCTAATGTATTCCTTTCCTTTTAAAACATTTCTGTTGTTTACATTGTCAATAAAGATAATCCCTGGTTCTGCGTAGTCGTAAGTAGATTGCATTACAATATCATAGATTTCTCTAGCTTTTACTCTCTTAAATACTTCTTTTCTGTAAACCCTATATTCATCTTTGCCAAAATTTTCATGAAGCATCACTTGGTGATCCTTGCCGAAGGCGAAATAATCATACTCTTCATATTCATAGGGAAGCTTGCCATTGTCAACGATTACTACCTCTTTATCTCCAATGAAGAAAACTTTATTACCGTTTTTATCCACAACTTCACTAGGAGTAAATGTTGTTTCAAAAGTCCAGAACCATTGCTCAAATTCTTCATCGTTTTTAACTTTCTCCATTAGTGAGTTGGGGAAAAGAAGGGAGATGTTAAAATACCTAAGAACTCCATCATTTCTTTTTGCCGTAAATAGATCAATGCTTTCGGGGTGTCTTACATCAATGACCAGCATTTGCGCACCCCTTCTCCCACCAGCAGACATGATAGTTGAACACATTTTGTCAAAAATTTCAGCAAATGAAACTACACCAGAAGTTTCTGCACCAGCACCATGAACAAACGCACCCTTGGGACGAATAGAGGAAAAATCATATCCTGTTCCTGCACCAGCCTTTAAAGTAAGGCTAGCCTCAGTTAATGTTTCCATTATTCCCTGCATGTTATCGGGAATTTGCCTCATTACTGTACAGTTTATTAGTGTTGTATAAGTCTTATATAGCTTAGAACCAGCGTTAGACATTACTCTACCCGCACCAGTTGCTTTTCCAGTTGCCAAAATGTAAAAGAAAGAAAGAAAATCATCTACAAAAGTCTTAAATGCATCTAGGCCATACTTTTCTAGCCTTTTTGAGTATCTAGCGTTAACCAAAGATATAGCTAATGCTACACGAACAAATGTATGGTATGGCGTTAAATCAACTAGCTCATTTTTGTTTTTCCCATCCTTCAACTGATATTTTTGCTTATAAATTTCGCTAGAAATATTTTGGATAAAGAATCCATCAATCAAATCTTCTTTCTTTACTTTGTAGAAAGAAGAAAGTTCATCTTTAATTTCTTCGATTAGTCCCAACTTTTCAAGTTCAGTAAATACATTGTTAATTTCTTCTTTGGTTAGCGCATTTTCTGGTTCTCCGTATTCTAAAAATTTCTCAAAAGTGTCAACATCTTCCTTAAAATTGCTCTTAATTTTATCAAAAACACTCCTTAAAGTTTCAGATCCGTAAAGCTCTTCCTTGTATCTTGCTAGGTCAGTCATGGCTTTCATGATAGCACAAGATGAAAGAGAAGTCAACGCTTGACACTACACAATATTTGATTTCAAAAAATAGAGAAAAATGCCGTATGCATCTAATATGTCCATACTTGTTATGTTGCTAGTTTCCATATTAAGCTCTTTTTCAATTAACTTTATCAATTTTTCCTTATATTCTGTTTTTTTCAAAGATGCATTTCCTAATAATTTTCTCTTCCACACAGATGCTGTTATGAAATAAATGTTTTTTGGCTTAACTAGGGTTTCGCTTAAGGAGAAGCTGTAATTCATTCTTACTATTGTCATTAGCTCTTTATTCTTAAATCCTCCTTTTCTATACCCAAGAACATCAGCTTCTAAAAATGCTTTATCAAACTTTTTGTACTTTTCTTTTATTTTTTGAAGTGTCTTTTTTATAAATTTTTTATGCGCAACGATATCTTCAAAGTTTTCTACATTAAATTCTCTGTCATACTTAATTAAAAAATGTTCTATTGGTTGTTTATTTTTCGTTATCAAAACGCCAGATTTTCTTAGGGCTACATCTATGTAGATGTTAAAAGCATCCTTCATTTGTTTTTATGTTATCACGGCGAAGCTAACGGTATATAAAACCTTATAAGAGGAAAGTTTAAAACCTTATGTGTTTCTGGTATTTTGTGCCACGGCTCATCAGTTTCCCAAAAATCTTTCATAAATGAATATGTTATGGGCAATATAATCCCATAAGACCTATATTGCCAAACATGCGCCAACTCATGTTCCAATGTATTTTCACAGCCTTTTTTCCTATGATTTGGATCAACAATTACAAATGCTCCATATGATACTCCACAAAGATTTCCATTTAGAGAAAAATAATAAATTGGCACATAATCAAAGGACACTTCAACTACTGGGGCATTTTCTGGTAATGTGAACTTAAAGGCTACTTGCCAAGCTATGTCTTCTGTTGCTGGTTTTCCATTTGTAAAAGAAAATATAAGCAAGATCAATTTTATAACATCGACATACATATATTCATTTTAAACAAACGAAAATAAATCTTATTCCTGAAAAATTTCCACAACTATACCAGCTTCACTAAACATGTTCTTTGAGGCTTCAACTGATTCTTTCCAGTTATCGTCTACTATTCCCGTAGTTATCACCTTTTTTATACCAGACTGAATTATTGCTTTGGCACACTCATTACAAGGAAAATAAGGATAAACATAAATTGTTGTTCCCTCTATATCCTTTTTGGCATTCAAAATAGCATTCAGCTCTGCGTGGACAACATATTTAAGCTTCTCTTTCCTATCAATTAGTCTTTCTTCTAAATCTAAAACTTTTCTTGGAAAACCATTATATCCCATAGAAACGATTCTTTTTTCATCATCAACAATTACAGCGCCTACTTTTGTCCTCGGATCCTTTGAATATTGAGCAATTGTTTTGGCTAATTCAATAAATCTTTTATGCCACTTGTCCATTTTCACTTAGAACAACAGATTCTACAAAGAACTCTGCATCTTTTGTCAATTTTGAGTGATTTATTTTTACTCGATAAGTTTTTACTTTTCTTGTTTTAAACTTTTTCCCATCAATTTCTACAGAACCGCTCATAAAGAAATCGTTTATTGATTCAACTGTACCAATTGCTCCATTTTTCGCAAAAACATCGTTCGCCAAACTAGTCGTTAAAGCCTCTAAATCAGAATCGTTGACAAATTCGTTAACAACCTTTTCTACAACTTTGTAGAAACCTTTCCCTTTCTTTTCTAGTATGTAGACTGCTCCAAGCATGTTTCTCCCCTGTTTTATATTATCACAGAATGTAACAGCTGTCAACACGACTAAAGGATAAACTCTTCGTTAAATTTAAATAAAATAAATAAAGGTGATAAACATGGTAGCCCTACTAAAAATAGTTTCATTCCTAAACCTAGTTGTTAAATATCTTCCTACAGTTATAAAAGTAGTTCAAAAAGTAGAAGCTCTGTATAAAGAAAAAGACGGGAAGGAGAAGAAGAAAATTGCAATGGAGCTTCTTGATGAAGCTTTAGATATAACTTCTCTCAGCGAAGACAAACAAAAAGAAATTGTTAATTTTGTTTCTGGTCTTATTGATGCAGTAGTTGCTTTCCTAAACCTTAAAAATGCGTGGAAAAATGAAAAGTAAAAATGGATCAAGAAAACACTATAATCAGAATAACTTTACTGATAATTACCTCCATTACTGCGTTAGCACTCTTAATACGCAGTCTACTTACAGGAGAAGATATACCTCAAGGTTGGGCCTTTTTAATAGGTTCAGCTTGGGGGGCGCTATTGGGTATAGGAGAGCTTTCCTATAGATTAAAGAAAAATTCCTATAGTAGTGATGAAGAGAAGGGTGTTAATGAAAAAAAAGATAAAGTGGGGGTAGGGGACAACGATGGAACTGAATAACGAAATAGTAAAACTTTTTGTCAATTTTTTAGGAATGATAATAACTTCGTGGTCTACATTTTCATTGGTTGTGCTGATAGGAAGCTTTATAATTAAACAAAAACCGAGTTTTCGTGATATATCATGGGGAATAGCTGGTTTTGTTTGGATTTTATCTAATATAATGGAGAGTTTGGTTGGAAGAAAATTGGATGTTGTAGAAGTTTTTATAATCGCATCTTTTGCTTTATCATTGCTACCGTTCTGGAATTTTTGGTTAAAAAACTATTTTAAAGAATATTATTAAAACATTCTTCACAAATATACACATCTTTAGTAAAATCTACGATTATTTTTTCTTTTATATCCACCATGTATCTGTTAATTTCGTATTCTTTTCCACAAGAATTGCAAAATACTGATATTTTTTCTCCTACTTCAACATCTACCGGAGTTATAATTCCTGGTACAACCTTTGGACCAGCTTGTTCCATTATTTCTTTTATTTTAGGAAGTGCGTCAAAGATGAATTCTTTTTTGATTTCAAAAAAGATACTATCGTGAACTGTCAATGTCATATATCCATATCCAGTCATTGATAAATACTCTAAAAGATCAACCATTGCTGTTTTCGTGATTGATGCAGAAGTAGCTTGAATCGGATGGTTTTGTCCTTCTCTTGCAATTTTGGCTAATTTCTTTGTTTTTTCATAAGCAGAAATCGCTAATTGTAGTGTCTGTTCATCTATTCCAAAAATTTTTGCAGCATCTTTAAAACTATTTTTTCCCAAGATTTCCTTTATAAACTCATCTTTAGAAGTTCCAGAGGGTAATTTAAACATAAAAATCTTTAAAGCTTCTTTTTCGTCTTCGCTAATGTAAATTTTCTTATAATTTCTGACTCTTCCTAAAGCATCTCTAGTAATACCATTTTGTGCGCTTTTTGCGCTTTTTTCTAAGAATTCCTTAACTTTGGGAAAGCTATCAAAAAATCCTTCAATTGCTTCCTCTGCTTCCCGCACACTAGAAAACATTCCTCGCACAACCAATCCATAGGCTGATGAACCATAAGGAATAGCAAATGAAACTGTCTTGGCCTTTTTTCTTAATTCTGAAGGTACAGGTTGACCTGGAGGAATTTTGTAAATTTTTCTAGCATTTTCGCTATGCATATCTTTTGAATTACAGCTATCTATCATCGCCTCATCACCTGATAAGTAGGCAAGAATTCTTAATTCTACTTGAGAATAATCAGCAAATACAGGAACATAGCCTTCTTCTGCTGTTATATACCTTTTAAACCAAGATGGTACATTTTGTAAGTTTGGATTACTAGAACTAATTCTTCCTGTAGCAGTTTTCGTCTGTGAATAATCTGAAAAAAGTCTGTCGTTACTTGTTAGTTTTTCCAAATATTCTTTTGAGTATGTGGTTACTAATTTTGCTTTCTTTTTGTACTCAACATACTTTTTAATTGTTGGATCATCAATCCTTTCTAGTGTTAGTTTTGACACATTTGGTAATCCAAAAATTTTTGACATTTGTAGCGGTGAGTTTAAATTTATTTTTTCATACTCTGCATCTTCAAACAATCCAATCATAGTACTCGTATTATTCTTTGAAACAAACTTTTCGTAAATTTCTTTTTTAAGTTCTTTCTCTAATTGCAACAATTCCTGTTTTTCTTTTTCCATCTTTTGTTGCCAACCATCTTTGTTAATTTTGACACCAGTTAATTCTAGCATTACCAACACAGGTAAAAATTTCATTTCTAACATAAATACTTTTTCCATATTTAAAGCTTTTATTTTTTTCCAAAGTTCTATAGCCAAATCTTTTAAGTACTTAACATCGTTGATTGCGTACTCTTTTTGTGCTTCACTAAGTTCACCTCCCCAATTGCTGTTCTGAACATCTTTAGGTAGGAAAATATCTAGTTCTCTTTTCAACACCGCCTGCAAGCTATGAGAAAATCTAGTTGCTTTTGTTTTTTTCTTACCAAGAATCTCAAAAATTGCAACCTCTTCTGTAGTCAAATCATCTTTAAGCGCTTCCAATACTTCAGATATTTCATCAGGTTCATCTAAACCTGCATAAACCATTTGTGAAGCAATCATTGTATCAAATACTGGTTCTGGATATATGTTGTTCATATAAAAGAACTTAAGGTCAAACTTTAGGTTATGTCCAACTTTTAAGATTTCTTTGTCATTAATGACTCTTAATGCCTCTTCAAAATTAGCTTCCCATGGTCTATACAAAACAATATTATCTTTATCATAAGCAATTTGAACTAGTGCTATTTTTCCAGAATAAGGATCAAGTGATCCTCCTCGTTTACCGTCCCATGTTTCTATATCTATCCCAACAATCTTTTTGTATCCCAAAAGGTCTTTGTCCATGCCACTCATGATAGCACCTCAACTCTTTCGTGTCAAGTGAAAAAACCTTTTCTTTTATATACAATTAAACCGTGGCTACAACATTTGCCAACACAAATACACAATTTATAATAGATTTTTCTAATTGTAACTGCTCACAGCCTACAACAGTTGTCAACACAATAACACGATTTACAATAGATTTTTCTAATTGTATCTGCTCACAGCCAGGTGGGGGATCAGAACCATTTGAAGTAAAATTTGAACAAAACAAGAAGGGT
>Ga0065724_100017_pt1 | contig 157717 bp, 141 predicted proteins | sample TheenrcSG05JP960_FD_59111 | JGI IMG/M metagenome (GOLD analysis project Ga0065724, IMG submission 59111) | Thermophilic enriched microbial communities from mini bioreactor at UC Davis - Sample SG0.5JP960 | ecosystem: Engineered > Solid waste > Grass > Composting > Bioreactor | place: USA... | reverse complement strand
GCCACGTCCTTCATCGCCTGCCCGCGCCTAGGCATCCACCACGCGCCCTTCCGCGCTTGGCCAGTCCCCCCTTTCTCTCCGCGAGAAAAAGTCCGAGACCGGCCCACACCTCGTTCCCAAGGCGCTCTTCTCCGGGCGCGCGCCTCCCGGCGCACGCCCCTCTTTCCCTCGAACCCCCGTTGTCAAACAACCGGGCCTGCTCGTGGCAGGCAGACTTATAAAATACGCCTCCCCCGCACCGCGGTCAAGCCCCCCATCCCCCACCCCCTGGCGGCCGGTTCCGAGCCGCGTCCCGGTCACCCGCTCCCCCGCGGAGCCCGCCCCTGCCACCCGCATTGCGCCGGCGCCGCCGTCCCCGTATGGTCACCGCCGCAACGCAACGGACACGACACTCCGGCCCCGGAGCCGGATCGGGATGGTATGCGAGGGATGAGTTGGGCGCGGGTGAGCCCCCGTGGCGCGGCGCGGTGGCGCCGCGGGCACCCATGGATCTATCGGAGCGACGTGGTCGAGCCGCCCGCCTCCGGCCCGGGCGTCGTCGCCGTCCGGACCGTGGACGGCGCGCCGCTCGGCATGGCGCTGTGGAGCCCGGCCTCGACCATCGCGCTCCGCATGCTGACCTCCGAGGAGCGTGAGATCGGCCCGGACTTCTGGGCGGAACGGCTCGAGGCCGCCCTCGCCTACCGCGCCCGCCAGGGGCTCGCGGTCGAGAAGAACGACGCCGCCTGGCGCGTGATCCACGCCGAGGCGGACGGCCTGCCGTCGCTGATCGTGGACCGCTACGGCGATGTCCTCGTCGTACAGCTCCTCTCGGCAGGCCTGGAAGCGCGGCGTGCGGAGATCATCGACGTGCTCGTGCAGCGGCTCTCACCCCGGGGCGTGCTCGCGCGCAACGATGTGCCCGTGCGCAGCCACGAGGCCCTGCCCCGGCGCATCGAGGTGCTGTACGGCACCGTTCCGGACGAGGTCGTGGTCCGCGAGGGCGACGTGGCGTACACGGCCGCGTTGATGACCGGCCAGAAGACCGGCGCGTTCCTGGACCAGCGCGAGAACCGGTTCCGCGCGGGCGAGCTCGCGCGCGGACGCGCGCTCGACTGCTTCACCTACCACGGCTCCTTCGCGCTGCACCTGGCCCGCGCCGCCGAGCACGTGGTCGCGGTGGACTCCTCCGCGGCCGCCCTCGCCCGCGCAGAGCAGAACGCCCGCATGAACGGGCTGGAGAACATCGAGCTGCGCGAGGCGAACGTCTTCGACTTCCTGCGGGCGGAGGAGAGCGCGGGGGCGCGCTACGACCTCATCGTCCTCGATCCGCCGGCGTTCGCCAAACGCCGGGAGGCGCTCGAGCGCGCGCTGCGCGGCTACAAAGAGATCAACCTCCGGGCGATGCGCCTGCTCGCGCCGGGCGGCTACCTGTGCACCTTCAGTTGCTCCTACCACGTGGGCCCGGACCTCTTCCGGGAGATGCTCGAACGGGCGGCCGCGGACGCGGGCCGTCCGCTGCGGTGGGTCGAATGGCGTGGGCAGGCGGCCGATCACCCGGCGGTCGTCCAGATCCCGGAAACCGCCTATCTCAAGGGGGCCATTCTCCAGGCGGTGTGACCGTCACAGGCCGGCGCGTTCCATGAGCTCGGGGACCTGCTCGCGGACGAGGTGGAATGCGCCGAGCGGGCCGTCCGCGTCGCCGTGCCAGTCCGATCCGCCCGACGCGAAGAGGTCGAGGGACGCGGCCAGCGTCCGCAGCCGCCGCGCGTCTTCGGCCGCGACCCGAGGCCTGAAGCACTCGACGCCGTCGAGCCCGAGCGCGGCGAGGCGGCGGGCCTGGGCCTCGAAGCCGTCGAGCGGCGGATGCGCCCACACGGCGAGCCCGCCAGCGAGGTGGATCAGCTCGATGGCGTGGGCGGGGGTGATCAGGTCCATCGGCTCGAACGCCGGCCGCCCGTCGCCGAGGTAGCGCTCGAACGCCTCCGCGATGCTGCCGACGTGGCCGCGGCGGACCAGTGCGCGGGCGATGTGCGGGCGGCCGAGCATCCGGGTCCGCGGCGGCGCCTCGGCGAGGACATCCTCCATGCTCACCGGGACGCCGAGGCCGTTCAGGCGCTCCACCATCGCCCGGACGCGCTCCTCCCGACGTCGCGCCGCAGAGCGGGCGTACTCGAGCAGCGCCGCGTGCGTCGGATCCACGAAGTAACCGAGGATGTGGAGCTCGGCTCCCATGTCCGAGGTCGAGACCTCCAGCGCCGGGATCACGCGCACCGCGTCCCCGGCCGCCTCGACCGCGGCCGGCACCCCGGCGGTCGTGTCGTGGTCGGCGAGGGCGACGACGTCCAGGCCGGCCGCCGCTGCCGCGCGCACCAGCCCGGCCGGGTCGAGACTGCCATCGGAGGCGGTGGAGTGGAGGTGCAGGTCAATGCGCATGGTGGTCCTCTTCGAGGCCGGGCAGTGCGTAGATGAAACGGGGCGCGGACACGAGCCCGCGCCCCGCCCGAACCCGCCGCCCGCGGTCCGCTACGCCGCCTCGGCGTGCTCGCTGAGAACGGTCACCTGGTCCCCGACCACCTGCAGGAAGCCGCCGGACACGGTGAACCGCTGCTCGACGTCGCCACGCCGGACGCGCAGCTCGCCGGTGCCGAGCAGCACCATCATGGGCGCGTGGCCGCGCAGGATGCCGACCTCGCCGTCCCATGCAGGCGCCACGACCAGATCCGCCTCCCCCTCGAACAACGTGCGCTCGGGGCTCAGCAGCGTGACGGTGAGGTGGTCGGCCGCCATGGCTCAGACCTCCACGCCCATGGCCTTGGCCTGCGCGATCACGTCCTCGATCCCGCCGACCATGTAGAAGGCCTGCTCGGGCAGGTGGTCGAACTCGCCGTTCACGACAAGCTCGAACGACTCGATCGTGTCCTCCAGCTTGACGTACTTGCCCGGCCGGCCCGTGAACTGCTCGGCCACGTGGAACGGCTGCGAGAGGAAGCGCTGGATCCGCCGGGCACGGCCGACGATGATCTTGTCCTCCTCCGACAGCTCGTCCATGCCCAGGATCGCGATGATGTCCTGGAGCTCCTTGTACCGCTGGAGCACCCGCTGCACCTCGGTCGCCACCCGATAGTGCCGCTCGCCGACGTAGTGCGGATGCAGGATCCGCGATGTCGAGTCGAGCGGGTCCACGGCCGGGTAGATCCCGAGCTCGGCGATGGAACGCGACAACACCGTCGTCGCATCCAGGTGCGCGAACGCCGTGGCCGGCGCCGGGTCCGTCAGGTCGTCCGCCGGCACGTAGATCGCCTGCACCGAGGTGATCGAGCCGTCGCGGGTCGAGGTGATGCGCTCCTGGAGCTCACCCATCTCGGTCGCCAGCGTGGGCTGGTAACCCACCGCGGACGGCATACGGCCGAGCAGCGCCGAGACCTCCGAGCCCGCCTGAGTGAAGCGGAAGATGTTGTCGATGAAGAGGAGCACGTCCTGCTTCTCGACATCACGGAAGTACTCGGCGATCGTGAGCCCCGTGAGGCCGACCCGCAGGCGCGCGCCCGGCGGCTCGTTCATCTGGCCGTAGACCAGCACCGTCGAGTCGAGCACGCCCGACGCCTTCATCTCGAGCCACAGGTCGTTGCCCTCACGGGTCCGCTCACCCACGCCGCAGAACACGGAGCGCCCGCCGTGCTCCGCCGCGATGTTGCGGATGAGCTCCATGATCACGACCGTCTTGCCGACGCCGGCGCCGCCGAACAAGCCGGTCTTCCCACCCTTGACGTACGGCGCGATGAGGTCGATGACCTTGATCCCGGTCTCGAAGATCTCGGTCTTCGGCTCGAGCGCCGTGAAGCGCGGCGGATCCCGGTGGATCGGCCAACGCTCCACATCCGGCGGGATCGGCCCCTGCATGTCCACCGGCTCGCCGATCACGTTGAGGATGCGCCCGAGCGCGGCCTCGCCGACCGGCACCGTGATCGGGCCGCCGGTGTCAATGACCTCCATGCCTCGCGTCACGCCGTCCGTCGAGGACATGGCCACCGCGCGGACCTGGTTGCGGCCGATGTGCTGCTGCACCTCGGCCACCAGGTTGATCTCCCGGCCGCCGTTGGACGGCGTGCCGCGAATGACCAGCGCGTTGTAGATCTCGGGCAGGTTCTCGGCCCCGAACTCCACGTCGATGACCGGGCCGATGACCTGAACGACCTTGCCGATGTTCCTTGTCATTCGTTCGTTCTCCCGGAGTGCCCCGGCGTGCGCGCTCGCGACGCACCGCCGCAGCCTGTTCGGGCGCCGCTACTCCAGTGCGGCGGCGCCGCCGACGATCTCGGCGATCTCCTGCGTGATCTGGGCCTGACGGGCCCGGTTGTACGTCCGGCGGAGCACCTCCAGCATCTCGCCGGCGTTGTCCGATGCGTTCTTCATGGCCGTCCGCCTCGCGCCCTGCTCGGAGGCCGCCGTCTCGACCAGTGCGCGATAGACGCTGTTGCGCACGTAGAGCGGCAGCAGCTTCGAGAGGATCTCGTCCGCCGAGGGCGAGAGGATGTAGTGCACCGCAGGCCCCTCCTTCAACTCCGCCGGCGGCTCGACCGGCAGGACACGCATCACCGCCGGAGGCGTGGACAGCGCCGACCGGAACTGCGCATAGACCACGTAGACCGCGTCCAGCTCCCCGCGCTCGAACGCCGCCATCAGCGGATCGATCAACGAAGCCGCATCCTCCGCGGTCGGCTTGTCCGAGATGTCCGTCCGCGTGCTCGCCAGCGGCTCGCGCAGGAAGCGGAAATAGCTGATCCCCTTCTTGCCGACCACGTGGAGCTCGACCTCGGCGCCGTCCTGACGCAGTCGGCCCACCAACCCTCGCGCCTCACGGATGAGGTTCGCGTTGAAGGCGCCGGCCAGCCCCCGGTTCGCCGTGAGCAGGACGACCGCCGCGCGCCGGATCGTCTCCGGACGGCGCAGCAGCGGATAGCGCTCCCGCAGTTCGGGGTCCAGCAGGCGCGCGATCACCGCGGTCAGATGTTGGGCGTACGGACGCGCCGCAGCCACGCGCTCGGTGGCGCGCTTCAGCTTCGACGTCGCCACCATCTCCATCGTGCGCGTGATCTGGCGCGTGTTCTCGATGGAGCGGATGCGCCGACGGATCTCCCGAACCTTCGCCATGGTCAGGCCCCCACACGAGCGGGCGCCGCCGACTGGGCGGCGAACGTCTCGCTGTACTCGCGGATCGCCTTGATGAGCTGCTGCTCGGTCTCGTCCGAGAGATCCTTCGTCGTGCGGATCGCCTCGCCCACCTGCGGATAGCGGTCACGCATGAACTCGTGGAAACCCGCCTCCCAGACGCGGATCTGATCCACCGGCACGCTGTCCAGGTAGCCGTTCGTCACGGCGTACAGGATCATGACCTGGTGCTCGACCGGCATGGGCGCGTACTGCGGCTGCTTGAGCACCTCGACCGTGCGCTGCCCGCGAGCGAGCTGCCGCTGCGTCGCCGGGTCCAGGTCGGAGCCGAACTGGGCGAACGCCTCCAGCTCGCGGTACTGGGCCAGGTCGAGGCGCAGGCGACCCGCCACCTTCCGCATCGCCTTGATCTGCGCCGAACCACCCACGCGCGAGACCGAGATGCCGACGTTCACCGCCGGCCGCACGCCCGCGTAGAAGAGGTCCGACTCGAGGAAGATCTGCCCGTCCGTGATCGAGATCACGTTGGTCGGGATGTACGCGGAGACGTCGCCGGCCTGCGTCTCGATGATCGGCAACGCCGTGAGCGAGCCGCCGCCGTACTCATCCGCCAGCTTGGCCGCACGCTCCAGCAAACGGGAGTGCAGGTAGAAGACGTCGCCCGGATACGCCTCACGCCCCGGCGGACGCCGCAGCACCAGCGAGATCTGCCGGTACGCCTGCGCCTGCTTGGTGAGGTCGTCGTAGACGACGAGCGTGTGCTTGCCCTGCCACATGAAGTGCTCGGCCATCGCACACGCCGCGTACGGCGCGATGTACTGCATCGCCGCGGGATCGCTCGCGTTGGCCACGACGACGATCGTCTTGTCCATCGCGCCGTGCTCGCGCAGCGTCTCGACCACCGAGGCGACCTTCCCCGCGCGCTGGCCGATCGCGCAATAGACGCAGATGACGTCCGTGTCCCGCTGGTTGATGATCGTGTCGATCGCGACCGCCGTCTTCCCGGTGCCGCGGTCGCCGATGATCAACTCACGCTGCCCCCGCCCGATGGGGATCATCGAGTCGATCGCCTTGATCCCCGTCTGGAGCGGCTCCTTCACGGGCTGCCGCAGCACGATGCCCGGCGCGACGATGTCGATCTGCCGACGGTCTTCCAGCGGCTCGATCGGCCCCTTGCCGTCCAGAGGCTCGCCCAGCGGATTGACCACGCGGCCCAGGTACCCCGCGCCCACCGGCACGTCGAGCACGCGCCCCGTGCGGCGCACCTGGTCGCCTTCCCGCAGCACCGTCCATTCCCCCAGAATGACGGCGCCGATGTTGTCCTCCTCGAGGTTCAACGCCAGCGCCGTCACCGTCTCGTTCGTCTCGCTCGACGTGATCTCGAGCATCTCGCTGGCCATGGCGTTGGTCAGCCCGTAGATGCGGGCGACGCCGTCCTTGACCTCGAGGACCTCACCGACCTCTTCGACCTTCAGGTCCTCCTCGTAGCGCTCGATCTGGCGGAGGAGGACGTCCTTGATCTCGCTCGCGCGGAGTTGGGTTTCAGTACTGGCCATGGTTCCGTTCGGGTTCGAGCCGAATCACACCAGGAGCGTCCTGGGTAGCTCCGCCGACAGCAACTGGCGACGCAGCGCGTTGAGACGGCTCCGCAGCGAGCCGTCGAGCACGCGGTCCCCGTAGCGCACGACCATGCCGCCGATGATCCTCGGGTCCGCCCGGAAATGCGGCACGACCGTGCGACCCAGCGCGGTGGACAGCGCCGCCTTGATCTCCTCGCGCATGCGTGCGTCGGGCTCGCGGGCCAACGTCACCTGCACGTGCAGCCGTCCCAGGTGCTCGTCGAGCAAGTCGTGGTACTCGCGGGCGATCTCGGGCAGCAGCCGCTGGCGTCCCTTGTCGATGACGACCAGCATGAAGTTCAGGAACGGTCGCGGCACGCGGTTGCCGAGCGCATCCGTCAGTCCCCCCTTCTTCGCCGCCGGCTCCACCGTGGGTGACTCGAGGAACGTGCGGATCGCCGGCTCCGTCTCGAGCAACCCGGTCACGACGTCAAGGGCGTCGGCATAGGTTTCGAGCTGGTCGTGCCGCCGGCCGAGCTCGAACAGCGCCTCGGCGTAGCTGCGGGCGACGGTGGTCTCTCTCACTCAGCCGACCTCCACGCCCTGACGGCTGGCGCCGATGCGGTCCAGGTATTCGGTGATGATGCGCCGGTCGTCCTCGCTATCGAGCCGCTTCCCGACCAGCTTCGCCGCCGCGGCGAGCGACAGCTCCACGGCGTCCCGACGCAACGCTTCGAGCGCGCGCTCCCGCTCCCGCTCCAGCTCCTGGCGGGCGCGGGCGAGCAGCTCCTCCTGCTCCGCACGGGCGCGCTCCAGCATTTCCTGGCGGATCCGCTCCGCCGCCTGACGCCCCTCCGCGGTGATCTGCTGGGCCTGCTGCCGCGCCTCGGCGAGCTGGCGCTGGTGCTCCTGCATCAGCCGTTCGGCCTCGGCCCTGTCCCGCGCGGCGGCGTCGAGGATGTCCTGGATGCGACGCTCACGCGCTTCCAGTGCGCCGAGGATCGGCTTCCACGCGAACTTGGTCAGCACCGCCAGAAGCGCCAGGAAGATGATGACGGTCCAGATCATGAGGCCCGGGTTGATGCTGAACAGGCCTCCGCCTCCCCCGGCGTGTTCCTGGACGATCAGGAGAAGGTTCATGGCGTCCTTTCGGTTGCGCGTGCCGCCCGGCCCCGGGCACCGGGCAGAGACCGCCCGACACCCGGGGCCGGCTGGCCCGCCGTCACAGCAGCTTGAACAGCAGCGCGATCACGAGACCGAACAGAGTCGCGCCCTCGATGAGCGCCGCCAGAATGATCGCGGCCGTCTGAATGTTGCCCGCGGCCTCGGGCTGCCGCGCGATCCCTTCCGCCGCCGCCGCGCCGATCCGGCCGATGCCGTACGCCGCGCCGATCACCGTCAGACCGACGCCGATCGCAGCGCCCAGCAGCGCAAGAAAGTTCTGCGCGTACTCAGGATTCGCGGCCTGCGCGGCCTCCTGCACCAACGTGAGCAGAGCATGCATCATCGAACCCTCCATGTCCCTGGGGGCTCATGGGTCGCATCGCTCCCCGCCAGCGCGCAGGACGGCCCCCTCCGCCCGGCGCCGCGGCAGCCGCTACCCGGCCATCCGGCCGCACGGCGTTCCCCGGCGCGCCCCGCCGGGTACGTTACGACGGGCGGTACCGAGCGACCCCGCCCGAAGGCGCGCCACCTGAGGGCGGGCGCGCTCGCCCGTGATCCCACCCCGTGCCGCGACCTCAGTGCGCATGGCGGATCAACCCGATGAAGACGGACGTCAGCATCGTGAAGATGTAGGCCTGGAGGAACGCGACGAACACCTCCAGCACCATGATCGCCGTCGCCATCGCCACCGGCCCCAACCACGGGATGATCAGCGCCTTGACCGCCTCGAAGACGAAGATCAGCCCGAGCAGCGCCAGGATCACGAAGTGCCCCGCCGTCATGTTGGCGAACAGTCGGATCGCCAGCGCGAACGGCTTCGTGAACTTCCCGAGCAGCTCGACCGGCGTCATGATCACCATCATCAACGCCCGGCCGACCGGACCCATGCCCTCGGGCGCGAAGAAAATCGTCTTCGCGTAGCCGCGCGGACCCAGCTCCCTGAACCCCGCCACCTCGATCGCGACCAGAGACATCAGCGCCAGGGCCGCCGTCACGGAGATGTTGCCCGTGGCCGTCGCGCCGAACGGGATCAGCCCGAGGAGGTTCGTGAACAGGATGAAGAAGAACAGCGTCAGCACGAACGGCACGTACCGCTCGCCCCCGTGCCCGATGTTCGCCATCGCGACCTCGTCGCGGAGGTAGATGACGAACGCCTCGACCAGGTTGGCCAGCCCGCTCGGCGCTTTCCCGGGATCCTGACGCGCCAGACGCCGCGCCGTCCAGATCATCAGCGCCGCCACCAGGACCGCGGCCAACAGCATGAAGACCACGTGCTTGGTCGGCGAGAGATCGATCGTGAGCGGCCCCAGGTGCAACGGCTCCCAACGCGGGAGGTGAATCGTCAGGCCGGGCAGCTCGAGCTCGTGCGAGTCCGTCACGTGGTGCAGGATCACCTCGCCGAGATCCGGCCCTTCCTCCTGCACGGCCGCGCCGAGCACGGACCACGCCCGCGTCATCATCATCTATTCGCTCCGTAGCCCCATCCGGAAAAAGATCGGTTCCAGCAGCAGCAGCACGAACAGGAAGCCCGCCAGGCCGAGCATGAGCGGCGCTGGCGGCCGGGCCTGCGTGCGCGCCAGCCACACCGCCGCCGCCAGGACGGCACCCAGACGAAGCAGCGTACCACCGCCCCAAGCCACGAAGAACCTCGCTCCTCGCGCGCTCACCAGCGCCGCGAAGCCGACCACCTGGATCACGTACGCCGCAACGGCCGCCGTGCGGACCGCGGCGGCGTCCTGGGGGCCGAGCCACACCGCGGCAACCAGGACTCCGAGCCCGACGGCCAGCCCGCTCGCGACCGCGTAACCCAGAATCGCACGCTGGCGCCCGCTCATTCCCGCTCCTGGCGACGTCGCTCTCGCTCGCGCGGTTCCACGACGAGATGGTAGTAGATGCTGTAGAATCCGGCGGCGGCCCCGACGAACGCGCCCACGATCATGAACAACGGTGTCGTCCCGAGCCAGCGGTCCACCCGCGACCCGAGGAAGAGGAACAGCCCCGTGCTTGCAGCCCACGTCAGCCCGTGTCCGAGGTACCGACCGGCCTCCTGCACCAGCCGCGGACGGGGCTTCGCCTGCCTCTTCTCCGCCACGGGACCTCCCCGGCCGTACGCCGTCGAGCCCAGTTAAGGTAGGCGCTTGTGAAATTTTTCGCAAGCTCCTCCCCGCTTGACCGCTGAACGAAGCGGCCCCTATCTTGCAAGTACTTTGCCCGGCGTGAGTTGGCGGGCCGAGCCACACCGCCGGCCGCCCCCGGCGCCGGCGCGCGGAACTCGGCTCTCCGCCAGTGGTAGACGGGGATGGACGCGCCGTACGGCCGGCGCGCCGTGCGCCTCCGGGCCAGGTGCCCGGGTCGGCGCCGACGGCGGCGCGGGGGCCGGCCAGCGGCACGGAACGCGCAGGTCCACGGATCGGTAAGGAAGTTCGGAAGTACCGTGAGACGCCATCGCCTCGCCGGTCATGGCCCCGAGCCGGGGCCGGGCGGGGCCGTTTCGTCCCGGGGGCCGATGCGAGCGCGCTGCCGGGAGCCGCGACAGCAGGAGCGAAGGGAGTAGGTGAAGAATGGAAGCGACAGTAGCCCGGCAGGTTCAGCCGGAGGAGCGAGACCTGGTCCTGCTGGAGCGGCTGGCCGAAGCGCGCAGTCGGCTGGAGGCGGAGATCGCGAAACGGGTGATCGGCCAGCAGCCCGTCGTGGACGGGCTGTTGACCGCGCTCCTCGCCAACGGCCACGCGCTGCTGGTCGGCGTCCCCGGGCTGGCGAAGACGCTCCTCATCTCGACGCTGGCGGAGGCGCTGGAGCTGAAGTTCAGCCGCATCCAGTTCACTCCCGACCTGATGCCCTCGGACATCACGGGCACGGAGGTGCTGGAGGAAGACCGCGCGACGGGCAAGCGGCATTTCCGTTTCGTGCGGGGTCCCGTGTTCGCCAACGTGGTGCTGGCGGACGAGATCAACCGGACTCCGCCGAAGACGCAGGCGGCGCTGCTCCAGGCGATGCAGGAGCGGGCGGTGACGGTGGCGGGGGAGACGATCCCGCTGGAGCCGCCGTTCTTCGTGCTGGCGACGCAGAACCCCATCGAGCAGGAAGGGACGTACCCCCTGCCCGAGGCGCAGCTCGACCGGTTCATGCTCGAGCTGCGGATCGGTTATCCCACGCGTGAAGAAGAGGAGCGGGTGGCGCTCCAGACGACGGGGGCGGAGCAGCCGGAGATCGAGCCCGTGCTGGGTGCAGCGGAGCTGATCGAGCTCCAGGGGCTGGTCCGGCGTGTGCCTGCGCCGCCGTCGTTGGTGGCGTACGCGGTGCGGCTGGCGCGGGCGACGCGTCCGGAAGACGAGGCGGCGCCGGAGCTGGTCCGTCGCTACGTGAGCTGGGGTGCGGGCCCGCGTGCGTCGCAGTATCTGGTTCTGGGAGCGAAGGCGCGCGCGGCCATGGCAGGCCGTGCAATGCCGACCTACGAAGACGTCCGGGCGGTCGCGCCGCTAGTGCTCCGGCACCGCGTCGTGACGAACTTCCAGGCGGAGGCGGATGGGCGGAGCGCCGCGGACGTGGTGGAAGAGCTCATCGAGTCGAGTCGCGCATGGACTTAGGCCTGGATCGAAGTAGCCGAGGCTGGAAGCGCGCGCCGGTCGGGACCGGGCGATGCTTCCGCTGAGCCTTCTCCTCCTCATCGCGTTCGCCCTTTCGGCCTTCTTCACGACCGCAGAGCTGGCCGTCTTCTCACTGGGCGATTCGCGCCTCCGCACACTCGTTGACGAAGGCTTTCGCGGAGGTGCGGCACTGGCGCGCGTGCGTCAGCGGCCGCGCCGTGCGCTGGCGTTGCTGCGTCTGGGCGACGCGCTCGCGGACGCGTCGTGCGCGTTGCTGGCTGGCGTGCTGGGTCACCAGCTCTGGGGCGTCGCGGGGCTGATCGTGGGCGCGCTGGTGGCCGCGCTGGGCGTCGCAGCGATCGGCGAGCTGCTTCCCATGTCCATCGCGGCGCGACACGGTGTGCGGATCGCGCTGGTGCTCGCGCCGGGGCTGGACGTGCTCTGCAACGCGCTCGCGCCGGCCCTGGCGGTGCTGGAGCGGCTGGCGGGCGGGCAGGTGGGTCGGAACGGGAGCGCGGTGAGCGAAGCGGAGACCGAGCTCCGTCAGCTCACCGACCTGGGCCACACGGAAGGCGTGATCGAGGAGCAGGAGCGCCAGCTCGTCGAGCGTGCGTTCCACCTCGACGAGACCAAGGCCTGGGACATCATGACGCCCCGGGTGGACATCTTCGCCTGGCCGGACTCCCTGACGCTGGCCGAGATCGCGCCGCAGCTCGGCAGCGTTCCGTACTCGCGCATCCCGGTCTACGGCGAGAGCGTGGATGACATCACGGGCGTGCTCTATCTGCGGGACGCGTACCAGGCGCTCATCTCGGGCCAGAGGGATGTGCAGCTCCGCAGCCTTGCCCGCGAGCCGCTGGTGGTGCCCGGCTCGGTCCCTCTCACCAAGCTGCTGCGCGATTTCCAGACGCGGCGCATCCATCTCGCCATCGTGGTGGACGAGTACGGTGGGACGGATGGGCTGGTGACGCTCGAGGACGTGCTCGAGGAGCTGGTCGGCGACATCGCGGACGAGATGGATGTCGCGGAGGAGGAGCCGCTGACCCGGGTCTCGCGCAACGAGGTCATTGCCGCGGGAGACGCGGACCTGCGCGAGATCAATCATTTCTTCAACACGTCGTTCCCGCAGCTCGAGCACCGCTCGTTGAACGGCTATCTGCTCGAAGAGCTCGGGCGGGTGCCGGCGGTGGGCGAGCGGCTGGAGCGGGACGGCATCGAGATCGAGGTGCTGGAAGCGACCGAGACGCAGGTGCTGCGCGCCCGGCTGCGGCGCCTCACGCCGCTGGCCGATGCGACGGGAGAGGACGAGGCGGCTGTGGAACGGGCCGCCGAGGGCGAGCCCACGGCGGCCGCGCCGCCGGACCGGGCGCCGGAACCGGCGGCGAGGACCGTCGCTGAGCATGCCGCCGCAGAGGCGGGCGAGCCTGCCGCGGCGTCAAACGAGCCTGTCACGGCGCCGAATGAGCGCGTGGTGCGCGTGCCCGCGGCGCCCTCCGGGAACGCGACCGCGTCCCGGCCGTCGCTGCAGACGCCCTCGTACCAATCCTGAGGCGGCGGCCGGGGGTCAGACCGTGACGCCGCCCTGCCGCCGGCTCTCCTGATAGGCCGCGAGCACACCGAGGACCTCGTCGATGTCGGCCTCGGTGTGCTCGGCGCTCACCTGGAAGCGGATCTCCTCGTCTCCCCTCGGCACGACCGGGTAGCTCAGCCCGGTCGCCAACACGCCGTGCTCCCGCAGGTACGCGACCAGCTCCCGCGTGCGCTCCGTGTCCCGGATCATGAGCGGCACGACCGGGTGCTCGCCCGGGATGACCTCGAAGCCGAGCTCGATGAGGCCTGCCTCGAAGCGGCGGGTGAGCGCCCGCAGCCGGTCGAGCAGGCGGCGCCCCTCATCGCTGTCCAGGATCTCGAGCGCGCGCAGCGCGGCGGCCGCCTCGGCGGGCGTGATCGGGTTCGAGTAGATGTAGAACGGCGACGTCTCGCGCAGGTAGCCGATGACGCTGGCCGAGGACGCGACGTAGCCGCCGTTGACGCCGAGCGCCTTGCCGAGCGTCGCGATCAGGACGTCCGCGGGCGGCGAGCCGGTGTACTCCTCGGTTCCGCGGCCCGTGGCGCCGAAGGCGCCCACGCCGTGCGAGTCATCCACGACGACGATCACGTTCTCCTCGAACCGGTCGTCGTACGCCCGCGCCAGCTCCATGATGCGGTCCAGCGGCGCGTGGTCGCCACGCATGCTGAAGATGCCGTCGGTCACCACGACGACCCGGCGTGCGCGGCCGGCCGCGTCGGCGAGGGCGCGTTCCAACGCGGCCATGTCGAGGTGAGGATAGACCACCTTGTCCAGCGGCCGTGCCAGCCGGATCCCGTTGATGATGCAGTTGTGGTTGAGCTCGTCGCTGATGACGATGGTCTGGTCCGTGATCAGCGGGACCAACGTGCCCACCATGGCGGCGTAGGCAGAGCTGAAGAGCATGGCCGCCTCGCGCCCGTGGAACGCGGCGAGACGACGCTCGAGCTCGACGTGGGGCGCGTACGTGCCGCTGATGAAGCGGACGGCGCCCGGCCCCGCGCCGAAGCGCTGTGCGGCCTCCTCCTCGGCACGGATGATCTCCGGCCGCAGGCCCATGCCGAGGTAGGAGTTCGAGTTCATGCGGATGAACTGCTTGTCGCCGTACCCCTCGAGCAGGAAGCGCGGCCCGCGCGGGCCACTGGCGGGGATCACGGCGGTGACCACGGCCTCGGCGCCCTTGGCGGTGCCGCGGCGCCGGAGCTCTCCAACGTGGGCGTCGAGGACGCCCGTCAGCCGGTCGAGCGGCATGGCATTATCTCCTCGTGAACAGGCGTAGCGGTCAGGCCGGCGGGTCCGCGGCGCCCACGGCCTGGTCCGCGCGCACCGAGAGACGCTCCAGCATGTCCGCCGTCATGGCCTCGAGGTCGTACCGGGGCTGCCAGCCCCACTCGGCGCGCGCGGCCGAGTCGTCGATGCGGATGGGCCAGGAGTCGGCGATGGCCTGACGGACGGGGTCGATGTCGTACTCGATGCGGAACCCCGGCAGGTGCTTGCGGATGGCCTCGGCGAGGCGGGCCGGCGTGACCTGCATCGCGGTGATGTTGAACGCGTTCCGGTGCCGGAGCCGCGAGGGGTCTGCCTCCATCAGCTCGATGGCGGCGCGCACGGCGTCCGGCATGTACATCATGTCGAGCTGGGTGTCCGCCCGCAGGAAGCACGTGTAGTGGCCGTGCCGGACGGCGTGGTGGAAGATGTCCACGGCGTAGTCCGTCGTGCCGCCGCCGGGCGGGGCGCTGTGGGAGATCAGCCCGGGGTAGCGGACGCCGCGCGTGTCCACGCCGTACTTGAGGTGGTAGTAGTCGCACAGGAGCTCTCCAGCGACTTTCGTGATGCCGTACATCGTGGTCGGCCGCTGGATGGTGTCCTGCGGTGTGCCGTCGCGCGGCGCGCCGGGCCCGAACGCGCCGATCGAGCTGGGTGTGAAGACCGCGCAGCCGCGCTCGCGCGCGACCTCGAGCACGTTGAGCAGCGTGCCGATGTTGATCTGGTAGGCGCGCAGCGGCGTCTGCTCCGCGACGGCGGACAGCACGGCGGCCAGGTGGTAGATGGTACCGACGTCGTAGTGTCGCACCGCGCGGTCGATGGCTTCGGCGTCGCTGCAATCGAGGATGAGGGCCGGCCCGTGGTCGTCGGAGATCGGCCGGAGGTCCGACGCCACGACGGCGTCGTCCCCGTACCGCGCGCGGAGCGCGGCAACGAGCTCGACCCCGATCTGTCCGGCCGCGCCGGTCACCAGGATTCGCTTCACGTTCTGCCCCGTGCGTGGCTGTGCTGCGGACGCGATCGTCGTCGGCGCGCGTCCGTGGGCGCCGGGACGATGCGGCGTGTCGGTCATCGTTCCGCGCAATCTAGTGCAATCGGCCGACACGCGACACCCTGGGCCGGGGGCGACGGGCTTTCGCGGCGGGGCGTCGGGATCTAAGTTCGGCGGTGACAGGGCTGGACAGCAGGCACGACGGGCGGGAGAGATGGCGTACATTATTCCGCATCACGGGGTTTCCCCGAGAGTCCACCCCACCGCCTTCGTGGCGCCGACCGCGGTGCTCATCGGGGATGTGGAGGTCGGGCCGGAGTCGAGCATCTGGTTCGGCGCGGTGCTGCGCGGCGATCATCCGGAGCACGGCATCCGCATCGGCGCCCGGACGAGCGTGCAGGACAACTGCGTGTTGCACGTGAGCGCGCGGGGCCCGACGATCGTGGGCGACGACGTCACCGTCGGGCACGGCGCGGTGTTCGAGAGCTGCGAGATCCGCCGCGGCGCGCTGATCGGCATGAATGCGGTGATCCTCCAGGGCGCGGTGATCGGCGAGGAGGCGCTGGTGGCGGCGTTGAGCGTGGTGCCCGAGGGCATGGTGGTCCCGCCGCGGACGCTGGTGGCGGGGGTCCCCGCACGAGTGAAGAAGGAATTGTCTGGAGAGGCGGCGCGCTGGATCCGGGAGAGCGCGCCCCACTACGTGGAACTGGCGCGGACGTACCGGAGCGCCGGGATCGGTGAGGGAGCGTGAGCGGACAACGGCCGGATGCAGTGGTGATCGGCGCCGGCGCCGTCGGTTGCGCGAGTGCGTGGGAGCTGGCGCGCCGGGGCCTGCGGGTCGTCGTGGTGGAGCGCGGCACGCCGGGCGGTGAAGCCACCTGGGCGGCCGCGGGCATGCTCTCGGTGATGCCGGAGGGCGATCGGCCCGACGCGCTGTACGCCCTGGCGCGGGCGAGTCACGACCGCTACCCCGGGTTCCTCCGTGCGGTGCGTGAGGCGACCGGCGCGATCGTCGAGCTGCGGGAGTTGGGCAACCTGCGGGTCGCCCTCAGCGACGACGCGGCGGAGGCGCTGCGGCGGGAGGTGGAGCGGGAGTGGGCGGCGGGTCTCGAGGCCGAATGGCTGGACCCGGCCGCGGCCCGCGAACTCGAGCCGTCGCTGGCAGGGACCATCCGGGCGGCGGCGCTGACGCAAAGGGACGCCCACGTGGACAACCGGCGTCTCGGCCGGGCGCTCTGGGCCGCCGCGGCCGCCGCCGGGGTCGCGTTCCGGCTGGGGGTCCCCGCCGCCCGCGTGGTCTTCGGGTCGGGGGGCCAGGTCGCGGGCGTGGAACTGGCCAGCGGCGAGCGGATCGACGCGGGGGCGGTGGTCGTCGCGGCCGGGAGCTGGAGCGGCACGCTCGGCGGTCTGCCGCGCCCGCTGCCGGTCCACCCCGTCCGGGGCCAGATGCTGGCCGTGGAGGCGGTGCCGCCGCTGGTCCGGCGCATCGTCATGGGCAGCGCGTGCTACCTCGTCCCCGCATCGGATGGCCGGGTGCTGGTGGGCGCCACGGTGGAGCGGGCGGGCTTCGATCGCCGCGTCACGCCGGCCGGGCTGCGGAACCTGGTCAGCGCCGCCATCGCCCTCGTCCCCGACCTCGCCGAGGCGCCGATCGTCGAGACGTGGGCCGGCCTGCGGCCGGGAACGCCGGACGGCTTCCCCGTCCTCGGCGCGGACCCGGAGGTCGCCGGCCTCGTCTACGCCACCGGCCACTTCCGCAACGGCATCCTCCTGACGCCGATCACGGCGGAGATCGTGGCCGATCTCGTCACCGGCCGGCCCCCGGCCGTCGGCCTCGAGCCCTTCTCGCCCACGCGGTTCACCGAGCCATGAGCGCATCAGGCGAGCGGCAGCCCGATCCCGATGGCGGGCCCGCGCCGGCGGTAGAGGGCGAGCCCACCGGCGGGGCGGCGGCGCCGGCTCCGGAGGACGTCGCCCCGGAAGCGCCGGTCTGCGACGTGTGCGGCTCGCCCATGTACGAGCGGCACTGCCGCATCCTCTGTCCGCGCTGCGGCTATCAGCGGGATTGCAGCGACCCGTAGGCCGGCCCCGTCCCTCGGCCCTCACGCCGCGGGGCGCCGGGTCCGGCTGCGCGGCACGGGTACCCGGGCCGGGCGGCCGCGCTCGTCCTCGAAGGAGAACAGCAGATCCGGCGTGTGCTCCGCGATCCAGTCGGCCAGCGCCTCCGGGTCGTGACCGGCGCGCTCGACCCGGTCGTTCGCGAACCGGAAGTTCACCGCGAACCACTGGAACCCGCCCTCCCGGACCCACGGCGCAGGCTCGCTGAACGCCTCCACGAACCCGGCCGCATCCGGGAAAGCGGCGTTGAGCTCCTCGTACATCTCCTGGAGCGCGAGGTTGAGAGGGTCGTCGCCGCCGAACCCCGGAACGGGCGAGCGCCCGCGCAGGAAGTCCTCGGCTTCTTCGGGGCGGAACAGGACCCGCACCTGTTTCGGCGGCGCCTCGATCCGTCGAGCCATTCCCTTTCGCCTCCCTTCTCCACTAGACCCGGGATTCAAGGACCGCGCCGCGCCACAGACGGCTCAGCCGGCGCCGGAGAGGAGGCCCCAGTACCAGCGGATCAGCTCATCGCCCCATCCGTGCGTGACCGCGGCGCCGAGGGCGAGGAAGATGCCGAACGGCACGAGCCGCTTGGTGAACAGGGTGATCGGGCCGAAGATGAGGGTGCCGAGGAGCGCGCCGAGGAAGATGGTCAGCAACGCGCCCCACGGCCCGACGAAGGCGCCGACCATCGCCATCATCTTGATGTCCCCTCCGCCCATCGCCTCCTTGCGGAGCAGCCACTGCCCGGCGACCGCCACGAGGTAGAGGGCCCCGAACCCCACGGCCGCACCCGCGGCCGCGTAGAGGAACGGCATCCCGCCGGGTAGCGCGGCGAACGCGAGCCCCAGCAGCAAGCCGCCCACCGAGAACTCGTCCGGGATGATGTACTCGCGGGCGTCCGTGAGGGCGATGCCCAGCAGCAACGTGAGGAAGACCGCGCCGGACAGCGCCGCGAGCGTCGGGCCGAAGCGCGCGACCATGGCGACCCAGATCGCCCCGGTGGCCAGCTCCACCAGCGGGTACTGGAGCGAGATCCGCCCCCCACAGCCGCGGCAGCGCCCGCGCAACGCGATGTAGCTCGCCACCGGGATGTTCTCGTACCAGCGGATCGACCGCTCGCAGCGGGGGCAGCGCGAACGCGGTGTGACGACGGAAAGCCCCGCCGGCAGCCGGTACACGCACACATTGAGGAACGAGCCGATCGCGAGCCCCGCGAGTGCGGCGTAGACCAGCACGAGCCCGTTCATGACACGCCTCCGCCCGTCCGAGTCAGGAGGAACAGCAACACCGCCGCCGCGACCGCCACGTTGAGCGACTCGGCCTCCGGCCGGATCGGGACCGCCAGGAGTTCCTCCGCCGCCGCCCGCACGGCGGCGCCCAGCCCCGCTCCTTCGTTGCCGACCGCCAAAGCCGCCCGCTGCGGCGGCCGGACCTCGTCCACGGGCCGACCCTCCGCGGCGGCGCCGTACAGCGCGAAGCCGTGCCGGTGCAGCCACTCGAGCAGCGTATCCAGATCCGTCTGCACGATGGGGATCCGGAACGCCGCGCCGGCGGCGGCGCGCACCGACTTCGGGTTCCACGGGTCCACCGTGCCGGGCAGCACCGCGACGAACGCGGCGCCGAACGCGTCCGCCGTCCGCACCAGCGTCCCGAAGTTACCGGGATCCTGCACGCCGTCCAGGACCAGAACCGTCGCCGGCCCCTCGACCCGGATCGCTCCCAGATCGTGCCTGGGGATCTCCGCGACGGCCAGCACACCCTGAGGCGACTCCGTGGCCGCGAATTCGGCGAGCACCCGGTCCTCGACCCGGCGCAGCACGTCCAGCCCTGCGAGCCGCTCTGCGAGCCGGCGCCCACGCTCGGTGTCCTCCAGAGTGGGCGATGCGACCACCAATCGGGGGGCGACCCCCGCATCGAGCATCGCCTCCACCAGCCGCACGCCCTCGGCGAGGAAGAGCCCTTCTCCCTCCCGATACTTTCGGCGTTTCAGGGAGCGCAACCGCTTCTGCTCGGAACGGCTCAACACGTTGTCACTCCGTGGAATACGACTTGCTCCCCTGGGTTCTCGGGGCGACACGTTCCCTCAAAGGAGATCGGACGGCGATGGTTCGTGTTCTTTCCCGGACGGCGCGCCGCACGTTGATCGGAATCGCCGCAGGCGGCGCTGCCCTCGCGGCGAGTTGCGCGATCTCGCCCCGCCAGGAGGTGGAGCTGGGGCGGACGTACGCGGCGCAGATCAACCGGGAGCTGCCGATCATCGAGGATCCGGCGGTGAACCGGTATCTCAACGTCCTCGGTCAGCGGATCGCCGCAGGCGGCACGCGCAACCTGAACTACACGTTCTACGTGGTGAACACCGACGCGGTGAACGCCTTCGCGATCCCCGGAGGCTTCATCTACGTGAACCGCGGGCTGATCGAACGGACGGACAACCTGGCGGAGCTGGCCGGCGTGCTGGCCCACGAGATCGCGCACGTCGAGGAACGGCACGGCGCGGAGCAACTCGAGCGGGTGCAGCGCGCGAACGTCGGGCTCTCGCTCGCCTACATCCTGATCGGCCGCGCGCCGACGGGCCTGGAGCGCGCGGCGATCCAGGTGGGCGGCGCTGCCGTGTTCGCCCGCTACAGCCGGGAGGCGGAGCGGGAGGCGGACGCGAAGGCGATCCCCCTGCTCGTGCGGGCGGGGATCGACCCCAACGGCCTGGTGACCTTCTTCATGGAGCTGATGGAGGCGCGTCAACGGCAGCCGAATCTGCTGGAGCAGTGGTTCTCCACGCACCCCACGACCGAGGAACGGATCGCGGAGGCGCGCGCCCAGATCCGGCAGATCCCGGCCTCGCAGTTGCGCGGCTTGACGGTGGACACGCAGCAGTACCGGGAGTTCCGTGAGCGAGTCCGGCGACTGCCGCCGCCGCCGGCGCAGTTCCGGGCGCAGCGCTGAGGCGCTCCGCGAGGGCTCGGGGTGGTCGAAACCGCTCCGAGCCCTTACGTTCCCGGGACGATCGTGCGAGGAGGGCAGAACCGAATGATCCCGGTAGCGTTGACGATCGCGGGCAGCGACAGTGGCGGGGGCGCCGGCATCCAGGCGGACCTGAAGACGTTCCACGCCTTCGGCGTGTTCGGCACGAGCGCGATCACCGCGCTGACGGCGCAGAACACGTTGGGCGTACAGGCCGTGCACGCGGTGCCGCCCTCGATGGTCGAGGCCCAGATCAAGGCCGTGGTGGAAGACCTCCATCCCGCGGCGTGCAAGAGCGGCATGCTGGCCACGGCGGAGCTGGTGGAGACCGTCGCACGGTGCGTGCGCGAGTACGGGTTGCACAAGGCGTACGTGCTGGACCCCGTCATGGTCTCCACCAGCGGGCACCGGTTGCTGGACGAGGACGCGGAGCAGGCCGTGGCCGAGCTCCTGCTCCCCGTGTGCGCGCTCGTCACCCCGAACCTCGACGAGGCCGCGATCCTCGCCGGCCGACCGGTGACGGATGAAGCGGGGATGCGCGACGTCGCCGAGCGGCTGGTGGCGCTGGGCGCCGGGGCCGCGCTCGTCAAGGGCGGACACCTCGCCAGCGAGACCGTCGTGGATGTGCTGTTCGACGGCCGCGAGTACCGCACGTGGGTCCGGCCGAAACTCGAGACGCGCAACACGCACGGCACGGGCTGCACGCTCTCGGCCGCGATCGCGGCCGGCCTGGCGCGGGGCCGCTCGCTCGTGGATGCGATCGAGGACGCGCTGGACTACGTGCACCGCGCGATGGTGGAAGCGCCGGACCTCGGTGCAGGCCACGGCCCGCTCAATCACTTCGTTCCGGCCCGGCGGAAGGCCGCGGTCTGAACGCCATCCTCACGGCCGCGCCGGGTCGCCGGCGCCCGGCGTGGCCGCGTCCGCCAGCCACCAGCGCGGCAGGTTGACCAGCGCCCCCCGGATGTCCATCTCGACGCCCTGCACCCGCTCTCTGATCGCGTAGAGGTGCGGGGAGTAGTACAGGTACGTCCAGGGCTGGTCGTCCCGGAGGATCTCCTGCACCCGCCGCCACAGCGGCCGCGCCGCCTCCCGGTCCACCGTCGCCGCCGCACGGTCCAGGAGCGAGTCCAGCTCGGGGTTGCTGTACGCCGCGATCTGGTATGGTCCGCCGAGCGCGGAGCTGTGGTACATCTCGTGGAGGTTGATCCGGAAGTCGCTGTTCCAGCCCATCAACACGGCTTCGAAGCGCTTGGGGTTGGCGCTCAGCTCGCCGATCAGCGTGTTGAACTCGGTGGGGCCCGCGGTCACCGTGACGCCGATGGCGGCGAGATCGGCGCGGATGAGCTCCGCCATGTCGCGCTGGAAGGCGTTGCCCGCAGCGGTCTTCAGCGTGAAGGCGAAGTCATGGCCGTTCGGGTCCTCGAGACGGCCGTCGCCATCCCGATCAATGAACCCGGCCTCCGCGAGCAGCGCCCGCGCCGCAGCCGTGTCGTACGGGAGCGGAGCGATGCTCGGATCGTACGCCCAGTGGTGCGGGCTGATCGGTCCGCTGGCCAGCTCTCCGTAGCCGGCCCGGTGGGCGATCAGCCGTTCGCGGTCGATGGCCATGGCGAGAGCGCGGCGCACCCTGGCGTCCGCGAAGCGAGGGTCGGCCCCGTTCCAGCCGATGAACGTGTAGTTGCGCGCGGGGCGGACGATGGCGCGGATCTCCGGGTGCGCGTCGAGCTCCCGGAGCTGATCGGCGCGGGGACTCAGGATGAGGTCGGCCGTGCCCGCCATGAGCTCGACCACCTGCGCCGCGTTGTCCGGGATCGTCCGCCACACCACGCGGTCGATGTACGGCCGGCCGCCCAGCGCCTCCGGGAAGTCGGGGTTCGCCTCGAAGACCCACCGGTCGTTGGCCCGCGCCGAGACGAACCGGAACGGCCCGTTGCCGACCGGCTGCTTGTTGAAAGCGGCCGTCCGGAGCCGCTCCGGAGGGACCGTGTCCAGCAGATGGCGCGGCATGATGGGGGCGAACGGCCAGCTCGCCAGCGGGTCGCCGTGTGGCCGGAAACGGAAGCGGATGGTGAAGGAGTCCAGCACCTCCGCGTGCGTCCAGTGCTCGAAGTAATGGCCGATGCTGGAGCCCGTCCCCGGATCGCGGGCGCGCTCGAAGGTGAACAGCACGTCGTACGCCGTGGTCGGGACGCCGTCGTGCCAGCGCACGTCGCGGCGGAGGTGGAACACCACGGCGGTGTCGCCCATCAGCTCCCACCGCTCCGCCAGGTATGGCTCGAACCCGAGGTCCGGCCCGTAGCGGATCAGCGGCATGAACAGGACGTAGCTCAGGAACTCCTGGGTCCAGACCTCCGTGCTGACCAGCGAGTTCATCAGCTCGAGGTCGTTGGGCCCGGCGATCACCAGGGTGCCGCCGTACCGCGGCGCGGGCTCCGCGGCTCTCGCCGCCTGGCCGCTGCGATCGACGCACCCGGCCGTCCCCAGGATGGCGACGACAAGCGCGAGTCGCAGGGCACGTCGTGCCTCGAGTCGCGACGCAGGACGTGGAGACATACGCTGGCTCCGTGAACGAACGGATCCCGAGCGGGGTCGAGCGGCTGTCGATGGGAACACCGGGAGCGGAAAATGTCGCGCGGCGGCGCACGGAGATCAAGTGCGCCCCTTCGCGGGGGCGAGCGCGGCCGGCCGGTCGAGGCGCCGCGCCTGACAAGCCGCGTTGACGTCTACCGTCACCGGCCGCGGGACGTGTACGGGCGACGTCGTCAGGCGACCTCCACGTCGGGCAGACGCTGGATCTCGCGGAGCACGCCGGCCAGCAGCGTGCGCAGGCGGGGGACCGCGGCCGCGCCGATGGCGAGGACCTCTTCGTGGTCCAGGGACTGAGCGGAGAGGCCTGCGCAGAGGTTCGTGACGAGCGAGATCCCCAGGACCCGCACCCCCATCGCCCGCGCCACGATGACCTCCGGGACCGTGCTCATGCCGACGACGTCGGCGCCGAAGCGCTGCAGCATCCGGATCTCGGCCGGCGTCTCGTACGATGGGCCGGTCACGGCGCAGTAGACGCCACGGTGGAGGGGGATCCCCGCGTCGAGGGCGACACGCTCGGCGATGGCCGCCAGCTCCGGGTCATACGGGCGTGACATGTCGGGGAACCGCTCGTCCCCGGGCACGACCGGGCCGATGAGCGGGTTGCGCCACATGAAGTTGATGTGATCGTCCAGGATCACCAGGTCGCCGGGCTGCAGCGTGGTCCTGAGCGCCCCCGCGGCGTTGGTGACGATCATGGTCCGGGCCCCGAGCGCCGCCGCGACGCGCACCGGGATCGTGACGCGCTCGGGCGGATGCCCCTCGTACAGGTGGTAGCGTCCTTGCATGACGAGGCACTCGACGCCCTCCAGGGTGCCGGCGATGAGCATCCCCGCGTGGCCCTGGACGGTCGCGGGCGCGAAGCCGGGGATCTCCGCGTAAGGGATGCGGACTGGATCCTGGATGTCCGCGGCCGCCTCACCCTGTCCGCTGCCCAGGACGAGCAGCACTCGGGGGCGCCGCGTGATGCGCTCCCGCAGGTAGGCGAGGGTCGGGGTGAGGTCGAGGGGAGCCGGGCTCATAGGATCATTCCGGCGATGGTCGCGGTCATGAATGCAGCGAGCGCGCCACCGATCATCGCCCGCAGGCCGAGTCGGGCGAGGTCGCTGCGCCGGGACGGGGCGATGCCGCCGATGCCGCCGATCTGGATGGCGATCGAGGCGAAGTTCGCGAAACCGCACAGCGCGTACGACGCGATGATCACCGATCGCGGGGACAGGTCGGCGCCCTCGCCGACGAGCGTGGCGAGCTGGAGGTAGGCGACGAACTCGTTGAGCACCGTCTTGATCCCGAGCAGCGCGCCGACCTGCACCGCATCCTCCCACGGCACGCCCATCAGCCACGCGATCGGCGCCAGCACCCAGCCGAGCAGGACGTCCAGCGTGACGCGCTGATCGGCGCCGAGCGCCCCGACATCCCGCAACAGGGCCGTGAGCCCCACCGTGTCCCCCACCCAGCCGAGCAGCGAGTTGATCAGCGCGATCAGGGCGATGAACGCGAGCAGCATCGCGCCGACGTTGAGCGCCAGCGTGAGGCCCTCGCCAGCGCCCCGGGCCGCCGCATCGATCACGTTGGCGTCCGGCGACTCCACCGCGACCTTGAGGGTGCCGCGCGTCTCCGGCTCGCCCTTCTCGGGGACCATGAGCTTGGCGACCGCGAGCGCGGCGGGCGCGGACATGACACTCGCCGCGAGCAGGTGGCCCGCGATGTCCGGAACGTAGGCGACGAGCATCCCCACGTACGCCGCCATGACCCCGCCCGCGACGGTGGCGAAGCCGCCGACCATGATCGCCATCAGCTCGGAGTTGGTCATGGTGGCGACGAACGGCTTCACCATCAGCGGCGCCTCGGTCTGGCCCAGGAAGATGTTGCCCGCGGCCGAGAGCGTTTCCGCGCCGGACGTGCGCATGGTCCGCATCATGACCCATGCGACCCCTCGGACGACCCACTGCATGATGCCGAGGTGGTAGAGCACGGTCATGAGCGAGGAGAAGAAGATGATGGTGGGCAGCACGTTGAACGCGAAGAACGCGCCGGTCTGGGCGACGAGTCCGGGCGTCTCCGCGATCGGCGCGTTGCCCAGCGCCTCGCCCGTGCCGACCGGGACGTTGTTCCAGACGAGGTTGCCGAAGACGAAGCGCGCTCCCTCGACGGTGAAGCCGAGCAGCGCGACGATCACGGTGTTGAGCGCGGCGAAGATCCGCTCGCCGATGGGCGTCCGCAGGATGAACAGTGCGAAGACGAACTGCAGGCCGGTGCCCCAGATGACCACGCGCCAGGGGACCGAACGGCGGTCCACGCTGAGCAACCATGCGATGCCCAGCATCGCGACCAGCCCGACGGCCGAGACGAGGCGGCCGTGCCACGGCGTGTCGATCTCCGCGCGGGCACGGGTGATCGCCCGGGCAGCGGCCGGCATGACCTGTGACGTGTCGGCGCTGGGAGCGACCGCGACGCTGTCGCTGGCCTTCGTGGCCTCCTGCGCGCCCGCGGCGAAGGCGCCTGCGCCGAGCAACAGCACGCCGAGGCCCCACAGAAGGAGGAGGCCGCGCGGGGGCAAAGACCGCATCGTCCGGCTCCGGTGGGACGTGGGGTGATGGGGGTCAGGCGACGGTGCCGGGCATGGGCGCCCGGTATCCGAGGCGCTGCAGTTCTTCTTCGATCGGCGGCGCCAGATGACCATAACAGTGCACGAGTTCCACGCCGCTGGACGTGCCGATGCGGGTGGCGCCCGCGGCGATCATGCGCAGCGCGTCCTCGCACGTGCGGATGCCGCCGGATGCCTTGACGCCCAGGTCCCGGCCCACGACGAGGCGCAACAACGCCACCGCCTCGGGCGTGGCGCCGCCCGCCGGGTGGAACCCCGTGGACGTCTTGACGAAATCGGCGCCGGCCTCGCGGCACAGGGCAGCGGCCTTGATGATCTCCATGGGCTCCAGCGCGGCCGTCTCGAGGATCACCTTGACCAGCGCGCGACCCGCCGCCGCTTCGACGACGGCGCGGATGTCCTCCTCGACGGTGCGCCAGGCGCCCTCTTTGATGCGCCCGATCTGGGCGACCATGTCCAGCTCCGTCGCGCCGCGGGCCATCGCATCCTCGGCCTCTCGGACCTTGACCGCGGTGGTGCTGGCGCCCAGCGGGAAACCGATCACGGTCGCGACCGCGACAGGGGAGTCGGCTAGCTCGGCCGCGGCGAGATCGACCCAGGTCGGATTCACACACACGGCCGCGAAGCCGTACTGCCGCGCCTCGCGGCACAGCTCGACGATGTCGGCCGAGGTCGCCGTCGGGCGCAAGAGCGTGTGGTCCACGTAGCGGGCGATGGACGGCACGCTCCCCTCCCCTGCTCCCGGCGCGGGCGCGGGGGCGGATGCGATGTCCGCTGCCGCCGGGGGCGACGGCTGCGCTCCCCCCTCTCCGGCCGCGTTCGACTGCGCGCCCCGGCTCGCGACACGCTCGGCATCCTGGTGCCCGCTCACGTGCCCTCCCTCAGGAGATCGGTCCGGTCCACGACCCCGACGAACACGGGCCGGGCCGGCATGCCCTCGTCATCCAGCACCGTGCGCCCGGAGCCGCCGCCCCGCGGGACCGGCGCCGGCTCCCCCGCTCCGGCCGCGCGAATCGCCGCCCCCGGCCCTGGGGCATCTCCCTCGTGGCCCGGGAGGCCGCTGGCAGAGGCGGCGACGCCGCTGGAAACCGACACGCACGACGCCCGGCTCCCGGCCCTTCAGAACCATCCCCGGCGCTCGATCTCCTCCGGGCGGAGACGGATGTGCCGGCGCTTCGCCTGCACCAGTCGAGGGTTCTCGAAGAACTTGATCAGCAGCAGGCCGGCCACGAACCCGCCCACGTGTGCCCAGAACGCCACGCCCCCGCCCAGCGCCGGGGTCGTCATCCCGGACAGGAGCTGAATGAAGAACCAGTAGGCCAGGACGAACCAGGCCGACACCGGAATGATGCGGATGAAGAAGACGAAAATAAAGAGCGTGTGGATCCGTACCCGCGGGTAGAGCAGCAGGTACGCGCCCATGACCCCGCTGACCGCGCCGGACGCCCCGATGGTCGGGATCGGCGAGTCCGGCGCCGACCAGACGTGCGCCGCCGCCGCCGCCAACCCCACCAGCACGTAGAACACCAGGAAGCGGAGGTGCCCCATCGAGTCCTCGATGTTGTTTCCGAACAACCACAGGAACCACATGTTGCTGATGAGGTGCACCCAGCTCCCGTGCAGGAACATGCTGGTGAAGAACGTCTGCCAGGTCAGCCCACCCAGCCGGCATCCCAACCCGGGGGCGAGCTCGACCAGCCCCCCGGCGCCCCGCAGCTCCGCGGGGATGAGGCCGTACCGGCAGACCGACGCCACCAGCAGCTCCTCCCGCAGCCCGGCCCCCTGGAGATAGACCCAGACCGCGACGTTCGCCACGATCAGGGCCACGGTGACGTACGGCGTGAGCTCGGTCGGGTTCTCGTCGCGCAGCGGGAACAAGGGACTCTCCGGCTGTGGGGACCGCAGAATAGCGGGGCCCGCGCCCCGGCGTCAACGAAACGGCATCGAGCCCCGGCTGCACCCGCCACCCGCAGTCTCCGGGCCGTGCACCGTGCCCCGGCACGCGCACCGCGGCAGGAACGACACTGCCAGCATGGCAGGAAACCGGTCGAAACGTGCCGAAATGGCGCGGATTCCGAGCCCGGGGATGGCATATGCGTTGCACGCGGGCGGCACGGATCCGCGCGACACAATCGCGAACGAAGCGTTTCGAGGAGAGCACATGGCGAGCAAGGTCATCGGAATCGATCTGGGAACGACCAACTCGGTGGTCGCCGTCATGGAGGGCGGCGATCCGGTGGTCATCCCCAACGCGGAAGGCGGGCGGACGACACCGTCGGTGGTGGCGTTCACGAAGGACGGGGAGCGGCTGGTCGGCCAGGTCGCGCGGCGGCAGGCGATCACGAACCCGAAGAACACGGTGTTCTCCATCAAGCGGTTCATGGGGCGGAAGTACGATGAGGTGGAGGAGGAGCGGAACCGCGTGCCGTACGAGGTGAGGCGCGACGCCGAGGGCCGGGTGCAGGTCCACCTGCCGAACGCGGGCAAGTCCTACACGCCGCCGGAGATCTCCGCCATGATCCTCCAGAAGATGAAGCAGACGGCGGAGGACTACCTCGGCCACGAGGTCAAGCAGGCGGTGATCACGGTGCCGGCGTACTTCAACGATGCGCAGCGGCAGGCGACGAAGGACGCCGGGCGGATCGCGGGCCTGGAGGTCCTGCGGATCATCAACGAGCCGACCGCGGCGGCGCTGGCGTACGGCCTGGACAAGAAGAAGGACGAGATCATCGCGGTCTACGACCTGGGTGGCGGCACGTTCGACATCTCGATCCTCGAGCTGGGCGACGGCGTCTTCGAGGTGAAGGCGACGAACGGCGACACCCACCTGGGCGGCGACGACTTCGACCAGCGCATCATCGACTGGCTGGTCAGCGAGTTCAAGCGTGAGCAGGGGATCGACCTGTCGCAGGACCCGATGGCGCTGCAGCGCCTGAAGGAGGCGGCGGAGAAGGCGAAGATGGAGCTGTCCTCGACGCTGTCGACGGACATCAATCTGCCGTTCATCACTGCGACGCAGGACGGCCCCAAGCACCTGAACGTCACGCTGACCCGTGCGAAGTTCGAGCAGCTCATCGATGACCTGGTCGAGCGCACGCGGGGTCCGATGGAGCAGGCCCTCAAGGATGCGGGGCTGAGGCCGGAGGACGTGGACGAGGTGATCCTGGTCGGCGGCTCGACGCGGATCCCGAAGGTCCAGGAGCTGGTGCGGAACTTCTTCGGCAAGGAGCCGCACAAGGGTGTCAACCCGGACGAGGTCGTCGCCGTCGGTGCGGCGATCCAGGGCGGCGTGCTCGCCGGCGACGTGAAGGACGTGCTGCTGCTGGACGTGACGCCGCTGTCGCTGGGGATCGAGACGCTGGGCGGCGTCATGTCGGTGCTGATCCCGCGGAACACGACGATCCCGACGAAGAAGACGGAGATCTTCTCGACCGCGGCGGACAACCAGACCTCGGTGGAGATTCATGTGCTCCAGGGTGAGCGGCCGATGGCGATCGACAACAAGACCATCGGCAGGTTCCAGCTCACGGGGATCCCGCCGGCGCCGCGCGGTGTGCCGCAGATCGAGGTGACGTTCGACATTGACGCGAACGGCATCCTCCACGTGACGGCGAAGGACCGTGCGACGGGCAAGGAGCAGAAGATCCGCATCGAGGCGTCGAGCGGTCTCAGCGAGGAAGAGATCCAGCGGATGATCAAGGACGCCGAGGCGCACGCGGAGGAGGACCGTCGGAACCGCGAGAAGGCGGAGGCGCGCAACCAGCTGGACTCGCTGGTCTACCAGGTGGAGAAGGATGTGAAGGAGTGGGGCGACCGCCTGGATTCCGGCGCGAAGCAGCGGCTGGACGACGCGCTCGAGCGTGCGCGCAAGGCGCTGAAGCAGGATGACATGAACGAGCTGAAGGCGGCGCGGGACGAGCTGATGCAGGCGTTCAGCGCGGCCGGTCAGCAGATCTACCAGGCGGCGGGGCAGACGCAGGGACCGGCGACGGCGGAGGCGGGCGCGGCCGAGCCCGGGCCGCAGTCCTCGGGTGGGACGAAGGACGACGTGGTGGAGGCCGATTACGAGATCGTGGAGGAGGACAAGAGCTGATCCCCGGCCGCCGTATCGGGCAGACGGGCGCCGTTCCACGAGGATCGGCGCCCGTCTTGCATCCGGGGTGGCGGGGGGCGCGGGCTCGGTTGATCCATCGCAAAGCCGCTGTTAGATTTTCGAGGGCGATACGCGAAAGTGGCGGAACTGGTAGACGCGCGAGACTTAGGATCTCGTGGGCCGCGCCCGTGGGGGTTCGAGTCCCCCCTTTCGCATCGCGATGTGAGCCCTATCCCGGGTGCCGCATGGCGCAAGAATCGTCGAATCTGAAGATCGCAGTCGAGGAGCCGCGCGCGTGGGCGCGGCGTCTGACCATCACCGTGCCCGCGGAGCGCGTGGAGCGTGCGCGGGGCGAGGTCGCGCGCCGGCTGGCGCAGCGATTGAAGCTGCCGGGGTTCCGGAAGGGGAAGGTCCCGACGCACGTGGTGGAGCGGCGGTACGGGCCGGCGATCGACAGCGAGACGGTGGAGCGGGTCGTCGGCGACGCCTACCGCGAGGCGCTCCAGGTGCAGGGCCTCGAGCCGATCACGCAGGGGTCAGTCGAGGAGGTGGACTACCGGCCGGGCGCGGACCTGACGTTCCGGGTCGCGTTCGAGATCAAGCCGCAGATCCAGCTCGAGCGGCTGGGCGGGTTCCGGCTCGTGCGGCCGCGGCCGGAGATCCGGGACGAGGACGTGGACCGGGTCATCGAGCGGCTGCGGATGGAGCACGCTGTCTGGCGGCCGGTGGAGGACGCGGCGCCGGTGGACGGCGACGCGGTCGAGGTCGAGCTGACGGAGCTGGACCGGCCGGAGCCGAAGCCCGAGCGGTATCGGCTGGTGCTGGGTCAGGGTCAGGCCGTTCCCGAGGTGGAGGCGCTGATCCGTGGTCTGAAGCCCGGCGAGGAGGTGGAAGGCGCGGTGCCGGTGACGCGCGACGGGGAGACGCGGGAGGAGGCCGTACGGGTCCGGCTGCTCGCGGTCCGGCGTCCCGAGCTGCCCGCGCTCGACGACGCGTGGGCCCGCAGCGTCGGTGATTTCGAGGACCTCGCCGCGCTGAGGGCGCGCATCCGGGAGGACCTCCAGCGGGATGCGGACGCTGCGGCAGAGCGCGAGCTGCGGCGTGAGCTCATCGACCGGATCATCGAGGCGAACCCGTTCGAGGTGCCCGACGCGATGGTCGAGCAGTACCTCGACGGCATCCTCCGGCCGCGCGAGGGCGTGGACCCGCAGCAGCTCGCGGAGCTGCGGCAGGCGGCGCGGCCCGCGGCGGAGCAGGCCATCCGGCGGACGCTGGTGGTGGACCGGGTCGCGAAGATGGAAGGGCTCGAAGCGACGCCGGCGGAGGTGGATGCGCGGGTGGAGGAGATCGCGTCGCGGGTGGGGCGGCCGGTCGAGGAGGTGCGCAGGGAGTTCGTGCGGAGCGGCCGGCTGGAAGCGCTGGCCGACGAGATCACCGAGGAGAAGGTCTTCGAGTACCTGAAGAGCCTCTCCACGGTGGAGTGAGGGAACGCGGCCGCGCTCGGCGGGTTGGAACGGAGAGTACGACGGCCGAACCACGGAACAGGAATACGATGCCCATCTATCCGCCATACGTGATCGAGCGGTCCAGTCGCGGCGAGCGGAGCTACGACATCTTCAGCCGCCTGCTGATGGACCGGATCATCTTCCTCGGGGCGCCCATCGATGACCACGTCGCGAACATCGTCATCGCGCAGCTCCTGTTCCTGCAGGCGGACAACCCCGAGAAGGACATCTATCTCTATATCAACTCGCCGGGTGGTTCGGTGTACGCCGGCCTGGCGATCTACGACACGATGCAGTTCCTGACGGCGCCCGTCGCGACCATGTGCATGGGGATGGCGGCGTCGATGGGGGCGCTGCTCCTGGCGGCGGGGACGAAGGGCAAGCGCAGTGCGCTGCCGAATTCGCGGATCATGATCCATCAGCCGTCGGGCGGGAGCCACGGCACGGCGGCGGACATCGAGATCCAGGCCCGTGAGATCCTGTTCGCGCGGGAGCGGTTGAATCAGATCCTGGCGCTCCACACGGGTCAGCCGGTGGAGCGGATCGCGGAAGATGTGGACCGCGACCGCTTCATGAGCCCGCAGGAGGCCCTGGAGTACGGGTTGATCGACCACGTGGTCCAGCACAAGGGGCAGGTGGTGGAAGTGAGCCACACGCGCCAGGAAGACCGGTAGTCGTTCCCGCTCCCGGGGGGCCCCAGCTCCCCGGGACGGGGTGGTGTTCCTCGCTGACTCGAAGTATCCAATGCCCAGCGACAAGCATCTCCGCTGCTCCTTCTGCGGCAAGTCCAAGGACTCGGTGAAGAAGTTCATCTCGGGACCCTCGGTGTACATCTGCAACGAGTGCGTCTCGCTATGCAACGAGATCCTTGCGGAGGAGGAGGAGCGGGAAGCCGCGGAAGCGGTGCCGCGCGTCCCGACGCCGCGTGAGATCAAGGAGGTTCTCGACCAGTACGTGGTCGGGCAGGACAGGGCGAAGAAGTCGCTGGCGGTCGCGGTCTACAATCACTACAAGCGAGTGAACCACCACGGGGTGCTCGACGACGTCGAGATCGACAAGTCGAACATCCTGTTGATCGGGCCGACGGGCGTCGGCAAGACGCTGCTGGCGCAGACGCTGGCGCGGATCCTCCAGGTGCCCTTCACGATCGCGGACGCGACGACGCTGACGGAAGCGGGCTACGTCGGCGAAGACGTGGAGAACATCCTGGTGCGTCTGCTGCAGGCGGCGGACTTCAACATCGCGGAGTGCGAGCGCGGAATCGTCTACATCGACGAGATCGACAAGATCGCCCGGAAGTCCGAGAACCCGAGCATCACGCGGGATGTCTCGGGCGAGGGCGTGCAGCAGGCGCTGCTGAAGATCCTGGAAGGGACGATCGCTTCGGTGCCGCCGCAGGGCGGGCGCAAGCATCCGCAGCAGGAGTACATCCAGATCAACACGCGCAACATCCTGTTCATCTGCGGCGGTGCGTTCGACGGGCTGGAGAAGATCATCGAGGCCCGGATCGGCAGGCGGCAGATCGGCTTCACCACGCCGGCGGAGCCGCAGGAGCAGAAGAAGCGCAACGTCCTGGAGATGGTGGAGCCGGAGGACCTGCTGCGCTTCGGGCTGATCCCCGAGCTGGTGGGGCGGCTTCCGGCCGTGGTGACGCTGGATCCGCTGGACGAGGACGCGCTGGTTCGGATCCTCACGGAGCCGAAGAACGCGCTGCTGAAGCAGTACGAGAAGATGTTCGAGCTGGAGGGCATCGGACTGACGTTCGATGCCGATGCAGTGCGTGCGATCGCGCGAAAGGCGATCGAGCGGGGCACGGGAGCGCGTGGTCTGCGGGCGGTTCTGGAGGAGATCATGCGGGATGTCATGTTCGAGATCCCGTCGCGCGACGACGTGCGGGAGGTGGTGATCACGCTCGAGTGCGTCACCGAGGGGATCCCGCCGCTCCTGGTGCTGCATCCCGAGGCGCAGATGAAGGAAGCGTGAGGGCCCGGCTCACGACGGTGCGGGTGATCGGCGCGGCGGGACGGCGCAGCGGTGGGAACCGTTGCGCCGTTCGCCGCGCTTGTGTTTCGGGCTCGCTGCGAGGGGCAGGGTCGCCTTGAAGATCAAGGCGGTGGAGTTTGCGGGCGCGGTTGCGCGTCCGGGTGCGGAGCCGCCGGACCGGCTGAAGCAGGTCGCGTTCGCGGGACGGTCCAACGTCGGGAAGTCGAGTCTGATCAACCGGCTGCTGGGCCGGACGCGAGCGCGTGTGGCCCGGGTCTCGTCCAGACCTGGGAAGACGCGCGAGATCAACTTCTACCGCGTGCGCGCGACGCTTGCGGACGGCCAGGACGTGGAGTTCTTCTTGGTGGACCTGCCGGGATACGGCTATGCGCGCGTGCCGCTGGAGATGCGACGGGGCTGGCGTCCGTTGATCGAAGGCTACCTGACGGGCACCCCCGATCTCATCGGCGTGGTCCAGTTGATCGATTCGCGGCACGAGCCCACGGCGGACGACCGAGCCATGGTCCGGTTCCTGGCGGCGTGCGGCGTGCCGACGCTGTTCGTCCTGACGAAAGTGGACAAGCTGAGCCGGTCGCGCCGATCTTCGCACGTGCGTCGGATCGTGCAGGAGCTGGGCGTCGAACCGGAGCAGGTCGTGCCCTTCTCGGCGAAGACGGGCGAGGGACGCGACGAGTTGCTCGAGTCACTGGAAGACCTGTTACGTGCAGCACGGGAGGCCGCGTGAGCCGGATCGCAACGTTGCTGTTGGTCGTACTCGCCGGTTGCGCGACGGGGAGCGTCCCGCCGGCGGAGGAGGCGTCGCCCGAGGCGGGCGGCGCAGCGCTGCAAGGGGGGCGTACGGCGGACCTGGTTCCGCCCGGCTACGGCACCCTGCACCAGGATCAGTTCACGGTCTCGCTGCGGAGCGGCGCGCTGATGATCAAGGTGACGCCGTTGGCGGAGCGGGTGATCCGCTTGGCGGCGCCGGACACGTACGACCGGCTCCACGCGCTGGCGGAGAGTCGGCGGTCCGAGGCGGCCGCCGCGGCGATGGTCCCGGACCCCGAGCTGTTCCTGGTCTCGTTCTTCAGCTACGAGCCCAACGTGGAGTTCCAGCCGGAGGGCCTCCAGCTCGTGCAGCAGGGGCGGCTGCTCCGCGCCCGGGCGGTCCTGCCGGTCACTCCGGGCTGGGGCAAGCAGCGGCTCCAGCAGCAGGAGACGCAGATCGCGGTGTACGCCTTCGCCGAAGCGATCGACTACGAGCAGCCGCTGGTGGTCCGGTACGGGATGGAAGAGAGCCGGGGGTGGGAACGGATCGTTCAGGTCCTCGAGGTCGAGCGCGCCAAGGTGCGCGCGCGGGTGCCGGCCGGCTCGAACGGGGGCGCCGGGGGGCAGCCGGACGCGGGCCGGTAGCGCTTTCCTGGCCTCCGGCCCGCCCGGGGGTCAGAGCGGGATCCCGTACTCCTTGATCTTGCGGTAGAGCGTCCGCTCTCCGATCCCCAGCATTTGCGCCGCCTTCCGGCGGTTGCCGCGGACCTCCCGGAGCGCGGCGGTGATCGCCTCCCGCTCCAGGTCGCTCATGGTCATGCCGGGGCGGAAGACGACGACGCCGTCCTCTCGCCCTTCGTCCCTGGCCTCGTCGCCGTCGCCCGCCGGGTGGAACTCGGCCTCCTCGATGGCGCGGGGCGCTGCGACGGCCGGCGGGACGTACGGGTAAGGGTACGGCAGCGGGACGGGCCCGGGCAGCTCCGGGTGCGCCCGGCGGAACTCCTCGAATTCCCGCCGCAGGTCCTCCAGGTCGACCCGCAGCTGCAGCAGGGTCCGGAACACGAACTCCAGCTCCGGCGTGGGGCCCGACCCCGGCTCGCGCCGCGGCGCGTGGGCCGGAACGGGGAGCGTGACCCGGGGCCGGCTGGCGTTCGTGCGGATCTCGACCGGGATGTCCTCCGGCCGGATGACCTGCCCGCCGGAGAGCACGACCATGGATTCGATCAGGTTGCGCAACTCGCGGATGTTGCCCGGCCAGTCGTACTCCATCAGGAGCCGCATGGCCTCGGGCGAGATGATGGGCCGCGGCCGGTCGTGCTCCCTGCTGGCGATGCGCATGAAGCGGTCGATCAGCAGCGGGATGTCGGCGCGCCGCTCCCGCAGCGGCGGGAGTTCGATGTGGAGGACGTTCAGCCGGTAGTAGAGATCCCGGCGGAACTCGCCCAGCTCCACGGCGTGCCGGAGGTCTGTGTTCGTCGCTGCGATGACACGCACATCCACGCGGATCGGCGTCTCGCCGCCGACGCGCATGAACTCCCGGGACTCGAGGACGCGCAACAGCTTGGTCTGCGTCGCCAGCGGCATCTCGCCGATCTCGTCCAGGAAGAGCGTGCCGTGGTTGGCCAGCTCGAACAGCCCCTTACGCTGGGCGATGGCGCCGGTGAAGGCGCCTTTCTCGTGCCCGAACAGCTCGGATTCGAGCAGCGTCTCCGAGAGCGCCGCGACGTTCGCCGCGATGAACGGCCGGTGGCGCCGGGGGGAGAGGGCGTGGATCCCCCGGGCGACCAGCTCCTTTCCGGTGCCGGACTCGCCCGTGATGAGCACGGTCGAGTGGACCGGCGCGATCTGGACCACGCGCTCGAGCACCTCGCGCATGGCCTCGGTCTCGCCCACGATCCCGGTGATGGCCTGGAGCCGCCGCCGCTCGACGAGACGCCGGCTGACGAGCGCCACCTCCTCGATGTCCACCGGCTTCAGGAAGACCTCGGCGAACCCCATGGCGCGGATGGCGTCCGGCGTCGCCGGGATCGGCTCGTCGGCGAGGCCGATCACGGGGAGGTGATCGAACTCGAGCGCCTCCCGGAGCAGTCGCCGCGCACGCTTCTCCTGGAGCCCGCCGGTGAGGATGAGGAGGGCCGGGTCCTCGATGTCCGCGATGCGCTCGGTGGTCGTGAGCAGCTCCACACGCAGGCCCTCACGCTGGAGCGCGTCGCGCAGACGGACGGCCGGCTCGAGGTCGTGCGTGGTGATGAGGACGGTTTCAGCCATTCCCTCGGTCGTGACGCTCGGTCTCCGCCCCCCGCAGGAGCTGGACGGCGTGGCCGAGCAACGGTTCGATGACCTCCAGGCCGTCCCGCACGCCGCCCGTCCCCCCGGGGAGGTTGATGATCAGGGTTCGGCCCCGGAGCCCCGCGACGCCGCGCGAGAGCCACGCGTAGGGGGTCTTGGCTGCGCCCCGCGCCCGGATGGCCTCGGCGATGCCCGGCGCCTCGCGCTCGAGGATCGAGCGAGTCGCCTCGGGCGTGACGTCTCGCGCGGTGAAGCCCGTGCCACCGGTGGTGAGGACGACGTCGGCCCGGTCCAGATCCGCCCATGCGGCCAGCGCGGTCGCAATGCGCTCGGCGTCGTCCGGGACACACGCCCGTGCGGCCACGACATGGCCGGCGCGCTCAGCCCACCGGGCGATGACGTCGCCGCTGCGGTCCTCTCGGACCCCGCGGGCGACGCCATCCGACACGGTCAGGATCGCGAGGCGGATGGGGTCCACGAAATTTTCCTACCCCATCACCGCCGGATGGAGCCTTGCTTGTAGAACGGAGGGCGGACGACCTCGGCGGGGACGGGGCGGTTGCGGATGACGACCTCGATGGCCGTGCCGGGCGCAGTGGCCTCGACGGGGAGGTAGGCCAGGCCGATGCCCTGATCCAGCGACGGGCTGAGGATGCCGCTGGTCACCTCCCCGGCGGGTTCGCCGCCCACCCGCACCTCGTAGCCGTGGCGCGGGAAGGCGCGCTCCTTCAGGACGAACCCGGCCAGCCGCTCACGGATCCCCTCCTCCTTCTGCCGGGCGAGTGCGTTGCGGCCCAGGAAATCGCCCTTGTCGAGCTTGACGACCCACCCGAGCCCCGCCTCGAGCGGCGTGTGGTTCTCGTCCAGGTCGTTGCCGTACAGGATGTAGCCGATCTCGAGACGCAGCGAGTCGCGGGCCCCGAGGCCGACGGGGAGAAGGCCGTGCGGCGCGCCGACCTCGAGGAGACGGCGCCAGATGTGCGGCGCGTCGTCCGCCGCGATGTAGAGTTCGAAGCCATCCTCGCCCGTGTACCCGGTCCGGCTGATGACGGCCCGGCGGCCATCCACCTCGCCCACGGCGAAGTGGTAGTACGCGATCGCGCCGAGATCCACGTCCGTCAGGCCGCGCAGGATCTCCTCGGCCCGGGGGCCCTGGATCGCCAGCAGCGCGGTCTCGTCAGAGCGGTCCACGACCCGCGCGTTGAACCGCCCGGCGTATTTCTCGATCCAGGCGCGGATCTTGGCCACGTTGGCCGCATTGGGGACGACCATGAAATGGTCGTCGAAGCGGTAGACCAGGCAGTCGTCGAGGGCACCGCCGTCCTCCTGGCAGATGACGGTGTACTGCGCCTGCCCGACCCGGAGGCGGGCCACATCGTTCGTGGTGACGTACTGGACCAGGCCCAGGGCGTCGCCGCCGCTGATCTCGAGTTCGCCCATGTGGGAGACGTCGAACAGTCCGGCGTGACTGCGGACGGCACGGTGTTCGGCGATGATGCCGGCCGGGTACTGGACGGGCATCTCGAAGCCCGCGAAGGGAACGAGCTTCGCGCCGAGCCGCCGGTGCTCCTCGTAGAGCGGCGTACGCTTCAGGTCGTCGGCCATCGGAGTCCTCCGGGATCATTCGCCCATGAGGCGGACGAGAAGCGCCTTCTGCACGTGCAGGCGGTTCTCGGCCTCGTCGAAGACACGGGACTGCGCGCCTTCGAAGACGTCCTCCGTCACTTCCTCGCCCCGGTGAGCGGGGAGGCAATGCAGGAAGATGGCGCGCGGGTCGGCGCGGGCCATGAGCGCCGCGTCGACGGTATAGCCGCGGAACGCGATGCGGCGCGCCTCGGCCTCGGCCTCCTGCCCCATCGACGCCCACACGTCGGTGGTGACGACCTCGGCGCCCTCCACGGCTTCGGCCGGGTCGTGGGTGAGCAGGACGTTGGCGGCCGTGCGGGCGCGATCGAAGATCTCGCGGTTGGGTTCGTAGCCGGGCGGGCAGGCGAGGCGGAGTTCGATGCCGAAGCGGTATGCGGCGTTGAGCCAGGAGTTGGCCATGTTGTTGCCGTCGCCGATCCACGCGACCTTGCGGCCCGTGAGGTCCGGGCCGAACTGCTCCTGGATCGTCATGACGTCGGCCAGGACCTGACACGGGTGCAACAGGTCGGTCAGGCCGTTGATCACCGGGACGGTGGCGTAGTGCGCCAGCTCCTGTACGTCGGCGTGGTCGAACGTGCGGATCATGATGCCGTCCACGTAGCGGGAGAGGACGCGGGCCGTGTCCCGGATCGGCTCGCCGCGGCCGAGCTGAATGTCGCGAGACGACAGGAACAACGCGTGGCCGCCGAGCTGGTACATCCCGACCTCGAACGAGACCCGGGTGCGGGTCGAGCTCTTCTCGAAGATCATGGCCAGCGTCTTGCCGGCGAGCGGCTGGCCCCGGTACTCGCCGTGCTTGATGCGGCGGGCCAGGTCGAGGAGATCGTACAGCTCGTCCGTGGTGAAGTCGGGGATCTCTAGGAAATCACGCTTCTCTGGCATCTCCGTCCGGTGCGCGCAGGTGGCCTGGATCCGAAGCGCAGCAAAGTACCGGGGCCACCCGGGGGCGGGCAAGACTCGGGCCGCACGACGGACGGCCGCGGCGGCGACGGGCCGGAGCGGCGCGGCCGACCCGGCGGTCGGGTCGCCGGGTCGGCCGGCACGCGCGTCTCAGAGACCGAAACGGCTCAGAGGATGTAGCGGCGCAGGTCCTCGTCCTCGACCACGCGCTTGAGCCGCTCGCGGACATCCGGCGCGTCAATGACGATCCGGTCCTCCCCTCGCTCGGGGAGATCGAAGAGGATGTCCTCGAGCAACGTGGTCAGGATCGTGTGCAGGCGCCGCGCGCCGATGTTCTCGAGGCGCTCGTTGACCTGCGCGGCAATGCGAGCGATCTCCTCGATCGCCGCATCCGTGAACTCCAGGCTGACGCCCTCGGCGGCGACCAGGGCCTGGTACTGCCGCAGCAGCGCGTTCTTCGGCTCCTTGAGGATACGGACGAAGTCCTGCTCTGTCAGGGGATTCAGCTCGACGCGGATGGGGAAACGCCCCTGCAGCTCGGGGATGAGGTCGCTCGGCTTCGAGACGTGGAACGCCCCGGCCGCAATGAAGAGGATGTGGTCCGTGCGGACGAGGCCGTACTTCGTGGTGACGGTGCTGCCCTCGACGATGGGCAGGAGGTCCCGCTGCACGCCCTCCCGGCTCACATCGGGGCCGACGCCGCCGCGCTCACTCGCGATCTTGTCGATCTCGTCCAGGAAGATGATGCCCATCTCCTCGGTGCGCTCGAGCGCCTCGTTGATCACCTCATCCATGTCGACGAGCTTGTCCAGCTCGTCTTGGAGGAGGATGCGGCGGGCCTCGGCGACGGTGACGGTGCGCCGCTTCTTCCGCTTGGGCAACATCTCCTGGAGCATCTCGACGAAGTTGAAGTCCATGTTCTCCATGCCGCCGATGTTGAACATCATGTTCTCGATCGGCGGGGTCTGCTGGACCTCGACGTCGACGAGGCGCTCCTCCAGCTTGCCTTCGCGCAGCAGGGTCCGGAGCTTCTCGCGTGTCCGCTCGCGTCGCTCCTGGATGCGCTGCCGCTCGGTGTCGTCCGCCGCGGCGACCTCGCTGAGCTTGCGCTCCTCGACCTCGCCCGTCGGCCCGACGATGAACGCCCGGCCGATGGTCTCCCCGGAATCGCCGGTGGTCTGGGCGCCGCCGGCCCCGGCACGCCCGACCTCGGGGACGGGCGGGAGGAGCAGGTCGAGCAGGCGCTCCTCGACGCGCTGCTCGGCGATCTCCTCGACCTCGGCCTCGCGCTCCTCACGGACCATGTTGATCGCCACATCCACGAGGTCGCGGATCATGGACTCGACATCGCGGCCGACGTAGCCCACCTCGGTGAACTTGGACGCCTCGACCTTGAGGAACGGCGCGTTGGCGAGACGGGCCAGGCGCCGAGCGATCTCGGTCTTCCCGACCCCCGTGGGCCCGATCATAATGATGTTGTTGGGCATGATCTCCTCGCGCAGCTCGTCGTCGACGCGCTGACGGCGCCAACGGTTGCGCAGCGCGATGGCGACCGCCTTCTTGGCGGCTTCCTGGCCCACGATGTATTTGTCCAGCTCCGCGACGATCTGGCGCGGGGTCAGTTCGTCGAGCCAGTGGTTCTCCTGCTGACCCTGGGCCCTGCCGTTCGCGGCCTCGCTCGACTTCAAGCCGGGCATGGATCAGTCCTCCAGCTCCAGCACGGTGATGTGCTGATTGGAGTAGATGCAGATGTCTGCGGCGATCTCGAGCGAGCGGCGCACGATCTCGGGAGCGCTCAGGTCCGAGTGGGCCTTGAGCGCGCGGGCGGCGGCCAGGGCGTACGGGCCGCCGCTCCCGATGGCGACGATCTCGTCGTCCGGCTCGATGACGTTGCCGTCGCCGCTGATGAGGAACAGGTGGTCGCGGTCGGCGACGGCGAGCAGGGCCTCGAGGCGCCGCAGGTAGCGGTCGGTGCGCCAGTCCTTGGCCAGTTCGACGCAGGCGCGGGCCAGGTTGGCGGGGTGTCGCTCGAGCTTCTCTTCGAACTTGTCGAACAGGGTCAGGCCGTCCGCGACGGAGCCGGCGAAGCCGGCCAGGATGCGGCCGTCCCTGAGCTTGCGCACCTTCTGGGCGCTGCCCTTGACGACGGTGTCGCCCAGGGTGACCTGGCCGTCGCCGCCCAGCGCGACGCGGTCCCGGTGGCGGACGGCCAGAATGGTGGTTCCGTGGAATCCGGTCATCCCCCCTCCTTTCCGCTCGCTCCCTGATTACCCCGGAAGGGCGTGCTGGAGCCGCGTCCGTGGGCCGGTGGCCAGAGAGGTCCTGGCTCCCACGTTGTTCTGCCGCGCCAGGGGACCGAGGGCGGGGCCCCACGGAGAGCGCGGAGGCCTCGTCTCCCGCAGAACGCGGAGCGCAGAGGTTCAGGCCCGCGGGTGCGCGCGGTCGTAGACGCGCCGCAGCCGCTCCCGCGTGGTGTGTGTGTAGATCCGCGTGGTGGACAAGGATGCGTGGCCGAGCAGCTCCTTCACGGCGAGGAGGTCGGCGCCGGCATCCAGGAGGTGCGTGGCGAAGGAGTGGCGCAGCGAGTGGGTGGAGAGGTCCGCGTCGTCGCACGCCTGCTCAAGGAAGCTACAGACGATGCGCTGGATGGCGCGCCGCGAGAGCCGCCGGCCGTTGACCGAGAGGAACACGGCCCGGCGGTCGCCTCCCGTCCGGGCGACGACCTCGGCCCTGCGGAGCTCGTAGCGGCGCAGCGCGGTGACGGCCGCACGGCCGAGCGGGACGATGCGCTCCTTGCGCCCCTTGCCCCGGATCCGGACCTGGTCGGCCACCAGGTCGAGGTCGGACATGTCCAGGAGATGGAGCTCCGAGAGGCGCATCCCCGTGGCGTAGAACGTCTCGAGGATCGCCAGGTCCCGGGTGCCGGTGAAGGTGTTCTCCGCGGCGCGCATCTCCGCGACCTGGAACACGCGATCCAGCTCGCTGCGTGGGAGCCACGCGGGCAGGCGCCGCTCGAGCTTGGGGGAGCGGACCGCCCGGGCCGGGTTCGCCTCGACCAGCTCCTCCCTGTGCAGGAAGCGGTAGAAGGAGCGGACGGCGGAGAGCTTGCGGGCGATGGTCCGGCGGGCCCGACCCTGTGCGGCCAGGTGGCCGAGGTACGCGCGCAGCGCGATGCGGTCCACGCCGCCCCACGTCCAGTCGTCGCCGCCGTAGTACCGGTTGAGGAACGCTTCGAGCTCCGCCAGGTCCTGGCGGTACGCGGAGACGGTGTGCGGGCTGAGCTGCCGCCCGTCCCTGATGTGGCGGATGAACTCCTCGACGAGAGAGGCGGAGCTGGCGCCGCTCACGCGTGTACCCCGACGTTGCGGACCTCGGCGGGGACCGAGGCGATATCGTTGTCGCGCATCCACGCCTGGAAATCGGCGACCGCCCGTTCGACCAGCAGCTCCCGGCGACGACGCTTGTCCCGCGGCGCCTCCGTGAGCGGGTCGAGCAGCCCGAAGTTCGAGTTCATGGGCTGGAAGTCGCGTGGGTCGCCTTCCCGCAGGTAACGGTACAGCCCGCCGAGCATCGTGGTCGACGGCGGCAGCACCGGCGGCCTGCCGCGAACGATGCGGTCCAGGTTGATCCCCGCGAGGATGCCCGACGCGGCAGACTCCGTGTAGCCCTCCACGCCCGTCAACTGGCCGGCGAAGATGAGGTCGTCACGCCCGCCCCGCGGCGAGCCCCAGGGCGTCAGCGTCGCCGGGAAGTTGAGGTACGTGTTGCGGTGGATCGAGCCGTAGCGGAGGAACTCCGCGGCGGCGAGGGCCGGGATCATCCGGAACACGCGGCGCTGCTCGCCGGTGCGGAGCCGCGTCTGGAACCCGACGATGTTCCACATCTGGCCCGCGCGGTCCTCGCGCCGGAGCTGGACCACGGCGTACGGCGTGCGGCCGGTCCGCGGGTCGCGGAGCCCGACGGGCTTCATCGGCCCGAAGCGCAGGGCGTCCAGCCCCCGGGCCGCGAGCACCTCGATGGGCAGGCAGCCCTCGAAGTACGGCGTGCCGTCGTCGGGCGGTGGCGCCGCCCTGCCCTCTTCGAACCGGATGTTCTCCCACTCGTGGCCGGGATACGTGTCGGCGGCGCGGAGCGCCTCGACGAAGGCGATGTACTCCTCGCGGTCCAACGGGCAGTTGAGGTAGTCCTCTCCGTCGCCCTTGCCGTAGCGCGACGCGTAGAACGCGTGCTCGAGGTCGATGGACTCGAGACTGACGATGGGCGCGATGGCATCGTAGAACGCCAGGTTGTCCGCCCCGAGCAGATCCGTGATCGCGCGCGTGAGCGAATCCGACGTGAGCGGGCCCGTGGCGATCACGGCCGGACCGTCCGGCAGCGCCGTGACCTCGCGTCGCTCCACGCGGATGCGCGGATGGGCGAGCACGGCCTCGGTCATGCACGCGGAGAAGATGTCGCGATCCACGGCGAGCGCGGCCCCCGCCGGGACGCGCGCAGCGTCCGCCGCGGCCAGCAGCAGCGAGCCGAGCGCGCGCATCTCGGACTTGAGCAGGCCGTGCGCGTTGACCAGCTCCTCGCTCTTGAACGAGTTGGTGCAAACCAGCTCGGCGAGCCGGTCCGTCTGGTGCGCGGGCGTGCGGCGCACGGGCCGCATCTCGATCAGCGTGACCTCGTGGCCACGCTGCGCGAGCTGCCACGCTGCCTCGCAGCCGGCCAGGCCGCCGCCGACGACAGTCACCTCCGCCATGACGATCCGGTCCTCCTGCGCGTCACGCGCCCTCCGCCGCCGCCACCGACTCGGGCGCGAACTCGCCGTTGCACTCGGGGCAGCGGTAGAAGGTGCCTCGGGCCTTCGTCGTCTTCTCGACGAGGAACGGCGCCTCGCAGTCGGGGCACGGCACGGGGACGGGCCGGTCCCACGTGGACCAGTCGCAGTCCGGGTACCGCGTGCAGCCCCAGAACGTCTTACCCCTCCGCGTCCGCTTCTCTCCCACGTCCCCCTCGCCGCAGCGCGGGCACTTGAGTCCCGGGATCGTGCGCGGCCGGGTGTAGCGGCATTCCGGGTAATTGGAGCACGCGATGAAGGCACCCATACGGCCCTCGCGCTCCACCAGCTCGCCGCCGCACTGGGGGCACTCCTCCCCGATCGGACGCGGCTCCTTCTGCTCCTTGCGATCGAGCGGCTGCGTGTAGCGGCATTCCGGGTAGCCGGAGCAGCCGAGGAAGCGGCCGTGGCGGCTCCAGCGCACCACGAGCGGCCGGCCGCACTCCGGGCACTCCGTGCTCTCCGCGGCGACGACATCGCGCAGCACCTCGTCGCTCCGCTTCTCACCCTCCGCGAGCGCCTGCTGGAACGGGCCGTAGAACTCGCTCAGCACCTCGCGCCAGTTCAGCTCGCCCTCCTCGATGCGGTCCAGCTCGCTCTCCATCTCGCTGGTGAAGCGCACGTCGAAGAGCTTCGGGAACAGCCGCACCAGGAGCTGCGCCACCGTCTCGCCCAACGGCGTCGGGTGGAAGCGCTTCTGCTCCAGCTTCACGTACTCCCGGTCCACCAGCGTGGAGATGATCTGCGCGTACGTCGAGGGCCGGCCGATGCCGAGCCGCTCCAGCTCCTTCACCAGACTCGCCTCGCTGTAGCGCGGCGGCGGCTGCGTGAAGTGCTGCGCCGGCACGAGGTCGATGACGGTGCACGCCTGCCCGGCCTCCAGCGCCGGCAGCGGCGCGAGGTCGTCCAGGGTGCGGTGGTCACCCTCCTCCCGCGCCTCGGTGTAGAGGCGGGTGAAGCCGTCGAACCGCATGACGGACCCCGTCGCGCGGAAGAGGTAGAGGCGCGGCTCGCCGCCGGCCGCAGGGTTCTTCCCGCGGACCAGGAAATCGATGGTGGTGGTGTCGTAGACCGCCGGCGCCATCTGGCTCGCGACGAAGCGAAGCCAGATGAGCTGGTAGAGCCGGAACTGGTCGTCATCCAGGTCGCCCCGGACGGACTCGGGCGTGCGCCTGGGGTCCGTGGGGCGGATGGCCTCGTGGGCCTCCTGCGCGCCCTTCTGCTGCGGGCCGGTCCAGAGCCGCGGCGCTGCGGGGACGTACCGCTCGCCGAACGTCTCCAGCGCCCAGTCCCGGGCGGCCGCGGCGGCCTCGGCGGACACACGGGTGGAGTCGGTCCGCATGTAGGTGATGAGGCCGACGGCGCCCTCGCTGCCGATGTCCACGCCCTCGTAGAGCTGCTGGGCGACCCGCATGGTCTTGCGCGCGGAGAAGCCCAGGCGCTTGGCCGCCTCCTGCTGGAGCGTGGAGGTGGTGAACGGCGCGGGCGGATTCTTGGTCTTCTCGCGACGCTTGACCTCGGAGACGACGAACGGCGCGCCTTCGACGTCCGCCAGGACGTCCTTCGCGGCGGCCTCATTCTCGAGGCGGAACGCCTTGCCGTCGATGTGGTGGAGCTTGGCCTCGAAGCGCTCGCCCTCGGCCTCGAGGAGCGCGGTGATGGACCAGTACTCCTCGGGCTCGAAGGCGCGGATCTCGGCCTCGCGATCCGTGATCAGGCGGAGCGCCACCGTCTGCACGCGGCCCGCGGACAGTCCGGGCCGGATCGGCTTCCAGAGGAGAGGGCTCACCTGGTAGCCGACGAGGCGATCCAGGATCCGCCGCGCCTGCTGCGCCTCGACCTTGCGCATGTCGATGTCGCCGGGGTTCTCGAGGGCGCGGCGGACGGCGTCCCGCGTGATCTCGTGGAAGAGGACGCGGCGGAAGCGCGGCCCTCCACCGCGGCGGCGCTTGCCGTCGCTGTTGTAGCCGAGCTGCTCCGCCACGTGGTAGGCGATGGCCTCACCTTCCCGGTCCGGGTCGGTCGCGAGGATGATCTCCTCGGCGGACTGGGCTTCCTTCTTCAGCTCCTGGATGACCTTGCCCTTGCCTCGGATGGTGACGTAGCGGGGCTCGAAGCCGTGCTCGACGTCGACGCCCAGCTCGTGCTCGGGCAGGTCCCGGATGTGGCCCACCGAGGCGCGGACCTTGAACCCGGGGCCCAGATACTTGCCGATGGTCCGGGCCTTGGCCGGCGATTCGACGATCACGAGCCGGCTCTTCTGCTTCTGTTCCGCCATCTCTCCCAATCCGTGCTGCGGCCTCCGCGGGCGCGTGCCCCCGGCGGCCGGCTCAGCCATCCCAGTCGTCCTCGTACCCGGCGGGGTTCCGTGCACCGTAGTGGCGCGCGATCCCGGCGATCTCCGCCGCGACCTCGTCGGGGTCGCGGCCGTCCACGTCCACAGCCACGTCGGCCTGGCGGTAGAACGACTCGCGCTCGGACAGCAGGAGGCGGGCCCGCGCCAGCGGGTCCGGCCCCGCGAGCAGCGGTCGGTGGATCCGGTCGCGCATGGCGCGGCGGACGGCTTCCTCGGGTGACACCCGCAGCCAGACCACCAGCGTCCCGGGCGCGAGGCGTTCGAGCGACCCGGGCTGCGTGATCCAGCCGCCGCCGGGCGCGAGCACGATGTGGTCCAGGTGGCCGTACTCGGCCGTCAGTTCGGCCTCGAGCGCCCGGAACGCCGGCTCGCCCATGCGCCGGAATATATCCGGGATGGGAAGGCCGGTCCGTCGCTCGATCTCCTCGTCGAAGTCGAGGAAGTCCCAGCCGAGGATGCCTGCGAGCCGCCGGCCGACGGTGGACTTGCCGGAGGCCATGAAGCCGACGAGCACGATCCGGCGGACCCGCGGCGGGGGTTCAGTCCGCCGCGGACGGCGCCCACGCACCGGCCGTTCTCCCGTCCCGGATCTGCTCGAGGTAGCCGTAGAAGTTGCGGCGCAGCTCGGTCATGGAGTCGCCGCCGAACTTCTCCAGCACCGCGTCCGCGAGTACGATGGCGACCATCGCCTCGCCGACCACGGCCGCGGCCGGCACGGCGGTGACGTCGCTGCGCTCAATGGCCGCGCGCGCTGCCTCGCCCGTGCGCAGGTCCACGCTGCGCAGGGGCTTCATCAACGTGGAAAGCGGCTTCATGGCCGCGCGCAGCACGAGCGGCGCGCCGGTCGTGATGCCGCCTTCCAGCCCTCCGGCGTTATTGGACGATCGCTTGTACCCCCCACTTCGGGATGCGTTCGGGTCCCGCTCGAACTCGTCGTGCACCGCGGAGCCCGGGCGGCGCGCCCCCTCGAAGCCGAGGCCGATCTCGACGCCCTTGATCGCCTGGATGGACATGAGGGCCTGGGCCAGACGGCCGTCGAGCCGGGTGTCCCAGGCGACGTGGCTGCCGAGGCCGACGGGCACGCCCCGGGCCACGACCTCGAACACGCCGCCGAGGGTGTCCCCCGCGGCCCGAGCCTCGTCCACCGCCTGGACCATGCGGGCCTCCGCCTCGAGATCCAGGGTTCGGAGCGGGGACTCGTCGGCGGCGGCGTTGATGTCCTCGGGCAGCGGGTCCGGGGGGCTCGCCTCGACCGGGCCCAGCGCGATCACGTGGCTGCCGATGGTGATGCCCAGCTCGGCGAGCAGCCGCTTGGCCACAGCGCCGGCCGCGACGCGGGCGGCGGTTTCCCGGGCGGAAGCGCGCTCGAGGATGTCGCGCGCATCGCTGCGGGCGTACTTGAGCACGCCGACGAGGTCGGCGTGGCCCGGCCGGGGCAGGTGGACGCGCTTGAGCTTCTTCTCGTCCACGTCGGGGGCCGGCGGCTCGTGGGCCATGGCGGTCTGCCAGTTCTCCCAATCGCGATTCCAGATGAGCATCGCGATGGGCGAGCCGAGCGTCTCGCCGAAGCGCACGCCGGAGATGAACTCGACCCGGTCCCGCTCGATGCGCATCCGGCCCCCGCGGCCGTAGCCGGCCTGGCGCCGCTTCAACTCGGGGTCGATGTCCCTCTCGGCGATCAACGAGAGCCCCGCCGGCACGCCCTCGACGAGCGCGACGAGTCCGCGGCCGTGGGATTCTCCCGCCGTCCGGAAGCGGAAATGCATGTGCGATCCTCGGTTCCAACAAGTGAAGAGCCCGACCGAGGCCGGGCTCAGCGTACGAGCAACCTCCGGTATATAGGAGGATGCCCGGCGGCTTGTCCAGGCTCCGCGCAGGCCCGGAAGGAGCGACGCCGTCCTTGCAACGAGGCGGCCGGGGTGGGCGGGGCGCCGAAACCGCCCGCCCTCCCCGGCCGCTCCTCCCCCGGCCCGGCGACCGCAACCGCGCGCTCGGGGAGCCCGCCGGTCAGCGCACCGAGTCCTTCACGATGTGCGGCGTGACCATGATCAGGAGGTCCCGCTTGACCTCGCGCTGCTTGGTCGTGCGGAACAGGGCACCGATGCCCGGGATGTCCATGAGGATCGGGATCCCGCTCTGGCTCTCGGTCTTCTCCACCAGGGTCAGGCCGCCGATGACCACCGTCTCGCCATCCTTCACGAGGACCTGAGTCTGCGACTCCTGCGTCTGGAACGTGAGGCCGATGTCCGACGGGGCCAGCGCGATGTTGGACCGCTCCGCGTGCAGGTCGAGCAGGATGTGGTCACCCGTGACGTGCGGCTTCACCCGCAGGATGACGCCCGTCTCCTTCATCTGCACGGTCGCGCGCGGCGGGACGCCCGTCCCCGTAGTGGCAGCGCTCCCCACGTCGATCACGCGGATCGGCGTCTCCTCGCCCACCTGGATCCGGGCCTCGACGTTGTCCATGGTCTTCACGACCGGGTGAGCCTGGATGTCCGAGAGCGAGACCTGACGCAGCGCTTCGATGAAGCTGATGAGGGAGAAGCGGCCGAGCGCCAGCGACGTCAGGATCTGGAGCGCCGGCGCCGCCAACCGGTCGTTGGCGTTGGCCAGGGCGGCGACGGACTCGCCGCCGAAGTTGACGAAGTTCTGCTGGAACAGCTCGCTCTCCTGCATCACCCCGTCGCCGTTGCTGTCGATCCAGACCCGGGTGATCTGGTTGAGCGAGTTGCCCGGCAGGCCGTTGCCCGGCCCCTCGATGTCCTTGAGGTCGTAGACGAAGCCGAGCTCCTCGAGCGAGGTGCGATCCACGTAGATGATCTTGGCCGCGATCGTCACCTGGGGCCTGCGCACATCGAGCTGCATGATCGCCGGCTCGATGCGGTCGAGGACGGAGCGGGCGTCCGTCACCACGAGGGCGTTGGCGGTGGGGTTCGTCGTCACCTTGCCCCGCTCGCTGAGGAACGCCTCGACCGTCTTCACGAGCGAGTCCGCAGGCACGTAGCGGATCGGGAACTGGCGCGTGACGAGCTCCTCGACCTTCTCGCGCTCCCGGAGCTTCTCGTTCTTGTCCACGCGGATGATGCCGCTCTCGGTCTCGACAGCGGCGAGCGAGTGGGAGATCAGGATCTCCCGGAGCGCCACGTCCCACGGCTGGTCACGGATGTCCGCAGTGACCGTGCCGCTCACGTCCGCACCCGCCACGATGCTGCGCCCCGAGAACTCGGCGAAGGTCGCCAGCACGTCCTGTATCGGCGACTCCTGGAAGTACACCGTGATCCGCGGCTCCTGGCTGAGCTGCTGCGGGCTCCGATACGCGCCCGCGGGGGGCAGCGCCGTGCGGCGGAAGTCCGAGGCTTCCGCAGCCCCGGGCGCGGCAGCGGCAGCGGGCCGCACGGCGGCCGAGCTCCCCGGCTCGACCGCCCGCGCCGCGGGCTGCGTGGCCGCCGTGGGCTGCGCGGCCGGAGAAGCCGTCTCCGCGATCGTCAGCGTGCCCGTGTGCCAGCGCTCGAAGGGACCGGCCGGGTTGGGGAACGTCACCACGATCCGGTCGTCCTGCTCCTCGACGGAGTAACGGACCGGCGCAGCGAGCTCGAAGACGACGCGCACCACGGAGGCCTGGAACTGGCTGGTCCGGATGGAGCGGATCCCGCCCCGATCGATCCCCATGTAGCGGTCGCGCGGCAGTGCGTGCCTGGCCCCCTTGATGTCGAGAACGAGGCGCGTCGGGTTCTCGAGCGTGAAGTGGCTGACCGAGGCGGGGCCGTCCAACGCGATCACGACCTCGGTGTGATCCTCGACCGGCGCGACGCTCACGCCCCTGACGGACGTCAGGCCCGTGAGGACCGCCATCCAGAGCGCGATGAGAGCGTTCATGTCTACGCTCCTTCCTGTTCCTTACGCTTCAGTTCCAGGACTTCCTGACGGACCACGCCGAAGTTGTTGACAGCGAAGAGGACCCGCCTGGGACCGACGTCGAGGACCCGGGCATTGCCCACGGTCTCGCCGCGGCGTACGCGATAGATCCTGTTGTCGGGCCCGGCCAGCAAGGCGACGCTGCGCCCCGGCTCGGGCGAGTAGATGATGCCGCGCAGGGTGAGCTCCTCGAACCGCGGTCCGTCGCTGACGTTGAGCGGCGAGAACGGGTCGCGCCGATGGGTGAGCGGGTAGCTGAAGACCTCCCGCTCGAACACCAGATCGATCTCACCGGGCGCCCCCTGGGCGTTGGCAACGCCGCCATCGGCTCGGGTGGCCCGGGCTTGCGGTTCCTGCTCCCCGGATTGTTGGGCCCCGAGCCGCTCCGCACTCGCACAGAGCAGCAGGGCCAGGAGCATCACGGGGAGTGTGGCGTCACGTGCTCGCATCGGTCCTCCGCTCGACCGGCGCCGGCGCCGGCAGGATGTACGTCTGGATCTTGAACTGTGCGTCGAGCTTCATCCGCCCCAGCTTGTCCGTCTCGTTGCGCGGCTTCAGCTCGAGCTCGACGGGCGTGACGATGCGGGGCAGCGACCCGACGGCGGTCAAGAAGCGGCCGACGTCGTGGTACGCGCCGATCACGCTCATGGCGTAGACCTGCTTGGTGTAGTAGTCGACCTGGGTCTGCGCCTCGGGCTTCAGCAGGGCGAGCTCGACGCCGCTCTCACGGGCGCGCAGCTCCATGGCGTGCAGCAGTTCCGGCACTTCTTCACGGCTCGGGATGAGCTCCTCAAGCCGCGCCATGTGCTGCTCGTAGATGGCCAGCTTCTTCTCGAGCTCGGGGCCGCCGCGGGCTGCGATGGCACGCGCCGCTGCGTTCTTGGTCTCGAGCGTCTCCAGCCGCTGCTCGGCTGCGGCGATCCTCTCCTTGTCCTTCGCGTGGACGAAATTCCAGTACGCCACCAGCAGGAGCAGCGGCAGCAGCCCGATCAGGAACCGGTTCCTTGCCTTGGGATCGCTGGGCACGAGTGCCATGGTCAATGCTCCGAGGCGAAGAGGGGAACGGTCTCGATGCGGTCCGGCGGCGGCGTCTCGTACGACGCGTCCAGGACGAAGGCCTGGACGACCTTGTCCTTCTCGTTGACGAGCTGCGTGGAGACGATCGTCACACCGCGGATGAACGGGGACGCCTCGAGATCCTTCATGAACTGCGTGAGCGCGAAGGTATTGCCCGCACGGCCCTGGATCCTGAACGAGACCTGCTGTTCGCCCCCCATGTGGGCGATGCTGGTCAGCCACGTGTATGCGGGCAGCGCACGCCCGATCTCATCCAGGATGTGCGCCCACACGTAGCGGCCGGCATCGATCTCCTGGATGAGCTGGAGCCGGTACGCGATGCTGTCGCGCCGGGCCTGGAGCCGCTCGGTGGCGGCGATCACGGCCGCGTAGTGCGCGGAGTCGCGGACTGCGCGCTCGATGGCGATGTCCAGCTCCTCCATACGGGCGCGGGTGGACACGAACATCCAGCCGACGCCTGCGATGAGCGCGACCCAGCCGAGGACTGCGAAGAGCCCCCAGCGGTCCATGGGCTGGCGCGGCTGCCCAGCGCCCAGCTTGCTTCCCCCGCCCAGCTTGAAGCCGACCTTGCGGCGACTCGCGCGGCGGGCCGCTCCCGGATTCAGGTTGACTTCGATCACGGTCACCTCGGCACGTTCTATCGGGTGCGACGGAGCGCGAGCCCGACGGAGAGCATGAGCATTGGCGCGATGTCGTCGAGTTCGACGTCCTCGGCCACGTCGGACCGAACAGCGATCCGCTCCACCGGGTTGGCGATCTCGGTGCGGACGCCGAGCCGGCTCCCGATCGCGTCCACGATGCCGGGAACGCGGGCACCTCCGCCCGAGAGGAACACGCGGCCGATCCCCTGGCCGCCCGTCTGCGCCGTGACGACCGCGGCAGCCCGCTCGATCCCGATGGCGAGCTCCTCGGCGCGTTCGGCGACGAAGCTCCGGAGATCCACGCCATGGCCGTTGCCGCCGACGTGGCCCTGGACCACCGCCTCGGCCTCATCCGCGGTGAGACCGCGCTCCCGCTGGAGCGCCTCACGCAGGCGCCGGGAGCCGAAGGGGATGTCGCGGACGAGGACGGGGATGCCGTCGTCCAGCACGTTGATGTTGGTCGTCTCGTGCCCGATGTTGACGAGCGCGACCATGCCGCTGTCGAAGTTCGGGTAGTTCCGCCCGAAGGCGTTGTGGAGCGCGAACGATTCGACGTCGATGATGGATGCCGTGAGGCCGGCGTCCGCGAGCAGAGACATACGGTTCTCGATCAGCTCGCGCTTCGCCGCGACCAGCAGCACCGACATCTGGGGGGAGTCGCCTTCGGGGTCCAGGATCTGGAAGTCGAGCTGCACGCTCTCCATGTCGAACGGCACGTGCTGCTCGGCCTCCCAGCGGATGACCTCCCGCGCGTTGGCCTCACTCATCCGGTCCATCTGGATCTTCTTGATGATCACGTCGTGTCCGCCCACCGCCGCGACGACATCACGGATCTTGATGCCCGCGCTCTCGACGACCGAGCGGATGGTGGACGTGACCAGAAGCGGGTCCATGATCTCGCCGTCCACGATCGCGTCCTGGACGAGCGGGCTCATGGCGACCTTGACGATCTCGGGCTCGGCCTTGGAATGGTCGATGGCCACCAGCTTGATGAAGCCGCTCCCGATGTCGAGGCCCGCGGTGAGCCGTTTCCTGCCGAAGAGTCCCATGGTGTGTCTTGCCCAGTCGCGTGGTTTGAAAGGGCGCGGCGCCCGCCTCGCGTCCAGCGCCGCGCCCGCGTGATCCGGCGCTCAACCGCCGGCCGCCGTGATGTCCATCCAGCTCCGCTGCGCGATCGGCCTGAGACGCGAAGTCAGCGGGTTGTTCGTGATCGCGCGCTCGATCGCGCAGCTCGAGAACGTGACCTGTGCGTGGCCGAGGACGACCGTCTGGTCCGGGGCCAGTTCGCCGCCGCTCATCACCAGCGTGACGCCATTGAGGTGGCCACCCGTCCCCTTCGTGTTCAAGCGGCCCTTGACGATGGTGATCCCGTAGAAGTGCATGCCGCCGGTCAGCTCGAGGTCGCCGTCGACGAGCAGGATTCCCTGCCCTGCCCCGCTCGCCGCGATCTTGAGGTCGCCCTCCGCGTAGATGATCGGGAAGTAGAAGTGGCACGGATGACCCGGCAGCGTGGGTGCTCCCCAGTTGAACCGGTGGCCGTAGTCGCACGCGCCGCTGGCGTCCAGCTGCGGCCCCAGACTGGTGATCGTCGTCGTCCCCGCCGGGAACCTGTGGTTCGCGTGGGCCTTCAACTCGTCGAAGTCGACGTCGCCGAAATGGAGGAAGCTCGCCGGATCGAGCGTGGCGTCTTCATCCATCGGCGGATCGCCGAGGATCTCGTGGGCTGCGCCCTTACGGTCCAGGGCCGTCGTGTCCCTCATGACGAGGCCCGCCACGCTCCCCATGTCGTCGCACCCGGACCAGACCGCGGGATGCCAATCGTTGCCATCCACCCGGGCGCTCCCGCCGATGGTCATGCTGCCGAAGACCTGGAGCGCGCGGTCGGTGGGGATGTCCACGTTCATTCCACGCGCGACGACGCCGAGGCGGTGCGTGGCGCCGGAGTAGCGCCCGCCCTTCCGCACCGTGCCCGTCGATTCGATGAAGTAGAGCTGCGTGTCGAGTCGCGTGAACGTCAGCGCGTACTCGCCCACGGGCCGGCCCCCTCTCGTGATGACCGTGGTGCCGGCATCCCACGTGGACCGCAGGGTCGGCATCTGCGCATCGAGGAAGCCGCGCGTGTAGGTGCCGAGCGCGTCCTGGAGGCCGCGCTCGGCGTAGTAGAACGCCTCACTGCTGAACTGCTTGCTCATGCCCATGCGCTGTTCCTGCGATGCGGCGAAGAAGCCTCCCGTCACCAGCACACCCACGAGGACGAGCGCGAGGATCGTGGCCACCAGGGCGAACCCTTGCTCCCGGCCATCGCTGCGGACCATGTCGCCTCCGGATTCCTTCTCCGATGCCCAGCGCGCCTCGCCTCGCTCACACCTTCGTCACTCGGTCGCCTCTAGTTGTTGCGCAGAGAGAGCTGCGTCACCAGCGAATCGGTGTAGTGCGTCTGGCCCGGCACGCCCGAGCCCGGCGTCCGCCCGCGCACGACGATCTCGATGCGCACCACGTCGGCCGGGTCCGTGGTCTCGTTGCCGCTGGCGTCGAAGTACCGGAACGCGAGGCCGTCCGGACTCTGGGCCAGCGGCCCGACCACGGGAGCGATCGAGCCGCCAGCATCGCGCCGGGCGAGCACCGGCTCGCCGTCAACGTCGAACAGACCGTAGGTGTAGACCTCGAAGGAGCGGACCGGCGCGCCGAGGTAGACCGGGCCCTCGGCCGGGTTGGCCGGGAAGGCAAAATCCGGGACTTCGAGGGTCGTGGTGTCCACCCCCTCGAGGGTGCCCCAGCTCGCCGAACACGTGCCCCCCTCGCTCACGCCCCGGATCTCCGCGATGCCCCAATCATCGTCGGCGCCCGTGGTCTTGGACCGTTCGATGAAGTAGAGCAGCGCCTGCGTCCCGGCCCTGAACGGCTCGGTGCCTCGCTGGAGCACCACGATCCGCCCGTTGGCCGCGTCCAGCTCGCAGATGAATCCTGCTGCGCGATAGGCGCGGAACGTGAGCGACTCCGCCTGGATCATCGCGAGATCGCCGCCCGTTGCGCTGATCTCACGCAGCTCGCTCTCGAGCACGTCCAGCGCGGCGCGGATGTTCTGCTGCGTGGCCATGGCCGCGCTCTGGTGGCGGTAGCTCCGCTCCTGCACCGCCAGCACCTGGAAGGCGGCACCCAGAACGAGGGCGCCGAACGCGACGACCACGAGCAGCTCCAGAATGGTGAAGCCGGCGGTCGAGCGGTTGACGGTGCTCATGGGCTCACGATGCTGAAGGAGAACGTGTCCGGAGCCACCGCGCCGTGCCGCTGAGCGCCCGGGAACGGCCGCGTGGCCTTGCTGTAGATCTCGACCTCGGCCAGGAGGCCGTTGCGGGTGACCGTCCACCAGAACTGGAAGCCGCCGACGGTGACGGCATCGACCTCGGTGACGGTCCTGAGCTCGTCGAACGGCGTCGCCTTGAGGTTCTCGATCACCTGCTGCAGCGCCGCCGCCCGCTCCGTCCGCAGATCGCCCGCGCGCACCTGCGTGGCCACGTAGCCGGTCGTCGCGGCCATCGAAAGGAGGCCGACGCTCAGGATGACGAGCGCGACCAGCAGTTCGACGATGGAGAAGCCGTCCTCCCGCTCGATCCGCGACATCATGGCTTCGTCACCTGTCCGAGAACCCGGATCGCCGCGCGGGCGGTGTACGGCCCGCGGGTGAAGACCACGGTGTCCGGCAGGACCGTGCCGCCACACGCGCCGCCGACGCCGCGAGGCGTGAAGCAGACCTCCAGCAGCGCCGCGTTGCGCACGGACCGCAGGTCCGCCTCGAACTCGCCCGCGTAGTCCAGCACCTGAAGCGTGTCCGGGCCGTCCACGATCCAGGCGCGGCCGGCGGCGGTTTCCACGCCCAGCTTCACCGCCCTCCCGCGTTCGATCGCCAGGCTGCGGGCGCGGGCGCCCATGACGATCAACGCGTCCCGCGCGTTCTCGACGTTGCGCCGGGCGATCGCCCGGCCGAACGCCGGTAGGGCCATGCCCGCCAGGATACCGCCGATGACGAGCACGACCAGGATCTCGATGCCGGAGTATCCGGCCAGCCGATGCGACATCGGGTTGCTCGTGGTTCGGGCCTTGGCGCCGCCGTGGGTCCGTGGCGCCGAACGCCGCGGGCTGGCAGCGCGACGTGGTGGATACGAGATCCGTGCCCGCGCCTAGGCCCTTTGTTTCCAACGGCTTGTGCTGGAAACGCCGGTCTCCGCGCCGGAAATAAGGTGCCAGCATCCGGACATTTTTGCCGTCGCGCCGGTCAGAACGTCGGAACCCAGGACCGCCCTGCGGGCCGCAGCGGCCGGTTGAGTCCGGGCGCCTCGGCGAAGGCGCGGGCGAGGGCGCATGCGTCGAAGCGGATGGCGCCGGCGATGGACGCTTCCCTGGCCCGGACGGCGCCGGTGACGCTGGCTCCCGGGGCGAGGGTGAGGCGCCCGGTGGCGAGGATGGCGCCGGCGAAGGCGGCGCCGGGTGCCAGCTCGAGGTCGCCGTCGACGACGAGGACGCCGCGGCCGGCGCCGGAGACGGTGAGGCGGCCCGGGGAGAAGATGAGCTGCGCATCGCCGCTGCACGGCGCGCCCGCCGGGCCCACGGCGCCGTCCAGGCTTCCAGCGCCCGCCGAGCCGACGTCGCATCCGTCGCCGCCAGGGCCGGCCGTGAGATCGAGGCCCTCGGCCACGAGCCGGTCGGCGAGGCGCGTCACGTCGGCCATACCCAGCGGGCCGAGCCCGGAGAACGCCGCGGAGTCGGCGAGGTGGGCGGCGATCTCCAGCGGCGGCGCGCCGTGGAGGGCAGCGCTCGGCTCAACCCGGAGGAGCGGGGCGTCGGCGATGGCGATTCCGGCGCGCGGGCCGCTGGGGACGCCGAGGAGCGGGTCGGGCGGGCAGTCCGGGGTCGCGGCCGGTTCGGCGCTGCCGGCGCCGTCCACCACAGCGCCGGGCAGGAGCACCACGGGTCCGGCCGCGGAGACCGCGGCGGAGAAGTCCGGCCCGAACTCGGCCGGGTGCAGCGCCCGGGTGAGCAGCCCGACCGCGGCGTGGGCGCCGGCGCCTGCTGGCGGCCGGATCTCCGCTTCCGCCCGGATCAGGAACAGGCCGCCCGCGAGCCGCACCACACGGGCGTGGGCGTGGACGTCGGGATCGAGCGCGTCGGGCGCGACGGCCACGTCCACGGCAGTGCCGGGCGCGAGACGCCGATGAGCGGGAGCGTCCCAGCCGGTCAGCGCGGCCCGCGCGGCGGACTCGGCGGCGGCGCGGGCGCGGGTTGCGTGGACGAGCGCCCTGGAGACGCGCGTCTCCAGTGTGCTGACGAACAGCAGCCCCGTGCCCAGGGTCCCCAGGGCCAGGAGCACGAGCAGGGCGAGGAGCAGCGCGAAGCCGGCGCTGTTCCGGGTCGCGACGTTGCCCGTGAGTATGGCAGGGGCATCGCCGTCCTCCCGCCCGGGCGTGGCATGCGCCGCCAAGACTCGCGGCGCGGGCTCGGGCAGCGGTGGCCCCGGCGGGACCGGTCCACGCACCGGCCTCACGGCCGACCTCGGTGCGCGGCGCCGTTCAGCAGCGCCAGGAACAGTCGGGCGCTGTACCGGCGCTCGGAGCCCGGGACCTCGGCGGTCGCCCGGACGACGACGGCCGCAGCGCGCGCCGGGTCGGCCGTCGGGTCGCCGGCGGGGTCGAGGGCCTGGAAGCCGCTGGCGCCGTCGTCGAGCCATTCCACGGTCAGCGGCTGTCTCCCACCCTCGCCTCGCCGGTACCGCAGGGCGCCGCCGGTCAGCGCGTACGTCCCGTTCTCGAACAACAGCGCCGCCGATCCAGCAGGCGGGAACGCTCCCGCGCCGAGCGTCCACAGCTCCACGTGCTCGCCTGGCTCAGCGGCGCAGGCCGCCGGTGCCGGCGAAGCGCTGACCAGTGGCAGCGGCCGCGCGGCGGAGTCCGCGCGGAGGAGCAGCACCGAGTCCTTGGCCGGCTCGGGCGTCCGGACGCCGCGGTAGCGGACGAGGATCCCAGCCCCGTTGGCGCCGCAGACGAGCGCGAGGCCGCGGAGCACGCGGACGGCCGCGGACTCGGACGCGATGAGGGCGATGTCCTCGTCGGGTTGGAGCAACCGGAGCTCGCCGGCGAGCACGAAGGCGGCGAGCCGGAGCGCTTCTGCGGCGGCGACGCCGTCGGCCTGCGTACGCGCCAGCCGTTCCTGGCCGCGCAGCAATCCGAACAGCGCGCCGGCCACCAACCCCGTCAGGGTGACGGTGAGGAGCAGCTCGACGAGCGAGAACCCCTTCACGGCCGGCCTCCGATGCGAGGCGGCGGAGGAGCATGGAAGACGACGAGGGGCACGCTGCGCGTCACGCGGCCGTCGTCGTACGTGGCCGTGATCACGATCCTCGCGCCGCCGCGGACCGGGACGACGGTCCATTGGAGGTGGTACCTGCCCTCCGCGCGGCTCCCCGAAGCGGGCTCCGGAACGAGCAGTAGCGAGTCGGCGACGGAGGCGAGGGCGAGCGCCGCGCCGGCCTCGGCGTGTGCGGCAGCGAGCGTACGCGCGGCGAGGATCGCGGCGGCGGTGACGCCGAGGGCGCAGGCGCCGACGATCGAGATCGACACGACGACCTCCACGAGCGTGAAGCCGCGGCTCACCATCGCCGTACCCTCCCGTAGGTCGCGACCGTGAGTCCTGCTTCGGCGCTGCCGCGGCGGACGCGGAACGTGCGGCTGGTCATGCGCCCCACGCCGAGCGCGTCGAAGCGGAGCACCACGGTGTCCATCGGCTGGCCGTCCGAGGTCAGCGTAACGCCGTACTGCGCACGCAGGTCCACGGGCGCGGCGTACGGCGCGCCGGCTCCCCCACCGGCCGTATGAATGCTGTAGCGGGCGCCGTGCAGGTCTATGACGAGTTCGGCGCCGCCGCCGGCGACTGCGGCGGCGCGGGCGTGGGCGATGCCGGCGGCCAGCGCTTCGCGGGCGGCCCGGACGGCGTACCGGTCGAGCAGCCGCGCGAACGGCACGGCGGCGATGCCGACCAGGATCCCGACCACCACCAGTGCGGTCGCCAGCTCGATGAGCGTGAAACCGGGAGAGCGGACTCTGCGCTGCATGGCGTGACGCTAACCGCGCCGATGGGGCAAGGCGATAGCTCGTTGGGAGGCGGCGCGAAGCGTGTGAGGAGGAAGCCGATCGGCTCCGAATCGGTGGGACTGTGGTTCTGGCGGGGGGCTGCGCGTGGGCGTCCGCGTGTACGACGGCGCGATCGAGCCCCGCGCCTCCCCGTGGAATCACGAGGCGCGGGGCGTATGCGGGGGCCTCACGCGCGCGGCGAGATCACTCCAGCCCGTAATCCCGGATCTTGTAGAGCAGCGCGCGCGAGCTGAGCTCAAGGAGCTGGGCGGCGCGGGTCTTGTTCCCGCCCGTACGCTCGAGGGCCTTGCGGATGAGACGACGCTCGAGTGCCGCGTTGTGCTTCTTGACCGACAGCTCGTCTTCGGGGAGCTCGTCCGTGCCGTCCAGCGGCGGCACGGGGATGCGGATATGGGTCGGCAGGTTGTTCGCGGTGATCTTCGGGCCGTCGGCCAGGACCAATGCCCGCTCGATGGTGTTCTCGAGCTCCCGCACGTTGCCCGGCCACGAGTAGTCCAGGAGCAGCTTCATCGCGTCCGGCTCGATCCCGCGGATGTCCAGCCGGAGCTTCTGGTTGTAGACCTCGATGAAGTGCTGGACGAGGAGCGGGATCTCCTCGCGCCGCTGCCGCAGCGGCACCAGGTGGATGGGAACGACCGCGACGCGGTAGTAGAGGTCGCGGCGGAAGCGGTTCTGCCGGATCGCTTCCTCGAGGTCCTTGTTCGTGGCGGCGACGATCCGCACGTCCACCGTGCGCGCGCGGTTCTCGCCCAGCCGGCGCACCTCGTTCTCCTGGAGCACGCGCAGCAGCTTGACCTGGAGGGTCATCGGCATGTCGCCGATCTCGTCCAGGAACAGCGTGCCGCCGTTCGCTGCCTCGAAGAGCCCGGGCCGGTCGCGGTCCGCGCCGGTGAACGCGCCGCGCACGTAGCCGAACAGCTCGGACTCGAGCAGGTTCTCCGGGATCGCGCCGCAGTTGACGGGCACGAACGGCTGGTTGGCGCGCTCGCTCTCGTTGTGGATGAGCCGGGCGATCAGCTCCTTGCCCGTGCCGCTCTCCCCCGTGATGAGGACTGGCGTGGGATGGCGGGCGACCTTGGACGCGATCTCGAGCGCCTCCCGCATGGCGGGGGACTTGGCAATGATCTCGCCGTAGCGGCGCTCGATGCGCACCTCGTTGCGCAAGCGGCCGACCTCGCGGCGCAGCGCCTCCCGCTCCTCGGCCTTCTTGAGCGTCAGCACGAGCTGATCGGCGCTGAAGGGTTTGGGCAGGTAGTCGTAGGCGCCGGCCTTCATCGCCTCGATGGCGAGCTCGGTGCTGCCGTAGGCGGTCATGACGATGACCAGCCCGTTGCCCCCCTGCTCCCGGTACCGCTTCAGGAACTCCATTCCGGGCAGTCGGGGCATGCGCACGTCGCACAGGATGATGTCGGGTTGCAGCTCCCGAGCGCGCGCCAATCCCTCCTCACCATCGCTCGCGGCGTGGACCTCGTAGCCCTCGCCGCTGAGGATGAGGGACACGGTTTGCCGCAGTCCTGGTTCGTCGTCGATGATGAGAACGGTCATGGTCGGAAAACCGGAGGACGGCGCGTGAGCCGCCCGATCCGCGGCCACTGCACCACGACAAAGGATCTGTCGTGCCAGTTCCGGGGAGCGGGTCAAGGGAAAATAGGATGTAACACACCGGTTGGACAAGGGGCGGGACGGCGCCGGCGGGCGTCGGTCGAGCAGGCCGGCAGGTGCGAGCCAGTCCCCGGCCGCCCGCGGGTCTCACGCCGCCGGGACCGGCTGAACGGCCGCCGGCAGGACCACGGTGAAGGTCGCGCCGGCGCCCGGTTGGCTCTCCACGCGGATCGTGCCGCCCATGGCGTCGATGAGCCGGGCGCAGACGGCGAGGCCGAGGCCGGTCCCCTTGCCCGGCTCCTTCGTCGTCACGAACGGATCGAAGACCTGTCCAATGAGATCCGGCGGAATGCCCGGCCCGTTGTCCGAGACGGCGATCTCGACGATCTCGCCGCCGGGCGGGAAGGGGTCTTCCCGCGGCAGGCGCGCCGGCTGGTGCAGGCGGCGACGGTGCGAGTAGTCCGCGTACGGCGGGTCGTCCTTCCGCCGGGCGCGCGGCTGCGGCCGGGGCTGGTGCTTGCCGCTGCGCGTGCGGATCGTGATGGCCGGGTCTTCCCTCCCCTCCAGCGCATCCACCGCGTTGAGCAGCAGGTTGACGAGCACCTGCTCGAGCTGGAACTGGTCCGCGACCACCTCGGGCGAGTCGGGCGCCAGCTCCAGCGTGACGCGGATCGTATCCAGTTTCCCCTGCGTGCGCAGGAGGTCCACGGTGCGCTCGACGACGGACGCAACGGCGATGGGCCGCGCGTGGGCCTCGCGGGGCCGGGCGTAGTCCAGCAGGCTGCGCACGATCTTGTCGATCCGCCGTGCCTCGGCCTCGGCCGCGTCCACCAGTTCTCTCTCTGCCAGGCCGACCCTCCGGCCGAGCACGGCGAGGTAGCCGAGCACGGCGCCGAGCGGGTTGCCGATCTCGTGGGCGATGCCCGCGCTGAGCCGGCCGACCGACGCCAGCTTCTCCGCGCGGACGAGCTCGTCCCGCGCCTCGGTGAGCAGGCGGTTCGTCTCCTGGAGCGAGGCGATGTTCGCGCCGAGCTGCTCCTGGTTGGCGATGAGGCGCTCGGCCATGCGGTTCACCGCTTCGGCGAGGCGTGCGAGTTCCCGGGTCTCCCCCGGCGGCAGGCGGCTCGAGTAGTCGCCCTCGGCGATGGCGGCGATGCCGTCGATCATGCGGTCCACCGGCCGGAGCACCCGGGTCTGGAGGAGCCAGTGGCCGAAGGAGGCGAAAACGACGAGGTCGGCCCCGGTGAGCAGGAAGACGTAGATCACGGCGACCGTCCCGCTCTCGAGGCGCGGCACCACGATGAGGATCCCGGTGGCCGCGACCAGCATCGCGCCGACGAAGACGAGGCCGAAGGCGGTGAGCAGCTCGCGGCGCAGAGTCGGGAGGTGGTGCATGGGTGGTGGTTCGGGACGATCCGCCGTCGTTCGCTGCAAAGATGACGTGCACCGTGCCGGCGCGGCAAGGGAGCGCGAAAACGCAGCCGCACCCAGGCCGCCGCGTTGCGTCACGGCAGCGTGGGTGCGCAAGCAACGACCGGGTTCACTGCGAGCACTCGATCACACCCTCCTGGGTGGCGGGTGGCGCGAGCGACTTGAACGACTCGTCACCCACCCAGATCGCGCACTGCTTCCCCGGCCAGGCGGCGTGGGTTGCCGTCGCGGCCCACCCGGTCGGGCCCGCTGCGGCGATCGAGACGGTGACGTCCGGCGTGTGGACGAACTCCTCGGGGCCCGGGTCACCGACGTACGAGCCGGTGGTGTGGTGGGCGATCTCCTGCTGGATCGCCAGGTCCCGCAGCGATGCCCTCACCGTGCTCTGAGCCGACCGCGCCCGGGCCTCGTTGAACTTCGACATTGCGATGGTGGCGAGGATCCCGATAATCACCACCACGATCAGGAGCTCGATGAGCGTGAACCCGCGGCGCCCCATACGCATGGTCGGCGTCCTTACTCTGTTTGACGGAACGGGGCGGCGGCTAGGTGCCGCCGCCCCGTGCTGGACCGCTGGATCAGGCGGTTCGGATGAAACGTTCATTCCTCACGGCGTGCCGGAACCAGAACCGCTGCCCGCCTGGTCCGTGCAGGTGACGACACCGGGGACGGTTGCGGGATCGACCGGCGCAGCGTCGCCGTAGTAGTAAGCGCACGACTGGCCTGGAAGCGCGGTGTGCGTCGCGATAGCGGACCAGCCGGCCTGGCTGGCAGTGACAGTGATCGAGACACCAGCCGAGGGCGAGAAATTGAGATCATCGAGGCTATTCGCGTACGTGTAGTCGTTGTCCGCGTAGTAGATCTCCTGCTCGGCCGCCAGGTTCTTGAGGTCCGACTTCATCGCCGAGAAGTACGCCCGCTCACGCGTCTTGCTGAACTTTGGGATGGCGATGGCGGCCAGGATGCCGATGATCACCACCACGATCAGCAGCTCGATCAGCGTGAACCCTTGACGTCCCTTGATCATGACCCCGTCCTTTCGTTGATGGAGGCTACGTTGCAAGGACGCGGTCTGGAGGTGGCAACTCCTGTTCCATGGTCATTCCGCAGCCGCTCCCACGGCGCATCTCATTACACCTCAACAATTTCGCCAATTACACAAGACATGAGCAAGCTGCACGAGATCGACTCGAACCGTTGCATTCTGCAATCCCCTGGCAGAATACGACGCGGGCTCGTCGAGTGCGTTTAGTGCTGCGATCGCCGGCGCGAGCGCCAGCTCCGCGGGCTCACGGCCCGCGCACTCATTCGCGGTCGAGCCATCCGTTGCGCGCCTCGGCGCCGGCCGGTGCGTTACGGTCGAGTGTCCCCATTGACACCGAATCCCGGAGCGCCGTGAGGACCTCGCGGGCACGCTGATCCTCGCCGGCGCGCAGGAAGGCAGTGTCCAGAGCGGCGGAGGCCGCAGCATGGGCTCCAGCCTCGAAGAGCGTGCGGGCATAGAACGCCCATTCGCGCCACGTGCCCTCCCCACCAAGGGAGACAGCCGCCCGGGCTGCGCGGGCTGCGCGCTGATGCTCGCCCATCGCCTGGAGTGCGCTGGCACGCAGCTCCTGTAACACCGGCTCGAGAGGACCGATGCGCATTGCCTGCTCCGCGGCCCGCAGAGCGTCCTCGGCGCGGCCGACTTGGAGGTAGGCCTGCGCGAGGAGCGCCTGGGTGCGGGACACGTCGGGTGCCATCGCGCGCGACGCCTCCAGGAATTCCACGGCGCGCTCGGGCCAGGCCGCACGCAGATAGTGCGCCCCGCATTCGGTCAGCAGGGCAGCATCGCGTGGCCAGAGGCGGCAGGCGAGCCCCCAGTGCTCCGCCGCAGCCTTGGCGTCACGACGCTGTGAGGCTCGGTGCGCCGCGTACCACTGAGCCCGATACGACTCCGGGTGATCCCGCAACAGCGCCGCGAAGATCGTATCCGTGGACTTCCATTCCGGATTCCGCAGCACGGCGCGCCCACCGAAGAGCACGAGAACGGCGGCCGCAGCGGCAGCGGCCAGTTGGCGGGCGCGGCGAGTGCCGTTCTGTTCCAGAGCCACCCACGCATAGGCGGCGGCGATGCTGACCGCGAGGGATGGCAGGTAGAGAATCCGTTCAGCGACGACCACCCCGATCGGGATGATGAGGTTGGAGACGGGCAGGATCGCCAAGAGGAACCAGGCCGCGGGCAGCCCCACATCGGGGCGCTTCGGCAGCACCAGGGCGAAGATCACCGTGGCGGTGAGGAATCCAGCTCCGGCGAGAACCGCAGGAGTGAACGAAGTCACCGGCAGGATCACGCCGGGCGAGTAGTCGGCGGAGAGATCCATCGGCCAGAACAGAAGGCGCACGTACTCCATCCAGGCCCGGAGCGCCACGAAGATCCGGCCGTCTTCGCGGAGGAAGGGCAGCCAGGGCGCGGCATCCGTACCCGCCACCGACCCGAGTACGTAGACGCGCAGGCCCAGGAAGCCGAGGGCAACGGGGGCGAGCAGCAGGATGGCGGGCGCGATGGAGCGCAGATGGGCGAGAAGTGACGTGTACCAGCCCCGTCGGCGCTCGTACGCGAGATCCGCCGTAACGAGCAGCGCCGGCAGCACGATGGCGCTCTCCTTGGCGAGCATGGCGGCGGCGTACAGCGCAGCGACCGCCAGCCAGCGTCCCAGGCGTATTCCTTCTGCCGGTCGGCCGATGAACAGCACGCACGCAGCAAGCGATCCGGCCGCGGCCAGGAGCTCCGCCTGGCCTACGACGTTGGCGACCACCTCGGTGTGCACGGGGTGGACCGCGAACAGTGCTGCGCCGATCAGCGCCCCCGTGGGACCGGTGAGCCGCGCGAGGAAGCTGAACGCGAGCAGGGACACGCCTGCGTGCAGCAGCACGTTGACGGCGTGGAAGAGCCACGGAGCGCCATCCGAGAGCGCCCACTGCACGGCGTAGCCGAAGATCGCCAGAGGCCGGTAGAGACCGTAGACGTGTCCGTTGATCGGCCAATACGGCGTGAGCCAGATGCTGCGGAGGTCGCCGAGCCGGTGGACCCGCTCGTTCTTCTGGATGATGTAGACGTCATCGTAGGCGAAGCCGTTCGGGATCGAGTTCGCGTACGTCAAGACGGCCAACAGCGCGACCGCAAGCAGCCAGCGCCTCTGGAGACGAGCGGCTCGCTCCTGCTCCGTGACGAGCGCTTCCTCAGCCGAGTTCATCGGTCATCCGAGCCGTTCTCCGTGAATCTCTCGCGCACGCACAGCGCCCAACGAAACGACGGCCGCAGAACCGCGAGCGGCGTATCGACCCGGACGGGCCCACATCCCAGCAGTGCCGGCCCCCACCTTCCCTCGCGCTCACTCATCGATCCGGTACACGAAGAGGGTGTGGGCGAGGATCGTGTCCGGCGCGACCTGGCGGAGCTGGCGGAACGGATCGCCCGGCAGATAGACGCCGTGTAGGTTCGTCGCCGAGACCACGATGTGTGACGGACGGTCCCCGCCATCGTCCGGCCCGCTCCGGGGCGGCAGCGGGAAGAAGCTCGGCAGCGGCACGTAATCGATCCCGTACCCCTCGGGGAGGGCGGAACCGAAGTAGCTCAGGTACACGCGGGAGATCCCCGCCCGCCGCATGTACTCGCGGAGTTCGAGGAGGCCCTGACCCCAGTCCAGGCTGGAGTCGAGCAGCGCCTCGTGGCCGCGGTCGCGCCCCGGCACGTACTCGCTGGTGTACGCGAGGAAGTGCGGATAGTAGGAGAGCGACGAGCCGGCGTACCAAAGGACGAGGGCGAGGACGACGAACTGCACGTGGCGCCGGCCACCCTGCCAGAGCCGCGCGGCGCCGGCCCCGGCGAGCACGCAGACGATCACGACGAGTGGCAGGGCGTGCCTGAACCCGATCACGAGGTTCGATTGGAGCAGCGACGCCAGGAAGACCACGCCGGCGATCACCGGGGCCCGCAGGCGCGACTCCAGCAACCCGGCGCGCCTGGCCGTGGTCAGCAAGCCCGCGACGGCGAGCACGATCAGCGCATGGAACGCCGCCGGGGTCTTGAGGAGGAACGCGACCGGGTAGAAGTACCACCAGCCGTCGGCGCTCAACTCGCCCAGGAGGTAGCCCGGCACGCCGTGTCCTTCGCGCACGTGCCGGAAGGTGAAGTCCAGGCCCCAGCGCAGGTCCGCGAGCGTGAGGTCGCCGAGGTAGATCGCGACGAGGGCGATGTAGCCGACCAGTATCCCCGTGACTCCCGCGAGCGCCAGGCGCCGTAGCCAGGCGCGCTCCCACCCGCGCGCCAGCGCCTCTGCTCCGGCGAGCAGGACGGCGATGGGACCGAGGGCGAGGGCGCTGAACTTCACGCCGATGGCGAGCGCGACGAGCGCGCCGGCCAGCGCCCCGCGGGCGATCGTCGGTGAGCGGACAGCGGCGTCGATCACCCACACGGCGGCGAAGAACGCCAGCGCGTGGGGGACATCGTTGTAGGCGACGCCTCCGTGCGCCAGGATGTCCGGCAAGAACGCAACGAGGGCCGCCGCGAGCAGCGCCGCCGTCTCTCCCGCAGCGCGCCGCGTGAACGCGTAGACGACGGCAACGGTCGCGAGGGCGCACGCCACGGCGCCCAGGCGGCCGAGGAACGTCAGGCGCTCGGGATCGTTGCCGGCCTCGAAGAAGAACTTCCGACCGTAGTAGTAGTGGTAGCCTCGCGGCGGTCTGGCCTCGAACTGCGGCTCGTCCGGGAAGTTCGGACGAGCGAGGTAGATCGGCAGCCCGTAGACGTATTGCATGATGGGCCCCTGTTCGGGGACCAGGTCGAACTTGCCGGTCTCGTAGCCGCGTGCGCCGCCCGCCATCAGCACGATCTCGTCGAACGTCATCGAGGTCTGGCGCATGGCGCCGACGATGGCCGCGCCAGCGATGATGAGGATTGCGGCGAGGAGAGCGAACGGGGCCCGGGCGGATGGCGGAGTCGCGATCTTCATGGTGCGGCCGGTCCATGGACGACGCCGGGCCCGATCCTCACATGGGACGCGGCGAGCGACTCTTGCCCCCAGATCGCCGCGATGCCCTGGTCGTAAGGCACGAGCACGGGTTCGCGATCGGGAGACGGGGTGAAGAAGACGTACGGCACACGCCCGGGCTGAGCCGCGATGAGCGCGGCGTTCGCCTCCGGGCCGAGGTCGCGGACGAACATGGCCCCCGTGGCCGGAAGGCCAGGCAGGTCGCCTTGCCACAGCATCGGCGCGATGTCCACCACGCCGTTGCGATCCGCGTGGATCTCCCGTGCGCACTCCGGCGACATCGCCTCGCCGTGCCGCACGAGGATCCAGTCGCCGGGAGCGATCTCGACCGCCGCGTGCCCCGCCGGGCGGTCGGCGCGGACGTCGAAGTCGATCGCGGGCGCTCGGTCGTCGCGCCCGGGGCCGGCGGGATAGCTGGCGGCGAAGCGGTGCAGGGCGCAGGTCGAGTTCCGCCGCAACGCGGTCTCGAGGGAATCGAGCCGCATCCCGTTGCCGGCGAGCCGCATGGCAATGCGCCCCGTCCATGCCCCGTGCACGAAGACGAGCGACGGATGGGGCGTGCGTGGCGGCTCGATGCGCATGCTGGGGAGCCAGTCGCGGCCGTAGCTGAGGAGCCGGGCCGGCGCCAGGTACGCGAGCCCGACGAACCAGGCCACGAGGAGCGACGCAGTGAGGGCAGCGCGAGGCGAGTAGCGGCGTCCGACGGTGAGGTGGCGCTCGACCGGGACCATGTGGACGAGGCCCGTCGCCGCGCCCGCCGTCAGGAGCGCCCACGGCGGTCCTGCTTCGTAAAGCATGCGCGGCCCCATCCAGAGGCCGTGATGCCAGTAGAAGAAGTTCGCGACCACGGGCAGGAGCGCCCATGTCGTGATGATCCGCTCGCCCTCACTCAACCGCGGCGCACAGAGGAGGAATGCGCCGACGAGCGCGACGGCCGGCAGCGGCGTCTCGAGCAGGTTCAGGCTCAGCGCGACGAGGTCCGAGGACGTGTAGGCCAGCGCCTCGACGGGGCCGTAGACGTTGCCCCACGGGTCGCGGTGGAACCCCGGCCGCGCGGCCGGCCCCAGGGCGACGTCGTACCCGAAACGAAGCGGGCTCCCGAAAAAGTGGTGGTTGTAGAGGGCCAGGGCCGCGAGCAGCGGCGCGGCTCCGCTCAGCACGCCGGCGCAGCGCAGCGCCACGCCGCGCCAGGAGGTGTCGCGCAACCACTCCCGCGAGAGGAGCCACACGCCGGCCGCGACGACGGCGATGACGACGCCCGTGAGCGGACGCGTGGCAAAGACCATCCCGATGGCAGAACCGGCGAGGACGCTCCACCACGCGCTTCCGTCGCGGGCCCGGACGGCAGCGTAGACCGCCAGCGCGCCGAACGCGGCCGCGGTCGCGTGGTTCATGTAGGCGCCGGCGAGCCCGATCATGAACGGGCTGAGCGCCACGAACACGGTTCCGAGGCGCACGGCGACGCGGTTCTCCCCCAGCAGGCGCTCCGCGGCCAGGCAGCTGAGGAGGACCGTCATCCCCTGGAGCAGCGGCCCCACGAGCCAGACGGCCCCGAGTCGGAACCCAAGGGCGAGCAGGGCGATGTGGCCGGGCGGGTAATGGGAGACCCACCCGTTCGGCGTCAGGACGGTGTTCTGGATGTGCCAGAAAGGGGCGAAGGGCGACGCCGGCCCCGCCAGCTCCCCTGCGGCGAGATACCGCGCGTGCAGGAGCTGGCTCATGGCGTCGATCAGGTTCGGCTTTCCATCCAGGACGAAGAGACTGAAGGCGGCGGTGAGGGCCGTGGAGGCCAGGGCCGCGACGGCGCCGAACGCGGCCGCGGGCATGGCGGTAAGCCAGCGGCCGAGGGGCGCGAGCCATCGCCCGAGCGCATCCGGCGCCAGCAGGTAGCCCGCCAGGAGGCCGGGGATCAGCGTGACGGCGAAGCCCGTCCACAGGAGGGAGGCGTACGTCTCCAGGATGCTGAGGGTCGCCCGACCGGCGGGCCCCGTCTCGCGTCCGTCGAGCAGCCGGTAGAGTGGGAACGTGACGAGGAGGACCAGCAGGGCGCCGACCCCTCGCCGCGCGTGGGAGAGCGCGCCGGCGCTGCCGCGCATCCTCACCTCTCCGCATCCGGCCGCGCCGCCTCACGGACGCGTGGGCCGCCCACTTCCGGCTCGCGCCTCGCCTCCCGCCGCGGCTGGAGCGGCCGCGGCTCGAAGCGCGGCGCCTTCGGCGGGAGCAGGTTGTAACGGACGATGTGCCACAGCGCCGCGACGCCGTCCTTCCAGCCGATCTTCTTCCCCTCCGCGTAGGTGCGGCCGCTGTAGCTGATCGGGACCTCGTAGATGCGCGCGCCGGCCTGGGCGAGACGCGCGGTGAGCTCCGGCTCGATGCCGAACCGGTTGGAGATCAGCGGCAGCGTCTTCATCAGGTCCGAGCGCACCATCTTGTAGCACGTCTCCATGTCGCTCAGGTTGAGGTCCGTGAGCATGTTGGAGAGCAGTGTCAGCAGCCCGTTGCCCACGCGGTGCCAGAAGTAGAGGACGCGGTGCGGACCACCCAGGAACCGGCTGCCGAAGACCGCATCGGCCCGGCCGTCCAGGATCGGTTCGAGCAGGCGCGGATACTCCGAGGGGTCGTACTCGAGGTCGGCATCCTGGATCACCATGACATCGCCCGTCGCGGCCTGGATCGCGGCCCGCACCGCGGCGCCCTTCCCCATGTTCTTCGGCTGGAGGATGAGGCGGTCGATCACGCCGTGCTCCTCGAGGTGCCGGAGGATCTCGCGGGTGCCGTCGGTCGAGCCGTCGTCCACGCAAATGATCTCGATGTCCAGCGGCACCGCCCGGACACGCTCGATGGCCTTGGTCACGTGCGCCGCCTCGTTGTAGACGGGCATGAGCACACTGATGCGGACGTCGTTCCAGCGCAGGGTCATGCCTCGGTGACTCCGTAGCGGTTGAGCTTGCGGTACAGGGTCGAGGGATCGATCCCCAGTACCTCGGCGGCCCGCGCTTTGTTGCCGCCTTCCGCCTGGAGCACCCACATGATGTAGGCGCGTTCGATGACCTCGAGCGTGGGGTTGACGTGCGGCCGGTCCGAAACGAGCGGCGTGGCCGGGGCCTCGACGATGCGCCGGGGCAACGCGTCCAGCCCGATGACGTCGCCCTTCGTGATGACCGCGGCGCGCTCGAGCGCGTTCTCCAGCTCGCGGACGTTCCCGGGCCAGTCGTAGCGCTGCATGGCGGCGAGCGCCTCCTCGCTGAGGCGCAGCGGCCCTCCCTTGCGTTCGGCCGAGAGGCGCTGGAGGAAGTGGTCGGCCAGCAGCGGCAGGTCGTCGATCCGCTCACGCAGCGGCGGCAGGTGCAGCGCGATCACGTTGAGGCGGTAGTAGAGGTCGCTGCGGAACGTGCCCCTGCGCATCTCGAGCTCGAGGTCGCGGTTGGTCGCCGCGATCACGCGCACGTCAATGGAGACGGGCGAGGTCGCACCGACCGGGATGACCTCGCGCTCCTGGAGCGCGCGGAGCAGCTTGACCTGGAGCGAGGGAGACATCTCCGCCACCTCGTCCAGGAAGAACGTCCCGCCGCGCGCGGCCACGAGCAGCCCCTCCTTGTCCCGCACCGCTCCGGTGAAGGCGCCTTTCACGTGGCCGAACAGCTCGGACTCGAGCAGGTTCTCCGGCAGCGCGCCGCAGTTGACGGAGACGAACGGCTTGCTGTGCCGCTCGGAGAGGGCGTGGATGTAGCGGGCGAGGATCTCCTTGCCGGTGCCGCTCTCTCCCGTGATGAGCACGGTCGAGTCCGTGGGCGCGACGGTCTCGGCGAGCCGGACGACCTCGAGGAACGCGCGGTTCTTGCCCACGGGCCGCACGCCCCGCGCCTGGTCGCGCCGCCGGATCTCGTGCTTGAGTGCGCGGTTCTCGCGCTTGAGCTCGTGAGTCTCGCCCGCCCGACGGCAGAGCGCGATGAGGTCCGCGTTGCTGAACGGTTTCTGGAGGTAGTAGAAGGCGCCCTGGTTGACCGCCTGGACCGCGGACTGGAGCGATGCCTGCGCCGTCATCAGGATGACGGGCACCTCCGGATCCTGCTGGCGCAGCGCCGCGAGCAGCTCGAGGCCGTCCATGCCGGGCATGCGGATGTCGGTGAGGACGACATCGGGCTGGAACTCGGAGAACAGTTCCACCGCTTCCCGCCCGCTCTGAGCGATGGCGACCTGGAAGCCCGCGCCTTTGAGCAGGATCTGGAGCGACCGCAGGATCGCGGTCTCGTCGTCGACCACGAGAACCTTCAACGCCATCTCGCTCACGCCCTCCACCCGGCGGCCGGCGCCTCACGCCGCGCCGGCAGGTAAACCGTGAAGTGCGCGCCCTGCCCCGCCCCGCCGTCCACCAGGATCGCGCCGTCGTGCGCCTGCACCGCGCGATGCACCAGCGCCAGGCCGAGGCCGGTCCCGCCCCGCCGCGTGCTGAAGAACGGGTCGAAGATGCGGGGCACGTCTTCCGGCCGGATGCCCGGGCCGTTGTCCTGCACAGCGATGCGGACCGGCGCCTTGACTTGGACGCCGGGCGGCAGCTCGGGCTCCTCGATCCGGCCGATCTCCACGCGCACGAGTCCGTTCGGTCCCGAATGCTGCACCGCGTTGAGCACGAGGTTGAAGATGGTGCGGTGGAGGAGGTCGGCGTCGCCTTCCACGATCAGCGGCTCCTCGGGCCGCCGGAACTCGATCCGCGCGCAGCCCGACGCATCCGGATGCTGCTCGACCAGCCCGATCGCCTCGGCCGCCACCGCGCCCAGATCCAGGGGGCGGTAGCCGCGCACCTCCACGCGGCTGAACTCGATGAAGTCGGAGAGCAGGCGGGCCAGACGGTCCGACTCCGAGATGACCAGCCGCTGCAGCTCCGCCTGATCCTCCCGGTCCAACCCCTCTCCGCCGAGCTGCTCGACCGCGCTCCGGATCGAAGCCAGCGGGTTCTTGATCTCGTGCGCCAGCGAGGCCGCCAGCTCCGCCACCGCCTGCAGCCGTTCCGTCCGGCGGTTCAGCTCCTCCACGCGCTTGCCGTCCGTGATGTCCTGGAACACCGCGGTCACCCACGGGCCGTCCTCCCGCATGACCACCGTGGTCCGGATGCCGAGCACCCGCTCCCCCGCGTCCGTCACCAGCCGGATCTCCTGTCGCCGGATCGGCCCGCCGCTCTCGGCCGTCCGCCGCACCAGATCCGCCAGGCCAGGGACCCGGTCCGCCAGCTCCTCCAGCACGGGAACCCCTGCGCGCTTCTGGGGCGGCAGCCCCAGGATCCGCTGCGCCGCCGGGTTCAGGTAGACGAGCCGGCCCGCGCCATCCACCGTCACGACGCCCGTTTCCATGGCGCGCAGGATGTCGCTCGTCTCGGCACGGAGCTGCCTCAGCTCCGTGCGGGCCTCCCCCAGCTCCGCCCCTGCCTGCCGGAGGCGGTCGCCCAGGTAGCCCGTCGCCAGCGCGACCGCGGTGAACAGCACGATCTGCACGCCCATCATCGCGGACGGCGAGCGGCCGCTCAGCAGCACCGCCTGCCCGACGAACAGTGCGCTGGCGAGCAGGCCGATCAGGACGCCGCCGGGCAGCGGGAGCAGCAGCGCGCCCGCGGCGATGACCAGGATGTAGAGGGGCGCGAGGTCGCTCTCCACGCCGCCCGTCAGATACACGGCCACGGTGACCAGCAGCGTGTCGAACGCGACCTGGCCGTACAGGAACCCGCGCCTCGGCTCGCGACCGCGCACGTGGGTGTGCCACACGCTGCCCGCCGTCACGGCCAGCGCCGCGAGCAGCAGCAGCGTGACCAGGCGAGTGGTGGCGGGCGCCGTCTCCGCCCAGACGAGCAGGGTGCCGGCGAACAAGCCCGCCGCAACGGTGATACGGCCGAGGTACAGCCAACGAAGCAGACTCCGGGTCCGCGGCTGGCCCATGCAGGAAAAGGAACGTGTTTGTCCGGGGAGACGCGCCGGTCGGGATCCACCGGCGAACGGAAGGACGGTCGTGAAGCTAGCAAGCCGTCTTGCAGAATGCAAGGGGTGACGCATTGCAAAACACCAGCGTGGCGCAGCGGCCGCCGGGGGACGGGCGCAAACGTTGCGGGCGTTGGGAGCCAGGGTGAGGCCGGATCCGGCGCCGTTCGGGGTGCGACGGCGGCCGCGGAGCCGCGTGCGCGCTGGCCCGGGGCGCGGGGGACCACGTTCGCGAGGCGTTCGCGGAGGCGCACATGGAGGAGCGGAGGTCGGGGTTGCCGGGGCGGCTGCGGGCCGTGTCGGCGCGGGAGACAGGGGACGCGGCGGGTGGTGCTGAGGAACCGGAGGCCAGAAGCGCCGCGCCGGCGCCGGAGGGCCCGGGGGCCGGCGTCGCCGCTGCGGCGGTGGAAGTGCCGGCCCTGGCGGACGCAGTGGCCGAGGCCGGCCCCGGGAGCGCCGGGCCGCCGGCAGGCGGGGCGCTGGACGTGGTGTCGGTGGTGGCGACCGGTGGGCGACTGGACGGCCTGGAAGGGGATCCTGCGCGGCGTACGCTTGCGGGAGGGGCCATGGGTGGGGCGCCGCGTGTGCGGCGGAGCCGTGAGGTGGTGGACCTCTGTGTCGGGCAGCGGGCGGACGGCGAGGCGTTCCTGGGCTGGCTTCGCGACGCGTGCGCGCTGCGGGGGTTGAGCTGCGAGGTCGCGCACGCGGACGTGGTGGAGGACCTGCGGCGGGAGCTGTGCGACGGCCGGCTGCGTGTGCGGGTCCTGCTCGACCTGACGGCGGCGTGGGGGCAGGAAGAGGACCCCTACGTCCAGCTCTGCTACGCGGTGAAGGACTGCGGCGGCCGGGTGATCGATGACCCAGACGCGGCTGCGCTGGCGGACCACAAGGCGGCGACGCACCACCGACTGGAGCGCGCGGGGCTCCCCGTCCCGCCGACGGTGGTGTTGCGGCGGTGGATGCCGGACCGCTCCCTCACAGCGGAGGAGCGTCAGATCCTGGGCGACCGGGTGGTGATCAAGCCGGCGCGGGGTTGGGGCTGGCGCGGCGTCGTGCTCGGAGCGCCTCCGGAGCGAGACGCGATCGCCCGTGCCCGGGACCACGACCGCACCGACGATTACCTCATCCAGCGGCAGATCCGGTACGCGTGGCTGGAAGACGACGAGGGCCGGGAGCGGCCCGCGTGGTGGCGCGTCTTCTATCTCTTCGGCGAGATCGTTCCGTGCTGGTGGAGCCCGGAGACGTCGGAGTACCGGCACGTGAGCCTGCGCGAGATGGCATCGCACCAGCTCCTGCCGCTGGCCCGTCTCTCCGCGGAGGTCGCGCGCCTGACGAGGATGGATTTCTTCTCCACCGAGATCTGCCTGGCGGACGAGCCAGCGGTGGCGGACACGCCGTACCAGGCGGACGGGCGGCCGTTCTATCTCATTGACTACGTCAACGACCAGTGCGACCTGCGCGTCCAGAGCCAGCACAAGGCGGCGCCGCCGGACACGGTGGTCCGGCACTTCGCGGAGCGGTTCGCGGAGCTGGCCTGGCGCGAACGCCACGGGCTGCCGCTGGAATGCGATCGCACACTGTGGTTGCGGCGCGCCGCGGACGGCGACCCGAGTCTCTGACGCTGTCTCTGCCGGTGGAGGAGTACGAGGCCGAGCACGTGTACGGGCACGAGCCGGCGCACGGACCCCATCGTTGCGCCTCCTCGTGCCCGCGGATGCACTCGTGCAGTTCAGTGCGTCGTGTGCCGCCGGACGAACTGTTCGAGCGGTGTGAGCCTCACGCCGAACTCGGCCGCCGTTGCGGCCATGTCGAGCGGTGAGTCATACGCGTCCATGCCGGCCGCGAGCTGTGAGACCACGTCCGGCAGACCGGGGAGCGGCTGCCCGGGCGGGATGGCGCGAACCTCGATGCCGCGGCCGAGGGAGCGCTCGTAGGCGGCGACGATGTCGCGCCACGTCACCGGCTCCGGGCCGCCGATCGCGATGGTCCGGTTCATCGCGTCGGGGTGGCCCACGGCCGCGACCGCGAACGCCGCGACCTCGTCCACCGACACGAACGAGTGCCTGCTGCGGCCTTCCCCCACCGGCGTCACCGGCCGCCCTTCCAGCGCGACCAGCCCCACCACCATCCGCCCCCCAGACTACCATTGAGGATGTTCGGCGCGAGGATCGTGTACGTCATCCCGTTCTCGCGGAGGTAGCGCTCTGTCTCGCCTCTTGCACGGAGGAAGAGGACCGGGCTGGCCGGGTCGGCGCCGAGGGCGGACGTGAAGACGAACTGCTCCACTCCGGCCGCCTTCGCTGCATCGATGAGGGAGCGGTTGCCGAGCAGACGACGGTCTCGACCGTGTCCGCGCCGCCGCGCGCTGCTGAATCGGCCGTTGTGAGCACGACGCTGACGCCCTGGCAGGCCGCCGCAAGCGAAGGCGGGTCCTTGAGATCGCCGAACATGGGCTGTGCGCCCAGCTCCACGAGGGGCTGGTCATCGGAACCGGGCCGCACGAGGATGCGTACGACTTCACCACGGGCGAGGAGACGGCGTGCGATCAGACCGCCGAGCTGGCCGGTGGCGCCTGCAACGAGGATCACTGGTTCCTCCTTGCGAGGGGAGCGCGCGCTGGGAGGCGGGTCAGCGCATACGCCCACCCGTAGACGCGTCCAGACCGGTCGCGGCGCGAGGCCCCGACTGGTACGGCACTCGCCCGTTGCACGCCGTTCGGCGCGACACGCCTCGACCGTTCTCGCGCACGCGTGGAGCGGGCGTGTGGCCGTCGGGGCGCGTCGTCGGGTTCCAGTCAGGAGGGTGATGCGATATGGGTGACGACCGAGTGGGCCGCGGCCTCGCCGCGCCCGGGCCGCGGCGGCTGCCGGCGGCGCTCGCCTCGTTGGTCCTCGCGGCCGTCTTCTTCCCGGGACAGGCATCCGCTCAGTATTTCGGACGCAACAAGGTCCAGTACGAGATGTTCGATTTCCGCGTCCTGCGGACCGACCACTTCGACCTGCACTACTACCCGCCCGCTACAGAGGCGGCGGCGGACGCCGCGCGGATGGCGGAGCGCTGGTATGGCCGCCTGGCGGGTGTGTTCGGACACGACCTGACGGGCAAGACGCCGATCATCCTGTACGCCGACCACCCGGACTTCCAGCAGACGAACGTGATCGAAGGGATGATCGGCGAGGGGACGGGCGGCGTGACGGAGGCGTTGCGCGAGCGCGTCGTCATGCCGCTGACCGGCGTGTACCGTGAGACGGACCACGTGCTGGGCCACGAGCTGGTGCACGCGTTCCAGTACGATCTCGCGTCGTCGCCGCAGGGCGGCGGCCTGTCGGGCCTGAGCCGCCTGCCGCTGTGGGTGGTCGAGGGGCTGGCGGAGTACCTCTCGCTCGGGCGCGATGATCCGCACACGGCGATGTGGTTGCGCGACGCCGTGCTGCGGGGCGACATGCCGACCATCGAGCAGTTGACGAGGGACTCGCGCTACTTCCCGTACCGCTTCGGCCACGCGCTGTGGGCGTACATCGGCGGGCGATGGAGCGACTCGACGGCGGCCGTCCTCTTCCGCGCGGCGACACACCAGGGCTGGGGCCCAGCGCTGGCGCGTGTGCTCAACACGACGAGCGCCGAGCTCTCCGCGGAGTGGCACGCGGCCATCCGCTCTGCCTACTTCCCGCTGATCCAGGGCCGCACGGCCCCCGCCGACGTGGGTCAGCGGCTCATCGCCGTGGAGGAGCCGGGCGACATGAACCTGTCTCCCGTGGTGAGCCCGGACGGGCGCTACGTCGCCTTCTTCTCGGAACGCGGGCTGTTCACGGTGGAGATCTGGGTCGCGGACGCGCAGACGGGCGAGGTCGTGCGCAAGCTGGCGGGCCCGGCGTCGGACGCACACTTCGATGCGATCAGCTTCATGAACTCCGCCGGCTCGTGGTCGCCGGACGGGCGGCGCTTCGCGTTCGTCGCGATCGCAGAGGGAGACAACCAGCTCGCGATTCTGGACGTAGCGTCTGGCCGGGTCGAGCGACGGATCGGCGTGCCGGGTGTGGGCGCCATCTCGGGCCCCGCGTGGTCGCCAGACGGCCGGAGCATCGCGTTCTCGGGCATGGCCGGCGGGATCAGCGACCTGTACGTGCTGGATCTCGAGAGCGGCGACGTGCGCCAGCTCACGCGGGACCGGTACGCGGATCTCCAGCCGGTGTGGTCGCCGGACGGCCGGACGCTGGTCTTCGTGACCGACCGGGGCGATTCGACCGACTTCTCGCGCTTGAGTTACGGCACGCTGCGCCTGGCGCGGATCGACGCCGCAGGCGGCGAGATCGAGCTCCTGCCCGGCTTCGAAGGCGCGAAGCACATCAGCCCGGCGTTCTCGCCGGATGGCGGGAGTCTGTACTTCGTTTCGGACCGCGAGGGGTTCAGCGACATCTATCGGCTCGCGCTGGACAGCGGCGAGCTCTTCCAGGTGACGCGCGTCGCCACGGGCGTGAGCGGGATCACGGCGCTCGCGCCGGCGCTGTCCGTTGCGGCGCAGACCGGCCGGCTCGTGTTCTCGATCTTCGAGAATCGCGGCTATGCCATCCACGCGCTGGACCCCGAGGAGGCCGTGGGCACGCCCGTGGCTCCGGACAAGGCCACGACCGTCGCCAGCGTGCTGCCGCCGACCACGGCGGAGACGCAGGTCGGTGCGTACCTGGCCGATCCGCTGGCATGGCTGCCGCCGCCGGGGGATTACGAGGAGGTCAGCTACCGGCCTTCGTTGGGCCTCGACTACATCGGCGCGCCCACGATCGGCGTGAGCACGAGCAGCTTCGGCACGTTCCTGGGTGGGAGCACCGCCCTGTACTTCGGTGACATGCTGGGCAACCGCGTGCTGGCCGTGAGCGCGGCGGCGGCCGGGACGCTCAAGGACCTCGGCGGGGAGGCGTTCTACATCAACCGCGCGCGGCGCTGGAACTGGCTCGCGGGTGGCGGGCGTGTGCCGTACCTGACCGGGTTCACCACGCTGGAAACCGTGCCGGTGCAGGTGGACGGCCAGGTCTTGCTGGGTCGGCGCATCTCACAGTACCGCTCGCGCACCTACTACGACCAGGCGGTGGTCGGGACGCAGTACCCGTTCTCGACGACGCGCCGCTTCGAGCTCACGGGCGGGTACGTCCACGTGGGCTTCGACAACGAGGTCGAGGAGGTGATCACGGTGGGCGGTTCCGAGGTCGCACGGTCAACACGCAGCCTGCCGGCGCCGGAGGGGGTGCACCTCGGACAGGTCGCCGCCGCGTTCGTGGGCGACAACTCGTACTTCGGGTTCACCTCGCCGATCTCGGGTTCCCGCTACCGGTTCGAGGTGTCGCCGCGCTTCGGGTCGCTCTCGTTCGGGACGCTGCTCGCGGACTGGCGCCGCTACCTGTTCCGCGCGCCGTTCACGCTCGCGCTGCGGGGCGTGCATTACGGCCGCTACGGCCCGGACGCGGACAGTGACCGGCTGGGCCCCCTCTTCCTCGGTGAGCAGACGCTCGTGCGCGGCTATGAGATCGGATCGTTCCGTGCCAGCGAATGCAGCGGCACCGTGGACTGCCCCGAGTTCGACCGCCTGGTCGGCAGTCGTCTCGCCGTGGCGAACCTCGAGCTGCGGGTGCCGCTGTTCGGCACGGAGCGTTACGGCCTGATCGACTTCCCCATGCTGCCCACCGAGCTGAGCGTGTTCCTGGACGCGGGCGCAGCGTGGACGGGCGAAGAAGGGGTGACCCTCGAATTCGCGCGCCGCTCGCCGGACCGCATCCCGGTCTTCAGCACGGGGTTGAGCGCGCGGTTCAACCTGTTCGGCTACCTGGTGCTCGAGGCGTACTACGCCTACCCCTTCCAGCGGCCGGACAGGGGCTGGCACTGGGGGGTCCAGATCGCGCCGGGGTGGTGACGAGCGGCGCGGACGGCCATGGGCCGCGCCGGCCGCTCGCTCACACCGCCACCCTGGCGTCCAGGATCTCGCGGACCTTCCGTGCCAGGCCTTCGGGGCTGAACGGCTTCTCGATGAAGGCGACGTCCGGGTCGAGCACGCCGCGCTGCGCGATCGTGTCCCCGGTGTAGCCGGACATGAAGAGCACCGGGAGGCCCGGACGCAGGGCCGCCAGCCGCTGGGCCAGCTCGCGGCCATCCATCTGCGGCATGATCAGGTCGGTGACGAGCAGGTCGATCGGGCCCTCCTGGCGCTCCACGAGGTCCAGCGCCTCCCGTCCGTTCGACGCGACGATCACGCGGTACCCTTTGCGGCGCAGGATGCGCTGGGCGAGGTCGCGCACCGCCGGTTCGTCCTCCACGAGCAGGATCGTCTCCTCGCCCGCGTGCGCTGCGACCTCCGGCTGCGGCGCCGGCGTCTGCTCGGCCGGCGCATCCACGCGGGGCAGGTAGATCTTGAACGTCGCTCCCTGGCCCGGCTCGCTGTAGACCCAGATGAACCCGCCGCTCTGCTTGACGATGCCATAGACCGTGGAGAGGCCGAGCCCAGTGCCCTTGCCCTTTTCCTTCGTCGTGAAGAACGGCTCGAAGATGTGCGGCTGGATGTGGTGCGGGATGCCCGTGCCGGTGTCCGACACCGTCAGCCGGACGTAGCGGCCCGGGGGCTGCTCGGGCACGTGGCGACGCGCCATCTCCTCGTCCACGTCCACGTTGGCCAGCTCGATGGACAGCCGTCCGCCGTCCGGCATCGCGTCTCGCGCGTTCACCGCGAGGTTGAGGATCACCTGCTGGATCTGGCCTGGATCCGCCAGCACGCGGCCCAACCCGGGCTCGGCGGAGGTGCGTAGATCGATGTCCTCCCCGATCAGCCGGCGCAGCATCTGTTCGGTCTCCGCGACGACGCTCGTCAGATCGAGGACCCGCGGCTTCAAGACCTGCTTGCGGCTGAAGGCGAGGAGCTGCCGCGTGAGGGACGTGGCACGGTCCACGCCGCGCTTGATCTCCTCCAGGTCCGCCCGTAGCGGATCGCCCGGCGGGATCTCCTCCAGCAGGAGCGCCGCGTGTCCGCCCACCGCGGTGAGGATGTTGTTGAAGTCGTGCGCAATGCCGCCCGCGAGGCGACCCACGGCCTCGAGCTTCAGGACCTGCCGGAGCTGCTCCTCGCTCCGCCGCAGCGCTTCCTCGGCCTGCTTGCGCTCCGTGATGTCGCGCCGGATCCCCACGGTGCCGAGCCATCCGCCTGTGGCATCGCGCACCGGCGCCCTGACGGTCTCGTACCAGCGGACGGTGCCATCGCCGGTCTCGATGCGCTCCTCGGTGACGAGCGGCTGACCCGACTCCAGGACGCGCCTGTCCTCTTCGCGGCAGCGCGCCGCCTGCTCCTCCGGCCAGATCTCGCGGTCGGTACGGCCCACGATCTCGGATCTCGTCCAGCCGCATGCCCGCGCGAAGGCGTAGTTGACCGCGAGGTAGCGTCCGTCCACCGCCTTCAACCAGGCGGCATCCGGGATGTTGGAGAGCAGCGCCTCCTGGTGCTGCTGCGTCGTCCGCAGCTCATCCAGCATCCCCCGCCGCTCCCCCACCTCGTCCACCACAATGACGACCTGGTCTTCTCCGCCATCGGGCATGCGCACCCGTACGGCCTTGAGCTCCACCCAGACCGCCGTGCCGTCCTTGCGGAGGAGCCGTTGCTCGAGGGAGTAGCTGTCCAGTTTGCCCCGGGAGAGCCGCCGGGCGAGCACCTGGTGCGCGACGCGGTGCGCCGGATGGACGAGCTCGTGGAGGGGTCGGGCCCGCAGCTCCGCTCCATCGTACCCCAGGAGCTCGAGCAGCCGGGCGTTCACATCCAACCACCGCCAATCCAGCCCCAGCACCGCCATCCCGACCGCGGCCTGCTCGAACGCCGCCGCAAGGCGCAGCTCCCGCGCACGTCGCCCGTCGCCCACGGGGTGGCGTGCGGCCGTGGCGGAAGGCGCGGGCGTACGTCCTTCCAGCCGCCGGGCCGACTCCACGTCGACCTGTCGTGCGGACCCCGCCATCAGACGAACGCCAGCGCGGGCTCCGCCGTTTCCGTGCCGGGCTCGACGTGCCGCAGCTCCGTCGGGCCCATCGTCGTCGCTCTCAACACCGTCATCCACCGACGGCCCTGGTCCTCGGGCCGGGGCGGACGGAGTCCGTTGCGTTCGGCGTAGACCTCGCCCAGGACCTGGTCCGCGCCGTCGTGGTCGCCCAGGTCCATCAGCCAGAACGCCAGCGCCTCGCGCAGCCGCTGACTGGGCGTGGCCTCCGCCATCATCCGGAGTAGCTTCATCGCCAGGACTTCCTGCCCCGCCCGCTGCGCCGCCGTGACGTAATCGGCCAGCGCTCGCTCCGCCCCCTCCACGTCCCCCTGCCCCAACGCCAGCCACGTCAGCGTGGACCTCGCCCGCACCGCCTCCGGCGAGATCCGCAGGACCTTGTGGCACAGGACCGCCGCAGCGTTGAACCGACCCGTGTCCAGGTACGCATCGATGGCACGGCCCAGATACTTCAGCGCCGTGGCCCGGTCGCCAGCGTTCAAACAGAGATCGGCCGCGCGATTGTAGAGCTGGGCGTCGTAGCCCGGCGACGCTTCGCGCGCCTGTCGTTCCAGTTCCTCGAGTTCCTCGGCGAGCGTGGCCTTCCGCTCCGCCCGCTGTTTCCCTGTGCCGAAGAATAGACCGCGCATCTCCCGTCCTTCTTTCCTTCTGCCCCCGCCGCGGGGCACACGCCGCCCCTCGCGACCCGGCGGGTCCCAGCCTCACCTCTCGGCGCGCGTACACTGGCACGGACCGTGCCCGCACCAGCGCCCGGTCCAATCTCGTGTCGTAGAGAGAGTTAACGGGGCAGGTCCGGTCGCGGCTCAGGCCCGGCCGGCCTCGAAACGGGGCCAGGGTGGCCCCGTTTCGCTACACCAGCTCGTACTTCTTCAGGAGCCGGTCCAGGCGGGAGCGGGAGATGCGCAGCACCCGGGCCGCCTCGCGCTTGTTGCCGCCCGTGCGGCGCAGGATCCGGGCGATGTGTGCGCGCATGACCGCCTCCAGGCTCTCGTCCTCCGGCTGGGGCTCCGCACCGCCGATCCCCGCCCCCAGGGCGAGGTCTTCGAGACGGATGGCGGGGCCGCGGGCGAGGACGACGGCACGGGTGAGGGCGTTCTCGAGCTCGCGCACGTTGCCCGGCCAGTCGTAGGCGACGATGGCGGCCATGACGTCGTCCGGCACGACGCGCAGATCCACGTGCAGCTCCCGGCACGCCTTCCGGATCAGGTGATCCACGAGCAGCGGGATGTCCGCGCGGCGTTCCCGGAGCGGCGGGACGGTGATCTCGACGACCTTGAGGCGGAAGTAGAGGTCCTCGCGGAAGCGCCCCTCCCGGACGAGGCTCTCGATGGGCCGGTGCGTCGCCGCGATGATCCGGGCACGGGTGCTGCGCGGCCGGTCGCCACCCACGGGGTAGAACTCCCGGTCCTGGACGACGCGCAGCAACTTGGCCTGGAACTCCGGCGTGGTGTCGCCGATCTCGTCGAGGAAGATCGTGCCGGATCCAGCGAGCTCGAAACGGCCCTTGCGGTCGCGGTCGGCGCCGGTGAAGGCGCCGCGGACGTGGCCGAAGAGCTCGGATTCGAGGAGCGTGGGAGGGAGCGCGGTGCAGTTCACCGCGATGAACGGCTCGTCCGCCGCGTCGGAGTTGTAATGGATGGCGCGCGCGATGAGCTCCTTCCCGGTTCCGGTCTCGCCGCGAATGAGGACCGGCGTCCGTGACCGGGCCAGCGTGCCGATCATCTTGTAGATCTCGATCATGGCCGGCGAGCGGCCCACCAGCCGGGCGAGCGAGTACGGCTCGGAGGCCTCCCGGGTGAGGTGGCGCAACCGGTTGCGGACGGCGCGGTCGCGGAAACAGCGCTCGACGACGTGCTCGACCTGTGCGGGCTCGACCGGCTTGACGAGGAAGTCGTAGGCGCCGGCCTTCATCGCGGCGACCGCGGTTTCCATGTCGTCGAGCCCGGTGATGACGACCACGTCGACGTCCGGATACTCGCTGCGCACGCGCTGGAGCAGCTCGATGCCCGAGATGCCGGCCATGCGCACATCGGTGAGGACGAGCTCCGGCGCGGATTCCTCGATCGACGCGAGGGCCCGTTCCGCCGTCTCCGCGGTCGCGACGGCGTAGCCGGCCCGTTCCACGGTGCGGCGGAAGACCTCCCGCACCGCGGCGTCGTCTTCGACGATCAGGATCCGGCCTTTCATGGTGCTGCGTGCGTTGCGGTCAGCGGCTGCGGGCGCCGCTGGCCGCGGTTCGGGACCGGTCCTCGTAGGGCCGCAGCGTCCACTCGAAGTGGGTCCACGTGCGGTTCCACGAGTCACGCTGCTCCGGGGTGTCCAGGCGCTCCAGCGTCCGCGGATCCACGCGCCGGCTGAAGCCGTGGCCGCTGGGCGGGTCCACGTAGATCCGGGTCTCCGCCAGGTCCGGCTTCTTCACCCTGAGCGCGTGGATCAACATCTCGGCTTCGACGAAATCCACGTCGGTGTCGTTGGTTGCGACGTGGACGAGGAGCGGCACGTCCAGGCGGTCCACGTGGTAGACCGGCGAACGCGCGATGTACTCCTCACGCCGCTCGAAGGGCAGGCCCCGGATGCGCTCCTGCGTCGCGAAGTAGCGCTGGTAGGTCGGCCCCTTGTAGGAGAGCCGGAAGACGAGGTTCGTGACCGGCACGATCGCAGCCCCCGCCTTGAACGGGTTGTCGTCACGGAGCAGCGCGTGCAGCGTGATGAAGCCGCCGTGGCTCCACCCCATGATGCCGACGCGGTCCGGGTCCACGTGCGGGAGGTTCTGGACGATCCAATCGTACGCGCTGATGACGTCGTCCACCTCGTAGCCGCCGTAGTCAATGGCGTTGTGGAAGGCGCGGCCGTAGCCCGTGCTACCGCGATAGTCCGGCGCGATGATGACGTAGCCGCGTTCGACCGCCTCCCGCACGAACGGCCACATGAGCTCGCTCCAGCTCCCGTGCACGCCGCCGTGGACCCACACCATGGCGGCGTGGCCCCGCGGCCCGCGCTTCCGGAGCGGCTGGAAGAGGTAGGCGGGGATGTCCAGGTCCCCGATGCGGCTCCGGTAGGTGATCTTGCGGTAGTCCACGACGCCCCGCGTCACCGCGGCGTAGATGCTGTCGGTCAGCGCCTTGCGGCGAATGTCCGCTTCGTAGTCCCGTTCCGGGTGATCCTCCGGGCGATTGCTCACGTAGAGCTGGGCCGCCCGTTCGAAATCGATCGGCGTGCCGCGGGGCGGCGCGCCGTCCTGAGCGAGCACGGCGCCGGCGGACAGGGGCAGCAGCCCGGCGACGCCGAGAGTCATCAGGAGCGGGCGGATCCAGGCCAGCCGGTTCTGCTCCATGGGTCGTTCCTTGGCTCGGGGAGAAGCGCTGCGGTCGTGGCGCGCCCGGCGCGCGACCCGGGTCCGACGACCGCATCGCGCGGCTCCAAACGGCTGGCGTGCCACGACTTGCCGTGGAATCTCGAAGGATGCGGGGGGCGTGGCAAGTTGCGCCGCGCGCGCCTGCGCGCGGCGCGAGGGCGTGGAGTGTCAATGCAGAAACCGATCCGGCGGCGCCCGCGGCGCTCGAGGCCCGCAGATGCGCGGAGACGGGGCCCGCTGTCGCCGACGAACCCCGTCTCACGCGTTCCGGCGAGCCCTCTGCGCCGGGTGGTGTCCTGTCAGGCGCCGGCCGCCGCCGGCCGCTCCGCGGCGCCCGTTACCGCCTGGCCGCGCCGAAGGTGCCGACGAGGGTGTACACCTGGCCGAGGCCCAGATCGATCCGCACCGTGGTATGGCCGGACATCGAATTTCCCACCAGCCGTCCCCGGCTGCGCCAGTCCGGGGTGTCGAGGTCGAAGAAGACCGAGTCGCCGCGGACCACGCCGTTGAGCACGGTCCCCGATCTGAGCGGCTCGGGCCCGATCTGCTGCTCACCCGCGACGCAGATGAACTGCCCCTCGTCGTAGCTACCCGTGAATGTCGAGTCCTGCTGCCGCAACGAGAGGACCACGCCGGAGACATCGCAGGCGACGCCCGCTCCGGCCAGGTTCGAGACGTTGTAGACCCATTCCCCGCTCAGGTCCACGTTGCGCGGGCCGCCGCCCCCGATCCCTCCGCCTCGCCGGCCCGGCGCGTTCGGGTCCACATCGCACGCGGCCACACCCGCGACCAGCGCGAGCACGGCCAACGCCGCCCGCACGCCCGGGTCTCGGCCCACGGCCTTCCTCCTGTCCATGGTCTCACCCCTGCACGGCGTTGATCATGTCGAAGATCGGGAGGTACATGGCCACGATCATGCCGCCGATCACCACGCCCAGGATCACGATCATGATCGGCTCCATGGCGCTGAGGAGCGCCTCGACGGCCGAGTCCACCTCCTCGTCGTAGAAGTCGGCGATCTTGCTCAGCATCTCGTCCAGCCCGCCCGTCTGCTCGCCCACGTTGATCATCTGCACGACCATGGGCGGGAAGACGCCGGACCTCTTGAGCGGCTCGGCGATGGTCTCACCTCCCGCGATGCTCGCCCGGGACGTCATGATCGCGTCGTGGATGACGCGGTTGCCGGCCGTGCGCGCGGTGATCTCCAGCCCCTCGAGGATCGGCACGCCGCTCGAAACCAGGGTGCCCAGCGTGCGCGTGAACCGGGCGATCGCCGCCTTCCGCAGCAACGGGCCGATGAGGGGCAGGCCCAGCAACATGCGGTCGATCGCGAGCCGGCCGCCGGGCGTCCTGTACGTCTGCCGGACGAGGAACGCAACGAGCAAGGCCACGCCGAGCAGGAGCCACCAGTACGCCTGCAACAGCCTGCTCAACTCGATGACGATCCGCGTGGGCAGCGGCAGCGGCACGTTCGCGCTCGCGAACATGTTCTCGAAGGTGGGGATCACGAAGATGAGCAGCGTCGCCACGGCGGCGACCGCGACGAGCAGGATCACCGCCGGATAGATCATGGCCCCCTTGATCTTCCGCCGCAGCGCGTCCGCCTTCTCCAGAAACGTGGCGAGGCGGAGCAGGATCACGTCCAGGATGCCGCCCGCCTCACCCGCGGCCACCATGTTGACGTAGAGCTCCGAGAACGCGTTAGGGTGCTTGCGCATGGAGTCGGCGAGCGTGTTCCCGGCCTCCACGTCGTAGAGCACCTGCTCGATGACCTTGCGCAGCGCCTTGCTCTCGCTCTGCTTGGCGAGGATGTCCAGACTCTGCACGAGCGGCAGCCCGGCGTTGATCATGGTCGCGAACTGCCGCGTGAAGATGACGATCTGGCGGGTGTTGATCCCGGAGCCGAAGCTGAGCTCGAACCCGCCGGTCTTCTCCTCGACCTTGATCGGAATGAGCTTCTGCCGCCGCAGGTAGTTGACGACCTCGTCGCGGCTGGGCAGGTCCACCGTGCCGGTCTGGATGTCACCGGCCAAGGTGCGAGCGGAGTAGGTGAAGGTCGCCATCGATTCCCTCCGGCGTCAGTTGGCGGGCACGGGCTTGCCCAGCATCCGCAGCAGCTCGGTGGGGTCGGGGGAGCGCTTCAAGCACTCCTCCTCGCTCACCACGCCCGAGACGATGAGCTGGTAGAAGGCGTCGTTCATGGTCTGCATGCCGTGCTTCTTCCCCGCCTGCATGATCGAGTAGATCTGGTGGACCTTGTCATCCCGGATGCAGGCCCGCACGGCGGGAGTGCAGATCATGATCTCACACGCGCAAACGCGGCCACCCCCCTTCCGAGGCAGCAGCGTTTGCGTGACCACGCCCTCGAGGACGAAGGCGAGTTGGGCCCGGACCTGGGCCTGCTGGTGGGCGGGGAAGACGTCGATGATGCGGTTGATGGTTTCCGCCGCCGAGTTGGTGTGCAGCGTGGCCAGCGCCAGGTGACCGGTCTCCGCGATGGTGAGCGCGGCAGAGATCGTCTCCAGGTCGCGCATCTCACCGATCAGGATCACGTCCGGGTCCTGACGGAGCGCGTACTTGAGCGCATTGGCGAAGCTCTTGGTATCCGAGCCCACCTCGCGCTGGTTCACCAGGCAGCTCTGGTGCCGGTGGACGAATTCGATCGGGTCCTCGACGGTGAGGATGTGGCCGCGTCGCTCGCGGTTGATCTTGTCGATCATCGCGGCGAGGGTCGTACTCTTGCCGGAGCCCGTGGGGCCGGTGACGAGCACGAGGCCCCGGGGCCGCTCGGCCAGCCGCTCGATCTGGGGCGGCAGCCCCAGCTCCGCAATGGTCTTGATGTGGAACGGGATCTGACGGATGGCCAGGGCGACGCAGCCGCGCTGGCGGTAGACGTTGCCGCGGAAGCGCGCGAGGTTCTGGATCCCGAAGGAGAAATCCAGCTCGTCCTCCGTCTCGAAACGCTTCTTCTGGTTCTCCGTCAGGATCGAATACGCCAGGTTGAGCGTGTCCTTCGGTGTCAGAACCGGACCGCTCGTAGCATCCACGATCTCGCCATCGATCCGCAGCTTGGGCCGCTCGCCCGCGGTGATGTGCAGGTCGCTGGCCCCCACGCGGATCATCTCTTCCAGGAGCGCGCGCAGATTGACGGCCGGCGCCTGCGTATCACGGCCGACGGCCGTAGACGGGCGATCTTCGGTGATCACGTTCTGGCTCATGTTGCCGCGGTCTCCTTGATGACCTCTTCCAGCGTCGTGATTCCGCGAGAGACCTTGAGCAGGCCGTCCATCCGCAAGGTGAGCATGCCTTCCTTCAGCGCCTGCTCGCGCAAGTCATCGGCGCTGGCGCCCTGCACGATCATGCGGCGCAGCGTCGGACTCATGGCCATGACCTCGTAGAGCCCCTGTCGGCCACGGTATCCGGTGCCACCACAGGCGTCGCAGCCTCGACCCTTGTAGAACTTCAGGGACTGGAGCTGCTCCGGCGTGAGGCGCGCGGCCTCGAGGTACTCGTCCGGGTAGGTCGTCTCCTCACGACAATTCGGGCAGATCCGGCGGACCAGCCGCTGGGCCGTGACCAGGTTGATCGCCGCTGCGACGTTGAACGGCTCCAGCCCCATGTCGATGAGACGTGTGATCGTGGACGGCGCGTCGTTGGTGTGCAGCGTGGACAACACGAGGTGTCCGGTGAGCGCCGCCTTGATGGCGATGGACCCCGTCTCCAGATCCCGGATCTCGCCGACCATGATGACGTTGGGGTCCTGGCGCAGGAAGGCGCGCAGTGCGGCGGCGAAGTCCAGGCCCACCTCCGGCCGGATCTGGACCTGGTTGATGCCGTGGAGGTTGTACTCGACCGGGTCCTCGGCCGTCATGATGTTGATTTCCGTGGTGTTGATCTTCGACAGGGCCGAGTAGAGCGTGGTCGTCTTGCCCGAACCCGTGGGGCCGGTCACGAGGACCATGCCGTACGGGTTCATGATGGCCTGCATGAAGTCGCGCTCCGCCTTCGGCTCCATGCCGAACTTCTCCAGGTCGAGCGAGAGGTTGCTCTTGTCGAGGATGCGGAGCACGATCTTCTCGCCGAAGATCACGGGCAGGGTGGACACGCGGAAGTCGATCACCTTGTCCCTGACCTTCAGCTTGATACGGCCGTCCTGCGGGACCCGCCGTTCCGCGATGTTCAGGTCCGCCAGGATCTTGATGCGCGAGGTCAGCGCGGCCTTCATCTTGAGCGGCGGCTTCATGATCTCATGGAGCACGCCGTCGATCCGGTAGCGGACCCGGAGCTCCTTCTCGTACGGCTCGATGTGGATGTCGGAGGCTCCACGCGTCACGGCATCGGTGAGGATGCCGTTGATGAGTTTGACGACGGGCGCCTCCTCGATCTGCGCCTGGAGCGCCGCGAGGCTGACCTCTTCGTCGTCGGACTCGATGACCTCGATGTCCTCGGCCTCGATCTCCTCGAGGATCTCCTGGAGCCGCTCGTCCGAGCTCCCGTAGTGCTTCTCGAGGTGTTTGCGGAGCGTGAACTCGCCCGCGATGACGGGCTCGATGTCGTGCCGTGTGATGAACTTGAGGTCGTCCAGCGCGCCGGCGTCCGTCGGGTCGGCCATGGCGACGGTGAGCGTCCGGCCGATGCGGCGGAGCGGCAGGATGCAGTGTTTGAGCGCGATGTCCGCCGGGACGAGCCGAATGACTCTCGGGTCGATGACGACCTGTTCGAGGTCCACGGCGGGGACCCGGTAAAGGCGTGCGATGGCACGGACCAGGTCGTGCTCTTCGATGAAGCCGAGCTTGACCAGCGAGTAGCGGATGCTCGTTCCGTTGGCGCGAGCGTCGGCGACCGCCTTCGCGAGCTGCTCCTGTGTGATGAGGCCGTTGCGTACCAGGAGGTCGCCCAGGCGATCAACGGGTGTCGCCGTGGATGCCATGGAATCCGGATCGAGTTGTCCGGGGAGAGGGGAGAACGGGAAGGTGCGGAAATAATACCCGCGCCGTCGGAGAGCGTCAAGGTCTGATGGAAAGATGTGGCCTGATGCGCTCCAGGAGCGCCGGGCCGATGCCGCGAACACGGTCGAGCTCGTCCACGCTGCGGAAGCGGCCGATGGAGTCCCGGTAGGCGACGATGCGTGCGGCGAGGACCGGACCGATGCCGGGCAGCCGCTCGAGCTCGGCGGCGCTCGCGCGGTTGAGGTCGAGCGGTGCAGGGTCGGTGCTTCCCGGATCGGCGAGCGGAGCCGGCTGTCGCTGCGCGGTCGTCGCCACGCGGGCGGTGTGCCCGGCCCCGGCGCCTGGCGGGCCCGTTGTCGGCGCTGCGCTCGCGAAGTCGAGGAACGGGGCCAGGCGCTCGGCGGTGCGAGGGCCGATGCCCGGGACGCGCGTGAGGTCCGACGGGCCGGTGAACGGTCCGCCGCGCTGGCGTTCGGCCACGATGCGCTCCGCGAGGGCGCGGGAGACGCGGGGCAGCCGTTGGAGCTCCTCGGCCGGTGCGGTGTTGGGGTCGAGCGTCTCGCCGGGGCCGAGGGGCCGACGCCGCCTCTCCTCCGTGCGGCGGAGGCTGTCGCTGGCCGTGGCGAGCACGGCGGGTTCGAGCGGTTCGAGGGTCGCGTGGACCTGGCCGCCGCGGCCCGCGACCCGAGCCGCCGCCGCGAGGGCGACGACGAGGGCGATGAAGGCCAGGGCGCGGGATTCGTCGGAGGAGAGCGTCATCGCGGCGACCGCTCCACACGAGCGTGCGGTTCCCCGGCATGCGGGCCGTCCATCAACGCTAGAGGCGGGCGGGCGCGGCGGGAATGGCCGGGTGTGACAGCAGGAAGGCCGGCTGGGACGACGCCGGGTCGAGACGACCCGACGTCGCCATGGATCAGCGGCCCATGCCCGGGAAGGTGCCGGCGGCGAAGTGGAACTGGCCGTAGAGGCCGAGCTGGAACTGGCTGCTGCCCTCGCGCAGGCCCACGAAGCTCTTGCGGGCGATGTAGCTGGCCTGCAGCCCCACGTCGATCTGGGACAGGACGGTCTCGAGGTTGAGGTTGAGGCTGCGGCTGAGCAGGTCCGTGTACAGCGTGCACTCGTCCCCGGGCCCCTCGCCGATGGAGCGCGCACGGCACTGCCGCTGCGCCTGGTAGCTGTAGCGGAGCGATGCGTGGATCGGCTGCGGGAAGCGGTGGCGCAGGTGGTCCGGCGGCTGGATGAACGCCGTCACACCGAACTGGTGCGTGGCGGCCCTGTCCTCCCGACGGCCGGTGGCGTCGCGCCCCTCGCCGCTGGTGAAGTTCCCGCTATAGGTGGCCGAGAACCCGCCGGTGAGGTTGATCGTGGCGGAGAGCGGGATGGACCGGGACTCGCTGGCCCGGAACTGGACGGAGTTCCCGGAGCCAGAGCGGTCGTCGCTCACGCGCCGGGTGTAGCCGCCGGTGAGGGTGAGGTTCGCGATCACGCCGCGCACGGCGCCAGGCAACGGAATGTTGCTCCAGGTGACGCGCATCTCCGGCCAGGTGCGTTCCTCGGTCGTCTGTTCGCCGGCGCGCGGGCTGACCGACAGCGCGTGGTTGTCGGCGTACGCGACGTCCAGGCTGGGTAGCCGGTTGAGGCGGATCCCCCACCGGGCGCGGAACCCCTCGCGCTCCACGGCGGCGACGGCGGTGTCGTTGCCGATGAGCCGGAAGTCGTCGAGGCCGCCGAGGCCGAACTGGTAGCCGAGGTGCGGCTCGACGGTCTCCCGCTCGAACCGGGAGTTGAGGGCGTGGGTCCAGGTGAGGTCGAGGGGCTGGACGGCGCGGCCGAGGAGCCCGCCCCGGGCGGTCGGGCCGAACAGCGTCTGCACGAGCGCCTGCGGGTCGATCAGCAGGGTACGGGTGACCTGCCGATCCGCGTTGAAGTTGCGCTGGAGCACGGGGACGCTGTCGCCGTCGATCTCGATCCTCTCGATGTAGGACGGATTGCGGTCCGTGCTGAAGCGGGTGGACACAGTGATCCCGGGGCGCAGCCAGCTCGCCACCGTCGGGCGGAAGTCCACGCGGGTGGACATGGAGCGCGTACGCTCCCAGCCGATGTCCATGCCGGCGAAGGTGGACCGCGCCCGGGCGATGGCTGCCTGCTCGTCGGCCTTGGAGGTCGCGAAGTGCGGGGCCAGCAGGTCGCGTGAGCTGGTCACGCCGAGATCCGCCGAGAGCGACTCGAACGGCTGGAACGCGATGCGTGCGTCGTTCTCGAGCCCGCGGCGCCGCGACTCGGTCGGCACGACCAACGCATCCGCGTCCGTCCTCAGGATCCCGTCGTAACGATACGACTCGCTGTACTGGCTGTAGTACGATGTCGAGAAGTTGATCGTCGTCGGGTTCCAGCGCAGGCGTGCGCCGGCGATGCGCCGGAAGAGTTCGCTGTTCTCGATGGCGCGCGGCACGAGAGCGCGCAGCGCATCTTCGAAGAACCCGGGCGTGATGTCCAGCTCGCGGGCGGCGAGCTGCCGCCCGTAGCTCAGGCCGCCGTCCACGCCGCGCGCGTCGCTCTCGGTGGTGGCCGTGCCCGTGCTGGTGGTGTTGTAGCCGAAGCGCAGCGACACGCCGTCCACGAGCACGCTCAACAGCGGGTTCGCGGTGGGTGTGCGCTTGCTCAACGCGACGCCCACGCGGGTGCGTTCGGATCCGGCCCGCCGCAGGCCTTGGAGTCGGTCGGCGCGGACGTCGGTCCGGTCCAGGAACGTGGGGTCCGTCGAGGTACGGGCGTGGCTGACGCTGACGGGCATGCTCACGCCCCAGGCCGCCGGCATCAAGTTTCCGAGCTGCACGCTGGTGCTCACGTTGAGGTCCGCCGAGCGCACGTAGCTGGCTTCCTGGTTGAGCTGACGGAAGAGCGCGCCCTGGCTGGCGAACGAGAGGTTCGTGTTGATGAAGTCGCCGCCCCGCAGCTCCAGGTTCACCTGGCCGGCGTAGCCGGGGTCGCGCATGGCGCCGCCCAGGCGCATGTCGTTGAGCCAGACCTCACCGCTCGCCGGAGCGCCGCCGGCGTTGTAGATCGCGAAGGAGATCTCTCGCACAGCCGCGAGGTTCGGGGCGCGGCCGCGCTCCTCGAGCACGACGGCGTAGGCGCTGTCCGGGCTCCACAGGACCAGCGGCTCGCCCGGCGGCGGCGGCGCCGTGATGAGGAGCTGCTCCGCCTCGGAGCGCAGCGCGATCCACCGGTCGAAGTCGATCACGATCTCCGGACGCCACGCGTCGGCGGTCACCGCGCCGCCGTTGAGCGACGGGTTGAGCCGGGTCTGGAAGAGGTAGAAGTTCCGCTTGTCCGTGCCCAGCTTGACCTGGAGGCGCTCGCCGCCCTGCGGACCCCAGTTCCCGGCGCGCGCCACGGCCCACAGGCGGAGCTGGCGGTAGCTCAGGAAGTTCCGCGGCTCCTGGGCGTAGCGGAAATAGATCTCGGCGCGCTCGTCCGGCTCCAGGTCCGTGTAGACCAGGCGCAACGCCTTCTCGTTGTACTCGACGCCGCCGAGGGCGAAGCTCTGCGTGGGATCCTGGAGCTGCTCCCGCACGCCCGGCGGCGACTGGTACGCCGCGCCATCGGTCAGGCCGCTCACCGGCCCGACCTCGAAGCGGGTCACGCCGGCGCCGAGGCCGGGCTCGCTGCCCACCGCACCGGCCAGGATCCCGTGCACGTCGCGCTTGATCCAGCGCGAGCCCACGATGCGCATCCGCGTGAGCGCCAGGATGCCGGGCCTGCCGGTGATGGTCATGCGCAGGTGCTTGATGTAACGCCACGTCGCTTCGTTCGCGCCGTTCATCGCGATGCGGTCCGCGGCGCGCAGCGGGACGCGGTACAGGGAGAAGGCCGTACCGGTGCCGATCGTGTCCCGGACGAGGTAGGGCGATGAGCCATCGAGGGGGATCACGTAGCGGAAGTACGGCCCATCGTTCGCCTGGAGCACGCCGTTGCCGTCCAGGTCCTCGGTGTCGATGCGGCCGTTGCCGCGTGCGCAGTTCGCGCGCTCATCGCCGAGGGGGTACGCGGTCTCGTTGGCGATCGCCTGGCAGGGCTGGTCCCAGAGGCCGCGGGCGTCGTGCTCGCGGTTGGTCCAGATCTCGTTCTCGGCGAGGCGCGCCTCCTCATCCAGGACCCCGAGGCCCCAGGGCCGGCCGTCCGGGTAGGTACCCGTCGTCGCGCCGAGGGAGTCGAAGTAGAACGCGTCCTCGCTGACGGTTCCGATGTCGATGATGAGGGCGTGGTCCGACTGCGGCGGCGCGAGCACGTAGAACTCGAGGTACTCGCTCCGCGTCATGTCCCGACCCGTGGTGGACAGGACCGTGGTGATCGAGCGCCAGCGCCGCTCATTGGGCGGGTCGTTCGCGGTGCCGAACGAGAGATACAGCACGGTCTCGTAGAACTCGGTGCCGCTGACCCGGATCTCCCGGTCGATGGCGCTGGGCGGAAGTGGGCCGGTGATCTGGCCGGACTCGGTCCGCACGAGGTCCTGCCAGACGAGACGCGCAGCGGTCTCGACATCGAGCGGGAACGGCAGGTACATCTCGGCGCCCGTGGGGTCGCCGGGCCGCGAGCCGAGGCGCCAGAAGTGCCGCTCGAACATGACCGGGATCTCGTCCGTGGCCTCGAAGTCGTCCACGTACGTGTCGCCCATGGTGTTCGGGTTCGGCAGCGACATCGCCACCTCGCCGCTCACGTTCACCGCCGACGTGCCGCCGACCCGGAGCCCCGGGACCCTGGAGAGCATGCGGTCCAGCAGCCCGCCGCCCAGCTCCAGACGGCCGCTGGCGCCGCCGAGGAAAATGGAGCTCGGCTCGAGCCCGAGCTGGGGCCGGTTGACGAGCGCGCGCTCGGACTGGTACAGCCCCATGAAGTTGAGCTCGCCCCGTGCGCCCAGGCTGTAGCGGGTGCTCATGCCGAACACGCTGGTCGGCGCGATCTGGAACAGGGACTTCTGTTCGTAGGTCGCGGTGATCCGCGCATTGGGGTTCGTCCCGAAGATGGCCTGCGGGTTGGTGAGGGTGACCTGCCCGAGGTCGTAATCGATGGTGTAGTCCTGGCCGCGCACCAGCGGGACGCCGTCCACCAGGATGCGCTCGCTCCCCTCCCGGATGCCGAACGCGCGGAGGCTGAATTGGGAAATGAGCCCCTCCATCCGGACACGGTACTTGAGGTTGAGGCGGAACCGGCCGCCGCCGTCGCGGTTGAGGGGGTCGGGGTCGTCGTAGATCACGGTGTTGGCATCCGCGCCGAGGATGGCGCGGGCCTCGTCGGCGCTGAGGCCGATGCTGGGCACGGGCGGCGGCTCGGCGAAGGGGCGCAGCGTGGGGAACACGATGTACGTGCCGCCGATCTGCCCCTCCTGCGAGACGCCGCCGAACACGTCCCGGCCGGGCTGGTAGATGCGCACCGCGTCGACCTGCTCGGCGGGCGCGTCCTCGTCCATGCCGAGCAGCTTGAGGAACGTGACCTGCTGTCCCGCGTGGTCGCGGTAGGTGATGCCGCCGGACAGCTCGCCGAGGGAGATGGTGAGCTCGACGCTGCCCAGCTCCACGCCGCTCGAGCTGTCCAGGCGGTAGACCTGGTGCATCTCGTACTTCCACGTGGGCTGTCCGGGCTGGTGGATGGGTTCCGGGCCGCGGATCAGGCGCAACGTGGGCGTCTCGCCGGCCGGCGCCTGCTCCGGGTTGGGCGTCCCGACCTGCGTGCCGGACTCCGTGGTGTAGACGACGGCGAGCGCCTCGTCGCGGCGCAGCGGCACGCGGAGCATGATCCACAGCCCGCTCGAGTGGACCAGGTAGTCCTCGCCCAGGATGAGGCGGCGGAACCGGCCGGAGTGCGGCGACGGCGATCCGTCGGGCATCTCCGTGTTGGCCTGGAAGTAGCCGAGCTGGGCGATCTGTTGCGGGTTGAGCTGGGAGACGTTCTCGTCGCGGAACACCAGGACGGACCCGGGCGCGGGGCGCAGGCTGGGCGGCGCGTCGGACGGATGGAGGCGCAGGATGTCCACGTGCGGCGCGCCGTTCAGGCTGTCCGGGTCCACGAGGAAGAAGAACTGCCCTTTCACGTAGGCGGCGTCGTCCAGCACGATCTCGAGGTCCTGGACGAACCCCTGCTGGCTCCCGGCGCCGTCCAACTGGAAGTGGTGCTGCGAGACGTCGCCCTTCTGCTGCGCCCAGACGGCCTGGAAGTCGATCGGACCGAGCTGGCCCTCGGCGCGGAAACCGAAGTTGCCCGCAGGGATGCCCTGCGTGATGAACCGGGAGTTGGGCAGCCGGATCGAGACGTCGCCGACTTCGAGGCGCTGCAGGATCTCGTCCTCGAGGCCCTGGTAGTAGACGTTGATGTTGTTCGCCGCGTCGAACTCGCGCCGCTGGTCGTAGTCCACGTTGACGTGGACGCGCTCGGAGATGGTGCCCATCACCCGGATGCCGAACTGGATGTCCGGCCTGAGGTGCGGGAACAGACCGGGGTTGCAGTTGAACTGCAAGCCGGGGAAGCACGGCTCGGTACGGGTCCAGCTCCCGCCGAGCTCGCCGCGGCCGTTGATGATCATGCCCAGGTCGGCGTATTCGCCGACGACGCCCGGGAGGATCTCGCGCTGACGCGCCGTGTCCCGGCGCTCGGGCACCGGCGGCAGGTAGGGCACGGTGTCCGGCGTTGCGGCCTTCTCCGCGAGCGGCCGGGTCAGCCACCGGTCCTGCCGCTCCCGTTCCGTCCGGCGGCGGACCGCCTCCGCCCAGCTCCGGGCCCAGTCCTCGAAGCGGGGGCGGAGCCACACCGCATCGAGGCCCGGGGGCGGCGGGAACAGAATGTCGAACGGCCGCGGCATGGGCTTGAGGCCGAGGTGCGGGCCGGCGGGCGGCGCGGGGGCGGGCTGCACGGAATCCGCGGCCACCGAGTCGGCCGCCACCGCGGCGGTGTCGGGGGGCGGCGGCGGGGGCGGCTCCTGCGCCGCCAATGGGGCGGCGAACAGCAGCAGGAGAGGAATCGCGAGGCGGAGGTAATGCATAGATCCACGGGCGCGCGGCACGGCGAGCGTGCGCTCGTCAGGCGAAGCCGCGGAGCCGGCGGGTGATCGCTCGGGCTTGTCGCAACTTGAACGGCCAAATATAATGGACACTTACGGCAGTCTCAACGGCCGGCTCCGAACTCCGCGCTGCCGGCGCGTGTAGCCTGAGAACGACCGGCGAATGCGGATCCTGACGCGGTACCTCCTCAAGGCACACCTCGGCCCCTTCCTCTTCGCGCTCACGGTGCTGACCGGGCTGCTGCTGGTCAACACGGTCGCGCGGCGGTTCCCGGCCCTGGCGGGCAAGGGGCTGCCGGCTTCCGTCATCGCCGAGGTCTTCCTCCTGTCCATCCCGCACGTCGTCGCGCTCTCGCTGCCCATGGCGGTGCTGGTGGCGGTGCTCTACACCTTCAGCGTGCTGGCGGCGGACAACGAGATCACGGCGTTGAAGGCGAGCGGGGTCAACCTTCTCCGCCTGCTGGTCCCGCTGGCGGTCGCCGGGACCGTCCTGGCGGCGGTGCTGGTCTGGTTCAACGACCGGGTGCTGCCCGAGGCGAATCACCGGCTCGCGAACCTGCTGGTGGACATCGGACGCAAGAGCCCGACGCTGGAGTTGCGGGAGCAGGCCATCAACGAGATCCAGACGGGCGACCTCCGCACGCGGTACTACCTCCAGGCGGCGACGATCGAGCCGGCGACGAACCGTCTACTGGACGTGGTCATCTATGACCTGAGCGATCCGGGAATGGCCCGGACGATCTACGCGGACAGCGGGCGGATGGCTTTTAACCAGGACCGGACGGATCTGTTCCTCACGCTCTACGACGGCGTGGTGCACGAGGTCCGGGGGAGCGAGCCGGAGTCGTTCCAGCGCCTGTTCTTCGACCGGCAACGGATCCGCCTCGAGGGCGTGGGGAACCGGCTGGAGGAGGGGCTTCGGGGCGACTACCGGAGCGACCGCGAGATGTCCATCGGCATGCTGCGGGCGGAGGTCGCGCGGCGGCGCGCCGAGCTCGAGGAGGTGCGGGAGCAGGCCCGGGCGCTGGTGGGCGAGGCAGTGAGCCGGGCGCTGGCGGGGCCGGCCGCGCCGGAAGGCCCTCTGGCCGCGTCGCTGCGGGTGCCGGCCGCGGCCGCACTGGCCTCGCAGGTGCCACGGCCGTCGGCGGCGCAACTCGAGGGGTCGGGCGACGACATGACGCGCCGGGTCGGCTTCGAGCTGCAGTCGCTGCGCAGCCGGTACCAGACGCTGTCCGCGCAGATGAACGAATACGGCGTGGAGTATCACAAGAAGTTCTCGATCCCGTTCGCCTGCATCGTCTTCATCCTCGTCGGCGCGCCCATCAGCGTGCGGTACCCGCGGGGCGGCGTGGGCATGGTCATCGCCGTCTCGCTCACCGTCTTCACCATCTACTACATGTGCCTGATCGGCGGCGAGAGCCTCGGGGACAAGGGCCTCGCCTCGCCGGTGTGGGCGATGTGGGCGCCCAACGTCCTGTTCCTGCTCCTTGCGTTCTGGGGCCTGGCGCGCATCAGCCGCGAAGCGGCGACGGCGGCGGGCGGCGGCTGGGAGGACCTGTTCCAATCGCTGCGGGCGCTGCCCATGGTGCCCGTACGCGCGCTCACGAGGAGGCGCCGCGCGGCCCGCCCATGAGGATCCTGGACCGCTACGTCACCCGCGAGTTCCTGCGGTTGTTCCTCCTGTTCGCGGTGGCGTCGCCGCTGATGTTCGTGATCTTCGACATCACGGACAACCTGGACCGCCACCTGGCGCGCGGCATCCCGCCCGCCCGGGTCGCGCTCAGCTACGTCTACCAGCTCCCGCTGTTCGTCCTGTACGCCTTCCCGGTGGCCGCGCTGATCGCCACGATCTTCACCATCAACAACATGGCGCGCTACTCGGAGCTCACGGCGGCGAAGGCGGGGGGCATCAGCTTCTACCGGCTGATCGCGCCGTTGCCGTTGCTGGGCGTGCTCCTGGCCGGCGGCGCGCTGGTGCTGTCGGAGGTCGTCCCGGTGGCGAACCGGATGCGGTCGGAGATCCTTGGCCAGCGGGGCCGGGCGCGGACGGCGCGGACCGACTTCGTCTACCGGACCACCGACGGCCTGGTGTTCGCGATCCGGCGGCTGGAGGTCGAGAGCGGCGAGATCCGGGGGATCTCCATGGAGCGGGAGGGGGACGAGGTGCGCGTGCCGACGGTGCACGCGACGGCCGAAATGGGCACCTTCGAGCCGGGCCGCGGCTGGGTCCTGCACGATGGGTACGTCCGGTGGCTCCTCGGCCCCGACGTCGAGCGCACGTTCAAGTTCAGGAGCATGCGCCCGCGGGGCTTGCAGGAGACGCCCGAGCAGCTCCTCGCCCAGCCCAAGGACACGGAGGAGATGCGGTACCGGGAGCTCGCCCAGTTCATCGACATCATCGAACGTTCGGGCGGGCGCCCGCTGGAGCTCCGGGTCGAGCTCGCGCAGAAGATCGCCATTCCCGTGGCGACGCTCATCATCGTGCTGTTCGCGGCGCCGCTCGCCACCACCGCGCAGCGTGGCGGCCCGGCCTACGGGATCGGAATCGCCCTGGGTGTCACGCTCGTCTACCTCATGCTCTTCAGGATCGCCGGCGCGGCCGGCGCGACGGGCAACCTGCCGCCGGTCCTGGCGGCGTGGCTGCCCAACATCGTCTTCGCCGTCGGCGCGGGGATCCTGCTGTACAGGGCGAGAACGTAGCCATCCTGCGCCCCGCCCCTTGCGGTGCCGCCGCCGGCACCGGATCATGGAGGGCATCATCGATCACCGTTGCCCAGGAGGGACGACCCAGATGTCTACGCCGGCGAACCCGGTCCCGACCCAGCTCCGTCCCGGCGCCGCGGGCGTGCTCCGAAAGACGCGCGGCCGTGCGGCCTGGGTGCTCACCCTGGCTGCGGGTGCGTCGCTGCTCGCGGCCTGCGGGGGCGCGCCGCAGCCGCAGCAGCCCGCGCTCGCTGTGCTCATCGTCGTGGACCAGCTCCGGGCGGACCTGCTCGACCGCTACGACGCGTTGTTCACCGGCGGACTCCGCCGCCTGCGGGATGAGGGCCGCATCTTCGTGAACGGCACGCACGACCACGCGAACACCCTCACCGCGCCCGGGCACGCGACGATCTCTACGGGCGTCACCCCCGCGCGTCACGGCATCGTGGGCAACGCCTGGTACGAGCGGGTGGACGGCGAGTGGACGCGGGTCGAGAACGTGCACGATCCGAACGTCGAGCTGGTCGGCGCGCCGGGCATCGCCGCCGCCTCGCCGCACCGGCTGCTGCGCCCCGGGCTCGCCGACTGGGTGCGCGCGGCGGACAGCGCGTCCATCGTGGTGAGCGTCTCGGGCAAGGATCGCGGCGCCATTCTGCCGGGCGCCCACGCTCGCGGGTACGTGTACTGGTTCCAGCCGGCGGCGGGGCGGTTCGTCACCTCGACGCACTACCGGACCGAGGACCCGGAGTGGGTCACCCGGTTCAACGAGGACGTGCTGCCGACCTTCATGCGCGACTCGGTCTGGGAGAGCACGATCCCGGAGAGCGCGCTGCACCTCACGCAGCCGGACACGGCGGCGCACGAGGGGGACGGCGTGCACACGTACTTCCCGCACCGGTTCGAGGACGTGCGGGACGACGCGGACCCGCAGTCGTTCTGGCGCTGGTTCGAGACCACGCCCATGCTGGACGCCGCGACGCTGGCCCTGGCCGAGACGGCGGTGCAGGCGCTCGGGCTGGGCAGAGACGGCAGCCCGGACCTCCTCACCATCTCGCTCTCCCAGACGGACCGCATCGGCCACGCGTACGGCCCGCTCAGCCGCGAGCAGCTCGACAACCTGTTGCGGCTGGACCGCGCGCTCGGCGAGTTCTTCGCGTTCCTCGACGAGACCGTCGGCGCCGGGCGGTGGGTGCTCGCGCTCAGCGCGGACCACGGCGTGCACGAGGCGCCGGAGGTCGCGGAGAGGCTGGGCCTGCCAGGCCTGCGGGCCACCGCTCGCGAGCGCGATGCGCTGAATCGCGCGGTCGCAGAGGCGCAGGAGCGCGCCAAGGGCTCGGACGACGCGACGGTTGCCGCGTACATCGCGGAAGCCGTCAAGCAGCTCCCGTTCGTCGTCAATGCGTGGACGCACGCGGAACTGGACGCGGAGACGGCGCCCGCCGACTCGTTCGTCGAGCTCTTCCGCAAGGCGCGCCATCCGGGGCGCGAGCCCGGCGTCCTGAGCCGGCAGGGGGTGGAGGTGATGTTCGTGGAAGGGTACATCAGCTACCCGCGTGGCGCGACGCACGGCTCGCCGTACTACAAGGACCGGCACGTGCCGATCATCTTCATGGGTGCCGGCGTGGAGCCGGGCATCGACTCGACGCGCGCCGCGACGGTGGACATCGCGCCGACGCTCGCGCGGCTGATCGGCGTCCCGGCGCCGGACGACCTGGACGGGAAGGCGCTGACCTGGTAGGCCGTTCCGCCCGGGGGTTGCTCGCGCGACCGGGCCGTGGAGTGATGCGTGCGGGTGACGAGCGGCGCGGCGGCGCCCGGTCGTCACCCGCGCTACGTTTTCACGACAAGCGCCGCACGACCGGCTCCGCAACGCGGCCGTGATAGACGATCTCCGCGGGGCCGCGCAGCCGCAGCGCTTCGCCTTCACCCACCTGGATCTGGACCTGCCCGCCCGGCATGTCCACCACCAGCTCCCGCGCGGCGACGAGGCCCAGCCGCCTCGCCGCGGCCGCGACCGCGCTCGCGCTCGACCCGGAGGCCAGCGTCTCGCCCGCGCCCCGCTCCCAGATCCACGCCTCGAGCCGGTCCGGCCCCGCCACGCGCGCGAACTGCACGTTCGTGCCGGCAACGAAGGCGGGGTGCGTGGCGAGGGCGGGCGCGCGGCGCAGGAAGTCCGCGCGGTCCAGCTCGTCCACGAACACCACGCAGTGCGGGTTGCCGAGCGAGACCGGGTTGACGCGCGCCGTGCCCGCCTCGCCCAGGTCCAGCTCCGCGCCCAGCGCCTCGCCCGGCTCGGGCTTGAAGCCGACGTCGGCGCCGCGGAACGACGGCGTGCCGAGGTCGACGGCGATCATGAGCTGGCCGTCCGGCAGCGTCGACTCGACGCGCATTTCCACCGTGTCCTTCGGCAGCGCGACCGTGAACGGCTCGTCCCGCACGATGCCGCGGCCGTGCAGGTACGCGGCGAAGATGCGCAGCCCGTTGCCGCTCTTCTCCGCCTCGCTGCCGTCCGGGTTGTAGATGCGCAGCCGGATCGGCGTCTCGTCCAGGAAGCCGAGCAGGATGCCGTCGGATCCGATGCCACGGTGGCGGTCGCAGAGCAGACGGATGCGGTGCGGCTCGAGCGGCCACGGCAGGTCCGCGGCGTCAATGACGAGGTAGTCGTTGCCGAGGGCCTGGCCCTTGGCGAAAGGGAGCTCGGGCATACGGCGCTCTCTGTGCGTCCGGGGCTCTCTGCTGCGCTGTCTGACGTTGCGTTCGGCACGCCCGGTGGGCGGCCGCGCTGGGGGGATCCTACACGGTCGGGAGGTTTTGCGCACGGGGTGGGACGGGCGACGGCGGCGTTGCTCGGGCCGGCGTGCTGCGCCGGGAGGTGGCACGTCGGGGCCGAGGGCACGTGCCCGCGATTCCCGAGATGGTTCAACTTTGAACCATCTCGGATGGGCTATCCTCGAGGCCTGGGGGCCGTGCCGCTGCCCGCGTTTGCGGCCGCTGTCGATGATCTCCGACCGGTCCGCGGGCGGCGGTGCGTTACGCCCGAGGCCCGGGATGGTTCAATCTCGAAGCATCTTGCCGGTCCGCGGATCAGCGCCGCGCCCGGGCGCGGGCACGACGAGCCGGTGGGCGGCGGACGCGCGAGCGCCGACCGCGTCAGCGCCCGCGGCGCCGGGACCCGGAGGAACGGCGTGCGCTTCCCCGGGACGGGCGCGATCGCGATCCGGAGCGCGAACGGGCGCGGGACTCCACCTCGCGGCCGCCCCGCGAGCCCGAGCCACGCAGGCCGAAGTAGTCGGACTCGTAGGGGCGACGTTCCTCCGGCGGCAGCTCGCGCTCCCAACGCTGGCGCTGCCGCCACATCTCGTCCCCGCGCCGCATCCGGCGCCGGTAGATCTCGCCGTAGCCGAACCCGAACTCATACCGCGTCGGCATCCCTCGCCCCTCCCGCTTCGGTGTCGATCGCCCGAAGAGGAGGGATGCAACGGGGATGCCAGGGGGTGACGTGGATTCGAAGAACGCGCCGGAGCGACTCGCGACGCGGGAGCTCGCCGGGGGCCTACGACCTCGCCAGGCCATAAACTTCCACGAACTGGACGTCGAGCTCCCCGCTCGAGATGCCGACGACGTGCGCCCGGTCGATGTGCGTCACGTGCAGCGAAGCCGGCATCCCGACGTCGCCGAGCCAGCGGCCCGCGCCGTCGACGACGGATCACGTTGCAAAGGCCCCCGGCGCGACCGCGTAGTTGCGCACCCAGAGCGCTCCCTCCGTGTCACACAGGATCCTGTCGTACGCGGGGGCGCTCCGGGTGGGTCCAGTCCGCGAAGACCGAACGGAGCCACGTCCGCTGGGCGTCGGTCCGCGCGTTCGCCGGCAGCGCTGCCTCGAACCGCTCGATGTCAGCGGCCGAGAGGTGGCGGTCGACGTCGGCGCGGCGAATCACGCGCACGAGTCGGCCCGTGCCGTCGAGGACCGATACCTCCCAGGCGGATCCGTCACCCGTGTAGATCTCGCGCCGACCCGCCGCATGAAGCCGCTTCAAGCCGAAGGGCGCGTCACACGTGACGATGCCCTGCGAAACGTCCCGGCGACAGACCTCGTTTCCGGGAAGGACCGCGATGGTATCCGGGCGGCGTCGGCCGGCCCGATGTGGATCAACGCCATCTTCGGCCGGCTCTGCCCTAGCTCGAATGGATTCGTCCCGGCGGCGAAGCCCGTCTCGAGGAACCTGCCGTCGCCGAGTCGAGCGACCGGGCTCGGGGGACGGTATGGGAGAATCCGGACGAACGACCCGGCGGGATCGAGAGCCGTCGCACGGTCGATGTCGATCACGAGAAGCGAGTCGCCGGGCTGCGGCGTCAGGTCGTGCGGGGATCGAAACTCGCCGGGCCCATCTCCTCCCTGCCGACCGTACGGATGTGGAGGCCACCGTCGGAGTAGAAACGGATCTCGTGCGCGCCGGCATCCGAAACGGCGATGCGCCCGTCCGGGAGCCGGACCCCGTCGGAAGGCTAGAACAGCATGTGGGCCTCGTCGTCCTCGGCGGCTCCGATCCGAACGATCGGCGTCCCGGACAAGCGCCAGCGCGATCCCGCCGTCCAGGCGGGCGCCGTGGACTCGACGATGCGCATCCCGGCACTATCGCGAACGATGACGGACGAGCTCCGCCGGTCACCGGCTCCACACGCGACCGGGAAGGCGAGAATCAACGGCGCGCCGAAACGCCGCCAGCGCCGCGGTATGACCGGGGAGCTGCAGCCGCGCTGCACGACTACCGCGGTCGTCAGTGTCATTCTCGACCCCCTCCTACGGCTGCTTCGGCTACTCGAGCAGGTGCACCACGCGATGCCTCCGTACTCGTGGCACGTCGACCGGCACCATCCAGGCGAACAGCATGTGGTCCTGACCGATGGAGCGGAGCTGTCCGAGATTCGTCGGCACCTCGACCCAACCGAGCCAGCGACCGTCCACATCGACCACATCGTAGACATCGACCTCATGCTCTTTCCAGTAGCCGCGCCAGTGCCTGGCCCAGACGCGGTTGCTCGCATCCGCGATCACCTCTGCGATCGCCGGAGTACTGTCGGGCAGCGGCATCCGTTGGACCGCAGCTCGATCGTCTCCCCGAAGCTGGTCGGTCAGGCGGGTCGGCGGGATATCGCGCCGTATGCTGTGAGCGATCCTGCCATCCTCGATCACGTCGAGCCTGTAGCTGGCGGTCGTCACGGTCACGACCCGATCGCCCTGCGCATCCCGAATGAATCCCTCGACGAACAGCGGTTGCGCGGATGCCCCTCCCCCCGGAACCTGGTCCACGCGGACTGACGTTTTGAGCTATCTTGGGGGCGGACCTGAATCCCCGGGGCCGGGGAGGAGAGACGCCCGTGAGGAAGAGTCGATTCAGCGAGGAGCAGATCGCCATGGCGCTGCGCCAGGCGGAGGCGGGAACGCCGGTGGCCGAGATCTGCAGGAAGCTGGAGGTGACGGAGACCACCTTTTATCGGTGGAGGAAGAAGTACGGGGGCCTGGGCGTGTCGGAGCTGCGCGAGCTCAAGCAGCTCAAGGAAGAGAATCGGAAGCTGAAGCAGCTCGTGGCCGATCTCTCGCTGGACAAGAGCATCTTGCAGGAGGCGTTGCGAAAAAAATGGTGACGCCCACGCAGGTGCGGGCGGTGGTGGCGTGGACGAGAGATTCGTACCGTCTGAGCGAGAGGAGGGCGTGCCAGGCGGTCGGGGCGAACCGCTCGAGCGTACGGTACCGCAGCGTGCGCCAGAGTCGGGATGCACTGCGCGGTCGGCTGAGGGCGTTGGCCGCGGTGCGGGTGAGCTGGGGCTACAAGCGGCTCCACGTGCTGCTGCGGCGAGAGGGCTGGCGTGTCAATCACAAGCTGGTCTACCGGCTGTACAGGGAAGAGCGGCTGGCGCTCAGGCGGAGGCGGCCGAAGCGGCGCAAGAGCGCGGCCGTTCGCGAGGTGCGGCCGCTCGTCTCTCGAGCCAACGGGCGCTGGGCGATGGACTTCGTGCACGACGTGCTGGCGGACGGCCGCACGATCCGGATCCTGGCGGTGGTGGACGTCTTCTCGCGGGAGTGCGTGGCGCTGGTGGCCAAGACGTCCTTTCGCGCAGAAGACGTCTGCCGCATCCTGAGTGAAGCGGGAGAGCGTCGAGGCAAGCTGCCGGAGTGCATCACGGTGGACAATGGGAGCGAGTTCACCTCGAAAGCGCTCGACCACTGGGCCTACTGGAACCGGGTCCGGCTGGACTTCAGCCGCCCGGGCAAGCCGATGGACAACGGTCACGTTGAAGCTTTCAACAACGGAAGCCTGCGGCGTGAGTGCCTGTCGCAACATTGGTTCTTGGACCTGGACGACGCCAGAGAGATCCTCTCCCGCTGGAGGGAGGACTACAGCAACGTTCGACCCCACAGCAGCTTGGGTCATCTTCCGCCCGTCCACTTCCGGGCTGGCGGAGCCTTCACCCCCGCCCCCGAGAGGCTCGAAAACTCACCCGCGTAGTGGACCAAAATTGGGGGGAGGGGCACACAGTCCGGTTGTCCCGGAACAGCTGGACCAGCTTAGGGGGTCAACTGATATGTGCCTACCGACAGCCAAGGAATGATCAGTCCACCGAGAATACGCGATTCGATCAACATTCCCGAGGGAACTCGCCCCTCGCCTTCCGGTTCAGCAGCCACACATGGGCCCACCACTCCCACCCAATCGTCTGCCTGATCGTACCGGGTCTGGCCGAAAAAACGCCGGCCAACTGATGACTCAAGGCGGACGCATCGCTATAACCAAGCTCTCTGGCTTGCGCGAAAAGCGAGCCCGTCTCACGCTGGATCCACAACACGGCGTACAAAGCCTCCGCCAGCCGGCGCCACTTGCGCGGTGAGGGCAAACCCTCGATTCGGAAGCGATCGCGGATCGTGCTCTCACTTCCGACTCCGAGTTGCCGCACCGTCTTGCTGAGTGGTTCGTGTTGGAGTGCAGCACGGAAAATCCGCTCAATCACGAATCGACTGAAGTCGGAGAGCCTAACCGTACAGCACGAAAGCCATGCCAGGAAATCCTCGACGAGGTGCTCGCGCCCGGTGAGCTGCCGTCGAAGGGATGCCTCCACGTCCTCACCGTCTATGAGGATGCCACGAACGCGGTGTTCCGCGGCTAGGCGCCCGATCTCGACCGCGTACCGCTCCGACACACTCCCGAGGCGTAAGACGATCGGGTGCGCGGGGAAGCGTGAGCGGAGATCGCGAACCCGGTCCACCAGCGCCGGCGCCAACTGACTGCTCTTGAGCCCGGCCCCAAGTGTCGCGATCTCTCGATTCTCGGGGCTGTCGAGCGCGGCGGCAGCCATCGGGGGGACCTGTTCGACTCCCAGGACCAGGATTGTACCACGCGTTAGTGGTGTAGCCTCTAGTGTTGCTGGATCGCCCACGGACAGGAAGGCATTGTAGGGAGGATGAAGCCGGTAGACCCCCAACCGCAGACACCTGGGATTGGAACTCGCCGGATCCACCATGGTCGCGAGGGAGAACTGTGCCGATTTCTCTGAGCGATTGGCAATAATCGTGCGGAAAGTATTCGCATGTCAAGCTCTCTGTTTTCCTTAGTACGCCCCAGTAGCGACGAGAGGGTTCGTGCGCGCCCCCTCGCCTGCCCATTTTACCGAAGGCGCTGCCATGCTTGAACCTCCCCGCATCTCGTTGCCTCCCGCAGCGGCGCCCGCCCGACCCAACGCCGCTGCGCGTACCTGCCGAAGTACTCGGGCGAGGCCATGTTGTAGGAGGGCACGCCATCTTGCTTCCCTGGGAACACCCAGTTTCCGCACCGTGGATTGACGAAACGTTTGTAGTGGGCAGTCTCCGGGCCGGACCTCCGGCGCGCAGACACGGGCGTGAAACTGACCAGGGAGCGGATCATGGTTGCAGAGGGCATGATCCAGCGCGGTGTCTCGATCCGCCACATGGCGAAGCAGTTCGGGGTGAGGGAGGGCCCGCTCCGCTACCGACCGAGGCGACCTGCGGAGGGCGAGCGGCCGGACGGTCGGAGCTGGCAGCGGAGCGCGACCTATGGCTACGAGGAAGCGATCCACGGCTTGCTCAAGCGGCTGGGGGACGTGCGGCTGCCGGGGCTCTTCCGCCGCTACGGCGGGGTGGCGCTCTGGGTCGGGATCGATAACCTCAAGACCGGCGTCGCCCCGGCGTAGCGGGGCCACGGTAGTCCTCAACCGCTCCTACGAGGTCTTTGCCCGTAAGCCGGGCTTCGGCATCGACCCGTGGCGGCGTACGCTGGGGGCAGGACAAGGGGAAGGCCGATAGGAGCGTGCGCATTTTCCGCGACCACTTCGGTGACCTCCTCGCGCAGGAGTGGGCTGATCGCGCTCAGCTCCAGGCGGCGCTGGACGAGCGGGCGGCCGCGCTGCTGGTGCTCGATCCCGCTTACTTCAAGGGGAACCTCCACGGACCGGGGGCTCGCGCCCACCCCGCTCGGCCGCAGGGCCCGGCTCCAGCTCGCCGGGCGCGGCGCTTCGGCCTGCCTGAGCGTCCCGCCTGCCCGCTTGTTGCCGGCCGCCAGCGACGTCCGCCGCCCCATCGCGGCCTACGCCGCCCTGGAGGCCGTCCGGTGAGCGTCGCCCGCACCAAGGTGGACCTCGATGCCACCACGCAGCGCTGCACCACGCTCGGCCTCACGCATGCGGCCAAGTGCCTGGGCGAGCTGGTCGAGGAAGCCAGCCGCGAGGACCTCTCGCCACTCGGCTTCTTCGACCGGATGCTTGAGAAGGTGAGGTGGCACGTCGGGGCCGAGGGCACGTGCCCGCGATTCCCGAGATGGTTCAACTTTGAACCATCTCGGATGGGCTATCCTCGAGGCCTGGGGGCCGTGCCGCTGCCCGCGTTTGCGGCCGCTGTCGATGATCTCCGACCGGTCCGCGGGCGGCGGTGCGTTACGCCCGAGGCCCGGGATGGTTCAATCTTGAACCATCTTGCCGGTCCGAGGATCAGCGCTGCGCCCGGGCGCGGGTACGACGAGCCGGTGGGCGGCGGACGCGCGAGCCGGTGCCGCGGCACAGCTGCAACAGCGCCGGCAGACGGCCCTTCCCAGGCGGACATTCGGCTGCCTGGGCAAAGCCGGGAATCCAACGGAGCGCCCCGGCATCCCGCTCCAGGATCGCGAGCGCCAGCGGCTTCTCCACGACGCCGTCGAGCCCTTCATCAGCCGCGATCGCCTTCTCCCTCACGACCGCACCGTCCGGATGCAACCCTCATCGGATGCGGCTCGCGCCCAAGGGCAGGGTATGCGCAAACGTGAGCTCGTATTCGCGGTCCGCCGCCGCCAGGTTATCGCCCGACGCCGGGTCCCCGTGCTCCGTCGGATGAATGCCCGGAGCGCTGAGCGCTTCTGCCACGGGGTGTCAACGCAGCCCCTCGACGCGTACGACTCACCACGCGTCCGGGGTCACATTCCGCTCGGCATCCGTACAATGCGCGTGGGAGGGATCACGCCGCTCCGTCTCATCCGAAAATTGGGCGCGCAGCGAGCCACGCTAGCGCGCACCGGAAGCTGGCGCCAGCGTGCCCGCTGCTCTGGGGTCTACGGAAGGGCATCCGCATCGGCGAAACCGCGCCGATCCACGGGATATCCTTGCCGGAGCGGGAAATGCGCAATGATCCGGCCGCCACATCCAAGTACCTGGATCGCGTCACGCTCGGCAACATACTGTACCGCCGGGCCGTTCAAGCTCGCTATGATGCGCGCCGTCACGACGTCGCCCGCAGCGATTGCGCGCCTCGTTCTGTCAAGCAAAGCCTGGAGATCAGCGGCAGTGAGCCCCTGCGTTCCAGGACAGCCGGAACTTGGCGGATGCTGCGACGCACAGCTGCCCGTCCCAAAGCAGTCCCTGTGCGGTCCAACGCCGTATGAGTAGATCGATGTCTCGTCTCCCTCGAACGCCTTGTGCCCGAGGTTGTCACCCTCATAGCAGAGAGAGCAATCCAAGCACGGCACCGGCGGGGCCATGGCATGAACCTGCCCCCACGCCACCCCGGGCATTACAACGGCGCTCGAACAGATGGCTACCATTACGATGATTGCGGCCGGCGTCCCCCTCATCGCGTCCTCCGTTGTTGGGGTTCGTACAGGGAGACTCGCCAAATGTGTAGCCTCCACGTCCCATCCGGCGCCTGCGAGCTGGACACCACCTGATCGTCGAGATACCCGACGAAGTATTGATCGAGGCGCGTTGTCACGAGCACAGTACCGGTCCGGAGATCCAGCACTTCGACGATGGTGTCATAGGCGCGGTTCAGGTCACCGATAGTGTACTTTCCGGCTTCGGGGTGGTCGGAACGATCTGCCGGAACGAGCGCCCGCGCCCAATCATGCGCGGCAACGGTCGTGAAGGTCCACAAACGTCCTCCGTCACTCTCACGCACGTGCTTCAATCGTGGTCTTGGGGGGGTGCGTGGATCCAGGATGCCAGCTCCATCCCCTCGGTGCTCCGGAAACCACTCCGCCTTTCTCAGGATCGAGCGCTGGAGTGTCCCATCGAGCGACCACTCGTCGATACGGTACCGCGTCCAGTGACTCGACCAGATCCCCCCAGAAGAGGACTTCGCCAGACGGCGCAAGTAGACCTCCACGGGTACATCGTACTGCATGCCCGCCGAGTCCTCGTCGAACGAAACTCGGACGTTGCCGGCCCGATCGAACGCATGGAGCAGAAAACCAGCCCGCTCGCGCGACCAGATGCGCGCATTCATCACCACCGTAGAATCATCAACGACCTCGACATCCGCTAGCGCCTCGCCATCGAACGGGCTCGTCCGAATCACATGAAAGTCCAGGGAGTACACTGTCTGGCGGCGGAGGTGAGGGTCGAATACGTAGATCTTGTCGCCCTGCGCGCGAACCCAATGGATGAACTCGAATTCGCCTGGCCCTCGTCCGCGTCGCCCAACACTCTGCAGGTACCGACCGTCGCGCGAGAAGACCAAGAGCTCGTCGTCAAGTTGGTGGTAGCTCAAGACGTAACGCCCGTCCTGCAACTGCGCGATCGTACTGAGCCCGCCGATCACGCCGGGCCCCACGGAATCGCCGAGGCTAACAACGGGGGTAAGCACAATCCGACATTCCGCGCACGTCGGCTCCGAATCGATCACCTGAACCTGCATGCCAACGATCGTATCCGGCGTACTCCAGCCGGTCACCAAGGCGATCGACAGTGCTGCGGTCCAAGACTTGGTCTTGGCCCGATTGTGTCTCTCCGTCATGCGCGACCTACCCCGACGGCGTGACTGCATGAAACAGCCGCATACATGAGGGCGGTACAGTGCGCTCGGTCCCACGTGCTTGAGGCCGGCGGACCGCCGCGCTCTGACTCCCGCAGTCTGGTGAAGACTGCGACCGCGCAAGCTGGCAGGTCAATGATCGAAGCGCCCTGGGGACCGCAATCCGATCAATGGTGGCGAGCGGGCTCACCCTTCGCCCGCCGGCTTTGCAGCCACGCGTACGCCCACGACTCCCGGCCGATCGTCCGCCTCGTCACGCGCGGCGTGGCGCCGAACACGCCGGCGACGTGATGACCGAGGGACGCTGCATCGCTGTTGAACCGCCCCGGGTTTGCCGGAGGATCCAACTCTTGAGAGATTGGGGCATGAGACAGGCAGAGAAGTACTCCCCGCAGGTGCGGGAGCAGGCGGTTCGGCTGGTGTTCGAGCACGAGCGTGAGTACCCGTCGCGGTGGGCGGCCATCCAGTCGATTGCTGAGAAGATCGGCTGCTCGGGCGAGACGCCCCGTAGCTGGGTGCGGCAGGCGGAGCGGGCTCTGGGCGAGCGGCCGGGTCCCACGACGGCAGAGCGAGAGCGGATCGAGGAGCTCGAGCGGCAGAGCCGGGAGCTCCGCCGAGCCCGTGAGATCCTGCCGAAAGCTGCTGCCTTGTTCGCCCAGGCGAGGTCGTGGAGTTCGCAACGCTGAGCTGGGGCTGGTGGTTCAATCACCACCGCCTCCTGGAGCCGATCGGCTATATTCCGCCGGTCGAGTACGAGGAGGCATACTGGCGCGAGAGCGCGGACAAGCCACTACTCGCGCCACTCAAGTAACCAGGCCTCCGATAAACCCGCTGCGATTCAAGCTGGTCGGTCAGGCGGGTCGGCGGGATATCGCGCCGTATGCTGTGAGCGATCCTGCCATCCTCGATCACGTCGAGCCTGTAGCTGGCGGTCGTCACGGTCACGACCCGATCGCCCTGCGCATCCCGAATGAATCCCTCGACGAACAGCGGTTGCGCGGATGCACCGAACCGAGGACAGCTTGGACACTTCCCGGAGACCGACGGAGCACCCGTGAAACCCATCGGATGCGGTGCCCTTCCCTCCACCGCTTGGAGAAGGCGAAGATGCGGCCTTCCATCAACCGTTCTCTCGTACACCTTGTACACTGCTCCGCCGCCAGCCAGACGAAACCGCCCTCCCCACAACAGACCGCGGACAGGTTCCTCGCCCACGAAGTCGCCGTCGGGCGTCCACCGAACGAAGGCTCCCTCCCCTTGGCGGCTCAAGACCGCGGCAGGACGGATCAAGCCAATAGGCCGGCAACGGCGAGCCGTAGAGGTCGGAAACGGCCACGCCCGCCATGTTGGCTTCGCTTGCGGAAGGCGATCGTAAAGCGCACGGTCTGGCAATACTGGGCGGAGGAGGATTCCGGCGTCGATCCCCTCTTTCTCCTCTCGCCGCCAGCCGCCGGGCCTGGGGCGCGAGGCCCAGCGGGTTGCGTGGCCTCACGACACGCACCCCGCCCGCCGAATCCTCGTCTGTATACCGACGATCCGGCAAGAGCCCCTACCGCCGCCCGGCGGCATGGGTGCCCGGCGACGTGGTCCCCGGCGGCACGAACCCCGCATCGGCAGCCGACTCCTCTTCTTCCCCACCCTGCGCCACAGCAGCGTCGATTCCCGGGATGCCCTCGAACACGCGCAGCGCGAGCGGGATCCGGCCGAACGGCGCGCTGACCTGGATGCCCTGCACGTGCGCGCGCACGCGCTCGAACATCTCGCGCGCGATCAGGATGCCCTCCTCCAGCGCGGCGTCCTTGCCCTTCTCGCTCGCGCGGCGCATGCGCTCCACGATCTCTCGCGGCACGACCACGCCCGGCACCTCGTTGGCCAGGAACTCGGCGTTGCGCGCGGAGACCAACGGCCAGATGCCGGCGACGATGGGGATCCAGATCCCGCGCGTCTTCAGCTCCTCGATGAACGCCAGGAGCTGCTCCGGGTCGAACACGGGCTGCGTGATCGCGAACTCGGCGCCGGCCTCGACCTTCCAGTAGAAGCGGTTCAGCTCGTAGTCGCGGTCGGAGGAGGCGGGGTTCGCACCCACGCCGATCACGAACGACGTCGGCTCTCCGATGGCGTTGCCGCCCGGATCGAGCCCCTGGTTCAGCCGCCGCACCAGGTTGGTGAGCCCGATCGAGTCGATGTCGAAGACCGCGGTCGCCTCCGGGTACGGCCCCATCTTGGGCGGGTCGCCGGTGATGAGCAGGAGGTTGCGCAGCCCCAGCGCGTGCGCGCCCAGCAGGTCGGACAGCATGCCGAGCAGGTTGCGGTCGCGACAGGAGTAGTGCACGACGGCCTCGATGCCGACCTTCTGCTCGATCAGCACGGAGGTGGCGAGCGCGCCCATGCGCATCTGGGCGCGCGGGCCGTCCGGCACGTTCACCGCGTCCACGCCGGCCCGCTTGAGCAGCCGCACGCCGGCCAGCATCTTCGCGGGGTTCGTCCCGCGCGGCGGAACGATCTCGACGCTGGTGACGAGCTCGCCCGCCGCGAGCTTGCGCCCCCAATTGGAGCGCTCGGCGAGCGGCTTCGTCTGCGCGGGCGGCGTGGTCTCGGGCTCGGGCGTGGTGACGTGCACGATCACCCGCCTGGGCGCAATGGCGTGGAGCGCGTCCGCCATGCGGCGGATGTGCTCGGGCGTGGTGCCGCAGCAGCCGCCGATGAACTTGGCGCCGGCACGGATCAGGCGCTGCGCGTACTTGCCGAAGTAGTCGGGCGAGGCCATGTAGATCTGACGGCCGTGGACCTCCCGCGGCAACCCCGCGTTGGGCTGGGCCGAGAGCCTCTTCTGCGTGGCGGAGGCCATCGCCTCGATCGCCGTCAGGATGCCGTGCGGGCCAACGGAGCAATTGAGCCCGATCGCGTCCGCGCCCCACTCGTCCAAGCGCGCTGCGCAGACCTCCGGCGGCGTGCCGTACGCCGTCGCACCGGTCTCCTGCACGGTCATCTGCGCAATGACCGGGAAGTCGCCGACCTCGCGCACGGCCAGCAGCGCCTGATGGACCTCCATCAGGTCGCTGAAGGTCTCGAGGACGAAGAAATCGACGCCGCCCTCTGCCAGCCCCTCCGCCTGCTCGCGGAACGCGGCCCGTGCCTCCTCGAGCGAGGTCGGCCCGTACGGCTCGATGCGGATGCCCAGCGGGCCGATCGCCCCGCCGACGAGCGCGCGCCCGCCCGCCGCTTCCCGCGCGATCTCCGCTGCGCGCGCGTTGATCTCCCGCACGCGCTCCTCGAGCCCGAACTGCGCGAGCTTGAACCGGTTCGCGCCGAACGTGTTGGTTTCGATCAGCTCCGCCCCCGCCTTCACGTACGAGCGGTGCACGTCGCTCACCAGCTCCGGCTCGCGCAGGTTGAGTTCGTCGTAGCAACGGTTGATGAAGATGCCCTTCTGGTAGAGCATCGTGCCCATCGCACCATCGAAGAGGTGCGGGCGGTCATCGGTGAGGAGGTCGTACAGGGTCATTCGCGTTCACTGCTCGGCCCAGGGCGTGGCAGCGACTCACGCCGCGCTGAAGTACTTCGCCTCCGGGTGGTGCACCACGATCGCCGCCGTGGACAGCTCGGGCACCAGCGCCCCTGCCTCCGTCAGGTCCATTCCCAGCCGCTCACGGGCGGGCAGCAGGCGGAACAGGATCTCGTGCTGGCGGTGGTCCGGGCATGCGGGGTAGCCCCACGAGTAGCGCAGCCCGCGGTTCATCGGGATGCCGAGCTCGCGGCGCATCAGCCGGTGCACGTACTCCGCGGCCGCCTCGGCCAGGCGCACGCCGAAGCCGTGCAGGTAGTAACCCTCGCTGTAGTCGCCGCCCTTCATGAGCGCGTTGGCGCGCTCGAGCAGCCGATCGCCCACGGTGACGACCTGGAAGCCGACCACGTCCACCGGCCGCGTGCCGTTCGTCGGCGCGAAGTAGTCGGCGAGGCAGAGGCGGTCGCGGTCCCGCTGCCGCGGGAACCGGAAGCGCGCGATCTCGGTCGTGTGGTCCTCGGGGTCGAAGACGACCAGGTCATCTCCCTCGGCCGCGGCCGGGAAGAAGCCGTACGCCGCCCGCACCTGGAGCAGGCCGCTGGCCTGAACCTCCTTGCGGTAGCGCTCGAGCCGCGGCTCGAACTCCTCGCGCACGAGCCGCTCCCACTGCTCGCCTTTCGCGTTCTTCGCGCCCCAGTGCAGCCGGTACAGCGTGTTGAGGTCGATGTAGCGGTACAGCTCGGCGGGCGGGAGCCGTTCGAGCACCTTGGTGCCCCAGAACGCAGGCGTGGGGATCTCGATGTCGCGACGTGGCCCGCTCCCGGTGCGCGCGGGGCGCGCCGCCCGCGCCTTCTCCACCAGCTCGGCGCGGCGCGCCACGCCCTCGAGGATCTCCTGGCGACGCTGGGCAATGAACGCCTCGCGCCGTTCCGGGTCCACGAGCGCCTCCACCACGGCGAGCCCCTCGAACGCGTCCTTGCAGTAGAAGACGCCGGGGGCGTACAGCTCGGTCTTCGCCTCGTCCACGAACGCGGCGGCCCGGACGAACGACGGGTTGATCGCCGCGCCGCCACACAGCACGGGGAACCGGAGGCCGCGCGCGTGTAACTCCTGCACGCACAGCGGCATCTGCTTGGACGTCGAGACGAGGAGCGCGGAGAGGCCAATGGCGTCCGCGTTCACCTCCTGGGCCTTCTCGATGATGACGTTGATCGGGACCTGCTTGCCCAGGTCGTAGACGGTGTAGCCGTTGTTGGCCAGGATGGTGTGCACGAGGTTCTTGCCGATGTCGTGCACGTCGCCGAACACGGTGGCCAGCACGACCCGGCCCTTGCTCTGCCCCTCGACCTTGTCGAGGTACGTCTCCAGCCGCGCGACGGCGCGCTTCATGACCTCCGCGCTCTGGAGCACGAACGGCAGGATCAGCTCGCCGGCGCCGAACCTGTCGCCGACCTCCTTCATGGCCGGGAGCAGGACGTTGTTCAGGACCCAGACGGCGGCGTCGTGCGTGGAGGCGACGCGGAGGGGTTCCGCCGCTCCGCCGCCGGGCTCCGCCGCGCCAGGCCACGCGCCAGCATCCAGCCGAGCGGGGCCCGGGGCCGACGGATCGGAGCCCAGGCCCGAAGGGCCGGAGCACCGCGAAGCGGCCCCCGGCGCGCGTCGAGCACGCGCCGCCACCGCCCGATCCACCAGTTCCTCGATCCCGTCCTTCTGGCGGTGGACGATCTTCCAGCGAATCGCCTCCTCGGGCGTCATGTCCGCCGTCGGGTCGGCGACCTCGACCTCAGGCGCCCGGTGCGTCTCGTAGTACGCGATGAAGCGCGCCAGCGCGTCCTCGCGGCGGTCGAAGATCAGGTCGTCCGCGAGCTCGCGCTCCTCCGGCGCGATCTCGGCGTATGGGATCACGTGCGCAGGGTTCACGATCGCGAGATCCAGTCCCGCCTCGACGCACCGGTGCAGGAACACCGAGTTGAGCACCGCACGCGCGTGGGGCGCGAGCCCGAACGACACGTTGGAGACGCCCAGGATGGTGAGCACGCCGGGCAGCTCCCGCTTGATGAGCCGGATCCCCTCGATCGTCTCCACCGCCGACCGCCGGTACTCGGCCTCGCCCGTCGCCAGTGTGAACGTGAGCGCGTCGAAGATCAGCGCGTCGGGCTCGAGCCCGTACTCCTTCGTGGCGATGTCGTAGATGCGGCGGGCGACCTCGAGCTTGCGCTCCGCCGTCTTGGCCATCCCCTGCTCGTCGATGGTGAGCGCGACGACGGCGGCGCCGTGCTCGACCACGTGGGGCAGCACCGCGTCGATGCGCGCGCGCCCGTTCTCGAGGTTGATCGAGTTGACGATGCCGCGGCCCGGGTACTGCTTGAGCGCGGCCGCCACGACCTCGACCTCGGTGGTGTCGAACATCAGCGGCGCGTCCACGCCCTGAGCGAGCAGCTTGACCAGCCGACGCATCTGCTCGGCCTCGTCCTGCCGCTCGGTGAGCGCGACGCACACGTCGAGCAGGTGCGCGTTGCCCTCGACCTGCTCGCGGGCGACCTGGAGCACGCCGTCGTAGTCTTCCGCCAGCAACAGCCGCTTGACCTTGCGGGAGCCCTGGGCGTTGACGCGTTCGCCGACGAGGGTCGGCGCCGGGTCCTGCACGAGCGACGTCGCCTTCATCGCGCTGGAGACCCGCGGCACCCGCGGGACGCTGCGCGGCCGGACCGGCCTGCCCCACACGCGCTCCACGACCGCGCGCAGGTGTTCGGGCGTGGTGCCGCAGCAGCCGCCGACGATGGCCACGCCGAGGCGCGTGACGAACTCCTCGTGCGCCGCGGCGAGCTCGTCCGGCGTGAGCGGGTAGACCGCCTTGCCTCCCTCGTTGTGCGGGATGCCCGCGTTGGGGATCACGCTGATGGGCAGCCGGGACTTCTCGCACAGGAAGCGCACGGGCTGGCGCATGTGCTCCGGGCCCGTCGAACAGTTGAGCCCGATGACGTCAGCACGGAGCGCCTCGATGGTGACCATGGCCGCGCCGATGTCCGTGCCGAGCAGCATGCGGCCGGTGACATCCAGCGTGACCTGGACCTGCACGGGCCGCCACACGCCCGCCTCGCGGAAGTAGCGCCGGATGCCCGCGATCTGCGCCTTGACCTCGAGGATGTCCTGGCTCGTCTCGATGAGCAGGACGTCCACGCCGCCCTCGACGAGCCCCCGCGCCTGCTCGGCGAACACGTCCGCCAGCTCGTCGTACGTGATGTCGCCGAGCGTGGGGTCGGACGTGCTGGGGAGAAAGCCGCTGGGCCCGATGCTTCCGGCCACGAAGCGCGGCCGCTCGGGCGTCGAGAACCGGTCGGCGACGCGGCGGGCGAGAGCGGCAGCGGCCCGGTTCAGCTCGACGACGCGGTCCTGGAGCCCGTACTCGCGGAGCGTGAGGCGGTTCGAGCGGAACGTGTTCGTCTCGACGACATCGCACCCCACCTCGAGGAACGAGGCGTGGATGTGTTCCACCGCATCGGGCCGCGAGAAGACGAGGTGGTCGTTGCAGCCCTCGAGACCCGGGCCTCCGAAGTCTGCAGCGGAGAGGCCCAGCGCCTGGATGTTCGTGCCCATCGCGCCGTCGTACACGAGGACGCGCTGCTTCAAGATCTCGAGGTAGGGGCTGTGGCGCATCGGGCGTTCAGCGCGACAAAGAAAAAGCCCCGCTGCGTACTCGTGCGGGGCCGCCAGTCAACGGATCGACAGTGTTTGGCTACCCGGCACTTTAGACCTTTGGTTCGGCGGTCCGGCGCCCCGGTGGGGGAGCGCACCGCCCGGCGGTGGCAAGCGGCCGAACAAATCCGTCCGCCGGTACTCCGTCAATGGAACATCGCAATCCTAAGCGGAGCCGCGCGGCGCGTCAATGCCGATGCCGGTCCTGGGTCGCGCGAGGGGCAGGGTGAAGGAGAACCGGGCGCCGTGGCCGGGTCGGCTCTCCACCCAGATCCGCCCACCCTGCGCCTCCACGATGCTCCGGGCGATGGCGAGACCGAGGCCGGCGCCCCTGCGGCGCTCGTTCTTCGCCTGCCAGAAGCGCTCGAACACGTGGGGCAGGTCCTCGGACGCGATGCCGGCGCCGCTGTCCTCGACGCACACCACCACCTCCCGCCCCTCGCGCCGGGCGCGAACCGTGATCCTGCCGCCGGGCGGGGTGAACTTGATCGCGTTGCCGACGAGGTTGGAAACCACCTGCAACGTGCGCTGGCGGTCCGCCCGGACGGGCGGCACGCCGTCGGCCACCACGACCGCCAACCGTTGCGCCTTCTCCACGGCGAGCGGACGGAGGGTGAGGACCGCCTCCGCGAGGAGCGGACCCAGCGGGAACTCGTGTGGCTCCAGGGTGAGCCGACCAGCGTCGGCCCGTGCGGCGTCGAGCAGGTCCTGGATGAGCCGCTCCATCTGGTCCACGGAGCGGCGGATCACCTCAAGCCGCCGCATGACCTCGCGCGTCCGGGCGGGCCGCGGCAGCATGTCCGCGATGATCGTCGTGCACAGCGAGATGGTGCTCAGCGGATTGCGGAGGTCGTGGGAGACGACGGCGAGCAGCTCGTCCCGCAGCTCGATCGTCTCCAGCGTCTTCCGGTCCGGCTGCGCACCTCCCGCGACTCTCCCGTCCTCATGGGGCGGTGCCGCTGTCTCCGGCGTGGACCGCGCTCCGTCCGCACGGCCGCGTTTGAACAGGCCGTGCGCCGTGTCCGCGAGACGGTGCAGGGCATCGTGTGGCCGTAGCGCGGCGAGGCGCTCGCGCGCGTGGCGGAGCCACCCCGGCCTTTCCTCCTGGATCATGGTCCCTCTACCAGAATGTCGAGGCCCCTCCCGGCCGATCGGCCAGGAGGGGCCTGCACGTTCGCATCGCAGGTGACGGGTGGGGCGTCTGCGCGCCCTGCCCGCCTCCGACGGGCGGCCCGGCTCCGCCCGCGGCGGATCGCCGGGACCGGTTGACGGTCGCCGGGGGCCAATATGGGGCCCAGCCTCCCGGCGCGCCAGCGGGTCCCCGGACGAACGCCGGTCCAATCGTCAGCGGCGAGGCCGCCTGCGGCTGGCGGCGGACGGTCCCCTACCGCGGCGAGCTCCCGGAGCAACGCCTCCTCGCCGCGGACGTAGAGGTAGACGGTCGCCGGCAAGTCGTCGATCCGCTCGGCGCTGGAGCGGCTGGAGAGCGCATCGGGCCCCTCTGCCTCGAGGATCCCGAGGGCGCCTCGACGATCCGGGCCCGGAGCGCTCCGCGCCGCCGCTGGCGGCGTTCGCCAGTGCCCATGCCCCGCGCTGCCGAACGGTGTTCAGGAACATAACACTGTTCAGGAACTTCCGTCGAGGGAGGGCGTGTACCAGTGGGCGGCAGGGCCGGCCCCGGCGGGCCGGGACGCGCTGCGGCACGCGGCGGTCCTGGCGGCGGGACGGCCCGGGGATTGCCGATGCCGGCAGTGGAGGTGCAACGTGCTGTATGACAAGAAGTTAGACTTCCTGTACGCCCACGGCCCGCCCCATCGGGCACGGGAGCCGCGGATCATCCGGACCGGCCTGCCCGGGTTCCGGCTGCGGTTCTACCCCGGCGTGCCCGAGGATGCGCGGGCGGAGCTCAAGGCGTTCGCGCGGTGGCTGAGGCGGGAGGTGGACTTCCGCCACCCGGTGCTGGTGACGGTGGTGCCGCAGGCGACGGTGATGGGTCACGACGGGCCGGCGGGGTGGGCGGTGTTCGTGATCCCGCCGGCGGACCACTCGCCGGCCGACGTGGTCCGGATCTACCTCGGCGCCGGCGCGATGCGCGTGATGGAGACGGTCTACGGCTACGGGCGCTCCGCGGCGCTGGCGAAGGTGCTGCACGACCTGGCGCACGAGGTGGTGCACTACGAGCAGTGGCGGGACGGGCGGCCGGTGACGGAGCGGGGCGTGAACCGCCGGGCGGCGGCGCTGGTGCGCCGGTACGCGGCCTCGAAGCCCGCCCTGGCGCAGGCGGTGGCGGCCTGAGCGGCCAGCGGCGGCTCGCACCGCGGCCTCACCCGCGCACCATCGCTTCCATCTCTTCTGCGGCGGCCGGCAGCGCCGCGGTCAGCACCTCGTGCCCGGAGGGCGTGACGAGGACGTCGTCCTCGATACGGATGCCGGTCCCCCGGAGCGTGGCGGGGACGGCGTCGTGGCTCGCGGGGAAATAGATCCCGGGCTCGACGGTGAGGACCATTCCGGGCACGAGGCGGCGGTGCTGGCCGGCCGTCTCGTAGTCGCCGACGTCGTGCACGTCCAGTCCCAGCCAGTGCGACGTCCGGTGCGGCAGGAACGCGCGGTACTCTTCCTTCTTCTCCAGCAACTCGTCCACGGTCCCCCGGAACACGCCCAGGTCGACGAGCGCCGCGAGCGCGGTGCGGAGCGCCGCCTCGTGCACCTGCTCGATGGTGCTGCCGGGCCTGACCTGCGCGATGGCGGCGTCGTGCGCGGCGAGCACGACGTCGTACACATCGCGCTGCTCCGGTGAGAACGCGCCGGAGACCGGGAAGGTGCGGCTGACATCGCCGCAGTACATGCGGTAGCGGGCGCCGGCGTCGATCAGGAGGAGCTGGCCTGCCTCGAGGGTGGCGGTGTTGTCCGTGTAGTGCAGCACGGTGGCGTTGGCGCCCGCGGCGACGATGGTCGGGAACGCGGGTCCGGAGGCGCCGCGCTTGCGGAAGGCGGCATCCAGGGCGGCCTCGATCTCCCACTCGCCCGCGCCCGCCCGGATCCGCGGTGCCGCCTCCCGGAACGCCTCGGCGGTGATGCGCGCCGCGTCCCTGAGCAGCGCGATCTCGTGGGCGTCCTTGATGAGCCGCATGTCGTCCAGGATGGCTCCCGGGTCGACGAGGGTGCGCGGGCCGCGCCCCTCGCGCTGACGGCCGCGCTGGGCGCGGATCAGGCACGTGCGCACGAGGGATTCGACGTCGTCGCGGCCGGTGCCGAGGCGGAAGTAGACGGTGCTCGCCTCTGCGATGATGGCGGGCAGGCGCTCGGGCAGCTCGCCGATCGGGTACGCCTCGTCCGCGCCGAACACGGCGAGCGCCGCCTCGGTGCCGCCGCGGGGTCCGGTCCACAGCTCTCGTTCCGGGTCCCGGGGCCGCACGAAGAGGGTGAACGGCGCCTCGGACCGGAACGGCGCGAGGACGGCGACGGCTTCCGGCTCCGTGTATCCGGTGAGGTAGTAGAGGTCCGGGTCGGGCTGATAGCGCAGCTCCAGGTCGCGGCCGAGGCGCAGCTCGGGCGCTGCGGGCAGGATCATCACCCCGTCGGGCGCCAGCGCGTCCAGCACGCGGGCGCGGCGCGAGGCGTAGAGCGCGCCGTCCGACGCGTGCGTACTCATTCGCTCCTCGTCCGTGGCGCGGCCCCGCGCCGTGGAGGGGGCGTGGTGAGGGCGGCGCCGGTCACCGCAGCGTCTCGCGGATGACCTGCTCGACGCGGGGCGCGAGATCCTCCCATCGCGCCTGCGGCGTCTTGGTGACGGTGATGAAGTCCGCGACCATGAAGACGCTGGCCACGCCGGGGATGGCGAACAGCGCCTCCGCGACGGGGTCGCCGGCCGCCTGTTCCGCGGAGAAGTAGGACCTGGACCCGCTCTGCACGACGGTCCGGTCTGTGGCGAACTTGCCGGCGTTGGGGTTGGGCGTGGGCTGGAAGCGTACCGTGGGTTCGGTCATCCGTGCTCTGCCGTGGTCGTTGCTGGTCCGTGGGCCGTCCATCTTGGCGGCGCGTGGGTCGACCCGCAAGCCGTGCGCCGCCGCTCGCCTCGCCCGGTGTGCCCAGCCGCGGCGCCCGGCGGTCCGGCCTTGTCGGTCGGGGGCGCGGCGGCGTACCTTGGCCGGCCGGCGCCGCGGCCCTCGACCACGACGCGCGGCGTTCCCCGTTCCACCCAACAACGAAGGCGCTGGAGAGTCCACGATGCAGATCTTCCGCGAGCCGAAGGTCACGGTCATCGCGCGCCAGCAGTTCCTGGGCGCGCCGCACATCAACTGGAAGAGCGACACGGATGTGCCGGCGCAGGCCGTGGCCGAGTTCGCGGGTCGCATCTGTTACCTCAGCTTCGGGCCCGATGCGGGGTTCGAGGGCGGCCACAAGCTGATCCAGGGGCGCACGTCGAACCGCGAGTACCTGGCCAACATCCTGAAGGTGCGCCACGGCAGCGTGATCGAGCACGCGGTCTGGACCGTTCTCATCGAGGGCGTGAGCCGCTCCCTCACGCACGAGCTCGTGCGGCACCGCCACCTCTCGTTCTCGCAGCTCAGCCAGCGGTACGTGGACGAGTCGGAGGTGGGCTTCGTGCTGCCGCCGGAGATCGAGGAAGGGACGGAGGCGTTCGAGATCTGGCGACGGAGCTGCGAGCGCTCGCTGGAGGAGTACCGTGCGCTGCTCGCGCGGATCGAGGAGCAGGTGAAGGACGAGCCGTCGGCCACGCAGCGGCGCAAGCGGGCGCGGCAGGCGGCGCGCAGCGTGCTGCCCAACTCGGTGGAGACGAAGATCGTGGTGACGGGGAACGCGCGGGCGTGGCGTCACGTGCTGGAGCTGCGGGGCGCCGAGGGCGCGGAGGCGGAGATCCGCCGGCTCGCCATCGCGCTGCTCAAGGTCTTCCAGGCCGAAGCTCCCGAGCTGTTCGGGGACTACCGGCTGGTGAGGACGGCCAGCGGCATGGAGGTCATCGAGACCGATTTCCGGGGCGTGTGAGAACCGCCGCCCCGGGTCAGCACCCGCCCGGGCTTCTCGCCGGTGAGCGACGCGCCGACGATGACGGGCACGCCGTTGACCAGCACGTGCTCCACGCCGACCGCGAACTGGTGCGGGTCGGCGAACGTGGCGCGATCCCGGATCCGCGCCGGGTCGAACACCACGATGTCGGCGTACATCCCTTCCGCGATCCTGCCGCGCTCCGGCTGGCCGATCCGCCAGGCGGGCAGCGAGGTCATCTTGCGCACCGCCTCCTCGAGCGTCAGCACGCCCTCCTCGCGCACGTAGTGGCCGAGCACGCGGGCGAAGGCGCCGTAGCCGCGGGGGTGCGGGTGCCCGTGGCCGAGCGCCGAGAGCTCGCCATCGGAGGAGATCATGGTCCACGGGTGGCGCAGGATGCGCCGCACGTCCTCTTCATCCACCACGTGCCACACGCCGCTCGCGCCGCCCTGGAGCTGGATCTCGATGGCGAGTTCCGCGGCGAAGTCCAGGTCCGGCTCGCGGCCGCGCTCGCGCGCGATGTCCGCGAACGTCTTCCCTTCCCACGCGCGGTTGAACGACACGGCGGCGAGCTGGATGCGGGAGAGGTCGCCGCCGCCGCGCTCCTCGAGGATGGTGCGCTTGATGCCCTCCACGATGCGTGCACGCGTCGCCGGATCCTCGAGCCGTGCACGGAGCGAGTCGCGGCCGCCGGCGAGCGCCCACGAGGGGAAGAGCACGGCCGTGCCGGTGGACGTGGCGGTGTACGGGTAGGCGTCGATGGTGATGTCGAGCCCCTCGGCGCGGGCCGAGTCGATCATGGCGAGGGTGCGCACGCTCTGGCCCCACTGGGGCTGGCCCATGAGCTTGTGGTGCGAGACCTGGGCGGGCATGCCGGTCTCGCGCGCGATCCGGATCACCTCCGCCACCGCCTCGATCACGCCCTCGCCCTCATCCCGGATGTGCGAGGAGTAGATCCCGCCGTAACGGGCGGCGACGCGCGCGACCTCGATCACCTCCTCCGTGGTCGCGTACGTGCCGGGGACGTAGCGCAGGCCGGTCGAGATGCCGATCGCGCCCTCGCGCATGGCCTCCTCGACCATGGCCTTCATGCGCTCGAGTTCCTCGGGCGTGGGCGCGCGGTTCGCGCTGCCCATGACGTGGCTGCGGGCGGTGTTGAAGCCCGCGAAGAGCACGATGTTCGGCGCGTGGCCGCGCTCGCGCAGGCGCGCGATGTACTCGCCGAACGGCCACGGCATTCCGCCGTCGGGTGCGTATACGACGGTCGTGACGCCCTGGCGCAGGTAGTTCTCGGCGAGCGGTCGGGCCGGCAGCGCTTCGACGTGCGCGTGCGTGTCGATGAAGCCGGGTGCGACGACGAGCCCGCGCGCGTTCAGGACCGTGCGCGCCTGTTCGGGCGGGATCGGCTCACGCGAGACGCGGACGATTCGGTCGCCGCGAACCGCGACGTCGGCGGTGAACGCGGGCGCGCCGGTGCCGTCCACGACGGTGCCGCCGCGGATCAGGTAATCGTACGCCGGCGTGCCGGCGGGCGTCTGTGCGAGGGTCGTGTTCGGCAGGGCGGCCACGCCGATGCACGCCGCGGCGAGGGCCGCCGCACGAGAGAGCATCACCACTCGTCGGGTTCGTCCCACGATTCCTCCCAGAACTGCTCCTCCTGCTGGCGGATCTCGTCCAGGTCGAGCGGCTCGCCGTCGTCGAGGTGAAGCCAGCCCTCCCGTTCGATCTGGCGGATCATCTCGTCCGTCAGGATGGGTTCGGGCTCGGAAGACGCGGCGCGACGCCGGTAGTGCACGACCACCGCCGCTGCCACCAGGAGAGCGAAGCCGAGGGATACGGAAGCCAGGATCATCACGGGCCTGGAGCGTTTCCGTCGGAACCTAGAGTCTGGAGGCGGGAGGCGTCAACCATTGCGGCGCCCGTTGGGTCGCCGGGCGGGGAGTGGGGTCGGGACGCCCGGGCGCCGGGAGCGGCGGCCGGGCGTCGTCGTCAGGCGGCTTCCTCGAGGCCGAAGCGCTCCTCCTGGATGCGCTGGCAGTCGATGCACAGCCGCGCCCAAGGTACGATGTCCAGCCGCTCGAAGGAGATCTCGCGGCCGCAATCAATGCACTTGCCGAAGCGCTCGGGCTCGCGGTAGAGCGTGCGGAGCGCGTCGTCGATCCAGTAGACGAGCCGGCCCTCCTTGCTCGCCAGGAGGAAGCCCTTCTCCTGCTCGATCGTGTCCGTCCCCTCGTCCGCGAGGTGCAGCGGGTAGAACGTGAGGTCGCCGTCGCCGCCCGTGCGCGCCTCGATCGTGTCCTCATTGAAGCGGGCGAGCACCTTGAGTGCACGCTCGCGCTCGCGCAACAGCCGCTTCTCCAGGTGTGCCCGCTGCTTCTTGGTCATCTCCGTCTCGCGTGATGCGGTGGACGACTGCGACGGCGGGGCGTGTGGGCCGCCGCCCGGGGAGCGATGGAGAGCAACAACTGTTCCCGTATCGGAAGCGCTGAGCGGGTGTGGACGGCGTGCGCGGCGATCGTGTGGCTACGGCGGCCCGGCGTCCGGCTCCGCGGGCCGGCCGAGCAGGCGGATGGGCTTGCGGGCCTCCCGGAACCTGCGCCCGGGCGGGATCTGCGCCGCGCCCGGGCGCTCCGCGACGTCCGCGTCGGCTTCTGCGCGTTCCGCATCCTGCGTGCGATCCCGGGCGACGCGCTCATCCGTGTCCGGCGCCGCGCGCTCACGCTCCGCGTGTAGCGGCGGCGTGCCGGGCTCGGTCGCGCGCCCGCGCGGTGGAGGCGCGGCCTGCGCGGTCTCGCGGCCGGAAGGCGCGCCACGCGTGATGCGCGGGGCAGACGGGGCGGTCACACGGGCCGCGTCGGCCGCGGCGTACGTGCGGCCCCACGTGACGGTGTAGCGCGGGGACTTGTCGTCTACGTCCCGGTCCCGGCCCACCGCCATGGGCCGGAACCGGCCGGATGCCGTCCTCTCCTGCTTCGGCGCCTTCACCTCGTAGGTGGTGGCGCCGCGGAAGCGGTCGAGCTGTGCGAGGCTGTCCGGCTCGAGCTCGGCGAGCGCGAGGACATTGTACTGCGGCACGGGCTCGCGCCGCGGCAGCAGGAACGGCGGAATGGCGAGCCGCGCCGCGCGGCGGGCCTCGAACCGACCGTCAGCATCGGGATCCCACATCTCGAGCTCGATGATGCTGTCCCTGTCCAGGTCGAAGAGGTACTTGCGCGGCGCGCCGCCGTAGTAGAGCACGAAGAACCGCCCGCCGGACGGCGTGGTCCACACCGTGGTGAAGAGTTCGAGGGGCTCTTCCGGCTCGCCGCAGAAGCCGTGGCGGCTGCCCTCGTACTGCAACCACTCGAAGGCGGGCAGCGGCAGCCCCGGCTCTCGCATCTCGACGGGGAACACCGGCGGCGGCTCCGGCGTCTCCGCGGCGATGAGCGCCGGGTCGAGCTGCACCGTGAGGAGTCCGGTCTGGCGGCCCTTCAGCTCGTCGCCCTCGAAGGAGTAGAAGATCTGGACGCGCGAGACCGCCACCGGATCGGGGCGCGGCGCCGGCACGAACTCGGGCACCGAGTCCGAGAGCGTCATGCAGTAGAAGGAGGGGACGACGAGCTCGAGCCAGAGGGTGTCCAGTGCGGGCAGGAGCGTGGGCATGCGTCCGGGCCGGATGACCGGGAAGCCGCCGGAGAGCTCGTAGCGGATGAGCGGGCTGCCGGCGACGGTGTAGCCCTGGAGCGGGCGGCCGTCAGGCCGAGTGAGGTGGATGCGCGACGGCGCGCTGATCTCGACCCGCTGGGGCCGCGCGGGCTCGCCGCCGGTGTTGCGCACGCCCAGGATCAGCGGCACCCGGGCGGCGATCCCCGGAGCGGCGTACAGCGTGTCCGCCCAGGACGCGGGGATGGCGACGGAGGACGCGAACGATCCGTCCGGAGTCAGAGCGACCAGCTCGAGCTGCGCGGGCCCTTCGCGCCAGGGCGCGAACAGCAGCACGACCGCTGCGGCCGAGCCGCCGAGCAGGGCCGCAGCCCAGCGTCCGCGGGAAGAGAGACCGAGCCGATGGAACGCCCGTCGCATGCGCATGCTGCGCCATGCACGGTACGTGCCCGGCCCTTCTTCGGCACAGCGCGATGGGGCGCGGCGGTCGATGTCGGCTCCGCGCCCTCACGGCCCCTGTGCTACGCCCCCGTGTACTTGACCCCGCTGCCGGTGTTGAACAGCACGACCTCTTCGTCCGGCCTGAGCAGACCGCGCCGGAGCAGATGGGGGATGGCGGCGGCGGTGGCCGCGCCCTCGGGTGCGACGTAGACGCCCGTGGTCCGGCCGACGAGCCGTGCCGCGGCGCGGATCGCGTCGTCGCCGACCGCGATCGCGGCGCCGCGGGACGCGCGGATGGCGCGCAGGATGAGGAAGTCCCCGATGGCGCGGGGCACGCGGAGCCCGGACGCGTACGTTGCCGCGTTCTGCCACGGCTCCGCGGTCTCCGCGCCTGCCTCCCACGCGCGCACGATCGGCGCGCACCCCGCCGCCTGTACCGCGATCATGCGCGGTCGCTCGGGGCCGATCCAGCCCAGCCGCTCCATCTCGTCGAACGCCTTCCACATGCCGACGAGCCCCGTGCCGCCGCCAGTGGGATAGACGATGACGTCCGGGAGCCGCCCGCCGAGCTGCTCGAACAGCTCGTAGCCCATGGTCTTCTTGCCCTCGACCCGGTACGGCTCCTTCAACGTGGAGAGGTCGAACCAGCCGTGTTCGGTCACGCCCGCGGCCACCCGCGCCGCCGCGTCGGTGATCAGCCCGTCCACCAGCTCGAGCTCGGCGCCCAGGCCGGCGATCTCCTCGACGATGGCGCGCGGCGTGTCCCTCGGGACGACGACGTGCGCGGCGAGCCCCGCGGCGGCGGCGTAGGCGGCGGCGGCGGAGCCGGCGTTGCCGGCGGAGGGAATGGCGACGTCGCGCGCGCCCAGCTCCCACGCCCGGGCGACCGCCACGGCGAGGCCGCGCGCCTTGAAGCTGCCGGTGGGGTTCCGGCCCTCGTCCTTGATCCACAGCCGCTCGAGGCCGAGCGCGTCCGCGAGCCGCGGCGCCCCGAGCAGCGGCGTGAACCCCTCGCCCAGCGTGAGGCGGCGGTCCGGCCGGCGGACCGGGAGCACCTCCGCGTAGCGCCAGATGTCCGCCCGCCGGCCCCGCAGGTCGGCCGGGCGGAAGAGCGGGCGCAGGCGGTCCAGGTCATAGCGCGCGTAGAGCGGCAGGGAGCAGCACGGCGAGACGCGCCAGAGCCGTTCGGTCTCGTAGGTCCGCCCGCAGCGGGTGCACTCGAGGTACGCCGCGCCGGGGGAAGACACGGGGATCGACATCGTCGTCCTGGACTCTCCTCCGGGGTCAACCACAGCGCCGACACACGCGGCGCGGGGGCAAGATGCGGCTGCGGGGCGGATCGGTACAGGGGCGAGCCGTCACTGCGGCCGGCGGCGCCGCCGGCCCCGCCACCGCCGCGCCGGTCAACAGCGGACGCACCGGCGCCGGGGAAACGCCCGGCTCCGCCGTCACGGCGCCCCCGCGTCGCTCATCCGCTTGCCGGGCCGGCCGTAGTGGTCGCCGCCGATGGGGCGGGCCTGGCGGAAGGCGGCGTGCAGCGCGCGCTCGTCCATCTGCGCCAAGCCGTCGGCGGGGATGACGACGCGCCGCGGCGGACGGAGCCCGTCCAGGGCGCGGAACTCGAGGACATCGTTCCCGTTTCCAGCCGCGTCGCCAGCCCCGGCTCCGCCGCCGGCGATCACCCGCGCCTCCCACGCGCAGCCCTCCGCCTCGATGCGGCGCCACATGATCCCTCCTCCACTGCCATCGCGCGGGGCGCCGGCACCGGCCGGCGCCCCCGTGCGAGCACTGCGCTCACGCCGGCGCGCAACACCGTCCCCGCGGAGCCGTGTGCGCGCCGCGCTCATCGAGCGAGGCAGACGCCGGGCCACGGGCGGCGGCCGCGCGCCGACCACGCGGTTCCCCATGCTGCACAGCGCAGTTGCCGCAGGCCGCAGCGCTCGCCATGATGCCTCTTCCCCGGCGTCGGCGGATGCGGCCCCACGGCGGGCGGGGCCCCGGCAACCCTCCGCGGCACGCGCGGCGTCGAAGCATCGGACGAGGGGGACGGGACGATGACCGAAGCGGAACTGATCGAGCGGGCCCGGCGCGGCGAAGACAGCGCGATCCGGGCGCTGTACCGCCGACACGCGCCGCGCGTGTACGCCACCATCCGCCGGCTCGCAGGCGACGACAGCCTGGCCGAGGACTGGGCCCAGGAGGCGTGGGTCCGGGCGATCCGCGCGCTGCCGACGTTTCGCGGCGACTCGAAGTTCTCGACGTGGCTGCACCGGATCGCCGTGAACAGCGCGCTGCACGGCCGGCGCGCACGGCTGCGCCGGACCAAGTGTGAGGCGCCGCTGCCCGTCACCTTGCCGGTCGGCCCGACCGGCGAGCGGACGCTGCTGCGCCTCCAGCTCGAGCGCGCGCTGGAACGGCTGCCGGAACGGATGCGGCAGGTGCTGGTGCTGCACGACGTCGAGGGGTACACCCATGATGAGATCGGCGAGGTGTTGGGCGTGAACCCGGGCACTTCGAAGAGTCAGTTGTTCAAGGCGCGGGCACGGATGCGGGAGCTGCTGCGGGCGGCATCCGAGCCCGCAGTGCAGGAGGGCGTATGGAGCACCTGAGTCTCGAAGCGCTCGCACGTTTGGTGGATGAGCCCGCCGAGCCAGCGGAGGCGGCGCACCTGGAGGTGTGTGCAGAGTGCCGTGCGGAGCTGGATGCACTCCGCGAGCAGACCAGCGAGCTCGCACACCTGCCGGATCTGGAGCCGCCGCCGGACATCTGGCCCGCGATCGAGGCGTGCCTGCGGGAGGAGGGCCTGCTGCGCGCGCCGCGCCGGGCCAGCGGCTCCGTGTGGCTCCGCCTCGCCGCGGCGCTCGCGCTGTTCCTCGCCGGCGGCGTGGTCGGGTTCGCGGTGCGGGGCGCAGCGCAGGACGAGCCGTTCGATGCCGAGTCCATCACGACGCGGATCGCGACCGCGGCGGACGCGGAGGAGGTGGCTCGGCTGCTGGAAGAGACCCGGGCCGCGTACTTCGCCGCGCTGAACCGGTACGCGGAGTTCTCGGAGCCCGTCGGGACCGGCGACCTCATCACGCGCGCGGTGGCGCTCGAGGGCATCCTCTTCACCACGAGGGCCGCGCTGGCGCAGGCGCCGGCCGACCCGGTGATCAACGGCTATCACCTCTCCGCGCTGGCGCAGCACGAGTCTACGCTCCGGCAGATCGCCTTCGACCCGGCGGAACCGTGGTACTGACGGGCTGGCAGTCGGAACCGGTCGTGACGAGGTCCATGGAGCAGACGCGACGGAGGGGAGTGGGCCTGCGTAGGGCGGCCTGCGGAGCCGCGGCGCTCCTGTCTGTGGTGCTCGCGCTTCCCTCCGCGGGCGCGGCGCAATCGCGCCAGCCGCCGCAGCCCCCTGCTGTTGCCGCGCCCGAAGGATACTTCGGGGTTCCGGGAGGCGGCTGGCTGGGCGTGGGCGTCCAGACCCGTTTCACAGGCGGGCCCGGCGCCCTCTCCGAACAGGTGGTGATCACGCGGGTCGAGCCGGGGTCGCCCGCGGCCCGGGCCGGCCTGCGCCGCGGCGATGCGGTCCTCGAGATCAACGGCCAGCCGGCCGTCGCCGCGGTGTTCCATGCGCTGCCGTTCACCCTGAACGCGGGGGACACGGTCAGGCTGCTCGTGCGGCGCCAGGACCGTGACCGGCGCGTCGTCGTCGTCGCCGGTGAGAGGCCGGGGCGCTATGCGCTGGAGCGGGTCACCCCGGCGGACACGCTGAGGTGGTTGACCCTCGAGCTGATCGACTCCGCCCGCGCCGCGGCGCTGTCCGCCATCCAGCAACTGCGGCTCGCCGTGGACTCGGTCCGGCGCGAGCAAAGGGCGCTGCCGGCGGCAGCAGCGCGCCGCGGCCGTGCGGTGCCGGAGCTGCGCGACTCCATCGCCCAGCTCCGGGTCATGATCGCGGACATGGAAGGCCGCCTCCGCACGGCGCCGCCGCCGCTCCAGCCCGAATCGGCCATCGCCTTCTGGTCTGCCGACCCTCCGATCGCTGTCGAGAGGCCGTTCGCCGACGCGCAGCGGCTGAGGCGCGTCATGGCCCTCCGGCCGCCGGACCTCCAGTTCATCCACATGCTCGGCGAACGCGGCGTCGCGGGCGCGGAGTTCGTGGAGCTGAATCCGGGGCTCGCGCAGTACTTCGCCGGCGCGACGGAAGGGGTGCTGACGCTGCGGGTGGCGCCTGCGACGCCGGCGGCGCGGGCGCGGCTCGAGCCCGGCGACGTGATCGTGTCGGTCGAAGGCCGGCCCGTGCGGAGCGTCGGCGAGCTGCGCGCGGCGCTGCGGGAGGCGAGCGCGTCGCGGCCGCAGGGAGTCCGCCTCGGGGTGGTGCGCAGGGGCGAGCGGCAGGAACTGGTGTTGCAGGCGGACCAGCGGCTCTAGCCGGAGTCGGACGGTCGCGCCGGGAAGCGAACCGCCGAATGGCCGGTCCCCAGGATCCCCGCAGGATCCCCGGAAGATCATCACGCCCGCCTCTCTCGCCGTGGCGCCCGAGCTGCTCGGGCTGCCGCTGGCGTCTCCGTGGCGGCGCGCAGCCGCGATGCTGCTGGATCTCATCGCCGTCGCCCTGCTCTCGAACGCGGGCGGCGTCTTCTTCGGCATCGTGGCCGCGGTCGCGCTGTTCCGCGTGTCCGCGCGGCGGGCCGAGGGCCGGCCGCGACGCTGGGCGCGGGGAGCGCTGCGGCTCTCCGGGGCGCTGGTCCTGTTCGCCGCCGTCGTTGCCGGCTGGGGGTTCTGGGAGGACGACGACCAGGCGTGGTCCGGGGCGTGGGTCGAGCCGCCCGGCGGAGGCGCGGCCGTCTCTCTGGCCGGCCTGGGGCTCGGGCCGGGCGAGCTGGCGGCGCCGAGGGAGGCGAGGACGCTCAGATCATCCGGGCGTTGCGTCAGGCCTTCGGCGTCGTGGCCGCCCCAGCGACGGCCCCGACCGTGGACTCGCTCGCCCGCCCCTACAACGCCGCGTCGGAGGCGGGGGACAGCGCCGCCGCGGCGGCCCTCCGGACGCGGCTCGGCGCGGAGCTCTCGGCGGACGAGATCGCCGCGTTGCGCCGGCAGACCGCGCGGTTGCGCCAGGCGAACGCTGCGCTCGAGGGCGAGATCGAAGCGCTGCGCGAGCGCTCGGCGTTCCGGCAAGCGTTCGCCGTCGTCGTGGCTGAGGTGGGGCTCGGCGTCGGGTGACTGGGCCTCTACTTCACCGCGTCGGCGGCGCTGTGGCGGGGCCAGACGCTGGGCCCAGCGGCTGCTGGGCATCCGCGTCATCCGCCTGGACGGCAAGCCGGTGGGCTGGTGGCTGGCGCTGGAGCGTTTCGGCGGCTACACGGCCGGGCTGTTCACCGGGCTGCTGGGCTTCGCGCAGATCTTCTGGGACCGCAACCGCCAGGGCATCCACGACAAGAGCACGGAGACGGTGGTCATCCGTGTCACCTCACGCGGCGCGCCGGAGCAGGCGGGCCGCGGCGGCCAGGCCGCTGCGCACGGCGCCTTCCACGGTGGGTGAGACGAGGTAATCCCCGGCCAGCGCCAGCCGCTCGGGCAGCCGTGCCTCGTCGAATCTCCGTAGGTGCTCGAGGTAACCCGGGTAGAACTGGACGCTCCCGTCCGGGAACCGGTACACCCGTGCGCGCGTGACCCGTGCGCCGATGCCCGGCAGCGCCTGCTCCAGGGCCGGGAGCAGGAGGTCCGCCACGGCGCCGGGTTCCAGCTCCGCCACCCGGGGCGCGATCTCGGGCGCCGGGTAGAGCACGAGCAGTCCGCCCTCCGGCACCAGCCCGGGCGTCTTTCGCTCGAGCGCGCACACGGCCACCAGCCGTTCACCCGGCGGCGTGTTCCGCGGGAACGAGAGGCCGAACCAGTCGCCGGGAGCCGGTCGGTCCAACCGGAGCGCGAGGGTCGCGGTGGGCCGCGTCCGCACCCCGGCGAGCCAGCCGCGGGTCTGCTCATCGAGCCCGCCGATCCTCGCCGCCTCCGCGGCGGGCACGGCCAAGACGACCGCGTCGTGCCGGGCGGTGTCGCCGCCCTCGAACCGGAGCTCGACGCCGTCGGCACGCGCCGTCACCAGATCCACCTGCTGCGGGGCCACCAGTCGGCCGCCCCGCGCCTCGATGGCCTGCGCGATCGCCCGGGCGAGCTCACCCACGCCGCCCCTCACCGCGTGCACGGTGAGGTCGATCCCCGCCCGGGCGAGGGCGTGGTAGAACGGCGCGGAGGTCTCTTCGGGCAGGGCCGTGTAGTAGGTCGCGAGGGTGGAGTAGGCGAGGAGTTCGACGAAGTCGTCGCCCAGCGCGCGGCGACCCCACTCCGCGATGGACTCGCGGTCATCGAGGCCGACGGCGGTGCGCGCCGGGTCGTTCACGTCCAGCGCGGACTGGCGAGTGAGGAACGGCAGGTAGCGGGCGGCGAGCCGGAGCTTGAGGCCCGTGGGCAGCGCGCCGGAAGCCGCCATGCTGGCAACGGAGCCGTACGTCAGGCCGTGGGCGCGCCCGCCGCGCCAGAGCGCGTCCCTGCCCGGCGAACGGACCAGCAACCCGGACGCACCCACTTCCGCCGCGAGCCGGAACGTCTCCCGGTAATAGGAGCCGAGGAGCTGCACACCCGGGTCCACACGCGCGCCGTCCAGCTCGTCCGTGCGCACTGCCCCGCCGGGCGTCCGCCGGCGCTCGTACAGTGTGACCCGTGCGCCGGCCGCCGCCAGCGCCCACCCGGCGGCCAGCCCGGCCGGGCCCGCGCCCACCACCGCGACGTCGAACGCCATTCCGCTCAGACGCGAACGGTCTCGGCCACGGCCGGCTCTTCCACCGAGGGCACCTCGCCGTTGAGCGGCACGCGCACGGTGAAGGTGCTGCCCTGCCCCGGCACGCTCTCGACGGAGACCTCGCCCCCCAGCATCCGGCACAGGCGGCGCGTGACGCTCAACCCGAGACCCGTCCCGCTGGCGCGCCTGGAGGCCGACTGCTCGACCTGCCAGAACGCTTCGAAGATGCGCTCCTGGTGCTCGGGCGGGATGCCGATCCCCGTGTCCCGGACGCGGAACACCGCCCACGGTCCCTCCACCGCCACCGACAGCACCACCTCCCCCCGCTCGGTGAACTTCACGGCGTTGGACAGCAGGTTCAGCAGGATCTGCCTCACCTTGGGCGGATCCGTCCGGGCGAGGCACGGCTCGGCGAGCCCCTCCACCCGGAACCCGAGCCCGCGGTCCAGCGCCACGGGCCGGATCAGCGCCGCCGCATCGTCCACGAGCGCGCCCAGGTCCACCGTCTCGAGGCGCACCTTCTCTCGCCCCGCTTCCATGCGCGAGAAGCTCAGGATCTCGTCAATGAGCTGGAGCAGGTGCAGCGCGCTCGCGAGCACGTGGCCGAGCTGGTCCCGTTGGTCCTGCGTGAGCGGCCCGGCGATCTCCGCTTCCAGCAGGTCCGTGCACGCCACGATGGTGGAGAGCGGCGTCTTGAGCTCGTGCGACATCACCGCGAGGAAGTCCGACTTGGCCTTGCTCGCGGCCAACGCCGCCTCGTACAGGCGGGCGTTCTCCACCGCCAACGCCGCACGCCGCGCGAGCTCCTCCGCCAGCTCGAGGTCCTCCGGACCGTACCGCCGCCGTGGGTCCGAACTCACCAGCGTGATGGCCCCGAACACCTCGCCGTGCGAGACCAGCGGCACCACCATCGCGGAGCACGGGTCCAGTGCCTCGCCGATCCGCTCCAGCTCCGGACCGCCGCCGACCTCCGCAGCCCACCTCTCCGGCACCTCCGCGATCAACGCCGGCGCCTGGTCGCGCATCACCCGCGCGACGTAACCCGCGGGGTCATCCGCGACCGGCGCCAGGCGCCGCTCCAGCTCCCAGAGCAGCGCCTCCTTCTCCGGATCCGCGTGCGCCACCGCGACCTGCCGGATCACGCCGTCCTCGCCCCGGACGTGGATCATGCAGTAGTCCGCGAGATCGGGCACCGTCAACACGGCCAGGTTCGCGAGGGTCACCTCGTGGTCGAGCGACGCGGACAGCGCGCGGCTCGCCTCCGCCAGGAACCTCCAGCGGCGCTCCGCCGCCTCCGCCTCCGCCCGCGCCACCCGGTCCCGGTCCCGCAGCCGGTCGAACCGCGTCTTGACGTGCGCCGAGACCAGCGCCGCCAGCGGCGCCGCCACCGCGATGAGGAGCCACTGCTCCCGGGCGCTCGGCGACACGGGCGCCGCCGGCGCGGTCAGCCGGTAGGTGTAGTAGGCCACCAGAATGGCGGCGGCGAGCAGACCCGAGCGCACCCCGCCCAGGAAAGCGGAGTAGGCGGCGACGACCACCAGGAACGCACCGAGGTCCGGTGCCGCATCGGACGCGGCGAACCGGACCTCGAGCAGCAGCACCGCCGCCAGCATGATCAGCGGCCCGCCCACCAGCGGCCACGCCCCCCGCACCGCATCCACCCAGCGCGGCGAGCCGCCAGCCGCCGTGGTCACGGGCCGACGGACACCGGCCAGTCTCCCGCCCCCGGTCGCCCCGAGGCCTCCGTTGCGCTCCCCGTCGCTCCTCCCCGATACCTGTCCGGCCTGCGTCGTGCTCGCCATTCCTGCTCCTCGGCGTGCTCGGGCGAGACCCCGCCGCCTGTCCGCACCGACCCGCCCAAAGGCCACGGCCGCACCCGTGCGTTCACCCGGGCCGAACGGGAGCCCGCTTCCGGGGCGCGCCGCTGCGGGCTGTCACGCCGCTTCAGGGCCCATCAAACTGCGGTTGGAGCGTATGAGGATCAAGAGAGCCGGCCGGAGGGACGCGAGTCCGGCCCGCCCGGTGCGGTCCCGGGTCATGGCCACGGACCAGCGGCGGCGACAGGCCCTGGTCCGTGGCATCGGCGGGCCGCGAGCCGGCGCGGTCGCGGGCGGGGCTCCGTGGCCGCCGCAGGCCCGCCACCCGCCACCGCGACCGTCCGCGATGCCGCGGCCCTCGCCCCGAACCGGGCCCTCGCCGCCCGAACGCCGGCCTCACTCCCAGAACAGGAACCGCACCCCGCCCACCTTCCGCCGCTCCACCTCGAGCCGGAACGGCAGCTCCACGATCTCCGATCGGTCTGCCACGCGGACGGGAACCACGATGCGGTACTCGCAACCGTCGCACAGCGTGACCAGCGGCTCGTCCACGGCGATGGTGCGGAGCGACTCCGGGATCAGCGTCCGCGTGACCGCGCCGCCCGCCTCCACCCGCTGGGGGGACGCGGACGCGGGGCCCTGCCCCTCCCCGGCCTCCCGCTCGATGCCGCCGGCCTCCACGAGGCCGACCGTCACGCCGTCCGGAAGCCGGATCCGCGCTTCCGACCACAGGACCTCCACCCCGTCCCGCCGCAGGTTCTCGACCCGGATCCGGGTGAAGAGCTGGTAACGACCCCGCTCCACCGCCCACCCCGAACGCTCGATCACGTACGGGAACTCGGCCGGCGGCCCCGCGGAGACGCGGACGCCGGCCCGCTCCACCACGACCCGCTCCGCCTCCTCCCGTTCGCCCGCGGCCCGCGCCCGGTAGTTCCAATGGACCGTGCTGAAGCAGGACCCGACCGCCGCGGCGAGCACCAGCGCCATCGGGCCCACAGCCGCCCGACACCACCGCATCACACCCTCCCCGCCCCGTTCGGCACAGCCGCGCGCCGGCGCGCCGCCGCCCGCACCGCCGCACGACGAGCGGCCCCAGCTCGCCGGCCCCCACCGGCCGGCCGTGCACGTTCCGCGCCCGCTCCCCGAAAAGAAAAGGCCGCGAGACGCGCTCGCGGCCCCTCACCGTTCCAGCGCCGTGCCGGACGCTCCGATCACGCGGGGGACGGCTTCAAACGCCCGAACGGCAGCGCAGGAACCGGACGGACCTTGCCCCCCCAGATGAATGCGGAAATGACCGGACGCCGGGGCGGCTCCGTACCACCCTGGATCACGATCCCCGGCGGGTCCTCGCAGCCGTTCCCGACTTCGGGAATCTCCCGCTCTGCCATGCACCACTCCGTGCTGCAGTCAACAGCGCGGCCGTCGTCGGCGACGACCGCGCTCCTCGACAGGTGGCACGGCGCGTTCCAGATCCGGCGCTGTCTGCTTAACGATTGTCACGAAACGACTTGTACCCTCCCTTGGCCCGCGCGCCTCCCGGCCGGGTGTACCCGCCAGAGGGCACCTTGCGTGTCAAGATGACACAGGGGGATCGCCCGGCGACCCGCGGCGGCGGCGCCGCAGCCAGGCGCGGTAGCTCGGCAGCCCGAGGCGCCGGACGATCAGGGCGTCCACGGCGTCCCGGAGGAGGATCTCCGTGAGGGGGTACTGCTCGTCCTCGCTCGTGAAGAGCGCCCGGACGGCCTCGTCCGCGAGCTGCAGCAGCTCGTCCCGCGGCAGGCGGGCCTTGTACTCTTCGATCTGCTCCTCGATCCAGGCGAGGTAGAGCTGGCGAGGCGAGGCGTGGGAGTCGGCCATCGACCATCACAGTATTCGGCGTCGGGAGTGCCGACAAGGCGGCGGGCGCTCCGGCACAGCGGGACGCGGCGGCGCGGCTCCGAAGCCGCCCTGTCGCGGGCTCAGCTCGCGGCGGGGCGCACGGCCTGGCGGCAGCGGTCACACAGGTCCGGGCCCTTCGCGTCCGTGTCGGCGATCGTGCTGGAGAAGTGCAGGGCGCAGCGTGGGTCCGGGCAGTGGCCGAGGCCGGCGACGTGGCCGAGCTCGTGAATGGCCTCGGTCAGCAGACGGTGGTGGAAGCGTGGGTCGCCGGGCGGTTCGCCGTTGAACTCGGGGCGGAGGCGGGTGAGGCCGATGACCGCGCAGCAGCCGTGCACCGTGGCCTGGCCGAAGACGAAGTTGAAGCCCGGAACGTAGAGGTCGCCGTCCAGTACGCCGAGGGTCCACGCGCCCGGCTCCCGCTGGCGGTTGACCAGGGCGTCGAGGATCACGTCCGCCCGGTACTGCGACCGCTCCTCGTCGTACCAGTCCGGCCGCGGCTCGATCGGCGTCGCGATGTGCGTGCGGACGTCCAGGCGGCGATCGAGCTCTGCTCGAAGCCGCTCGAGCGATCGTCTGCCGACGCCGATGGGGAGCAGTTCGACGACCTGTCGGCCGTCGGGCGCGGCGCGGCTCACTCGTCCGGGTCGTCGGGCGGCAGCCCCTGCGCGATCAAGACGGCGCGCGCCACCTCGACCATGGGCTGGTTGCGGTTCTGGCTCGCGCGCTGGAGCAGCCGGTACGCCTCCGGCTCGCTGAAGTGCCGGACGGCCATCAGGACCCGCTTGGCCTGCTCGATCACCGCCCGGTTTTCGAGCTTGCGCTCCAGCGTGAGCGCCTCTTCGGTGAAGCTGCGCCACTCCAGGAAGCGCGAGCGTGCAACGGAGATCGCCGGTGGCAGGTCATCGATGGAGACGGGCTTGACGAGGAAGTGGAAGACCGGTGCGTCCACCGCGTGGGAGATGGTTTCCGAGTCGCTGTACCCCGTCAGCACGATGATCGGCACGGGCCGGACCGCGAAGATGCGGCGCGCGGCCTCGAGGCCCGAGAGCCCGGGCATGCGGATGTCGAGGATGGCGAGGTCCACCGGGTGTTCCCGGGCGAGTTCCACCGCCGCGCTGCCGTCGGCCGCGGGTCCGATGACCTGGTGGCCGAGGGTTTCGAGCTGAGCGCGGAGGGCGAGCGCGTTGAGCGGCTCGTCCTCGGCGAGGAGTACCTTGAGGGTCGGGGCCATGAGTGGCGCTCCGCGGAGGTCTGCGCAGCGGATGGATAACGATGCAATAATCGGACCTGTGCCCCAAGAAGCGGGGGGAGGTCAGCGGACGGATTCGGTCTCAACGGCGCCACTTCGCGGCACCCACCGCGATCCGATCCGGCCTCGATGGCGTCTCAGCGGCAGGAAGAGGTCTCTACCGGACCGCCTCTTCGCGAGCGGCGTCCCGTACGACGAGGGCGGTGAACCCGGCGGCGCGGAGGCGGGCGACGAGGGCGTCGGCTTCGGCGGCGGTGGCGAAGCGGCCGATGCGGACGTGGATGAGGGAGCTGCCGGGGAGGCGGACGAGGCGCGGTTCGAACCCGGCGCGGCGGAGCTGCGCCGCGAGGGTTTGGGCGCCGCTCTCTTCGCGGAAGGCGCCGGCCTGGGCGGCGAACGTACGAGTGGTACCGGCGTTCGTCTCGGGCCGGTCGGCGGCGGTCCGTGTGGGCGGCGGGGTCTGGCGGGTGGCGGAGGGCCGTGGGTCGGTGATGCGGCGGCAGCTCGCCACCTGCTCGCTGCGGATGAGGGCGGCCAGGTCCGGGCCGACGCCCTGGCTCTCGGCGGCCTGATTGGCGGCCTCGCAGGCGGCGTCGGTGCGGCCCGCGAGCCGTCGGGCGCGGGCCAGCCAGAGCAGGCCGACGGCGCGGTCCGGGCTGTTGGGGTGGTCCGTGGCCAGGCGTTCGAGGTACGTCGCCGCCCGTTCCGCCTGTCCTGACGCGAGCAGGCCCTGACCCAGGCGGAGGAGCGCCACGGCGGCCTCCGGGGAGGACGGGTGGCCGAGGGCGAGGGCGAGGTAGTCGCGCTCGGCCTCGGCGGCATGGGTGGCGAGGCGGGCGCGGAGGAGCAGGGCCCGCGGGCGCCCGGTGCGGAGGATGTCCGGGCTCGCGGCGGGCTCTTCGCGCCACCAGCGCTCCACGATCTCGCGGGCGGCGGCGTACTCGCCCCGGGCGATGAGCTCCTCTGCCCGATCCAGGGAGGGCGGCTGGGCGGCGGCCGGCGCGGCCACGAGGCCGCCGGCGAGCAGGAGCGTGGCGATCCTCGGCGAGGTGCGTCGCCTCATGCGGCCTGTGCGGCGGCCCGCGCCTCAAGGCGCAGGAGCAGTTCGTCCAGGACTTGCCGGTCCGAGAGTCCCGCGGATTTGAGCAGCCGGTCCGCCCGCAGAAGGTCCTCGAGGGCGGCGTCCAGGAGCCGGAGCGTCCAGCCCCGGGCCTGCCGCGCGAGCTGCGGAGCCAGCCAGCGCTGCTGCGGCGGCAGCTCGGCCCGGAGCGCGGCCTCGCCGCCCGCGGCGGCCAGCGCGAGTCGCAGGAACTGGGTGCCGAGGCCGATGATGAGGCCCACGCCCGACTCGCCGCCGTCCAGCAGTACGGGCAGTGTGGCGCGGGCCTCGGCGAAGCGGCGGCTGCCCACCAGGTCGAACCACCTCCACCGGTCCTGGCGCTCGATGCGCCCGGTCACCGCGCGGACGTCCTCGACGCCGATGCGTTTGCGGCCGCCCGCGTCCGCGTAGTCGCAGAGCTTGCGCAGCTCGGCCATGAGCACGCCCATGTCGGGGCCGATGGCCGCGGCGAGCTCCCGCGCCGCCTCTCCGTCCAGCTCGAAGCCGAGCCCCGCCGCACGTTCGATGAGCACACCCGGCGCGTCCTGGGGCGAGACGGCGGGGAACTCGACGGCGGTCGCGCGCTTGCGGAGCAGGTCGTAGAACTGCGCCTTGCTCTGCTCGGGGATCGTCGCCACCAGGACCAGGGCGAGGCCGGGGACCGGCCGTTCCAGGGCGGCCTCGATCACGCTGCGCGTCCGTGCGGACGTGGCCAGCGCCTGCGCCTCGCGGACCAGCACCACCCGCCACTCCGCCATGAGCGGCGGCGTCGCGATGGCGGAAGCGAGGGCTTCCGCATCGACCTCGGTGCCACGGAGCTGGTCGAAGTTGAAGTCGCGGGTGGCCGGGTCGAGGTGGGCGGCGAGGAGCTCCGCCACCGCCTCTTCCTTGCTGTGCTCGTCCTGGCCGAAGAGGAAGTAGACGCCGCCGCGGCGGCCGGCTGCGAGCTCGCGGCTCAGGGCTTCGCGGCCGAGCACCGGCATGGCGACGCCCTCACTCGCGCCCGAGCGTTCCGGCGGGCGCCGCGGCGCCGACCGTGTGTGCACGCACGGCGCCGTAATCCGGATGGTCCACGATGAGAGGAGAATACGGACCCGGAGGAGGCACGAACGGCGGGGCGCTCAGCTCGGCCATCGGCCAGCCGCTGCCGGCTTCCGGGATGGGCGCCCCCCACCACCACCGCTGCGCGTCGGCTGCATCCTCCGCCTCCCGCGCCCGTCGCTGGTCCGGCCACGCGGCCTGGAGCGAGAACGCGGCGGGCGCCGGGGCACGCACGGTGCCGCCCGGCGCCCGGGCCTGGATCGCAGGCAGGTCGATGGTCAACGGCTCCTCGCGGAGGAGCGGGCTCCAGGCGATCGCGGCGAGCATCCCCGCGATCGCGAGGGCGACGACGGCGCTGGCCCCGGACGCGCGCTCGTCCACCCGCTCGTCCCGGACGTGGAACAGCCGGTGCTGGAGCCGCGGCTCGAAGTCCGGCGACGGCTCCACCACCGGCAGCTCACGGACCAGCTCGAGGCCCCGCCGCACGACCCGGTCATACCGCGCACACGACGCGCACCCGACCAGGTGATGGTGCATGCGCGCCGCCTCCACCGGGTCGAGCATTTCGTCGAGGTAGTCGGAATAACGGGCCAGAAACTCCTGGCAGGTCATCGGGACTCCGGGTCCAACCCACAGCCGCGCCGCGGCCGACCAGCGACGCTCCGTCCTACTACCCGGCTCCGAGCCGGTTCCCGTGTCGGCGGGTCTGTTCTACTGGCCACAGCGCACGGAGGTTCCCCCGACCGCCCCGGCGCCCCTACCCCGACGCGAAAGGGCCGGGATCACTCCCGGCCCTTCGAGCCGTCACCCGCACCCCGCCGGGTGCGCACCCCCAACCCGGATGGACGGCTAATCCAACATGGGCCCGATGATCTGCGCGAAGTTGTTCCGGGCCCGGTTCAACCGGCTCTTCACCGTGCCGAGGTTCACGCCGGTGATCTCCGAGATCTCCTCGTACGTCTTGCCCTCCATCTCGCGCAAGACGAACACGACCCGGTGATGCTCCGGCAACTGCGCCACCGCCCGCTCCACCATCTCCCGCAGATGCCGCTTGCGATAGAGATCATCCGGCCGGTACGTGTTGTCCTCCCACTCCAGCGGCCGGTGGTCCGCCTCCCAGTTCTTCTTGATCGTCTGGAACAACACCAGCGGGTTCCGCGAGCGGTTCCGCAGCTCGTTCTTCGCCAGGTTGCTCGCGATCGTGTAGACCCAGGTCGAGAACTTCTTCGACTGGTCGAACCTGTGGAGATGTCGGTACACCCGGACGAACGTCTCCTGCACCAGGTCCTCGGCTCGGTCGCGGTCCCCGATCGTCCGATAAATGAAATTCAACAGTCGGACCTGATACCGCTCGACCAGCTCGCCGAACGCCCGCTTCTCGCCCGCGAGGAACTGTGCGACCAGGCTGCTGTCATCCAGCTCCTTCAAGGACTGCGGCCGCGGCCGGACCTGGCTCTTGGCGGCACGCCTCATGACGTCGATCATCGCTTCCCCCAATCGGGCAAGAGGGCGGTGACCTCCGGCCCCGCCACGTCGCTCGGGCCCGCGGGTCACCGGGTGGGGCGGCTCGGGTGCAGGTTCCGTACCATGCGTCCCCTCGCCGTCCGGGCACGTGCCCGCTCCGCAAGTCACAGTGGAACCGAAACTTATGATAGCGACGCCCCCGGCCGTCCGCAAACCCCCTGTCCACAAAGGTGGACAGGGGACGCGAGAAAGTGGACACTCGCCGGGGCGCGGGGGGTCAGCACGCGCCACCCAGGGCGAAGCTGGCCGCGTACAGCAGCGTGCAGACAGTCTTGGCGTCCGTGATCTCGCCGGCGCGGATGCGGGCCAGCGCGTCCCCCAGGGTGAGCACCACGGGCTCGAGGAACTCGTCGTGGTCGAGGGAGGCGTTGCCCTCGCTGAGGTCGAGGGCGAGGAACAGGTGGATCCGCTCGTCGCAGAAGCCGGGCGTCGTGTAGATGGTGGTGAGCGGGACGAGGCGGCCGGCGACGAGGCCGGTCTCCTCCTCCAGCTCCCGGCGGGCGCAGAGCTCCCAGTCCTCTCCGGGGCGCTCCGGCCGACCCGCCGGCACCTCGAGCAGTTCGCCGCCGGACGCGTAGCGGTACTGGCGGACGAGCATGATGCGTGGGTCGGGCGCGGACGGGTCGTCGAGCACCGGGAGGACGGCCGCGGCGCCGGAGTGCCGGATGAACTCGAGCTGGCCGGTCGAGCCGTCCGGGAAGCGGACGGTGTCGACGGAGAGGTCCACGATGCGCCCCCGGTAGACCGGGCGCCGGGAAACGAGCCCCGGCGGGGGCGGGACACGGGGTTCCTGGTTCATTCTCCTGGGCTGTCCGGGTGTTCGGGGGTCCGTCGGCCGCCGTTGTCGTCGCGCCGCTCCGCCGTGCGCTGGGCGCCGTGAGCCGGGTCCGGCGTCCAGGCTCGTCCTCACTCGACGCGGTGGACCTCCACCGGCCCCACGCCGAGGGTGCGCAGCGGCTCGGTGATCTGCTCGGCGTCGCCAACCACGACGATGGCCAGGCGGTCGCTGCGCAGGTGGGTGCGCGCGACGCGAAGCACGTCATCCGCCGTGACGGTGGCGAGCCGGGCCCGATAGTCCTGGAAATAGGTGTCCGGCAGGTCGAAGACGACGATGTCGGCGATGCGTGCGGCGATCTGCTCCGTGGTCTGGAGTTCCAGCGGAAGGATGCCGGCGAGGTAGTCCCGTGCGGCGGCCGTCTCTTCCTCCGTCGCGCCCATGTCCCGGAGCAGCCTGATCTCTTTCAGCGCTTCCTCGACCGCCCGCGCCGTGACGTCCGTGGCCACGGCGACCTGCACGATGAACGGGCCTGGTTTGCGGCGGAAAGCGAAGCCGCTCCGGGCGCCGTACGTGAAGCCGTGGCGCTCCCGGAGGCTGAGGTTGAGGCGGCTGGTGAAGGCGCCGCCCAGGATGGTGTTCATCACCAGGAGCGGGAAGTAGTCCGGGTGATGGCGCTCCACGCCGACGTCGCCGATGCGGATCTCGGATTGCACGGAGCCGGGCCGGTCCACGACGAAGATGGTGGTCTCGTGGACCGCGCGCACGACGTCGAAGTCGGTCCTGGGCGCCACGCCCCTCGGCCAGTCGCCGAAGTAGAGACGCGCGAGCCTCTCGGCCTCGTCGATGTCAACGGCGCCAACGAGGATCAGCGATGAGGCGTTGGGCACATAACGCGCGCGGTAGAACGCTTCGACGTCGTCGCGCGTCAGCGTCTCGACGCTGGCGGTCGTGCCGATGAGCGGCCGTGCGTACGGCACCTCCGGCGCGAAGATGAAGCGGGCGGCCATGTCGCTGGCCAGCGCCCGCGGCTCCTTGCGGCGCTGGAGGATGTGGGCGAGTTGCTCGTCCCGCAGGCGCGCCACCTCGCGCTCCGGGAAGGCGGGCGAACGGACGACCTCGGCGAACAGCTCGAGCGCGGGCTCGAGCCGCCCGGCGGGCACCGTGATCTCGAACGACGAAGCGTCCCACGTGGTCTCGACTTCGAACTCGACGCCGAGGCGCTCGAACGCCCAGGCGATCTCCCCGGCGGAGCGCGTCCGTGTTCCGGTCTCGAGCGCGAGCGCGGTCAGGTTGGCGAGCCCCGCCTTGCCCGCGGGGTCGGCGGCCGCGCCGGCGTCCACCACGAGCAAGGCGGTGACCAGCGGCAGGTCGCCCGCGCGCGCCGCGATGACGTTGAATCCGTTGGCGAGCTGCCGCCGCTCCAGCCGGGGGAAGGCGAACGGGCGGATCGGCCCCGGCTCGGGTGGCTGCGTCCGGTCCGGCACGCTCACGAGCCCCTCCTTCCATCCCGCGGCACGTACTGGAGCGTGGCGCGGTTCTCCTCGATGATCCGGGCCTCGGCGAACTCCCTCACGGCCTGGGGTGTCACCGCCCGCACGCGGTCCAGCTCCGTGTTGATGCGGTCCGGGTCGTCGAACAGCATGGTGAACATGGAGAGCAGGTCGGCGCGCTCGTCCACGCGCTGGAGATCCGAGAGGTGACGGACCTCGATGAGGTGGATCGCGCGCTCGACGTCTGCGGCGTCCACGTCGCGCAACCCGGCGAGCTCCCGGTCGAGCGCCGCCTCCAGCGCATCCGCCGTCACGCCGGGCCGCGCCGTGGCCCAGATCACCAGCATCGCCGCGCCGACGACGAACGGGAAGGCGTACGCCGCCACGTCCTGCGCCACCCGCAGCTCACGGACCAGGCGCCGGTACAGGAGTGAGGCCTTCCCCCACGCAAGAACGTGCGCCGTGACCGCGGCCGGGTAGTACCCGGGCGTGCCGTAGGGCGGGATGCGGAACCCGATGTAGACGCGGGGCAGCGAGATGTCCTGCTCCACGACGGCCCGCACGTGCTCCCCGAGGAAGGGAGGCACCTCCGTCACCCCTGGGATCGGCGGCACGGGCGGGCCGGGCGGGATCTCGCCGAACCAGTACCGGACCCGCTCGAGCGCGTGCGCGATCTCGAAGTCGCCGCACAGCGTGAGGACCGCGTTGTTCGGCGCGTAGTACGTGCGGAAGAACTGCTCGACGTCCTCGAGGCTCGCCGCGTCCAGGTCCTCCATCGAGCCGATCACCGAGTGGTGGTACGGGTGCTCCGGCGGATACATCATCGCCTGGAGCCGCTCGTCCCAGTCGCCGTACGGCTGGTTGTCCACGCGCCAGCGCCGCTCGTTCTTCACCACGTCCCGCTGGTTGTCCAGCTTGGCCTGGGTCATCGCCGGCAGCAGCCAGCCCATGCGGTCCGACTCGAGCCACAACGCCAGGTCGAGGTAGTGCGCCGGCAGCGTCTCGAAGTAGTTGGTGCGGTCCAGCCACGTCGAGCCGTTGAGCGAGCCGCCCGCTTTCTCGATGAGGGCGAAGTGCGCCGTCTCCGGCACGTGCGCCGAGCCCTGGAACATCATGTGCTCGAAGAGGTGCGCGAAGCCCGTCCGGCCCGGACGCTCATCGCGCGACCCCACGCCGTACCAGAGGTTCACCGCCACGACGGGCGCCCGCGGCTCGCGCGAAAGGATGACGCGCAGGCCGTTGTCCAGCCGGTACCGCTCGAAAGGGATCCGTAGCACGAGCACACTCCTCGCCCCGTCTCCAGGGGCTGCGGGGGGCCGCGAGCGGCCCGCGCGGGGCGTTCCGGGCCTTCGGCGCCGTGGCGCCGCCCGCGCGAGCCGGGGGCGCAGCCCCGTGGTCGGTCTAATTGTACCTCAGGACTCCGAGCAACGCCATGTCAAAACGGGTCGGGATCCGCCACCGCCGATCACGGAGACAGGGCCGCGCCACGGTGGGACCGGATCCGGGCTCAGTCCGCGTAGGGGCGGTCCGGGTCCATGGCCGCGAGCTCCTTCAGGAAGCCCGCGATCCGCTCCGTGGCCGCCTTGAAGAAGGCAGCGCCTTTCTCCGCCGTCGCGGCGCGGGGATCGCCCACGCCGGTGTCATCGGTGACCTGCGCGAAGCGGCGGGGCGCCCAGGCCCAGCCCTCGCGGAGCGCGGCCACGCGGAACGGCCGGGCGCGGCCGGGGCCGGCCTCCGAGAGGGGCCGAACCAGCTCCGGCGTCAGGTGGAGCAGGACGCTCGTCTCCAGTTCGCCGCCGTGGTCCCCGGGCTCGTCGAAGTAGGCGCGCGGATCCACGCACGCGTACCAGTTGAGCACGCAGATGAAGAGGCGCAGGCGCGGCTGGAGCTCGCGCACCATGGCGCGGAAGTCGTTGCCGCCGTGGCCGTTCAGGATCACCAGCCTGCGAACGCCCTGGCCGTCCAGCGAGGCGGCGAGATCGGCGAGGAGCGCGGCCTGCGTGCTCGGGTTCACGTTCAGGCAGAACGGGATGTCGAGCTGGCCCGTCTGCACGCCGAACGGGACGGCGGGCAGCACCATCACGCGGACGCCCGCCTCCCAGGCGATCCTGGCGGCCTCGGCGGCCACCCGTTCGGCGTGGATCGTGTCCGTGCCGTACGGGAGGTGGGTGTTGTGTGCCTCGGTGGCGCCCCACGGGAGGATCGCCAGATCCCAGTCCGTGGCGGACACGCTCTTCCAGTTCGTTTCTCCCAGGATGTACGGCCGACCTGCCACCGGCTCCTCCGTTCGCTCCCTGCGTCTTGCCTGCCCCGTAGATTGACAATACCGGAAAACACGTCGAACCCGCTAACGGCCCGTGATCAGCGACGACGCTATGCCCCTGCGCCTCAGCGCCCGCCGATCAAGGCGGCGGCAGGGAAGATCAGGCTCTCGCGCAGCACGTAGCGCCAGCGCTGGCCGGGGACGCGGTCGATGGGGCTGTCCGGCGTAGGGGCGCGGAACGGCCGGAGGCCGGCGCGGCGCGTCAGCAGTTCGAGGCGCCGCATGTGGAACCGGTCGCTGACGACGAGGGCGGTGGTCAAGCCTTCGGCGCGCATGAGCGCGGCGGCGGCGCTGACGGACTCGGCGGAGGTCATGCCGACGCGCTCGACCATGATCGCCTCCGGCGGCACGCCGTGCTCTTCCGCGTACCGCCGGGCGACCTCGCCCTCGCTCAGGGTGTCGCCCCGGCCGACGCCGCCGGTGAAGACGATGCGGGGCGCCAGCCCCTGGCGGTAGAGCGCGATGGCGTGGTCGATCCGCGCCCTTAGGACCGGTGAGGGCCGCCCGTTGTACTGGGCTGCGCCGAGCACGAGGATGGCGTCGGCGGGTCGGATCCTGGGCGTCGCGCCCGCGAGCAGCACCAGCGCGACCGTGGCGAGCCAGAGCAGGACCGCGCACGCCGCCAGGGCGAGGACGGCCCGGAGCCAGATGGTGCCGGCCCGCGGCATGGCTCACAGCGGTCGGGCCAGCCGCTCCCGGAGCATGGAGGGCCCCACCGTGTCGAGGAGCATCTCCCGGGCGGCGTCGGAGCCGGCGTCCACGCGCTCCTCGGCTTCCTCGAGGAGCTGCAGGTCGGCCCGCTGCACCACCTGGAGGGCGCGCGCGAGGGCGGACTGCGCGGCATCGTCCCAACCGACGGCGGCGGCGGCGAGCGCGGCGACGATGTGGGCCTCCGCATCGTACTCGCGCTCCGCGGCGGCGCGGACCAGNTCCTGGGCCGCCTCTTCGAGGCGGCCGCAATCCACGTAGAGGAGGCCGAGCAACAGGCGGGTCCACGCGTCGTCGGGGTCGAGCTCCAGCGCGGTCTCCATCGCCTGGATCGCCGCCTCGACGTTGCCCATGAGGCCGTACGCCACCCCGAGCTCTCCGTGGATGGTGGCGTCATCCGGCGCGAGGTCCACGGCGGCGCGGAGGTGGGTCAGCGCCTCCTCGAAGAGCCCCTCCCGCGCGAGGTAGGCGCCGTACTGGAGGCGCACCTCCGGCAGGTCGGGCGCGGTGAGTGCGGCCAGGCGCAGCACGCTCTCGGCCTCCGGGTCGTCCAGGGCGGCGAGGCCGGAGCCGGCCAGCGCGAGCACGTGAGGGTCCGTGGGCTCCTCGGCGAGGCATTGCCGGAAGTACTCGTAGGCGATGCCGTCGTTGCCCAGCTCCCGGTGGGCGACGCCCAGCCAGCACAGCAGGTACGGATCGTTCGGCGATTCCTTCAGGGCGCGGCCGAGCAGGTCCGTCATCTCGACCCACCGCCCTTCGTCCCCCAGCGCGAGGGCTTCGTGGAGGACTTGTTCGACATCGGCCATCGTGCACGACTCCCTTGCCACCGGACCCCGTTGCGCTGCGCTCAGGCGCCGAAGCGTGCGAGCCGGCCCGCGTGCGCGAGCGCGAGCGTCATCAGGTGCTTCGCCGGGAATATACCCAGCTCGCCCTTCCGACACTCCCGCTCGCCGAAGCCCGTGACGCCGCCGCCGCGCGTCCATTTCGACGCGATGAGCACCGGCACCGGGTGCCACGAGTGCGAGCGCATGCGGGAGGGCGTCGAATGGTCGCCGGTGACGATGAGCACGTCCGGCGCGAGGGCCTCGATGCGCGGGATGAGGGCGTCCACCGCCTCGATGGCCTTCACCTTCGCCAGGAAGTCCCCGTCCTCGCCCCGGGAGTCCACGGCCTTGAAGTGGATGAAGTGGAAGTCGTAGTTCGGGAACGCCTTTTCGAGGAGGGCGACGCTGCCCTCGTCCGTCTCGGCAACGGGTGAGAGGTCCATGCCGATCAGCCGCGCGAGGCCGCGGTACATGGGGTAGCGCGCGGTGGCGAGACCGCGGAGCTTGTAGCGGTCGGCGAGCGAGGGGTAGCGCTCGTAGGCGGCGAATCCGCGCGCGAGCACGCCGTTGGCCTTCGGCTCATCCGCGAGCACGCGCATGGCGGCGTCCAGGATGTCCTGCACGAGCCGGGCGGTACGTTCGGCGCCCTCGGCGAGCGCACGCACGTGCAGCGGCGGCACGCCGGTCTCCTGGGGATCGGTGTCGGAGAGGGCGGCGGAGAGGCCCTCGCCGCGCAGCACCATGACGGCCCGGTGCTCCTTCTCGGACTCGAAGAAGAGGTCCACGCCCTCGGGCGCCGGGACCTCCGCGCGCAGGCGCTCGACGAGCCGGCGGTTCTCCGCGTCCGAGGGGCGGCCAGCGCGGCGGTCGATGACGCGCCCCTCGGCGTCCAGCGTGGCGAAGTTGAGCCGTGCGGCGACGTCGCCCTCCCGCAGGTCGAAGCCGACGCCGAGGGCGCTCAGGACGCCGCGCCCGATGTTCCACCGCACGGGGTCGTAGCCGAACAACGCGAGGTGGCCTGGCCCGCTGCCGGGCGAGATTCCGGGCGCCACGGGCTCGATGAGCCCGACGGCGCCCCCCCGCGCGAGCCGGTCGAGGTTCGGCGTGCTGGCGGTCTCAAGCTCCGTCAAGCCGGTCTCGGGATCCGGCAGCCCGCCGAGTCCATCCATCACCACCAGGACGATGCGGCTCTCGCCGTGCTCGACCAGCTCGTCCGGGAGTTCCATCATCTGCCTCCGCGCTGGAGTTCCACCCTTCCCTACCCGCAAAGCTAGCCGGGCGCTCCGCGGCGGCAAGGCCCCGCGCTCCGGGCCGGGCGCGCCGGAGGCCGCGGGCCGGCGTGCAACGTCCGTTCCACGAACGGGCGCCGGGGCCGATGGTTGCCGCGCCCCCCGTCGACCGCCATCCTGACGGAAAGGCCCCGCGGGGGCACCGAACGCGGCTTCAACCCGGGAGTGCGCATGAAACCGTTCGCCATGGAGCGCTGGCAGTCCACCTACGAGAACCGGGTGACATACAACCTGTCCGAGAGCGGGGTGCACCCGCTTACGCTCGGCGAACTGGTCGAGATGGCGGGCGCGTCGCGCTCGATCCCGGGCATCTCGCTGGGCTACGGCCAGTCGAACGGCAGCGACGAGCTGCGCGACCTGATCGCCGCGCTGTATCCGGGCGCCACCGAGGCGAACGTCGTCGTGACCAACGGCAGCGCGGAGGCCAACTTCATCGCGATGTGGGAGCTGCTGGAGGGCGGCGGCGAGGCGGCCATCGTGATGCCCACCTACATGCAGACGCCCGGCCTGGCGGACGCCTTCGGTGCGAGGGTCCGGGAGATCTGGCTCCGGGAGGCCCACGGCTGGCAGCCGGACCCGGACGAGATCACGCGCGCCGTCACGGACCGGACCCGCGTCGTCGTCGTCACCAACCCCAACAACCCGACGGGCGCCGTGCTGTCCGCCGAGGCGCGGGACGCGCTGATCCGCGCCGCCGACCGGGTGGGCGCGTGGATCCTCGCGGACGAGGTCTACACCGGCGCCGAGCTCCGCGGCCCCGAGACCCGCACGTTCTGGGGCGACTACCCCCGCGTCATCGCCACGGGCTCCCTGTCCAAGGCGTACGGCCTGCCGGGCCTCCGGATCGGCTGGGCGGTGGCGCCCGCGGACACGGCCGCCGAGCTGTGGGCCCGCAAGGACTACACGACGATCTCGCCCGGGAACCTGACGGACCGGCTGGCCGCCCTCGCGCTCGACCCCACGCTCCGGCCCCGCCTGCTCCAACGCACCCGCGCCATCCTCCACGCCGGCCTCGAGGTCCTCACCTCCTGGGCGGACGACCTCGGCCTCTTCGCCTACCGCCCGCCCGATGCGGGCGCCATTTGCTTCATGCGCTACCGGGTGCCCATCCCATCCCTCGAGCTGGCGGAGCGTCTCCGCGTCGAGCAAGACGTGCTGATCGTGCCCGGTGCGCACTTCGGCATGGAGTCCTACGTGCGCTTCGGCTACGGCCTCCCGCCGGCCGATCTCGGCGCCGCGCTCGAGCGGGTGGGCACGCTCCTGCGCGCGCTGCCCGCGTCCGCTCCGGCGCACTGATTTTTGGCATGAATCTAGACGGCCGCGGCGCACGCCGGGTCCCCGTTCCCCTTTCTCACAACGCAGCTTACGGCACATGCCTTGCGCTCTGGTGCCGTGGGGAAATCGGGGAAATTTCATCCGGAGGTGCGTCGTGCGTATCCCCCGGGGACGCCACATCCGGACGGCGCTGGTCCTGGTCCTCGCGGCCAGCGCCGCGAGTGGAGCCAGCGGCGCCGCGGACCGTCTCGCGGCGCCGGAGAGCGAGGCCGCGGCGTCGCTCCGCTTGACCCTCAACCTCGCTGCCTACCGGCTGTACGTCTACGAGAACGGCGAGCGGACCCGTAGCTACCGGGTGGCGGTGGGCAAGCCCGGGCACCGGACGCCGACCGGGTCGTACCGGATCACGCGGGTCGTCTGGAACCCGTGGTGGCATCCGCCCAACCGGCCGTGGGCGCGAGGCAAGAAGCCGACGCCGCCGGGGCCCAACAACCCGATGGGCCGGGCGAAGCTGTACTTCATGAACCTGTACTACATCCACGGCACGCCGTACCGGAAGAGCCTGGGGACGCCGGCGTCACACGGCTGTGTGCGCATGTCGAACAGCGATGTGATCGAGCTCGCCCGCCTGGTCCACGAGTACGCCTCGCCCAACGTGTCCCGGTCGTTGATCGACCGCCTTGTGGCCAATCCGCGGATGACCCGCACGATCTGGCTCCAGCGGCCGGTGCCGTTCCGCGTCTACGCGCAGCGCGCGGAGGTGCTGGACGGCCGGCTCGAGGTCTACGCCAGTAGCGGCAGCGCGACGGAGCTGCGGCGCGACGTGCTGGCCGCCCTGGCGGAGGCGGGGCTGGCCGAGCGGGACGTGGACGCGGACCGGCTGGAGCACGTGCTCGAGATGGCGGCGGTGGGCGACGTCTCGGTCCCGCTCACCACCGTGCTGCGCCCCGCCGCGGGCTCCGGCCTCGCCCTACGCTGAGGGAGCCATGGCCAGGATCCTGGTGGTGGAAGACAACGCCGACCTGCTGTCCATCCTGAAGGAGCTCCTCTCGGCCGAGCACGAGGTGGCGACGGCGAGGCGGGGCGAGGAGGCGATCGAGCTGGCCCGGACGTTCCGTCCGGACCTCGTCATCCTCGACCTGCAGCTCCCGTCCATGGATGGGATCGAGGCGGGCCGTTGGATCAAGCGGGAGCTGGCGGAGCCCGGCGTCGCGATCCTCGCCCTCACCGCCCTTGCCGGCGCGGGAGACCCGGAGGCGGTCCTCAGCTCGGGATGCTGTGACGCCTACATGGCCAAGCCCGCATCCCTGGAGTCCATCCGGACCAAGGTCCAGGAGCTGTTGGCGCAGAAGCGGGCGGCGTGACGGGCGCCGCGGCCGTGACCTGGCTCGGGCCGCGGCGCCGCCTCCCTGTCAGTGCGCGTGCCCGCCGGGGCCGTGTTCGCCCGGCTCCTTACCACCAGCCCGGTGGTCCATCCGCTGGAACGCGAGGAATTCGTGGATCGCGGCGAGCGCGGCCGGGTCCTGCGTCGTGATCCGGACCTCGCCGCCGCGCGGCAGCTCGCGGAAGGTGTACGTGATGTGCTCCCGTCGCTCGGCCATCACGCGCGTCCCCGGCACCTCCTGCGCGTGCACGAAGCCCGGGATCCGGAAATCGCCGCGGGAGAACGCCTCGGCGATGTGTTGCAGGTGACGCCGGATCGCCTCCGTGCCCTCCGGGTCGTCCTCATTCCGCTGCAACTCGATCCGCCCGCCGTCCTCGAGCGAGTCGAAGACGTGCGTCGACGTGTACTGGTCCACACCCATCGCCACTCTGCCCCGCTCCTGGAGCGCGGCGAACGCGCTGTCTGCCCCAGCGCCGGCGTCGTTCGAGGCCGACGACGGCGCCGCAGCAGCGCCCGCGGCGGCGTCCGCATCCCCGGCGCTTCGAGTCGGCTGGCCGTCGCAGGCGATGGCGGCGAGCGAGAAGGCGAGGAGGATCGTGATGCGCATCGTGTCCTGTCTCCCGTTGCCGGTGAAGCCCGCGTGACGGGCTGTGCTGTCACGCGACGCGCGGTGCCTCGCGGCACCGTTCAGGCGAACGATACACCGGCCGCGCGCCCGCGCAACGGAGCGCGGCTCACGCGCCCCGTTCAGCTTGCCCGGGGTGGTGCCGGCGCCTAACACTAAGGGCATACCGGACACGAGCGGAACGGGCACCGCCGCGTCCCGGCGGTCGCCCGTTCGACCGCAGGTGACCCGAACCGAAGGAGGAAGCGTGGACGCTCGCACCGTCCGATGCCGGGGTGCGCGCCCCGTCGCGCTGGCCGCCGCGCTGCTCGCCGCCGCGGGCGGGCTCGGCTGCGAGACGGGCCCGGCGGTGACGCCGGCCGACCTCGTGCTCACGAACGGCAAGATCGTGACCGTGGACTCGCTGCGGCCCGAGGCCGAGGCCGTGGCGATCGTGGGCGACCGGATCGTGGCCGTGGGCTCGTCGGCGGAGATCGCGCGCTACATCGGGGAGAGCACGCAGGTCATCGACCTCGAGGGCCGCCTCGCGGTGCCGGGGTTCATCGAGGGACACGGCCATTTCATGAGCCTCGGGCAGGCGCGGATGATCCTGGACCTGACCCGGGCCAGGACGTGGGACGAGATCGTCGCCATGGTCGCGGCGGCGGCGCGGGAAGCCCGGCCGGGCGAGTGGATCCAGGGCCGGGGGTGGCACCAGGACAAGTGGAACCCGGCGCCGGCCGTCACGGTGGAAGGCGTCCCCACGCACCACGAGCTGAGCCGGGTTTCGCCACGGAACCCGGTGATCCTCACGCACGCGAGCGGACACGCGTCGTTCGTGAACGCGCGGGCCATGGAGCTCGCGGGCATCACCCGATCCACGCCCAACCCGCCGGGCGGCGAGATCGTCCGGGACGCCCGCGGCGAGCCCACCGGCTACCTGCGCGAGACGGCGCAGGCGCTGGTCTGGCGGGTCTTCGAGCGGGACCGCGCACAACGGCCGCCGGAGGCGGTCGCGGCCGAGGCCAGGCGCGCCGTGCAGCTCGCGGGCGAAGAGCTGCTGCGCAAGGGCGTGACGAGCTTCCATGACGCCGGGTCCGACTTCGAGACCATCGATTTCTTCCGGGAGCTCGCGGAGAAGGACAGCCTGCCCGTCCGGCTGTACGTGATGGTGCGCGGCGAGCCCAACGAGTCGCTGGCCGTCAAGCTGCCGGACTACCGGATGATCGGCATGGGCAACGGGTTCCTCACGGTCCGCTCGATCAAGCGGCAGGTGGACGGTGCGCTGGGCGCGCACGGCGCGTGGCTGCTCGAGCCGTACAACGACCTGCCGACCAGCACCGGGCTCGTGCTCGAGTCGCTCGAGAGCATCCGTCGCACCGCCGAGATCGCGATCGAGCACGGATTCCAGCTCAATACCCATGCCATCGGCGACCGCGGCAACCGCGAGATCCTGAACCTGTACGAGGAGATCTTCCGCGCGAACCCGGACAAGACGGACCTGCGCTGGCGCATCGAGCACGCGCAGCACCTGGCGCCGGAGGACATCCCGCGCTTCGCGGAGTTGGGCGTGATCGCGTCCATGCAAGGCGTGCACGCGACCTCGGACGGGCCGTGGGTTCCGCAGCGCATCGGCGATGAACGTGCCCGCACCGGCGCGTACGTCTGGCGCGCGCTGATCGACGCGGGCGCCGTGGTGACGAACGGCACGGACACGCCAGTCGAGGACGTCGACCCGATTGCCAGCTTCTACGCGTCCGTCACGCGGCGGACGGCGGACGGCTCGGTGTTCTACGGCGAGCAGCGCATGACGCGGGAGGAAGCGCTGCGCAGCTACACGCTGAACAACGCGTACGCGGCGTTCGAGGAGGACGTGAAGGGTTCGATCACGCCCGGCAAGCTCGCGGACATCGTCGTCCTCTCCCGGGACATCATGACGGTGCCGGAGGAGGAGATCCCCGGCACGCAGGTGGTCTACACGATCCTGGGCGGACGGATCCGCTACCAGGCGCCGACGGCGGGAGTGCCGCTCGACCGGTGATGGCTGTGGAGGGCGAGCGGGTGACCCGGCTGCCCGGCGAGCACGCCGTCACGGCCGGGCCACCCGCTCGCTCTCTTCACTTGTTGGTTCTCGCGCCCTTCCAGATGAAGTACGCCGAAACCAGGAGCAGCCCGTAGACGACGAACGCCGGGCCATCGTGCGGGATGTCCGAGAGGATCCTCCCCCACGTCAGCCCACTCTGTTCCTGGATCGCCATCGAGATCAACACGTTCACGTCGCGCCTCCTCGCCCTTGCCGGCGATGGCGGTTGGTCCTCGTGCCGGGCTGGACGGGGCCGCACGCCCCCCGCGCCGCACGGGTGAACGCGGCCGAGCGGCCGTCCCCTGCCGCAGCGGCGTCACGGCCGCGGCGAGGGCTGCCCGGCGCAGGCGGGGTAGAGGCGGACCCCGGCGAGTACACGGCGGCGAGCCGCGCGTCTCAGCGCCCGGAAACCTGTCGTCTGCGTCGCTAGGAGGAGTGGGGCGATGGAGGCGGACGTGGAGTGCTGCGGGAGGGCACGATCCCCGCGCGGGCCCGCAGCAGCGCCGGCATGGCGTCCAGGTGCGCCAGCTTCCGGCTGAGCACACGCGGCGCCTCGGGGTTCAGCTCGAGCCGGAGCGGCGGCGCCCCGCGGATGACGCGGAACCCGCGCGCCCGCAAGCGCGCCTGCGGCCCTTCACGTTCCGAAACCGGCTCCAGCGTGATCCCCGGCGCCGCGAGGAACGTCGCCGGTGCGTCCGACCGGGTCGGAGCGAGCGTCGAGCGACGCGGGCGGGACGGCCGCTCCGCGCGGGTGCCGACCGCGTCCGCTGCATCCGGCGCCACGGCCGCGCCGCGGGCCTCTGCGGCCGCGTCGGACACGCGCGCGCGCCGTACACCCGCGGCGCCTTCCGGCGCAGCGAACGGCGCGACGCCCCAGACGGCGCAGGCCAGCGCCGCAAGGAGCGCCGCAAGGAGCGCCGCTCCGAGCGCCGCCCGGCGCGGCCCGCGCCGGGGCCGAGCCCGCAAGTGGCTCCGCGGTAAGGGGTTAGGCATACGGCTGGAGGATAGCCCCGGCCGCGGGCGCGGTCAACGGCCGGTGTCCGCGGCGGCCCTGCGCCGGCCGGTGAGGGCCGGCCAGGGCGCGACGGCCGAGGCGGCCGCGGAGGCGGACGGACAGCTCAGCCGCGCCCGCTCTCCAGGTACGTGTACCCGTCCAGGCCGGCGACGTAGTCCGCGATGAACGCGTTCGCCTCGCTACGGGTCAGGTTCTTCGCGTTGTTGACCTTGCGCCGGAAGGTCGTGACCAGGTCCTGCGCGTTGAACTGCACGTAGTTCAGCACCTCGGTGATCCTGTCACCGTGGACGAGGTCCCCGATCTCGTACCCGGTGTCCGTGAGCCGGATGTGGACCGCGTTCGTGTCCCCGAACAGGTTGTGCAGGTCCCCGAGGATCTCCTGGTACGCGCCGGTCAGGAAGATGCCGAGGATGTACGGCTCGTTCGGGTCGAACGTGTGCAGCTCCAGGCTCCGCTTCGGCTTCCGCGCGCCCACGAACCGGTCGATCTTGCCGTCCGAGTCGCACGTCACGTCCTGGAGCGTGCCTCGCCGCGTCGGCTCCTCGTCCAGCCGATGGATCGGCATGATCGGGAAGAGCTGGTCGATCGCCCAGGAGTCCGGCAGCGACTGGAACACCGAGAAGTTGCAGAAATACCGGTCCGTCAGGATCGCGTTGACCTCCGGCAGGATGTCCTCGTACTCCTCGGGCTCCCTGGACGCGAGCTGGGCGATGCGGTTCATGATCGCGAGGTACAGACGCTCGGCGAGCGCGCGCTCGGGGAGGCTCAGCACCCCGCTGTTGAAGTGCGAGTGCATCTGCTCCTTCGCGAACGAGGTGTCGTGGTACACCTCGCGGATGCTCCGCTCGTCGAGCTCCTGGTAGGTGGCCGCGAGCTCGTGAACGAGGGGGTGCGCATCCTCGGGCACCGTATCGGGCGGCTCGACGGTCTGCGTCTCGAGATCGATGACGTTGATCAGGAGCAGCGCGTGGTGCGCGGTCAGCGCCCGGCCGGACTCGGAGATCACGTGCGGCATGGGCACATCGTTCTCGCGGCACGCCTCGGCGAGGGCGTAGATGATGTCGTTGGCGTACTCCTGCATGGAGTAGTTGACGCTCGTAGACGACGTCGAGCGAGACCCATCGTAGTCCACGCCGAGCCCGCCGCCCACGTCCACGTACCGGATGTCGACGCCGAGCCGCCGGAGCTCCACGTAGTACCGCGCGACCTCGGTCATGGCCAGCTTGATGTTGCGGATGTCCGGGATCTGCGAGCCGAGGTGGAAGTGCACCATCTTCAGGATGTCGAGCCGCCCGGCCGCGCGGAGCTCCTCCACCAGCCGCATGAGCTGGGACGGATTCAGGCCGAACTTGCTCTTTTCGCCCGCGGACTGGGACCAGCGCCCGGCGCCGGCCGTGGCGAGCTTGATGCGCACGCCGGCGACCGGGTCCACATCCATCTCCCTGGCCACCCTCAGCAGCGTGCCGAGCTCGCTCAGCTTCTCAATGACGATGATGACCTCGTGCCCGAGCTTCTGGCCCATGAGCGCCAGCCGGATGAACTCCTCGTCCTTGTAGCCGTTGCAGACGATCAGGTGATCCGTCCGCTCCGTCAGCGCCAGCGCCGCATGCAGCTCGGGTTTGCTCCCGACTTCGAGCCCCACCCCGTAGGGCTGGCCATACGCGAGGATCTCCTCGATGACGTGCCGCTGCTGGTTGACCTTGATCGGGTACACGGTCGTGTAGCCGCCCTCGAACTCGAACTCCTCGATGGCGGCTTGGAACCGCTCGGCCAGCGCCTCGATGCGCGTGCGCAGGATGTCCGAGAAGCGGAGCAGCAGCGGCATGCCGATGCCCTGCTCCGCGAGGTCCATCGCGAGCTCGAAGAGGTCCAGGCCCCGCTCCGGGTCCCGGGTCGGGTGGACGGTGACGTGTCCCTTCTCGTTGATGCCGAAGTAACCGACTCCCCAGCCGTCGATGTTGTAGAGCTCCCGGGAGTCGTCGATCGTCCAGGCCATCGCGTTACCGCCTCATGAAACGCCCACCGGGCGGCCTCGCCGCCCGCTCCCTGGTGAACGAAACGCGGCCCGCTGTCGCGGACCGCGCCAGGCCGAGCAGGAAAGTTGGCTCAATCGGCGGTTTCACGAAAGGCCCCGCGGGGAGCCGTCGGACGTGGCCGGGCCGGTGCGCGCGGCGCAGGCCCG